>Ga0213876_10000334_pt1 | contig 41090 bp, 54 predicted proteins | sample BarmaccomBMRX_R9_FD_160113 | JGI IMG/M metagenome (GOLD analysis project Ga0213876, IMG submission 160113) | Root-associated microbial communities from Barbacenia macrantha in rupestrian grasslands, the National Park of Serra do Cipo, Brazil - RX_R9 | ecosystem: Host-associated > Plants > Roots...
CCCGGTTCGCCTCGCGGTAGGCGCGCTGCTTGGCCGCGATGTCGTCCCGGTTCGCCTCGCGGTAGGCGCGCTTCTTGGCCGCGATGTCGTCCCGGTTCGCCTCGTAGTAGGCGCGCTGCTTGGCCGCGATGTCGTCCCGGTTCGCCTCGCGGTAGGCGCGCTTCTTGGCCGCGATGTCGTCCCGGTTCGCCTCGCGGTAGGCGCGCTGCGCTGCTCTGCAGGCATCACACCGGCAGCCGTGATTTGTATAGCCGCTTACTGTTCCGTGCCAGCTATCCCGCGACGCGTGGTTCCTGCGCGGACTCATGCGGGCACTCCGCACACCCAGCGCTGCTCAAGAATCGCTTCAGCGGCGCACCGGCAGATGTGCCCGAACCTGTCGGCGGGATGGTTGAATTCGCGGGCGCAGGGGTGGCCGGCGGGGCTTAGGTGGCCCCAGATGCCGCCGCACAGCAGCGGAGGCGCCCAGCGCTGCTCTCGCGCGTCCAGGTCGATCACCGGCCGCTCGGGGGTGGCACCTGGCATCGGCGGGATCACCACCGATGCCAGGGCGAGTTCTGCCCCGCTCACGCGGACGCCCCCGTGCTGAGGAGCTTCTCGACGTCAGCGCGGCGGAATCGCCGGTGGCCAACGGGCGTCCGGAGCGAAGAGATCAGCCCCGCTTTCTCCCAGCGCTTGATGGTGTCGACGTGAACACCCGCGATCGTTGCCGCTTCGCCGACCGTGAGTAATTCTGCACCAGATGCAGGATGCTTGGGCATGCAGCCAGAGAAGCACCTGCACCGGGCAAAGTCAAGCATCCTGCAGTAAATTCGGGCAGACACGAAGGGTGCTATAAGTTGCACAGGTTTACATGCCTATGCCATAGTTTGCGCTATGACAGTCGACATGGACCGGGTCTACCCGGCATGGTCACTCGGTGATCGGATTCGGAAGGCCCGTGACATCGCCGGAATGAATCAGCATGACTTCGCCGTGGCAATCGGAGTGCCAGACGGCTCTCTCGCGAATTGGGAAACCGACCGCGCCAAGCCGCGCGACATTGTTGCGGTGGCAAAGCGAATTGAATTGCTGACGCGCATCCCCGCAGGGTGGGTTCTCGGAATCGAAAATTCGCCCGACGGGGGCGGACCTACTGGTCCGGGATCAACCGCAGGCAAATCGAGTTGCTGCGATAACCGAGGCCCGCGCAGTGCTGTGACTCTACGCCCCCTGGCGACTCGACCTGAAGATCATGAAGCTGCATAGAGTTTGCCCATTCTGACAACATGCGAATTCAAATGCGGGTAGAACCTGTCCCACAGCAAAAGCTGAAACAATTGGGGGGGAAGGGTCAGTGATGCAGATCGCGGGGGCGTATTACGGGACCGATGTGTCGTACCTAGACGAACACTGCCGATGGATGGTCCGCGCAGGTAGAGCACCGAGAACAGTTCGCATGCGCAGAATGCAGATGCAGTACCTTGCCGACTACCTCGGCCGCGATCCGGTCGACGCGACCCAGTTCGAGCTGGAGGACTGGCAAGACAGCTTGCCGCTGGAGCAGCTGCGGCACAAGACGTCCGTGATACGCCCCTACTTCGATTACCTGCACAAGCGGGGTATACGTCCGGACAATCCCGCGGCGCTGCTCGTCACACCGAAGGCCAAGCGTGGCGTGCCGCGGCCGATCGTGTTCGAAGCATTGGAACGAGCAGTTCGCACAGCCCCGCCTCGCATTCAAGCGTGGCTGGTCCTCGCGGCCTACGGCGGGTTGAGGGCGAAGGAAATCGCGCACCTTGAGCGGGCGTGTTTCGAAGCGATTCCAGGTGGCGGCGTGTTCATCCGGCTGTCTCGCACGAAGGGCGAACACGAGCGAATGTCAGCGCTGCCGGCCTGGGCGTGGGATTGGATTCAGCCGGCGTTAGCTGAGACGGGACCGTGTTTTCGGCGTGAGCGCGGGTCGGGCCCGGTGACGCCGCAACAGGTGTCTCAGCTGGCCAACGACTGGCTCCACAAGAGTGGCACCAAGTCGACGTTGCACACGCTGCGTCACTGGGCCGCCTCGTCCGGCATCGAGGTTGAAGACATTCGCGTTGTGCAGGAATTCATGGGCCACGCCAATCCCGCCACCACTGCGGTCTACACCGCAGTGCAACCCAAGCGGATCGCGGCGATGGTCAACAGCTTCCGAGCACTGAACCTCACCCCGCTCGACCGGCCAGATCCATTCCGGGCCGTGGCATAGAAAGGTTAGGATTGAACCGTGATCACGTTATTGGCCATCGTTGGCGCCGCGATTCTTGTCGGCACTGCGCTTGGACGGCGTAAGCGATAGACCCAGGGGAGAGAAGGGGGCGCCCCCCACCCTCCCGATGAAAGGCAAGACCATGAATGCAGCTATCCGTGATGTCGTGATTGCGGTTGTCGCGTCGGCGGCGGTGTTCGGTGCCGCCATCTATCCGGGCGTGCAGGACATCATCGCGAACCTGACCAGTTCCGTCTTCGGCAGCGACAACTAACGGTGACTGATTTCGCAGTCGGTGACCGCGTGGTGGTCAACGAGAGATATCGCGGTGCGGGATGCAACCACGGGGCGATCGGTTTCTATGGCCACGTAGCCGCTATCGAGCCGTCAAACGACCGCTGGGGCCCTTGGGTCAAGGTCTCGTTTCTGGGGCACATCAGTGGGCCGTCGGTAGCCGAATATAGCTACTACATAGCGCACGGGGACAACAAGCCGTTCCCCTGCTATGCGTTCGAGCTGGACCACGCAGACTAGCCCCCCCAAGTGCCGGCTATCGGGGGCTGAAACGCCGAAAAGCCCGGCAGCCACGGGGAAGTTGGCTGCCGGGACGGCATGAAGGTTGGAATGTTTTCAGCAGTATCCGCACACGAGGATCACCGCGGCACTCAGTTCGAGCAGGCCAAGCATGGCCAGGTACGCGGCGACGACAACCAGCAGTTCTTCCTGCGGGACCGCGATGTGCCGCCGGTGCGTGGGCGTCATTTCCCGCAAGTCAGCTCGGGCAACGGATGGGCTCGCCGTTCCTGGTCCAGCTGCTCCTGCCGCTGATTCACAGCGTCGATCTGCTGGTCGAGCTGCACGGCCTGAGTAGCCAGATACAACCGGCGAACCTGGTCGCTGTCACCAACGAGGATCAGGTCGGTGTTGATCTTGGTGCGCGTCGCCAGCAGATGGCGTTGTTGCAGCGACAGGCTATTGTCCTCGTTGATCATGGCCACGTTGCCCTTCAGCGCTCCGCCGTAATCACGGAAACACGACAGCACTGATTGCGCGAAGTTCTGCTGATTTACCGTCACCGCGGCCACGCCGAGGACCGCGATCGCCCCGGCAACCCAGCGGCGGTTCACGTTGCCGACGCGGCGCCGATGACCTCCGGGCAGCGGGTCGCGCCAATCCTTCAACCGGCACTGCGTCCAGGCGACGCATTGTCCGAGGAAAAACCCGAACACGGTTCCGCCGATGGTGCCCCACGACGCGAGCTGGTGATGCAGTTCAGTCATCATCGGTCAAACCCTCCGGGGCGCCAGTTGCGCCGTTGCCTGCCCGGCGGGCAGCGCCGAGCGCGGTCACGGCTGTGTCTTTCGCGCCAGCCGCTTTGGCGTCGGCCTGCTCGGCTTTGGCATCAGCGCGCTCAGCCTTGACGCCCGCCCGATCGGCTTTGTCCTCGGCGCGAGTCGCCGTCTCGGCGGTCACCTGCTCCTCTTTCCCAGATGCCCGGGAGACTGCGTTGAACCAGTAGCCGAACGCAACCGGAACCGAAGCCGCCAGCTGCGTCGGAGGGGGACCAAACACTGACCACGCCAGGTAGGTGATGAACACGGAGCCGAGGACTGTGGTGGAGAGGCGAACGTTAGAGTCGCTGAACCATCGCGACGCGGCGCGGCGCGCCGCAGCTGCCGCCATCATGCGGAAGGCTGCCCCACGGTGTCTTGGTCGAACCAGTGCTGGTTCTCCACGAGGATGGTCAACACGGCTGTCAGCGCGCCGATCCCGATCGTCAGCCAGTGCTGATATTCCGCGGGCAGCAGGTGCTGCAGCGCCCCGATATCCGGTGCCGTCAGGAGGCCGAGGGTGGTGCCGATGAGCACGATGAGTCCCTTGTAGTAGCGGGCTATCTTCTGCAGCAACGTAACTGGGCCGTCGGTGATCTTGACGACCTCGCCGGGCACCTGGGCCACGGTGACTTGCGGGGCGGCGACCAGCGTTGCCACAGTTTGGGTGTCGGCATGCGGGATCGGGCGAACTCGAATTGCCATTGAAATTTTCCTCTCTGGTGTGACGCGCCGCCGGTCAGCGGCGGAAGCCGGCCATGATGTCGCAAGCGACCTGGACGCCCGATCGGCCGCCGAACTCGGGCTTGGGGGCGTAGTAGTCGCCGTGGACCTGAATGCCGGGCAGCGCACCGAGGAGCCCAAGTAGCGCCGGCAAGTTCGTCAGAACGCCCTGGATGGTGAGGAACTGGATCAGCTTCGGGTCGGGCTGCTCGTTGCTTGCGGTGATGCCGCCGAGTAGTGACCCGATCTGGTCGATCGGCAGCCCGCTCTGCGTGGCGAGGATGCCGGCGGCCAGCGGGTTGCCGAGCCCGGCGAGCCCACCGAGGAACGGGGCGACGATGTTCAGGATCGCCGGGATGATGATCTGGCCGGTGTAGACCATGAACCCGAGGCTGGTGTTGGCCTTGACGAACCACTCGTAGAACATCGGCCGGATGTTGTCGCTGGCCTCGGCGTAGAAGTCCGGCGTCGGGCTCTCGTTGGTGATGTCGTGCGTCAACGCGGTCACCCAGTCGGCCGGGACATACACCAGCCGGGCTATGCCGGTGCCCGGCTTGGAGGGGTCGCCGACCATCAGCAGCCCGTTGATGCGGTCGCGGATCAGCTCGTACTTGCCGCCGGGCCCGAACAGCCGTTGCACCGAGCGTTTCATCCCGTCCGCCGACTGGCTGTAGGCGGCGAACCAGAGTTCGACGTCGACGACCGCGTTCGGGTCCGCGGTGCGCGCGGCCATCGCGCGCTGCACATCGGGGTTGTTGTCGAGCAGCCGCTCGAGCTCGACGTCCAGGTCGGCGATGATGTCGTTGTAGCTGTTGGCCGGGTCACCACCCATCAGACCGAGGTAGCCGCCGATCGGGTAGCCGACCGGCTGGTGGTTGAAGTGCAGGACGTTCTTGGCCCACTCGCCTATGTCGAACGGCGGACCGATCGACCACGGCGCGCCCGAGCCGGGCGCGGAGTAGATCCAGATCGGCCGGTACAGGTAGACGATGTGCAGGTCAGCGAGATCCTGATCGGACACGACGCCGGTCGGGATCTGGTTCGTGCGGCGCTGGTATTCCTCCTGCCACGCCTGCGCGCGCGGCCCGAACACGTTGGTGTCCGTCGGCAGCGGACCCATCAGCCGCGTGTACAGGCCGCCGAACATGGCGTTCATCACCTGGCGCCAACGCAACACGGTGTCGTTGGCGTCACCCAGCCGCAGCGACATCAGGACGCCGCCGTCGTCTGTGCGTGCTCGGCGTCCAGCCATTCTTGGATCTGCGCCTTGGCCGCCGTCACCGCGGCGTCGGCCACCTTCGACAGGATGGCCTTGGCTAACTTGGCGTCGAACTGCCGGTCGGGCCACTTCGCTGGATCATCGGCGGCGCCCGCGACTTCCATCAGCAGCGCGGTCGCAGTGGGGTCGCCGTAGGTGACTGCGAGACGTTCCACGAGTACCACGTGGATGTTGCCGTCAGCTGACCAGGCGAAGCCGGCGCAGGTGTTGACGTCGCCCTCGCCGAGATGGCGCAGCGGCGATAACGATGGCCGACGGATGTCGGCGATCTGCTGAAGCAAATTGCGGTCGTCGTCAGTGAACATGTCGTCCTCTCCGGTGGTGGTTAGGGTCAGCAGCGCATCGCCTTGTGCGAGTGCGCGATTCCAGTTGGCGGTCCGCACGTCGAGGCCGTTGTAGCCGCCGTTGATCGCCTCCGTGACGCCGTTGATATCGCCCTCGTCGCACAGCTGGTTGATCTGTGGGCGCTGCACGGTCCAGTACCAGGCCGCGCCGACGCCTGCCCACTGCATGTCAGCCAGCGAAGTGGGGTCGTCGACGAACTGGTTGGGGTCGCTGATCAAGCCCTGCGCGGCCGCCCACTGCCCGAACGCCGCATAGTTGGACTGCCAGGTGATCTGGATCCAGGTCCGGCCTTTGTAGGCGTCCCCGGTCGGGCCGTCGCCGTATTCCTCGGTGGTGTTGTAGTTGTCAGACTCTTCCTGGGTTTGCGCGATGAACATCGCGATCCGATTGACGGTCGTGCATTGCGCCAGCGCGAGGCCTTCGGAGAGCGTCGGCAGGATCTCAGCTGCTTTGCCAGCGCCGAGCCCCGTCGCGGCCGCCAGCACCGTTGCCGCGTCGAGAGTTTGTCCCTGCTTGCTGGCCTTGAACTTGCTGGTTCCGTCTGCGTTGATGAACTTGTCGGCGAACTCCTGCGTCAACGGATTCTGATAGGTGTTGTACCCCATCTGGAAGTGCATCGAGTCGTGCGGGCTGTCCCAATCGTTGCCCCACCAGATCATCTGCACACCCTGATAGGTGTAGTAGGCCAACAACTCTCGGACCCGTGGTTCTTCAGGTCCGCCGACGATAGCCGACCACTGCCAACCCGCCGCCGGGTCCGGAACTTGCGGCCCCATCGGGTGATCGTTCCAGTTCAGGTCCATCGCGGTTCCGCCGAGATGGTTGCTGGTGGCGACGGAATTCGTTGGCGTCCAACCACCCTCGTCGCTGTAGCCTGCACCGTTGTTCAGTGACTCGACGTACCAGTTGATGTCGGCGGCGAACGCTTTCATGATCAGGTTCGGCAGCCCGCGTTGCAGCGGGATGTTGGCCTGCGTGCCAGGTATCGGATTGGTGTCGCAGTCGCTGTATCCGCAGGAAGGCCAACCGTTTTCGGTGATCATTTTAGTCGGTCCCTTCGTTCGGGATCTGGTTCACGGTTCCGGCGGCCAGCGCGGCTAGGTAGCCGCGCAACGCGATCGCGTAGCGCCCGGTGCCGACCAGGTGTACGAAAGCCGGTGCGGTGCCGTTGTTTTGGGCCATATCGAACAGGATGGCGTGCACACCGTAGTGACAGTTGTCACAGACCTCTACGAGGTTCGCCGCGATGGTCTGGCCGCCGCAAGTGCGGGGCAGCACGTGGTGCCAGACGTGGCGCAGCGGTTTCGGACGGTGTGCCTTCTGGGCCGCGCAGACGGACGCGGTGCCCACGGCGTCCAGGTGCTCGCAGATCATCGGGTGCTCATCCATCAGACCGCGATTCCGTGCTCGGCCGCCCAGACGGCCAGGGCGTTCGCAGCCGTGGCCTCGACTTTGGTGTGCTGGTGTGCGTGGTCGATCCAGGCTTTGACAGCAGCGACGGGGAAGTCAGTGAGCGGATCCGCAGCCGGCGGCGCCGCGGGGGGTGCTGTCGAGGGGATGTCGAGTGCAGCGAGCAGCTTCGCGCCGTCAGGGACGCCGAACCCTGTCGTCTCATCCCGGCCCGGGCCCGCGCGGAATTTGCCGTTGCTCCCGGCGGTGACGTCGAACATGGCGGTCGGGTTGGTTGTGACTAGGTCCATGAAGTCGAACGGCTTGCCGCCGTTGGCTTCCCACAGCAGGGCATGCAGCCCGAGCATCAGCGGCGCCACGGCGCTGGTGCCCCCGATCACGGTGCCTTGCCCGTCGACCATCACCTCGTAGCCGGTGTCGGGATCGGCGTTGCCGGCGATGTCCGGGACGTCGCGGCCCGGGAAGTGCTTCGACACCCCGCCGCCGGTCGCCGACTGGGTGGGGTTGTCGTTCCACACCGTCTCGCTGGCGCGTTCCCCGCTCGCTGTGAGCACTAGACGGGTGCCACCGCAGCCGATGGCGTCGGGTGCACTCGCGGGGAAGTCGACGATGGGTTTGCCGGTACCGTCGTCGGCTCCGGTATCACCGGCCGCGACGAAGACGGGGACACCGGCGGCGCGGAGTGCGCTGACTTCGGCGGCGAAAGCGGTGAGAGATGCGTTGTCCCAGCTATTTTCGGGTGCGCCCCAGGAGATGCTGATTCCATGGCAGCCGTCGGCGCGAGCTTGTTTGACGGCGGCGAGGAACCCGTCGTTGGTGTTGGGCGCGAAGTAGACGCGGATGGTGGCGGCGGGTGCGATAGCGCCGAGGACGATCATGTCGAGCTGCACTTCACCGTCGGCGCCCTCCGGTCCGTCGGGCTTGTTGCTGCCACCCGCCACGGGCACCGCGACGAAAGCGGGTATCGGCAGATTGTTGTCGGTGAAGTACTTGTCCACCTCGGTCTGCTTGAAGCCCCCGCCAAGCTCGATGATCCCCGCGACGTAGCCGCGTCCGGTCCTAGTGTCGAACGGGTAGTGATAGGCATTCCCGACACGCCGCGGGCTGCGAGCCGTGGGCTGAGTGGTGTGTGGGCGCCGGATGTTGACGCGGAGCTGGGTCATCGGTCGAGTGGCCTTTCTGTTGCATGAAAAAGCCCGCTGGGGTTCTCACCCAGCGGGCTGTGAGATCGTTTGCAGCGCCTCAGCTTTTCTTCGGCGCCGCCGTGGACGTCCACTTGCCGGGTGCCCAATCTTCGACGTCAGCGTTGCTGGCCCAGTGCCCGCCGTTGACTGGGTTCATCACTCCCCACCGGTCGTCGCCGGCGCGCACGGCGACGGAACCGAACAGCGGATCCTTGGGGTCGCGGCACTGCCGGACTTCGGGGGCGGTCTTACTCGTTCGGCTTGCCATCTTCATCTCCTCGGGTTGGCGGTTTGGATGCTGGGGCGACGAACTGTGTCGCGTAGCGTTCGTGGTCCATCGCGGTCAGGTGCGTGCCGTCGACCACGATCCAGGCGCCCGGGTTGCCTACCGGCCGGTCGACCGCGTTGGGATGCAGCGGGGCGATCCAGGCCTGCACCTCGCCGCCGTCGGGCTTGAGAATTTCGATGCGCACGTTCCGCGACAGATCAGCCTCGACGGCATCCCACAGCCCCTCGGCGATCTTGCGGATCTGGGCGAGGAACTGCTTCTTGCCGACGGGCACCTGGAAGCTTTGCGGGCCGACGACCTCGTGCACCCGTCGGGCGGTGGTGAATCCAGACAGCTCTGCCATGTCGTTCCTTTCCTAAACTCCGGTGAGCGAACGCATCCGCACGCTGGCCGAAACGCCTGACCCTTGATTGTCGATCCCAAACCCGATTTGATTCGGCGTGACGAACGTAGTTCGGGCTTCGCTGTAGAAAGTCATGTAGTCGACGCCATTGAGCGAATACTCGTAATACCGGTTGGTGCCGTCGTCGCGGATTTGCCACAGTACGGGCCACGGGCAGCCCGGAATTTCGTACACGGGTAAACGATAAGCCACCGCTGCCACAGCGGTGGGGGACGTGTATTGAACGACCTCCATAGCCGCGTAATAACCTGATGCGTTGTAATAAGCCGCGCCGAATTTGATGAGCTTTCCCGACGCAGAGTCTCGGAGAATGACACCGCCGCCCCAGTAAGTGCTGTTCGCCGCGATCCCGCCCGCAACTTCTATTTCCAGTTGCGCCTTGTAATTGCTTGTGGCAGCCAGAGATTTATACGCCGCGCGCAGATTAGCTCCGGCCACGCTGGGAGCGGTGATCAGTAGCGCGTCTCGGTCGGCCGCGAATGTCGCTGTCCCGAGTGTGCTGGTTGAGAACCCGGACGACGCACCCGGCGAAGTCAGCACGTTGAGGACGCCGCCCCAGACGTTCTCCCACGCCGACCCGTTGTCGCGGTCCTCCCGCCCACAGTCACCGGAGGCGTAGCGCCGCCCCTTGGTCCCCGCAGTCGGGCGCCCGCTGAAGGGATACGACGCGGGCGCCGGTGGATTGTCCTGGTAGGTGACCGTCTTGACCTGCGGCGGATATTTGCTGCTCGAATTATCCATGCGAGCGCCCAAGTATCTTTGACCCGCTCCAATTTGCGATGTGTGGGAGGTATCGCTATACGTGAGTACTGGTGTTCCGTTATACAAAATTTGTAACGCATACGGACTGGCCGAGCCCGGGTCTCCTGCGATGATTCTGAACTTACCGCCAGTCGCTATCGAGGAAAGTGCGCCGACCGCCGTATTGGCGAACGTATGATTTACCCCTGATACGACACAACCGAGAGTTCCCTGCACGGAGGGGCTCCCGTATTGGATTGCGAAATAACCATAGGTATTTCTGGACGAATTACTTCTAAAAATGAGAAATAAGGTTTGGCCACCGTAAAGTAAATCTTTGAGATTCCCGAGTGTGTAGTCCGCAACCTGATAGTCGCTCACTGTTTGTGTCGGAAATAGCTCTGTATCGGACCCTGAGACTCCGCCTTGAAGCGCCATTTCCCCCGACGTGACACCCATGTAGCCGGCACCCGAGCCGGTGCCTGGTGTCATCAACGCGACTGGGCTGCCCATGTTGTTCTGGTTGGCCACCGAGGTGAAGTCCACGGTGACGTTGACGTTGCCGGTCGTCGCCGGCGACACATTAAACACCGCGTTAAACGCCGATTGCTGCTGGGCGAGCTGCGCTGCAGCGGCGGCCTGAGCTGCGGCAGATGCCGAGTAAGCGCTGTTGGTGGCCGACTGCCCGAAGATCCCCGAAAGCCCTTGGAGGTACTGCGGCGCGCCGCCGAACAGCGTCGCGATATTGGCTTCCGCTGTCGCCACGTCCGACGCCGCGCCAGACGCCACGCCGGCCGCCGCGTTGTTCACGCCACTGACGAGCCCTTGCGCGTTCGCCGCCGCCCCTGAAACAGCGGTGCCCACTGCGGCGGCCGTGGACTGCCCGGCGTTGCTGATCATGGCATTAATGTCCGACGTCATCCCCGGCAGCCCAGTGACGAACGCCTGCGCAAACACCCCCGTCGTGATCTTCGACGCATCCATGCCGGGGATGTTGGCTGCGGCCAGCACACCGCTGACTGCGGATGCGACGATCGAACTCGCCGTGGTGAGTATTGAGGCCGGCAACCGCGCGAGGTCAATGGTGCCGGTCGTGATCTTCGTCCCGTCGAGGCCTGGAATGTTCGCGGCTGCGAGGACGCCGGTGACTACGGCGGCCGCGATACTGCTGGCGGTGGTGAGCACACTCGCCGGCAGACGCGCCAAATCGACGGTGCCCGTGCCGATTTTCGACCCGTCCAGTGCGGGAATATTGGATCCGGCCAGCACTCCGGTGATCGCCGATGCCGCGACACTCGACGCCGTCGTCAACACCGATGCGGGCAGCCGGGCAACGTCAATCGTCCCTGTCAGGGCGGCGGCCGCGATCGAGCTCGCTGTCGTCAACAGGCTGGACGGCAGACGGGCCAGGTCGACGGTGCCTGACCCGATCTTGGAGCCGTCGAGGGACGGGATGTTCGAGGCGTCGAGTAGCCCGCTGATCGCCGCCGCCGCGATAGTGGACGCAGTCGTCAACACGCTGGCCGGTAGCCGCGCCAAATCCAGCGTTCCGGTCGCCACCTTCGACGCATCCAGGCCCGGGATGTTGGCGCCCGACAGCACACCCGAAACCTGATTCGCCGGGATACCCGAAAGCCAGCCGATCAAGGTCCGCAGCTCCCCACCCAAGGCCGCGATGTCTGCCTGCCCCGTCGCCGCCAGGAAGTTCGCCCAATTCTCCGACGTCACGGTGATCGCCGCCCCGAGGTCCACCCACCCGGCAGCGACCTCTTCCACCGTCGGGAATCCCACATCCTGCCCCGACACCAACTGCAACAGCTTGCGGATCGGCGCGAAAATCTCCTGAACCGCCAACAGCACGGGGTCGGTGCCGGTGTAGGTGCCGAGGATCGCTTCCAGCAGCTCCACCAGCTCGCCTATCACCGGCAGGCTCTCAATGAAATCGGTCAGCAGTCCCGGAAGGTCCTCGGGCCCATCGACATCGTTCGGGTCGGCGTTGGCGATGAAGGACATAAACGCAGCCCAGATACGGGTGATGATCCCGAACGGAGTCAAGTCCGACAGAATGATGCCGCCTGTCGACACATTGAATATCGACGGCATCCGCTCGCCGGCCAAATTGCGCATCTGTGCCGCCGACTGGTCCTGTAACCTGGCCGCCAGCGTTTCGAGGGTCAGCGCACCGGCGGGAAGGTTCGGCACACCGAACGGAACTGTCACCGGCGCACCGCCCGAGCATGTGCGGGGATCCGCTTGGGCGGTGAGGGGGCCTCGGCGGTGCGCGCCACAAACGGCTCGGCCTCGGTGTGCCGCGGCGGCTCAGGAAGCTTGATCGACTCCTGGCGCACACCGTCAGTGATCCACGCCGGCGCATGGACCGCATCGGGATCATAGTGCTCGGTTTGGCGGACGCCGAGCGCGACAAGCTGGGCGGCCAGGTCGCCAACAACTGGTTGCAGCACGTGGATAGGCATCTCCGTAGCCGTCAACAACGCTGAGGCCAGAGCACCCCCGAGGGATTTGGTTTGCGCGTCGATATCGTCGATGGCGGGGATTTTCTTCGGAATGAATTCGTGTTCGATGACTTTGTCGGCCAACGCTTTCGCCGACTCCGGCGTGAGACCGCCGCTCTGGCCGGCGCCCATTGTTTCGTCGTTCACCACAGTCCGATCTCCTGAAATCCTGTCATCGCCCTGCCGATCAGGTACGCCATGTATTCGAGCGCGTCGACCTTGCGGCGGGTGTCAGCGAATTTCGCTTGAACATCGACGCCCTTCCCGTCGCCCCAGTCGATGTCGATGTTCTGGCAGCGGCGGACGAACACCCGGGGCATCAGGTATTTCGACGTGCCGCCGACGCGGTCACCGAGCCACCAATGCCCAAAGCCGTTATCGCCGATCAGCCACGGCAGCGCGTTGGCCACGGTCAAGGTGAAGTCAAGGTTGGGGTCTGTTTCGCGGCGCCGCGCCCGAAGATCCATCACGCTGGCGGCGGTGAACGCCTGCGTCACGTTCGTCGAGACGGTCTCAAGGTAGTGGCCCCAGCCCTGCTGGGACACCCGTTGGAGCAGCGGCACGCTGATGTGGGCCAGGATCGAGTCGCGGTAGATCGGGTTGAGGAAGCTGTCGAGCGCGCCACCCAACGATCCAACACTGATATTCACGCCGAACGCGGCACTGAGGTTGTCCCCCAACACATCACCGCCATACTGGACGGCCGCCGAGATCAGCTCATTGACGCCGGGCATTGACTGACCGCCGACGGTGATGCGGCCCGGGCCGCCCGGAGACCGGGAGAACTCCGACGTCTGGATCCCGGTGATGTCGCCATCCTTATACACCACATACGGATGCACCGGCAGGGTGCCGAGAATGCCGGGCAGCCGGTAGTACCGTTCGTCGATCGTTTCGCCGGTGAACAGATCGTAGGAATCCTCAACATGATTCGACAGAACATCGGCGATGGTGCGCGTCAGGCCGAGCAGCAGGTTCCCGCCAATCGAGGTGCCTGTACGGAATCCTGACTTGTCTACGATCCCAACGAACAGGGTGCCGTTGCGCCAGCCGGTGCCCGCACCCGGCCACGGCTCCGGGTCACCGACGAACCACCGCTGCACATCCCACTGCAGCTCAGCGTCTTCCAGGATCGGCGCCGCCACATCGAAGATCGACGTTTTGATGCTTCCGACCAGCAGCGTAAACGGTGCCACCGAGTCACCGAGAAAGCTTGGCTTGACCACGATCTGCGACTGCTCCCAGATAGGCGCGAACGAGTCGAGGATCCCCTCAATGGTCCAATGAGCAGGGTCCAGCAGGTTGAGCAGCACCTCGATGGTGATCCTGGCCAGGTTCAGGCGCAACAGGTTCGCCGCCAAAGTCAACAGGATCGCTTGGTCGGCTTGCAGCAGCAGCATCCACGCCTTCGGCAGCTGGATCAGCGACAACGGCAAGAACGGATTGCCCGCTGTGTGAACGTATTTCAGCTCTTCAATGTCGTCGAGGAAATCGACAACAACTTCGTCGCCTTTCTCGTCGCGCACAACTGTGACACCGTTTTTTGGTTTCATCCGGCCGCAGATCCGGGCGCCCATCATCTCAACCCGGATGTGGATATTGCTCGTTCCGCGGCCTTCCTGGTCGAGCGCCCAGAACGCCGCCCAGGTGCGGCGCGGGTCGTCCAGGTCGATCGGCAGCCGCAACTTGAGGCTGCCGGTCTCGTTGACGATGATGCTCACCGAGCCGCCGATCTCGCCGGCCACGGTGCCCCGGTACACAAAGTTGCCGTCGTAGAGCATGATTCGGGGCGGGTCGTAGGCGCGTTCGATGCGGTAAGCGCGCAGCTCGCGCGCCCACGCGTTGAAGTCGTCGTGGTCGGTGCCGGTGAACGGTTCGCCGAACGCCGCGGTCATCAGTCCCGCCACACCGCGAGATAGAACGGAGGATCATACGGACCGAATGGTGTCGACCCCGACTCAACGTCAACCACCACCTCCGCAACCGCGCTCACGCCTCAAGCCCACTTTCCGCCGACCAGAAACGGCGTTGCCGCAGAGTCGCTGCCGCACCCACCCCGCCGTTGCAGACAACCGGCACCAGGACCGGATCATCCTCGGTGCCGGTGTACGGCGGAACCGGGTACACCGGCTCGACCCCGTTGAAAAGCCCTGCAGCGTTGGATAAGTCGGCGTTGACATAGGTGTCCATAAGCGGGTTGGACATCACAGACAACAGCTGGGTCAGCGGCGGGGTGGTGATCATCCGGGCCGCATCCGCACCGGCCGGGCGGCCCCACTTTCGTTCCTGACCAAACCCGAAGTCGGGGAACTGCCAAGTGTAGGCGGGGTCAAAATCCCATTCCAGCCACAAGTTCTGATCAGTCGGATTCCACACTTCAAACCAGCCGGTGTTCACCTGATACCCACCGCTGACGTTCGCCCCCGACCCGGTCAGTGTGCCCGCGATAGTGAAAACCAGTTTCCAGTTTGCCGAGGTTTTGGTGACGGTGACGTTGCCCGCACCCACCGACGGCAGAGCCTCCACCGCGGCCTGCACCGTAGCCGCGTTCGCGTCCACCGCGAGCCCCGGCGTCGTGCTGGCGCCGAAAGTCAGGGTGAAGGGGTCGCTGCCGGAGGCCGTAACGGTGAACGTTCCGCCGGGGTTGGTCCACGTCTGGACATCCTCGGCGGCCTCGAACATCGGGTTGATCGCTATCGCCACCACGACGGCGTGATAGACGGCGTTGATATCGGCGTCGAATCCTTCCTCGGTGGTGTAGCTGATCTCCTTGTCCAGGCGCACCGTCAGCGACCGCGCACCAGAGGGCCCGTCGTAGGTGTAGAGGACCTTCCGGAAGTTGCCCGGCGTGCCCCACAGCCGCTGGAATCGGGGCCGTGAGGCTGGTGTCAGCCAGAACGGCAGCGTCAGCTCCCGGATCGGCACTTGCTGGCCGACAACCCGACCGCCGTACTCGAACGCGCCGGACTGCTTGCGTAGCTGAAACCCGGTGTCGTACATACCCTTCGGGTCGGTATCAAGAACGATGTCGTCAAGCAGGAAGTCATCGTTGGGCGCGGACACCACAACCGAGTCGCCATTGTCCGACGCCAACGTGATTGTCGCGACGCCCATCAGAACTTGTCCAGCTTCGCCGCAGCCCGCTCACGCTCTCGGCGCTGCGCCTGAAGGAAGGCGTCCTCAACGGTTGCGGTCCGAATGTTGTACACGGGTCCCGAGCCCGGTGGCCTGCCCCCTCCGGCCCCCTGCACACCATCCGGCAGCCCACCCGCCCCCGCCGGGGAAACTACCGGACGCAGCGACGCCGGGATCGCACCGCCGCCGCTACCTTGTCCGCCAAACGATATGCCGCCAACGAACTTTGAGATGCCCTGTAACCACTGCGGCGAATTCGAGACACCGAACGCGCCGAGCGCCGATGACACCTGGCCGCCGACCGCAGCGCTCGCAGCGTTCCCAAACAGACTGAGGTCGCTGCCGCCGCTGGTCGTACCGATTCCACCGCCGAGACCGCTCAGCGCAAAGCCGGCCATGCCGCTGAGCGACGTCGGAATCGAGAACCCACCCGAACCGCCTGGCGACCCACTTGCCCCCGCGGGGGCGGGTTGACTGGCGGGGGAAGCCGCGGCAGGCATTCCGGCAGGTGTCACCGCCGGCGTCTGCGGTCCTGTAGTTGGTCCTTCGCCGAAGGCTATGGGCAGGAACATGTGGTGATCGAATTCGGGGTCGCCGCCACCGTGGGCCTTGGCCCCGAGGGTGAACACCGAGTTTTGGCCTCCCGCTTCGGCGTGGGTGCCATCCGACAGGGTCATGGCCATATGGCCGTCGTTCGGGTTGGGACCGCGGTCATACCAGCCGACAGTGATTGACCCGGCGCCGCCGGTGCCTGGGTGGAAGCCGAGGGCGGACAGCCACGCCTCGGCGTTCTTCGTCGTCATCAGCCCGCCGCCGGAATCCCGGCCGAGCGCCCGCAGAATGACGCGCGCCACCATCCCTGAGCAGTCCGTGCGAGTGCTCTGGTTGTACGGGGTGCCGGCAAATGCCTCCGCCGCCACGACGTCAGGTTGCCCCACCTGACCGCCGGTCGCGAACCGTGGCAGGCTCTTGATCCAATCCCACAGCGGCACACCAGCATTCACCGCCTCCAAAAGCGGTCGGTTCTTCCGCGTGTCCTCGGCGTTCGTCAACCACTCACCGTTAGAGGCGCGGACAATAATCGAATCCGACGTACCCGAGCCCGGGCCTGTGATGGAGCCGCCCCCTGCGTGCCCGGGCATCATCCCCGGAATCTGATTAAGCCACGACGGCGCTTTCGAAGTAGGCGGAATCGGCGGCGGCGCAACAATACCCGGCCGCGGCGTCCCATCAGGATTCGTCGGCGCGTTCGTCCCGCCCGTCGGGGAGTTGGGTCGGATCGGTAGCTGGTCGAGCAGGTTCGTGCCCGGGGCGAGGACGTTGACCCAGTCCTTCGGATTGAAGCCCTGTAAACCCTTGAGCTGGTTGACAATGTTGTTCAGGTGCGTGTCGAAGCCAGGCATCAGCGTGTCGAGGGTGGTAAACACCGCCGCCAGAGGGCCCGCAGCTGCGCTGATCACACTGAGGCCGCCAGCAATCTTGCCCGAGTTGTTGGTCAGACCGAGGAAGTTCGTTGTGGTGTCGCTGATATTGCCCTTCAGAGACGCATACACGTCCTGAATCTCTTTGGTTTTGGTGCCAATTGGGTCCAGCGCGGCCGCTACACCGCTCTGCCCGACATCCCGCAACGCGTTCTGAATACCGGTGATGGCCCCGGCCGCATCATGGCCCTTGATGTTGTCGAGCGCGTCGCGCACGTGGCCGACAGCATCGACGACGGGCTGGGCCTCATCCCGAATATTGCGCAGCGCTTCACCGACTGGGCTGTCACCAACCGCCTGCCCGATTTTCTCGCCGATGGCCCGCCCGATCTCCTGCCCGGCCTGCTCCCCGAGGCCCCTCAGCTCTGGGTTGTTGTTGATCTCACGCAGGCCGTCACGCAGACTCTGGCCGATGTCGCGAACCTTGTCGCGGACCTTCCCCTTGTCGATCGGCACCAAATCAATCGGGCTCGATTTCGCCTCTTGCCCAGCCTGTTTGATGACCTCCTTGGTCTGCTCGCGGACCTTACCGCCGTCGATCTTCGTTTCGACCGGAATTTCAACTGGCGCCTTCTTCACCGCGTCGGTGATGTTCTTGTCGAACTTCTTCCGCCCGACCGAACCTTTGTCCGGAAACTTCGGTTCGATCGTGACGGGCACAACCTGGCCGGCGATCTGCTTGTTGATCGCGTCCGTCACGCCCTTCAGTGAGGGGATGATCTGCAAAACCGCGTATCCGATAGAAGTGTCCGTCATCGCTCAACCCCCCTTCCGTCGTTGGGCTCTGTCGCGTTTGCGCTGCTGATATCTGGCCTTGAGTGCCGCCATGGCGGCGACCTTGGCTTTGGTTGTCGTCGCGGCGCGTAGCGGGTGGTCAAACCCTTTCGGCAGCGCGTCCTTCTTCCCCGTGGCCGCCCACACTGTCGCTACCCACAGATCAGCAAGCAGGTGATCGGTGAGCGTCCATACCGGCGAACCGTCATTCATGGACTGGGCGGTCGCAGATTTGGCGTCAAGCCCTTCGATCAGGACGGTTAAACGCCGCGGCGACAGTCGGCCGCGGTAGAAGTCGAGGAGATCGACGCCGTATCGGTGGAGTAGATCGGCCTCTATTGCGGAGCCGTGCTCGTCGAGCTGCTCACAGAGGCCGACTAGTTTCCCCCGGTAGCCTCCGTCAGCTTCTTGCCCAGTTCGTCGATGTCGCGCGAACCGGCGCCGGCGGCCGTCAACGCCTTCCACTGTTCCTCGCCGAGCAGAGCTTTGGTGCAGGCGTAGTTGTCGCCGTCGAGGGCGGCGTCGATCGCGGCGATGGGAATGTTGCCGACTGGGATTCGCAGCTTGAGGCCGCACTGCTCGATGACCACGAAATCGTCTGCGGCTTCGGCTTCGCGGGCTTTGGCCGCAGGCGACTTCCTTGGCTTCTTGTTGGGGGTGGGCACGGATGTCATGCTCAGGCAACCGTGACGTTGCCGCCGGTACCGGTCGCCGACACACCGGTCACCGGGGCGGTGAACGTGGCGACGAGCGGCCCGCCAGTCGGGCCTACCACGGACACACCGTCATCAGGCAACGCGGTAACGGTCGACAGCGAGCGCAGCGCGGCCTGCAACGCGGCGGCCGTCTTCGTCCCGATCGACGAGGTTGTCACCCCGCCTACGGTGGCCGTGTACGCGGTGACACCGGAGTCGATCGTGAACGTCTTCACGACGTCATCCGACGTGTCGCCGATGACCTCGAAAACGTCACCGTTGGCGTCCTTGGTGTGATGCACCGCGATCTCAGCGAAGGCCAGCTCTCCCTGAACGATGCCGCCGTGCGACTTCAGCTCGAGCAGAGCCGGACGCAGCGACATCCACGCCATGCTCCTTTCCTCATCGACGTGGCGGTACAGCACGTAGCCCTGAATATCCTTCGGGGCGCCGATCTTGCCGGGCGCAGACCCGGGCAGCACGAACTTACGGGTCACCGAGTTCCACTCGAGCGCAGTGAAGCCCGATACGAGTTTGCCCTTGACGAACTTCACGCGGAACGTCGCATGCCCGAAGGCGTCGTACTCCTTGACCTCGCCGCTCGGGTCGAGCGGGACGCCCTTCTTGTCGTCGACCAGGCCGACTTCTTCCCAGCCGAGCTCGTCGAGATCGTCGTCGGGGTCCTCGGGCATCAGCGTGTCGATGTCGGCCACGTCGGATGCGAGCTTGAACCACACTTCGGCCTGGTCGGGGATGATGGTGGCGTCGGGATTGATGGTCTGCGCCATAGTGTTTCCCTCCTTCAAGGGCGTTTCTGCCCTTGCGGGCTCAAGAAACCCCGCCCAGGATTGGGTCGGGGTTGATCAGGTGCGCGCCGGTATGCGCGCTTACTGGGTGCGGGCGCGGGCCTGCACAATGACCGAGGCGAGATCGCCGCGGGTCGAATCGTCGCGGCCCTCCAAGATCCCCGAACATTCAGGCAAGATCGCTGCGATGCCGGGGATACGGCCGGACAGCAGCCGTCCTGTCGCGGCATTGATATAGGTGAGGTTTCTGCCCGATGTCCACGATGTCACGCGGGTCGACGATTGGGTGGCCGCCCGCTCTATCGGTCCGCCGTCATTGGCGACGACGAGCGCCGGCGGTTGCGAGAGATCCCAGTTTCCCGGAAGCTCCAAACACACCTGTAGCTCCGGGAAACGTTGCGCCAGATCACTTTTTAGGCACTCTTTGATGAGCATGGCCACGTCGACCGGTTCGTAGGTCACTTCTTGGCCTTGTTGGTGACGCGAGGCTTACGTGGTCGCCGGTTGCGCTGCACAATTTGTAGGCCCGCTGCGGTCGCCGCGCGACTGAGCACACCATCCTTGGCCTGCTGGTCAGCCGGAACCCGCACCGTCGCGCGGGCCCGGTCGGTGACCGTCTGCGTCACCTCCGCGTCCGGCCCCGCTTCCCCCGCAACGGCCGCGGCGATCCCAGCTATCTGTTTGGCGGCCATCACCTTGAGCACCTCGGCGCCGCCGGCCAGGTCAAGGTGAAACCCAAGATCGCTCTCAGTCATCCCTGCCCCCGGGAACAGGCCACCTCAAGACCGCCGCGGCCCTGCGTCTGCCAGTCGTTGACGACGATCTGGTACCGCTCGCCGCGGACAGTCAGCTCGTCGGTGCTATCGTCCAAATCTGTTCCGGGAGCGAAGTAGACGACGGCGCCGATGTCCTCACCCTCGCGGCCTCGGCTGACCCTTCTCTGCGAGCTGGGGGCCGGGTAGATACCCGGCGCCACCCCGAGCGCCAGCAACGGAGCGTCATCTCCGGGGACAATTTGGCCGTTCTCGTCGCGGCCGGCGCCGCGGTGCCGGATCACCTGCTCACTCATCAGGGGGCACTTTCCAGCCGGTATTGGTCCAGCAGTGATCGCTCCACAGCGCTGAACGCCGACCCGGCGGCCATCGCCTCTTCGTAGTACTGGAAGGGGCCGATGGCTTTGGGACGGCCACCGTCGGGCGTCAACGACGACCGGTCCACGAACGACAGCACCGCGGCGTTGAAGTCGTCGGTGTCGTCGAACCCGTGGTCCATCGTGACAACGATCGACCCGTAGTTCGCCGACCAGTAGCCAATCGACCCGTAGCCAATCGACCCGTAGTTCGCCGACCAGCAGCCACCGGAACGTTTACGCACCAGGCCGCGCGCCGACACGTACAGGTCGGTCGCCACATCGAGCGTGACACCGTTCTCCACGACGCTCGTCAGGTTGACGAGCCGCAGCGTCGGCAGCACCAGCAGCATCGACCCCGGGCCGTCCAGCGTCACCACGTCGCCTTCGACGAAATTGACGTTCCAACGGCAGTAACGCCGCGCGGCCGTCAGGCCAGCCGACAGCAGACGCTGCGTCTCCGCATCGTTCGCTGCCAGCCGGCCTGACGTGTACCGCTCGACGTCGGGCGGTGTCAGTTCGGCCATCAGGCCTTGTCGCCGGCCACCGGCTTCGGCGGTACCACCTTGTTGGGCGGGGCCGGAGCCTGCTTATTGGCCGGCGCCTTGGCCGCTTTGGCCTGCCCCGGCACATCCAAGCCGCGGGCCTTGGCATCTTCATCCGACAGCTGCAACGTGGTGGTCCGACCGTGGTAGCCGGTCTGCACTTCGTACTCGCGTAGCATCAGGCCACCGCCGTCTTGACGAACGCCGTCGGGCGGGTGACCGCGAACGCGACACGTTCCTCGGCCAAGATCGCCACCAGGTTCCGCACGAAGAAATCGGCGTGCGAATCCGTCATAGTCACCGACGTCTGCTCGCGGTCCCAGATGACGGCCTTGTTGAAGTCGCCAACCACAACATCGGTGTCGGGCATGATCTCCGAGTCGACCAGCGGCAGGCCCCACAAGGTGGAGATTCCGGTGTTGAACGGGCCTGCGTAGTAGAACCGCCCCATCTCGTCCTTGGTCAGCTCGATCTGCTCCTTGACCGCGGGCGACGCGAGGATCGCGTTAGGCTGAACCCGGCCGACGGTGCGGGCCTTGGTGATCCCCTTGCGGATCGAGGTGAAAATGTCCGTCACGAACGCCTGGATCTGAATCCCCGAGGTGTTCAGGATGCCGGTCTGATTCTCGCCGGTGCCGTCTCCGTTGAGGAACTGATTGTCCTCAGCTTCCTCGATATCGAGCGCCAGCTCGTCGTTGATCAGACCTTCCATCTGGGCAACATCGGCCAGCGCCCGCTTGGAGATGGGCACCCATTCGGCGATGGTCTTCACCGTCGCCTGCTTCACCTGGAACGCCCACGAACCCTCGGGCTTGTAGCCGCCACCGGCCGCGTTTACCAGCGCGCCACCGCCGTTCGGGGCGGTCGGGGGCGCCTCGGTCGTCGCCTCAGCCACCGGCGCCGCGGCGTTCGTGTGGCTGGTCTCGGCGACAAACTCCACGATGTCCGAGGTCGTCCGGCGCTTCGCGCACAGGTCGCGCAGCCGCAGCGGCCGACGGCCAAGCATCTCCACGATGTCGGTGCGGTCCGGGACGATAAACGCGCCCGTGCTGGTACGGGACAGGCCGGTGAACAACGACTTGAGCTGAATCGCATCCGATTGCACCTTCGCCCGGTCCGGGATGCGGTACTCGCCGCGGTCGTTCTTGAACTGGGCCATCATCGCCTTGAACGCCGGCGACTGGACCACGGTGGCCCCGAGGCTCAGCGACAGTTCAGCGTGACCACTCTTGGTCTCCGGCAACGCCAAGTCGCTGGCGAAACTCTCGGCGTCAGCGAGGATCGCCTCGTCGGCCTTCACCGCCTTGATGGCCTCCAAGATGTCTTTGGCGGCCTTCATTGCGGTGTCGTAGTCGACCTGCTCGTTGTCCTTGAAATCACGGTTCTCGGCCACAGCCGCATCCGTGATGTCGCGCGCCTTCTTGATCGCCGCGTCGGCGCGCTCCTTGAGCTGCAACAGTCGTGCAGACATGGTGAATCTCCTTTTTGATTCTTGGGCTTGTCAGATCGCGCTGGCGAGTTCCAGCTCGATCAACTCGAGCGCCGAGGTGGTGACGGACGACTTGCGGCTGGCCTCCACGGGCACCTTTTCGGGTGCTGGCTTCGACGGGCCGGATTCGCTGGCCTTTTCCTCGTCAGATGTGCTGTCGAGAACGGACAGGACGCGGCCGATAGCCTCGTGCGCCCTGCGTAGTTCGTCCTCGTTCTTGGCCGACAACACCCGGCCAGCTTTGACCTCCTGGGCGACGTGATCGCATATCGCTTTCACCGCCACCACCGAGGTGTCTTGATTCGCACCGAGTGGCACGAATGAGAACTCGTAGACCTTGAGTTCACGGAGCTCGTTTGCCCGCACACCGTTGTCGAGCTCGACCCCTGCTTGGTCGATGACGTCGTAGGCGAAGCTGAGCTGATTCAGCCTGCGGCCCTTGACAAGTCGGTAGACCTGCAAGCCCTTCGGATTCTTCAGATCAAACTCACCCTTGACCCACCAGCCGTGCTCGTCCTCGCCCATGTCTTGAGCGCCAGCCACGAAGTAATCAGGGTCGTCCATCCGGTGACCGTAGAGACCGGGCAGTGTGTTGCCCGAGTCCTTCCAGGTCTGGATGGTCTTCAGGAATGCACCCGGTGCCACGACGTCGCCATAGCTGTCCGGCTGCTTGATGAAAGTCGACGGGTAGACGATAAATTCGCCCTCTTCGAGCCCATCTTCAGGGCCGGCCTTGACCTGTCCAATGGGGATGTTCTTGGTCAGCATCGCTACTCCTCGTCGTCGAGTTGGTCAGTGGCCTCGTCGTCGGTCGGCTCGTCGTGGGTCGGCTCGTCGTCGGCGGGCACCGGGTTCTGGTCGCCGTTCTGGGTGAGGTTCAGCGGCATGATCAACTCGTCGCCGCCCTCGATCGGCGGCCGATTGTCCATCGCGCGGGCCTCGTTGCGGGTCAGCCACGGCCCGCCCACCGCCGCCTGCATCACCGCGGCACGGTCCTTGAAGTTGCCCGTCAGCTTCTCGCGAATGTTGAACTCGCTGTAAAACCGTTCAGGCTGAACGGGTTCCATCTCTGGAAGCAGCTGCAGGTCAATCTCGTCTTCGATTTGCTCCAGCAGCGGTCCGAGTGTGTCGGTGTACAGTATCGAGCGTTGCTCAGTGATGTTGGAAAACGTCGCACGGTCCAGGATGCCGACCATGGGCGGCGGGATGAAGTACGAACGCGCAACCTCTTCGTCGGTCAGTTTGCGGCCCTCAATGTACTGCAAGTCCTTCGCCGTCTGGCTGGCTTCCTGGAACTCCATGCCGTCTTCGAGGATCGGGGTTCCACCCGCCTGAGACGCATCAGCACCCGAATACTGCTGCTGCCAAGCAGTTTTGAACCGATCACGGGCCTCTGGGGACCACGGCGGCGCGGCAGCCGGACGCTTCAAGTAACCCGACAACCGGGCCCCGTTGCGCATCGTCTGATCACGCATCTCCGAGGCACTCCACTCCTCGCGCAAAATCTGCCGCAGCGACTCCAACGGCGAAACACCGATATCGAACACGCCGCCATATCCGCGTAGGTAGAACACGTCCTCAGCCGGGATCGGTTTGCCGTCCTGCGACAGCGGGCCCGCCACCATGAACTGGGTCGGCGACAATCCGGGGGTGTTGTAGTTGTCCGGACGCACCAGTCGCGGCGGCAAATGTTGCAGCCCAACAAGTTTCGACCCTTGGCGTATCTTGCGCCAATAGGCCACGTCGTAGATGCCGAGATCGTGCATCAGCGCCGACTTGAACCGATACGCCGTCATCTGCGGGTTCGGCCGGCCAAGCAGCTTCGCCAGCGGATGATCAGAGACCCGAGCCCGATCGGTGTCCGACTCACGCTCGTACACACCAAGCCCGAGCTGCGCGACGTTACGCGCAAGGAACGACACCGCGCGCCGCACCGAAGGCTGCAGGCGCCAAATCTCGAAATACTCCAACGACAGCAGCGGCGAAACGTCGATCCGCTGCTGGATCGGCGAATACCTTGACCACGGCGTCCCGATCGGGATCGGCATCCCGCCGCTGATCGTGAGCCCCATCAGGGCACCTGCACGTAGTCCACGTTCGCGGCGTCGATGACGATCTCACCGTCAGCCTGCGCCCACTCTGGACCATGACCCGGCCGCGGCTCACACACCGACGCGGCCCGCAGAATGAACTGGTGCCCAGCCTGCTTCACCAGCACGCCCTGAACAACGGTGCCAGACAACAGGTTCCAGACTGCTTCCCGATTATGCGCGGGATGCTTGCGGTTAAACAATCATCAGCCCTTCGTCCTCGTATGCGCTCGTGCCCTCGGCTTCGCGCGACGCCAACGCCCGCGCCAGCGCCATGATCAGCGCCACCACGCCGTCGATTTTGTCGCCCGCATTCTTCTTGTCCGGCTTCACATTTCCCGCCGGGTCCATCGCCACCGCGAAGTTGTCCACCATCCACCGCAGCAACGGATCGCCGCCATGCCGGATCATCGGTTTCACCGGGGCGCCGTGCTCGTCGGCGCGCGCACCCACCTTGATCAGCCGCTGCAGGTCCTTCGTCGGCGCCGACATCGACGCGAACCCCTGACCGAACGTGATCATCGGCGCGCCGTCGGTCGTCAGGTCGTTGACGATCTGCGTGGCGTTCCAGCGGTCGTACGCGATCTCCTTCACCAGGAACTCGTCGCGGTCCCGCCCGATCTGCGCCTTGATGAAGTCGTAATCGGTGACATCACCCGGCGTCGCCGTCAGCCACCCCTGCTTCACCCACGCCGACGCCGCATTCGCTGTCCGCGCGTCGAGGTCCTCGATCGAGTCCTCCGGCGCCCAGCACCGCAACAGCACATCGAACGCGCCGTCGTCGGCCGGGAACACCCACGCCAACGCACACAGGTCCGACGTCGACCCCAGGTCCAGCCCGCCCCAGCACTCGCGTCCCTTCAACCGCGACAGGTCGACGATCGACGCGTTCATATCCCACTGGTCTACGTCGAGGTAGCGGGTCTCCTGCTTGGTGCGAATCCCCAAGTGCAGCCGCAGGAACGCCGCGAGCTCGGCCGGCGAGTCCTTCGCTTTCTCCGCAGCCTCAACCATGTACCGCTTCGTCGGTGAGATCCCGTACCCCGGGTTCGCCTTCTTCCACGTCGCCTCGACGAACGGGTCATCGCCGGCCATGAGCTGCCCGTTCTCATACACCGGTTTCTCCGCCGCGAACACCACGCCGTACGTCGTCGGCCGCTTCAGCACCCTCTTGGCGAGCTTCTCGATCAGAGACCGCTTCTCGTCATACGGCGTGTGCCGCTTCCCGGCGTCCGCCGTCGTGATGTAGATGATCAACGGCTGCTCGCGCGAGCCGGTACCCGTCTCGAGCGCCTCGATCAGATCCATCAGCTTATGCAGGTGCAGCTCGTCGACGATCGCGCCGTGAATGTCGGCGCCGTGCTGCGCATCACCTGCGTTCGCGATCGGCTGGAAGTAACTCCCGCTGGCCGCGTGCGTGATCCGGTGCTTCAGCGCCCGCAAGTGCCGCTTCAGCCCCGGCGATTTGTTCACGATCTGCCGGATTGGCTCGAATACGAACCCCGCCTGGCCCAACGTCGTGGCCGCCGCGATCACCTGCGCGCCGTGCTCGCCGTCAGCCGCCGTCAGGTAGATCCCGAACCCGGCCGCCGTCGTCGTGTTGTGGGTCGGGATCAACCCCTCGCCGACGAGGAACTGCTCCGAGTCGTGCGCCACCTGAATGCAACGCGTAGGCACCGAGGCGACCAGTCGAACCGCCGACACCACGTTCGTGGCTGAGCGCGTAGGCCGAGCAGGAGTGCTCGCCAGCCGCTCTGTCTTGCGAGCCAGCGTGAACGGCGACCGCTCGCGGTACGCGGTCCACGCCACCCGCCACATCGGCCCGCAGTCCCGGCCACCCAGTGTGGCGCGCCCCTCCCGGATCGTCGCCTTCCAGCCGAGCGACCGCGCCAGGAACAGCACCGCCTCAGCCAGGTTCCGCCGCGTGCTGACGAACTCGACCCGCGGCGTGTTCGGTCCGCGGTTCACGCCGCCGTCCGTGTCCATCAGCCCGCGAAGCAGGTCCATCCGCTGCGCCGCCGACGCCAATAGGTACTGATTCGGCACGTGCTTGCTGCCGAGCACGCCTAACTCCCGCAGCGCCACCCGGAATCCGCCATTGATCGAGTGCGTGATCGGCGTTCCCGGCGGCGTCCGCACCGCGTAGTGCTGCGCAAACCGCTCCAACAATTCGGCGTCGACTGTGGTGATCCGCGCGGCATCAGTCGCACCGTCACCGAGCCACGCCCCGAGCAGATACGGATCAATCAGCAGATCGGCCGCCGGCCGGTCCAACGTTCTGTCCATCCGAACCGAGTAGCGCGTATCCCGACGCGCGGCCCACCGATGGTTCTGGTGCAGCGTAGGCGCGTCAATCGTGACATCACGCTCGCGGCACCGATCGAACACCGTCCACAGGTGCTCGTCATCACAGACCACGGCCTGCCCATCAGCGAATTCCACTTCGTAGCAAGGCCGGTGGTGCTCATCCGACACGAACGTCACTTCGGTCATAGACCCGTCAACAGCGTGCACCAGGTCTCCTGGTCTCACGTCGCCGAACTTGATCCATCCCCGCCCGGTCAGCAGCGGCGTGTCGACCGCTATGCCCTTGCCGTTCTTGCGCGGCATGTCGAAGTAGGCGATCGTGATGATCCGCACCCAGTTGCCCGAATCCGGCGAGCGATGCACCCAGCCCGCCGGCGGGGCGATCAGGTACGCGACCTGCCACACATCCGGGTCAAACCGCTGGCCGGCAAACCGGCCCTTCGTGTGCCGCAACTGCCGAAACGCCGCGATCACCCTGTCGACCCGCGCCGGATCGAACCGCGCCCCCGGAACGTCCCGCGGTTCCGGCGTCTTGATCAGCGGCGGGCAATCCGGCGGCCGATACCCGCGGTCCCGCAAATACCAAGCAACTTCCGGTGAGAGCTTCAGCTCATCGAGATCAGCTGAATCCCAGAGCTTATCGAACTCAGTCGTCGCCGACGGCGCCCGCGAACGGGTTCGCCTCGTTGTCGCCACGATCGTCGTCCCGCTTCGACACGTTCCGCTCACCCGCCGGCGTCAACCCGAAGTCATTCGCATACTGCCGCAGCCTCGTCTCCGCCTGCTCCGCCACCGCAACGGACGGATTCTTCGTCCACCACGCCGACTCCGTGCCGTCCTTCTTCACCGAGGTGTTCCGCACCACCTGGCCGTTCGCCGCGATATCCCGCGTCGCCGTCACCCACCGCGACCACAGCTCGCAGTACGTCGTCAACGTGGCCCGATCCTCCGGCTTCACCAGGTCCAAACGCGTCAGACCAGGCACGATGCGCTTCCACTCGGCCTTCGCTTCGCGGCTCAGCCACGTCGGCGGGTTCGGCGCCAGCCGCTTGAACGCCGGCGGCGGCGCGACCGGACGCCCAGCCGAATCCTTCCCGTCAGCCCTCCCGTTCAGCAGCAGCAATTTTGCTGGCTGAGCGGGCCTAGCCACCGTTCGCCACCAATGTTTGCTGGCGCAAGGGCAATATTTGCTGGCACAGGGGGGATGTTTGCTGGAAACGCATGGCACCTAGCCGAAATACCCCCCCAACCAGCAGTTTTGTGCAAAAAAATACGAGCGCACCGTGGCGCGGGGCGGGGTAGGTGTTACTGGCGATTCCAACCCCCTTCCCATCTGCGCAAATGGGGGATGGTATGTGTGACCGCCGTAGCGATGCGTGGGCGCTGGTCGCGTGTGTTGCGTAGGACTTCGCTGATGGCTGGCTGCTTGTTTGCTGTGGTGGCCGGTTGTTTGCTGGACAGGTCCGGTTGTTTGCTGCAGCGACAGTCACAGGGTGGTCTTGTTTGCTGGGTTTGCTGGGCAGTCGACTGTTGCTGTTCCAAGTGCTGCCATCTGGGTCACCTCGCTCTGGTCTTCCCACGCTGTGCGTCGGTGGTGGTCTTCTGGTCGTGGTGCGGTCTGCAGAGGGACTGGTAGTTGTCCCAGTCGTAGCGGTCGCCGCCTTCGGCCAGGGGCACGATGTGGTCGACCTGATGCATGACGCGGTGACACCCCGGGTGTTCGCAATACGGGTGGCTGGCGCGGTAGGTGTCCATGCTGCGGCGCATCCGCATGTCGGTCTTGCCGCCGATGTGTGTGCTGCCTTCCCAGGCTGGGCGGCAGGCGCATGGCTGGCCCTTTGGGGCTGGCTTTTTGCAGCGATTACACACTCGGGGTGGGGCGCTAGGCATGGCTCTGCCCCCACGAAAACCGATAGTAGCAGGTCAGCGTCCCCGTTTGGGGATTTGGGTAGTTCGCGGGAGTTCGCTGGGGTCCAGGGGAGTTCACTGGGGTCTGTCGAGTCGTCGCAAAACCTCGGCTTGATCCTCAAACGACAACTTCGCCAAAGCCGTGTCTAGGTGCGCTCGCGCCTCATCTTCGGTCATGTTCAACAACTTTTCCCAGCCATCAATTGAGCTAAGCGGGATATTTTGCTCGGAGCGATCCATCCTGTCCTCCCTATGCCGAATAACGTCGCGCTACGTCACACCTTGACTTTGGCTCGCACCTTGGCGAGCTGCTGATCTCGGCGGCGTAGTTTCTGGACTCGTTTGAGGCTGTAGACAGGCTGACTGTTGTGGTTGATCCGGTTCTCGACGATTGCGCCGTCGTGGCGCCAGCCTTTGGGGCGGAGGCGTTGGGCTTGTATCCATGCGTTGAGTTGTTTCGGTTCGACGGGTTCGTCGAGGTTGGTGAGGATTTCGAGGATTTCGTCGGCGGTGCGTAGGTCTCGGGCTGCTGCGGTGTCGCGGCGGTTGCGTTCGACGTCGATTTCGTGGTGGCAGGCGGGGCATTCGGTGGTGCGTTCGTCGATGTCGGCGTAGAGGGGTTGTCCGCAGTCGATGGGTGTGCCGTCAGGTCCGTGGCCGCGGACGGTGGGGCAGAGGCCTGCGAAGTGGCGTTCGGTGGGGTTGATGGATTTGACGAGTTGGCCGCCGCGTTGGTCGCTGCCGACGTACCGGTGGGTCCACCGGTAGAGGTTGCCGGCCAGTGGGAGGCGTGCGATGGCGGTGGTGTTGGTTTTAAGCCAGCGGGCGAGGTTTTTGGTGGTGACGGTGCTGAGGCCGGGGGGTTTGCGGCCGGTGTGTTGTTCGGCGATGGTTTGGACCCATTTGAGTAGGTCTTTTCGGATGGTGCGGGCTGTTTCGGCGGCGTCGAAGTCCATGACGTTGAGCTGGTCGGGGCGGCGTTGGCGGCCGATGGTGCCGATGCTGGTGCGGTCGAGGCGTTGGATGCGGGCGTCGAGTTCGTCGAGCAGCCAGGGCAGTTGGTCGAGCATGTTGGCGAGTTGTTCGGTGCATTCTTGGCACAGGAACAGATCCGTTGGGCGCGTGCAGCTTTGGCAATCGGTCACAGATTGTGTTCCTGCTCAGCAGATTTCAGGTCGACGCCGAAAGCGTTGCTGAGCGCGTCGAGGGTGGGCTTGTGTGACCGTCTCGACCTCGCTGATGAGGGCGGCCGCCGTGACGCCTGTGGGCGTGTCTGCGCGTGCAAGGTCGGCGAACACTGCGGCTGCGGCGACGGTGGACCAGTAGATGTCGGGCAACGCTTTGTAGTCGCCGTGCTTCTTGGTGAACTGATTTCGGATCTCACCCGAGGCTTGTATTGCATTCCATGCGCAGACCCAGGCGGCTGCTCGGGCGTCAACATCTTCAGACATTGGTTGGTTACCTTTCGCTCTGGTCTTGTCGGCGGTGGTGTTCTTCTGGTCGTGCACTTCAGCCCCTTCCGTGCCAGGTTCGGCCGCCGTCGTGGCTGTGGGTGCCGTGGGCCACTACTTTGCGGTCTACCTGGCGGCCGGCTGTGCGTTCCGCTGCGGCGATGGCGGCTTGGGTGGCGTGTGATCCGGTGCGCGCGAGCTGGCGGTAGATGCAGGTGTCGGTGAGGCCGTCGCGCTGCTCGCGGGTCAGGCCGTCGAACGCCACGGCACCTTGGGGGCCGACGATGACACGCACGGTGCGGGCTGCGATCAGCGCGTCTATGCGTTTGGTGGCTTCCCGTACTTCCTCGGCGCGCTCGGACACGCTCTGGCCGGCCTTGAGTTTGGAGAAACACGGCATGGGAGTCAGCTCTCTTTCTGCTGGTCGTCGTCAATCTCGAGTTGCGGTGATGCTTGCTTGGCCAGCGCGGGCGGATCTGCGGGTTCCTCGTCCCAGGCGCTGAAGTCCAGTGGCCGCCCGGCGGGCGCGGGCGCCGCGGCCGGGGTCTGGTCGTCCTGGTCGCCGTCGGCGAGGTCGAGGTCAAGGAAGCTGGTGCGGGCCGCTTTCAGTGCGGCTAGGGTGTCCTGGTCGATTTCCACGGCGGCCTGTTCGCCGGCCTTGACGACTTTGCGGGCCGCGGAGCGGGCGGCGCTGATCGCTTCGTCGAGGCGCAGTTTCGCGTCCGCGCTGAGCATTTGGCCGACGCTTTTGGCTTTCCGGGCGGCTTCGCGGACCGCTTTGACGTCCATGTTGGCCAGCCCGGTTTCCATGGTGGCCATCAGGTCGCGCAGCTCCCCGGAGATGGCGCGCACAGCTTCGACGTCGTCTTGGGCGATGGTGCCGGCGACGACGCGCACGTTGATCCGGGTCGTGGCGGCCTGGCTGTTGAACTGGGTGGCCAGTGCGCGCGCCTCTTGGATACGTGCCCGCAGGTCACCTTGTCGGCTGTTGGGGCACAGCAGGCCGAAGTCGGATTGGGCGCACACCCCGGTCACGAGGGCGCGGACTTTGCCTCGCACTTTGACGGCGGCGGCGTGCTCGCCGGGGTCGACGACGACGCGTGTCGTTTCCCACCGGGACCGTTCCTGGCCGTCTTCGTCGAGGCGCTGGGTTTCCAGGTCGACGCGCTCGTATTTGACGCCGCCCGCAATGTTGGTGCGCAGGCTGACCAGCAGCCCGGGCCGCAGTGTGCGGGCCTCCATGGGTTCGGTGGTTGTGGTCATGTCGCTGAATCTCTCTGTGCGGGGCTAGTTGTCGATGTCGATTTGGCGGCCGGCGGCGTTGCCGGCGGTGGCCGGTTTGGTGCGCGGAGTGTTGGCGGGCCTTGTGCGGCTTGCCCATTCGCTGCGCAGCGCGGTGATTTTCTTCTCCTGGGTGGTGGCCATGGGAACGATCCGTTTCGCGGCTTGCACCAGGTCTTCGGTGGCGGGTTCACGCTGCCCGTCGGCGAACGCCGCTTTCAACGCGTCGGGCACGAGGCTGGCCATCTCAGCACCGGTGAACGTGTCGGTGACCTCTGCTACGGCGTCGAGGTCGATGTTGAGGATGTCGGCGGTGCGCGGGGTGCCGTCCGCGTGGGGGTACTTGGGCAGGGTGGCGGCGATGATGGCGGCGCGTTCCGGCGCGGTCGGCAAATCCACCCAGAACGTCTCGTCGAAGCGGCCTTTGCGCATCAGCTCCGGGGGCAGCGCGGTCACGTCGTTGGCGGTGGCCACCACGTAGGCCTCGCCGCGGCGTTCCTGCATCCACGTCAAGATCGCGCCCAGCGCGTCGGCGCTGACCCCACCGTCCGCGCTGCCGCTGGTGGCGCCCTGCATCGCTTTTTCCACCTCGTCGAGCCACACCTCGCAGCGCCCGATCGCGTCGATGGTGGCCAACGCTTTGCGCAGGTTCGCTTCACTGTCACCGACGAACTTCGATTTCAGCGCGCCCAGATCCATCCGGATCAGCGGCATACCCAACTCGCCGGGAATCGCTTTGGCCAGCTCGGATTTGCCGCACCCCGAGATCCCCATCAGGAACACCCCTTTGGGGGTGGGCAGGCCGTAGGCGCGGGCCTCGGGCGTGTAGGCCATAGCGCTTTCCATCACGTGCGCTTTGAACTCGTCGAGGCCGCCGACGTTGGCCAGGCCGCCGGCCGGCGGGTCGATCCACTCCAACAGGCCGTCTCGGGCGATGATCCGTTTCTTCTCCGCCGCGATGGTCGGGGGGTGCAGCTTGCGGTGTTGCACCAGGGATTTCGCGAAGGTGGCTTGCGCTTCCTCCCCCGACAAGCCCACCGCGGCGTCGATGGCCGCTTCCCGTGACCCGTTGACGATCTGGGCGGACAGCTGGTCGAAGTTGAGTTTGTTTTTCGGGTTGGACAGGATGCCCTGGACAGCGGACTCCACCGCGACGTCGAGCATGTCGGCGATCTCCGCGCGCTCGGGCAGCGGGAATTCCAGCACGGTCGTGTGGTTGGTCAGCTGCGGCGGCACCTCGACGGTGGGGGTCAGCACGATGATGGCTTGGGCGTCGTCGCGGGCCTTGGTGGGCAGCGCGTCCGGGCGGGCCAGGTTACGCAGGCGGCGCAGCGTGATCGCGCCCGCACCGCCGCCGCTGTACCACTCGGGGAAGTCCCGCAGAATCCACACGTCGCGGCTGCCGGTGCGGTCCCTGATCATGTCGAGCATCCCGTCCGGATCGGCGGGGTTGACGCCAAGATCCGGGCCTTCGGGGGATCCGTCCATGGCTTGCGGGCCGGCGGCCATGTCCCAGGTGTGTGGCATGAAGCCGGCGCGGCTGATCGCGTTGAACAGGTTCTGTTCGGCGCGGGACTCCTCGGCGGTCACCACCAGCAGCAGCGGGTTGCGGGCGCGCAGCAGCGCGGCTACGTCCGTTTCGAACGCCTGGACTTTGGTCGGCGGGGCGCTCATGCTGCCCCCCACGTCAGCACCAACGCCAAGGTCAACGTGCCGGTCATCAGCGCGGCCAGCGCCAGCCAGATCAGGATCAGGACCCACGGGAACGGCCCTTGTGACTCACCCACGGTCGTTGTCCTGCACGCCCAGCGCCGAACGCAGGGACAGCCGGCGGTGCAGGCGTGCGTTGGCCAGGGACTCCGGTTCGCGGTCGTCCGTCAGGTCGTGGTGCTTGGTGAGTATCTGGGCCTGAAGGTCTGCGGTGCGGCCCATCTTGCCCAGCGACTGGGCGATGGATTCCAGCGCTGTCACCGCGCGGGCGGCCAGCGGCCCCAGGAACCGCAAATCCATTTTCGCGTCAAACATGCTGCAATCCTGTCTATCTCGTTGGTCAGAGGTGGGACTTGTACGTGCATTTCTCTTTGCCGGTGAAGTCGTGGATCAGCACCCCGTCGACCCAGTGGACAGGTTCGAGGCACATGCAACATTTGGTTTGCAAGCTCCACGGATCATCGGGATCTTCCAGGCAATTCATTGGCCAGCTTGGGTTTTCAGTCATAGCTTCTCCACGGTGATGTGCACGCCGGGCGGTTCGGCCGGCTCGGCGTAACGCTTGTGGGTGTCGCCCAGGCTGGTCACCAGCGCGTCGTCCACGATCAGGGTTCCAGTCAAGGCGTCGAGCACTCCGCGGACGAGTTTGTCGACGTCCGGGGGTGTCGTCATCGGTGGCGTTGGGGCGTTGCGGTCCAAGGTTTTCGGGCGGGGCATGACGAACACGAGCGTGGCGCGCACCGCGCCGGTGTGCAGCGGCGCCCCGTGCCGCGCCTGGTTCGCGGCCAGCCCGACCCGCCACCGCCACTCCGTCAAACCCTTGGAGCTTTCCACCATCCGGCCGCCGCCCACGTGGTCTTTCGACCCTTGCGGCCGCGGCACGCCCGGAACGAAGAACTCGATGACGTCGGTCACGGATGAAATCATCACTGCGCGAAGAACTCTGGGTGCTGGCCGGACATGTGGCGTTCCAGGTTGGCGAAGCTGCGGTTGCAGCAGGGGCAAACCCCGTTGGCCACGCGCTTTTTCAGTTTGGTCACCTGTCCTCGCATGGCCCGGTTGGATGCGATCGCGCTGCGCAGATCTTCGTCGCGGTTGGCCAGCCGGCGTTCCACCCGTTCGGCGCGCTCACGCTGCTTGTCCGCTTCGGTCTTGCCGGTGTAGTGCTGCTGGTGACCGTTGGGGCAATAGAAACTCAGGGAGTGGTTGGCCATCAGCTTTTCCCGAAGGTGATCAGGGAATGCGAACATGACGCCGCAGCTGAAGCACTCCTCCGTGACAAGCGTGACCCCGACGTTGATGGTGCTTCCTCGCATGGTTTTCCTTTCTGTAGTTACTGAAATCGTCTGTGCAGCACTCGGTTTCGTTCGTTGATCCATAGGACTTCGCCGAATCCGTTGCGGTCCCAGTGGTCGTCGGACACCAGGGCGTCGTCCAGTTCGTCCAGCTCGGCGAGGTGCGCGGCTATGATCGCGTCATCGGCGTCGGGGTTCACCAGGACTCCACGGGGCTGGCGGCCGCCAGGGCGTTGTCCTGGGATTCCGCAGGGTTGGGGTAGCGGGGCTCACTGGGGTCCGCCGGCTGATCTTCGTCAGGCCGGGGCGTCGGCGCGATTAGTTCCTGCGGGCGTTGCCGGCGCTGATCGCGGTTCATCGCCGCAGCCACCCGATACCAGCCGGACGCACCCTCATCGTCGGCGCGGGGATTAACCTCGACGGTCCAGTAGTTGGCCAGCGCCCACCAGTAGGCGGCCAGCCGCTGCTCGGCGGTCCACTCCCGCGGATACGGGGCAATCTCGGGCCCTCGGATGAACTCGCCGCGGGGAAAGTCTCGATCGTCCATCACTGCTCACCCCCCACCGTCAGCTGGTGTTCGTGCAGCAGCTGGTCCAACTTGCGCTTGTCGTGTGGGCAGCGGACGTACAGCGCGTCGAGCTCGGGGGCGTCGGGGTGCGGGCCCGGGCGGAAAATCATTCCGCTGTCCGGGCAGATCGGGCACACGTGGATGCCGCGCTCCCATTGGGACCGGTCTCTTTCGGCCTGAGCTTGCTGCTGCTGGCTTCGGAGGGCTTGTTCGTCGCGCCATTCCCGGACGCGCCGGCAAGCGCGGCAGGAGGCCGGGTGGTCCGGGTTTGGGTGATCGGGACACCGAGGCGGCGCAGCGGTTGCCTGTGAATCTGCGGTTGCCCGTGAGTTCTTTATTTCCGGGGGTGGCGGCGCGTCAGCGCCGTTGCGCGCGTGCGCGTTACTGGACGCAACCCCCCCGCTATTCGCAACCAGAGAAGACTGATCGGGTCGGGTCGGGTCGGGTCGGGTCGGGTCCAGGCGCGCGCCCGCGAGGTCCGCTTGGACGTCCGCCTGTTGTCCTTCCAGATCCGCCTGTTGTCCTTCCGGACGTCCTTCGGACTTATTGCGGTCGGCTCCGTGTGGGTGCGGGTGGTTTTCAATGGTCACGGCGTTGCGACCCTTACGACGACGCCGTATCGAGGGTGGTTCGTCACCAGTTTTCTGCGCTCTTTCGGCGCGTTTTCTTGCAGCATCCGCTTCGCGTTTGCGTTCGTTTTCGCGCCGTTCCGCTTCCAGTTCCGCGTGAGTCGGCTGCCACTTTTCCCACGCCCTGAACAAGATTCCGTGCGGTGTTCGCTCCCAAAGCGGCGCGTTCAGCGGCCCCGGATCGGTTAGTACATCCACGAGTGCGGGCTTTGATCCCAGCGCGCGAAGCCGAGCGGAAGGCACGTGGCCATCCGTCTCCTCCTTGGCCGACCAGCTACCGGCCAGGGTCCACAGCCCGATCGCCGCCAAACGGCGTCCGTCTGGAAGGTTCGACACAGGCTTGCTGTCGCTGAACCCGTCGTCCACGTAGAACCACGGCATCAGCGCGGCTCCCAGCTGGTGCACGCCGGCCACCACGCGGCCACGTCGCTGGTCTCGCTGTGGGTTGCCCGGGGGAACGTCTCGCGGCCGCCGATCACCGTGGGTAGGTGGCACTTCGGCCAGCTCTTGTCGTGGTGAGCCACGAGCACCCGGAACTGGCAGCTGCCGCAGCGTGGGCCGGCCGACGTCGATCTCGATGCTTCCTGGTAGTCCAGGTCGCGCGGCGCGTCCGGGTGCAGGCGGATCGGCTCGCCCAATGGGTGAATGCCGGCACCGATGCGGCGCGCCACCCTGCGGTGCTGTTGGGCTGTGCGTGACAACTTCTCTTTGGCCTCTGCAACAGTGCGGGCACTGTCCGGCACATCGAACAGCGCCGTGTCGTAGTCGAATCCCTGCGGGTCGGTGGTGGTCATGGTTGGCTGTCGCGCAATTCCTCACTGACGCGGCCGATTTCGTCGCGGGTCAGTTGGTTGTTGGCTGTCACGTCCCGGCCCACCGTCTGCGACACGAAAGCGAACCACTCAGCGCGGCCTTTGTCGGTCGGCTGGAATCCGGCCGCCGCGATCAGCTGAGTCAGTTCTTGCAGCTGCTCTTTGGTGGCCGGGCGGTCGTCGCGCGCGGTTTCCGACTCGGCGGACGCACTGGCCTGCTCGTCCGCGGCATCGCTCAGGTCGTCTCCCATGTCCAGCGGCGCAGGGGGCTGGTCGTCGCCGGTGGGTTCCGTCTCGCTCGGGTCTGGGCTCGGTTCGGGCTCCCCGGAGATGGGGTCACCCGCCGGTGGCTTGCCCTCGTCCGCGCGCGCCTGGGCCCGGCGCGCCTTCGCTTGAGCGATCGCCGCTTCACGTGCGTCCGCGAGCCCCGGGTCGTTGATCACCCATTCGCCGGGTTCGGGCGCGGCCTGCGCCCCGTCGGCGGGCCGGGTGGTGTCGTCGTCGTCCTCCTGGTCGCGTTCCTGGGCCTCGTTGGCGGCACGGGCCTTGGCGAGCGCCGCCTCCACGCGGCTGGTCTGCCCCTTCGGCTTCTCGGCAGCTGGGTTGTCGGGGGTTGCCTCTAAAATCTCTTCCACCGTCAGCGCATCCGTTGCGGCGGCCCGCCCGGCCGGTGCTGGTATCTCGGTGGCCGGCTCGGATTCCAGTTCTTCCACGCTGTACGCGATGCCCAGCAGTGTGGCGGGGGACAGGTGGCGGCAGACTTCCATCATCGGTTTGGCCCACAGCATTTGGCGCGGCTGGGTCAGATACTTCTCGTTGCCTGCCAACTTGCCGTTGGCGTTGGCCTGGTAGCGCACACCGTTGATCAACACGCCGCCCCGGTCCCCGTCTTGGGGTTTGGGGCACCACCCTGCGCGCTCGGCGTCCTCGATGGTGAACGTGGACACCTCGTCCGGTTCGTGAACGTCAGGATCACGTCCTGGCTTCCACCCGGCGACCGTACCGACGGTGTTGGAGCTTTCCAGGGTCTTGAACTGGAACCCCTTGACCTCCAACAGGGCTTGCGCGGTACGCGCATAGATGCCAGGTGACCCGTGGACGTCGAAGATGTTCTGCAACGCGGCTATTGGGCCCATGCCCAGCTCCGCGCCGTACAGGATGGCGGCGGTCGCTTCCTCGGGTTGGCTGCGGTAGCGGACGGGGACCAGCTTCGTGCACACCAGCTTCGTGGCGAAGTCGTAGGCCATGTTGGCCATCTCCGCGTGCTCCATCAGAACCTGGCGCGCGGTGGACATCGCCGGGCGGGCGGGCGGCAACACTTCCAGACTGGTCTTCGTGTCGTCTGTGCGGGCTATCGCGTTGCGGCTCACTGCAATTCACCTTCCATAGTGTTTTCCTCGATGACGTTGGCCAGATCGATTTCTTTGCGTAGCCAGGTAGGCAAGCTCAGGATGTTGAGTTCCTCGTACCCAGGCCATTTGCCGGTTTCACGGCATCGCGCGTAAAGGCGCCGGGCCCTGCGGTTTTGGCCTTCCGCGCGCACCATGTCTTCGGGGTCGATGCAGTGCACCGACACCGGATAGGGCGGGGTTTTCGATTGGGCGATCAGCACGAAATCGGCGTCGATTCCTGTGATGATGAAGAAACCGTCTAGGTACCAGTCGCCTTGGCAGTGGTAGCCGTAGTCGCGCATCGACTTGGCGAACTTCGCCGGGTTGGCGTTGTCGGTGGTCTTGTAGTCGACGATCAGTGGCCGGCGCCGGGGTCTGTCGATCGGCAGGAAGTCGGGGCGCAGGCGGCACCGGATTCCGGTCTCCGGGTCAGTCCACCAGCCCGACAGCTCTGCGTATCCCTCGTCCAGCAGCGCAGCCGCCAAAGGGTGTCTGCGGACTTCCGCGGCCATCTCCTCGGCTTTGTCCATGTCCCACTTGGCCACGGGAACCTTGCCCGCCTGGCGCGCCTGGCGTTCGGCTTGTTTCCAGTTGGTTGTGGCCGTCGGCTTTTGGGACGGTTCGCCGTCTTTGGTTAGGCCATGGATGGCCGGGTCCAGCATTTCAAGCTGCGCACCTTCACCCAAAACTAGCTTGTGGCAGGCACTTCCGTAGTCGTAGACCTTTTTCGGTTTCTGCGGCTGGTCGATCTGGTAGCGGAATTCCAAGGGGCTGGTCGCCAACAGCAGGCGCGCGCCGCTGCTGGACAACGATTCCCGGTCCCCGTGATACACGCCCTCGGGGATGTCGGGATGCAGCCCGTCCGCCTGGGGCACAGTCATAGCTGCATCCACGTCCACACGGCGGCTGTTTGAACGACTCGGCCGCCGACGCGTTCCTCAAACGCTGGCGTGTCGCGAAGCCAGTAACCGTTCCGGAGACCGGCGAGCCGGGCGACATCGCCTAGCTCAATGCCGGGGCCGAATTCAGTCGGCTGGTCGCTTCCAGGCCGAGTCAGCAAGTATTTGCCGCTGCGATGCATGCGGCGCAACACAATTCCGGTAGAGGCGGTGCTCACGCCGGAGCCTTCGCCACGTCGATCTTCAGCGGCGGCGCAAGGGCATCCAGCGCTTCCATATAGCGGCGATACTCGACGCCGCCGCCGGGCTTCCACGAACTCATGCCAGGTAGGCGACGTTTGATCGTGGACGCAGCCCGGCCCAGCGTGCGGCCTACTTCGCGGTAGCTGGCACCGTCGGCGAGAAGGCTGACCGCGCGCTCGATTTCAGAAGAACTCAAAGCGTGCCGCACGAGGCTGGGGACGCCGCGTCTGTCTTGTGTGCGCAGCACGGTGCGTTCGCAAACCCCGACTCTCTCCGCGATCACCCGCGTCCTGCATCCTGCGCGCGTGAAAGCAATGATCTGTTCTTCAACCTCAGCTGATGTCTTCTTCATGCTGTCTCGCCGGACGGGTGCCGCCGCAGCCGATCGCATCCGGCGCAGAGGCTGGGAAGTCGACCTGGTTCCATCGCGGGTGCCGGGGCGTAGATCTCGATGGTGTAGTCGTCGTTACGGACGAGGTCTAAGGCGATGTCGAGCATGAGAGACAGGCCGGGCGGGAATGCTGGTGCGGGCCGGCGAGTTTCGATACAGGCGTTGTGCAGCGAGTCGAGGAGGCCCCGGAGGTACAGAATGTCGTTCCAGGCGTCAACGTCGTCGTCGTTCATTGAGGCGGGGAGTTGCATCGGTGGTTGCGCCGCTGGTTTGGGAGGTCGGCGCTGGGCAAGTGCGCGGGTCCAGCCACCGAGGACGCGGCTCACGCGTTCACCGCCCGACCTCGGGTGGTGGATACACTGGATGTAGTCACTGCGGATCTGGTTCCTTTCCGTGGCTGGCTTGGCCGGCCCCCGCTGGCATCGGGGATCGGCCGCTTAATTGGTCATCGCAGGCGGCTGCGCGTGAACAGGTCGGTCACTGTGCACGGCCGCGCGTGCTCGGGGGCGCGCGCGGGGTCTCCCACCGCGGCGCGGCGACACGACGTGAACACGCTGTCGCTGTCGTGCTGAGCGTGGCCTGCCATCTGTTTGGACAGCGTGGCCGGATGGATCGCTTTAGCCGCCTCCCGGCTGGACAGGTCCGGTTGTTTGCCCACATCCTCTTCGCCGCTCGGCGCCGGTGAACGTGTCTGCTCTGTTTGCCCTGTTGGTGACCGGTGGGGCAGTAGAAACTTCTCGATGTCTTCTTTGGTTAGCGCGATCGCTTCGGCGGCGTGACGCTCAAAGTCGCGCCACACTTTCTCCGCATCCTCTGGGCTCCAAACCGATTGGATTGGAGGATGCTGCTGTGGGACGGGTGCATCATGTTTGCGGCGGCGTTTCATTGAGCTAGCCGCAATTCGACGTTGCCGTGTTCAGCCTGCCGCAGGTAGACATTTGATCCTGGGCCGAACGCCAGCTCGATCGCGTGCCGCGCATCGGCTTCGTTGAAATACCTTTCGGTACTGCGGAATAGCGGTTCGTAGTTGTCGCCGCTGCGGATCAGCACCCGCCACGGCTGAAAGTTATCAATGTACGTGCGGTACGCCGCGCCAGCGCCAGCGGCGAAACGCCTTGCGGGATGCGCCGCGACGAACTGCCCGTATGTCTTCGGCGGTTCTTTGATCAGATCGACATAAACCAAAGGTGTTGCGCCGCGAGTCATTTCGCCTCCTTTGTCGGCCATCACGCGATGCCCCGTTCTACGTCAACACAGTCAACGCAGGTGTTGGTGCCGCGGACGCGCTCCGTCCGCTGGAGTTCGATTCCGCAGATATCGCAGAGCGACCGGTTCTCTTTGTCTTTGCGGGTCTTTCGTTGTTCTCGGGATCGCTTGCAGGCTGCTGCGTTCTTGCCGGGGTTCGCCTCGCGGTAGGCGCGCTGCTTGGCCGCGATGTCGTCCCGGTTCGCCTCGCGGTAGGCGCGCTTCTTGGCCGCGATGTCGTCCCGGTTCGCCTCGCGGTAGGCGCGCTGCTTGGCCGCGATGTCGTCCCGGTTCGCCTCGCGGTAGGCGCGCTTCTTGGCCGCGATGTCGTCCCGGTTCGCCTCGCGGTAGGCGCGCTGCTTGGCCGCGAT
>Ga0213876_10000335_pt1 | contig 41057 bp, 29 predicted proteins | sample BarmaccomBMRX_R9_FD_160113 | JGI IMG/M metagenome (GOLD analysis project Ga0213876, IMG submission 160113) | Root-associated microbial communities from Barbacenia macrantha in rupestrian grasslands, the National Park of Serra do Cipo, Brazil - RX_R9 | ecosystem: Host-associated > Plants > Roots...
CGACTTTTCCGGCCAGGTTTTTGACGGACATTTGCTCGGTCTCAACGGGTACAGGATGGCTCACCCCTTACCAGAACCATTCCTGATCCGGGGAATCAAGCGGGCACAGCCGGTTGGCGGGCACCACGACAGAGTTCACACGGCGAACACGGCGAGCCACGGCGACCACGGCGGAAAGAGGGGGAAAGAGTTCGGAGTTCGGAGTTCGGAGTTCGGAGTTCGGAGTGCGGAGTTCGGAGCGGCAGCATGGGGGGTGGGTGCGAGTGTCAACCTTGGAGTTGCCGCCTGGTCCTCTTAATCCGTGTCAATCGGTGTAATCTGTTGATGCTTTCCTCTTTTCTGCGTTCTCTGCGTGTTCTGCGGATGATTCGGTCTTGCTGCAGTGTGAGCTTGACCCGCGGGGGGAGATCGGACCCGGTTCTACGACGTCTCCGAACTCCGAACGCCGAACTCCGAACTCCGAACTCTCTCCTCTTCCCGCTGTGCCCGCTATCTCAGAGCAGCCGGTAGACGCGCGCTTCAAACGGCCGCAGCGTCAGCAGGCGGATATCCTCGTCCGGGTCAACCGGATAGTTGCTGATCAGGATTTCCTTGCCTGCAAAAGCAACGTGGCTGGGCAGTGCGAAGACGGGTTTGTCCCCGGTGAAGTTCAGAAGTACTAACAGGCGACTGTCTCCCAAAGTCCGGGTGAACGCGTAAACCTCTTCATGCGCGTCAAGGATCAGGCGGTACTTCCCGTAAACGATCACGGGGTTCTCCCTGCGAAGCCGGATCAGGTTTTGATAGTAGCGAAAAACCGAGTTGGGATCGGCCAAGGCTTGCTCGACGTTGATCGACGTGTAGTTAGGATTCACCTTGATCCAAGGCGTCCCTGTGGTGAAGCCGGCGTGGGTGCTGCCATCCCATTGCACGGGGGTCCGGGCGTTATCGCGGCTCTTGGCGTGAATCATCGCCATGACCGTTTTCGGGTCGGCCCCTTTTTCCTCCACAAACGAACGGTACATGTTGAGGGTTTCTATGTCCCGGTAATCGGTGATCGACTCGAAGCGGACGTTGGTCATCCCGATCTCCTCCCCTTGATAGACGTAAGGGGTGCCTTGGAGCAGGTGCAGGAAGGTGGCAAGCATTTTGGCCGATTCTATCCGATACCGGCCGTCATCGCCGAACCGCGAAACGGCGCGCGGCTGATCATGATTCGAAAGGTAGAGGCTGTTCCACCCCTTGTCTTCCAGGTCTTTTTGCCATCGGCTCATCACCCGTTTCAGATCCAGAAGGTCCGAGCGCCTGAGGTTCCACTTGCCGGAGGCGTGTCCGGAGTCAATATCCATGTGCTCGAATTGGAAGAGCATGTTAAGATGCCCGGTCTCCTCGTGCGTGATGTCAACGGCGTGCTCGGTCGTGGCCAGCGGCGTTTCGCCGACGGTAAAAATGTCGTACCTGGAGAGCACCTTCCGCTTCATTTCCTGGAGGAACTCCAGCAACCGCGGGCCATTGCAAATGTATTGGCCAGGGAACTGGTACGGGCCGGCGGCCGTGACCGGCGCGTCAGGCAGGCCCGGCACTTTGGAAATCATGTTGATGACGTCCATGCGGAACCCGTCGATGCCCTTCTTCAACCACCAGTGCATCATCATGTAGATCTCCTCACGCACCTTTGGGTTCTCCCAGTTGAGGTCCGGTTGCTTTCTGGAGAAGATGTGCAGGTAAAATTCGCCGGTCGCCTCGTCGTACTGCCAGGCCGATCCGCCAAAAAAAGACTCCCAGTTGTTAGGCTCGCGGCCGTTCTTGCCGGACCGCCAGATGTAGTAATCGCGATAGGGGTTTTCCCTGGACTTGCGGGCCTCGATGAACCAGGGATGTTCGTCGGAGGTGTGATTAACTACCAGGTCCATCAGCAGCTTGAGGCCGCGCCGGTGCGCTTCGGACAGCAATTCCTCCCAGTCGGCCAGGGTGCCGAATTCGGGCATGATATCCTGGTAATCGCTGATGTCATAGCCGTTGTCATCGTTTGGTGATCTATAGACCGGTGAGAGCCAGATGACGTTGGCGCCCAGTTCCTTTAAATAATCAAGCTTCTGAATGATTCCGCGCAGGTCACCGACGCCGTCGCCGTTGCTATCGCGAAAGCTCCGGGGATAGATTTGATAGACAACGGTTTCCTTCCACCATTGTTGCTTCATAGCTGAACCTTCTCAGGGACGGGCTTGCTTACGGCGGCAGGATCTCTTTGGACGGATCGCGGGTCAAAAAGATTTTCCCGCCGAGCGCGAACGGCTTGGTCTGATCCGCGATTCGGACCGGTTGGACCGACGTGAAACCAGACGCGGCTTCAAACGCCCACCGGGGCCCATGGCTCGCTACTCAGACTCGCCGCAGCCACGTTGTTCGCCAAACGCCCGGTAAAGATCGTCCAGCTTTGACGTGATGAAAGCTCCGAAGGCCGGTGCGAGCTTCTCGTCGATCGTAAGGGTGGTCTTCCGCGCTCCGGGTTCGACCCTTACGATCGGACGTCCGGCTGAATCTCTCCAGACGGAGGGAGTCGTGCGTCCCAAGCGGTTGCGCGACGATAGCAGGGTTAACAACTTCATAAACCGGCCGTCGGTGTCCATCTGCTTTAGCGCGGGGTCATCCAGGTACTGGTCAACAATTTTCTCGTTGGACGGCGCGGCGCTGAGCAAACGGGCAAGGGCCAGCCAGCGGGGCCGGCCCGCCTTGGGCGCCGGTCCGATCGCAAGGACCAGTTCCGCCGGAACCGAATGCGCAACGGACAAAAATCGTGCGACCTCCGCCTTATCCACGGCCAGCGCTGCAATGATGGTTGCCCGGTCAAACCCCCTCTCCTCCAGGTGACGCGCAAAAACCGCGCGCTCGATGAAACTGAGGTCCTTGCGCTCGCTGTTTTCCTTTCCCTGGGCGATAACCAGTTCAACGTCACTCAGCTCGCGGATCAACGCGCGAACCTTTTGTCCCAAACGCCTCGCCGCCTGAATTCTCCGGTGGCCGTAAGCAACCTGGTAACGTCCGGGCTTGCCGGGGCACGGACGCAGCAGAACCGGCACTTGCTGCCCATGCGTCCGGATGCTCTCGACCAGAGCCATGAAGAGTTCATCTTCGTCCCGCGAGAAACGGTCTGAAACGAAAGAAGGTTCGATAAGCTCAGGATCGAGTTCGACCACGCTTGCGCCCTGAGCCAGTTGCGCCCGGAGTGCCCGCGCGTTCTCGGCTTCCGCAGAGAGCTTCTGGAGCGTCAGCCCCATGCTCCGCACAGCGCCGGAACCGGTCCGTCGCGGCTGCTCCACGGCTTCTTGCGCCGGGACGCCGGAAGCGTCCGGTGTTTCCGCCGCCGCCGGAGAAGGTTCGGGTGAACGGGCCCCGGCCTGCGGGTTAAGCAGGGCGCGGAGAGTTTCTTTACGATTCATCTTGCGTTTAACGGCCCCAGGCTTGCTTGATCAAGGTTTCGATTTCTCCGTTGACGGCGTCCAAAGCCTCAAGCGCCCGGTCATAGGTGCCCCGGGAAAAGTTTTCGCGGCCGACTTCGTAGAGCGTTTGCTTGGTGAGGCCGGCGTCGGAGACGGCGGTCGATTTCAGCATCATCGGGGTCAACACCCGTTCGCCGAACAACGAACGCAGGAACGCCACAATCTGGGTTTGCGGCCCATCATTCGGTTCATAGCGAGTTACCAGGTAACGCAGAAAATCGAACTTCAAATCACCCCCGGCCTCTCCCACCACGGTAAGCAAATCCGAGGTCATGAGGAGGAACTGGCTCATGCTGGCAACGTCCAGCATCTGGGGATGAACGGTGATCAGGACCGAGGTGGCGGCGCACAAGGCTCCCAGCGTGAGAAACCCCAGCTGGGGCGGACAATCGATGATCGCGACGTCATACGCGTCTTCAGCCGTGTCCAGAGCCGTCCCGACCCGTGCGAAAAAGAACTCTCCCACCCCGCCTTCGGCGAGGGCCTTCGGGGTCGTATGCTCAAATTCATGCAGCTCCAGGTTGGCCGGGATAACGTCAAGGCCGCGAAAGTAGGTCGGACGAATGATCTCGCGCAGGGGACGCCGTTCATCGTCGTACCGGATCGCCCCGTACAAGGTTTCATTGGCTTGCACATCAAATTCCGGCTGAAAACCGAGGAGGGCCGAAAGGCTGGCTTGCGGGTCGAGGTCAACGGCGAGAACGCGATACCCGTGCAGGGCCAGGTATTGAGCCAGGTGCACGCTGGTCGTGGTCTTGCCGGAGCCGCCTTTGAAATTGGTGACCGCGATGACCTGAAAATGTTCGGTTGCGGTACGATGCGGCAGGTAGACGCGCTCCTTGGCGCCGGGGTTCAAGCCGGCCAGATGCTTTCTGAGCTGGTTGATCTGCTCCAGCGTGTAGAGCCGGCGTCCCCCCACCCCGGTCTCGGGTTGCGGCCCCTCGCCGGCCAGCGAGATCTGGCGCAGGTAGGAATCGGAGACGCCGATCAGGCGCGCGGCTTCGCCGCTGGTAAACCGTCTCAGGGCTTTTTCGGCGGCCGGCGCGAAAAACCGTTGGCGCAGGGCCTGCAGTTGGGTGCTTAAGGTGCGCGCGTCGGCTTTGATGAGGGCATCGATGTAGCCGGGGTGCGCCGCTTTTTTGAGGGGTGTAGTCACGATTTTTGGGGTTTATAACGGCTTTCGTCGCAACTGCGCAATCAAAACGTTAGCGGACCGGCGGATTCATACCCGCCTCGAACCTGCGGCACGACGACGGCGGTTGACAGCTGTCAACGACACAGGGCGCGGCCCCAGGTCCGAACCCCCCGCGCCAGATTCAGTACGTTGCGATGCAATGCAAGCCGCCTCGAACCCGTGCCGTCCTCAGCCCTCCGGCCCGTCGCGGACCGTTGACAGCTGTCAACCCGCCCGGTTATCTCAAAGGCGAGCGCCCAGCCGTCAGATGTTATCCACCGGCGCCGCCCCGGAAAGGCCGGCGTGGTGAACGGCACGCGCCGGAATGATGACGAGCGATAAACCAGCCGGAACGTCAGCGCGCTCCCGGTTGGCGCCTCACCTGGAGGCGCTCGTACACGAATTCGAGGCGTCCCTGCCGGACGGTTATGCAGCCGTTACCCGGCGCGTGTACGTCGCCGCGGCCAAACAGGCCCTCCGGTACCTCGCGCCCGACGTGACGGCGGAAACCCCGCCAGGAACCATTTTCCTCATGCTTCATCACGCGACCTGGACGGAAAATCAACCGCGCCCGCGACGGCTCGAGCGTTTCCTGAGCTTTCTGGCCCGAGGGTATCCCGTGACCCGAATCGATCTCTCCTGGCTGAAGACGAGGATCGTCCGCGGATTGGGCGAAACCACACGCCGCCTGCGTATCCCGACGTTGCGGCACCGGCGGAACCTCGCCTTGCTGGCCGCCCTGTGTGCGGCTCCCAAGCAATCGAATCCACGGACTTGGCCCCGAGAATGCCTCCGCATGGAAGGGCAGGGCGTATACCTCTGGGACGAACAAGTTACCGTGGCGGAGTTTGCGGACGCGCTGCGGCTCTGGGCGGCGTGGCGTGATCGGTTGGCTCGTGAGACCCCGCGTCGCGCCGTCCCGCGGCCTCCGCAATGGGCGAGTTCGCCGTGGCTGTTTCCCGGTCGGGGCGGGGGAGTGATGGCTGGCCCGCGGGCGCACGTCCTGCTGATGGATGCCATCGCCCTTTGTCTGGCTGTAAATAGAGAGCCGGTTCCCTGGCCCGGAGGCCTGAGTCGCTTCGGTCCGCTGCCGCTTACGCCTGCCTTGGTCCGGACGGCTTTTGACGCCGTGGAGTGCTGGCCCGACGTTCCGCTTCCCTTGCTGACCAGCGCCGGCGCGCCCGTTCCGACCGTTCCAACGCCGGATCAACCGGTATCGCCGACGCTTTCTCCTGGGCCTCAAACCATTCTTCGAGCGGACGAAGCGCGGCAATCTCACTGAATGTCCGGTAGCCCAGGCGTAACAAGGTTTCCTCCCGTGGCACCCAGCGGACGCGTTCGCCCGACTTCTCCGTTCCGATCAGGCCTGCGGCGCTAAGGCGCTCCAGCGCTCCGGCCGGGTCCAGGCGCAGGATTTCCGAGACGCGCGTTCTGGAGACGCCCCCGTGCCGGCGGTAGCCCAGCACGACCACAAGGACCGCTTTTTCGTCATCGCTCAACGGCGGCGCGTCCGGGGAGACGGGCACCGCCCGGATTCCCAGCAATAACCCGTAAATTTCCGCCTTCGGCACCAGGATCCACTCCTTGCCGCGCTCAACCAAACGCCAGGGCGCCCATGACGCCGCATTCAGCTCGGCCTGTAATTCCAGGAGGGACCCCAAAAGTGCCGGCTCGGTAAAAGGCACCGCCAAGCCGCGCAACCGGTCCGCCAATTCCGCCAGCGTCCAGCGGGCCGATTCGCCACCGCTCAGGCAGGCCATGAGCGCGGGTTTCAGCGGCGTCTCAACTGCCTGCGTGGCAATGACTTGCGCCCAAGACCCGTCGTGGTATGCTGGGGTGGGATCCATGACGTCCAAGGTAATCCGGCTGTCAAGATGCGGCATTTTGTTAAGCCCGCAACATTTGCCCGTCTTCAGGTGAAGCGGCGCCACCGGAAACGTTTTCGTCGGGGCCGCCTGCCGCCGCCCGCTTCTCAGCGCCGGCGGCCAAGCCGCCGGGGAAGGCAGCCGGGACCGGCTGCAGGATCGATTATAATGAAAGGTCAGGGCGACACCACGTTGTCACGGGTACTGGCCTTACTGGCTTACAGGTTTTGAAGGAAACGAAACAAACATGAGCAAAGAAACCACCCTGATTACGGGAGCTTCCAGCGGAATCGGCCTGCACTTGGCCAAAGAATTCGCCAGGCACGGGCACCCCTTGGTGCTGGTTGCGCCCGTGGAAGCTGAACTGCAGGCAGTGGCGTCGGACCTGAGGGGTTCGCATAACGTTGACGTTCGGGTCATTGCGACAGACCTGCGGGAAGCTGATTCGGAAACAGCGATTCGACAGGGGGTAGGGGATAGGGCCGTCGACATCCTGGTCAACAACGCCGGGCACGGCAAGAAGGGCAAAGCCTGGGAGATCCCTTTAGAAGAAGATCTTTCCATGGTCCGGCTGAACGTGGAAGCGGTTCTCCGGCTGACAAAGATGTTCTTGCCTCCGATGGTGGAACGGGGGCACGGGCGCATTCTGAACACCGCTTCGGTCGCCGGCTTTGAGCCCGGCCCTGGTTACGCCATCTACGCTGCGACAAAGGCCTTTGTGCTTTCCTACAGCGAATCGCTTGCCACCGAACTGAAAGACACCGGCGTGACGTTGACGGCGCTTTGCCCCGGGCCGACCGACACCGATTTTTTTACCAAGGCGGACATGATGGGAACCCGCGCCTTTCAAGAGGCCCAATTGATGGCGCCTCAAGACGTGGCGGAAACGGCCTACAAGGCGTTGATGTCCGGAGACCGGGTGATCGTTCCGGGCCTCTCCAACAAAGCATTGGTCTTTGCCCGGCGGTTTCTGCCTGAATCGGCGCAAGCCAAGTTGAACGAAATGTTGACGGATGATGCGCCGCCGGAGAAACAAAAGCGCGATCGGGGAGACATGGAATCCAAAGCGGCTGAGCGCTGACTTGTCCCGCCGCAGGTGAGCGCGGAATTCGTGCCGCGCACGGCCTGCCTGCGCGTGGAAAATTGCTCCGCACCTGCTGCGAGGGGAGCGCCGGGCAAGTGCGGCTGATGCTACGCTGGGGGCGGCAACTCGTGGGGTGGAGCGTCCGGGAACTGCCGTGGCAGGATCACCTCGAACCGGCTGCCTTCGCCGAGCGTTGAGGCGACCCGGATTTCGCCCCCGAGGAGCTGGACCAGATGCCGCGTGATCGTCAGACCCAAGCCGATTCCCGAAGCGCCGTCGCGGGATGCGGCGACCTGCTGGAACTCGTCAAAGATGCGTTCCAGGTTCTCCGGCGCAATCCCGACGCCGTTGTCATCGATCGCGATTCGCCATTGGTTTTCGATGATCGATTCAAAGGTAACGCGGACCCACGCATTGGCGCCGTTCGGCCGGCGGTACTTGAGTGCGTTGACGATGAGGTTAGCCACGATCTGGCGCAACCGGCGCGGGTCGGAGCTTACCGTCTCCAGCCCAACGTCCGCGTCCACTTGGAAATCGACAGCGCTCGCGCGGGCCAGCGGGCTGAACGCATCGGCAACCGTGGCCGCAAAGTCGGCTACGGAAAAACTCTCGATTTCCAGCCGCACCTGGCCGGCGAGCAGAACCTGGTAGTCCGTCAGTTCCTGTAAAAGGGCTCCCATGTCGGCCAGGTTCCGGCGGCAAACCTCTCGCACGCGTGCGCGGTCGGAATCGTTCCCTTCTCCAATCACGGATTCAATGGCTAAGGTCAGGGTCTGCAAAATGCCGCGCAGTTCATGCGTCACGGTCCGCAGCATGGTCAGGCGCGAGGTGTCCAACTCGTGCAGGCGCTGCTCCGCTTCATCCCTGGCATGGCTCGCTTCCTGAACGAAGCGCTCCGCCGAGGCGGCCACGGCATCTTCGAAAAACCACCGGACCCCCTCGCGAGCCGCAACGATCGCCCGGGTACTTGGCGCCTTACCTTCAGCCACCAAAACGTCCAGGCCCTCACGCAGGACGATGCATTCCACAACCCCCAGCTCGCGCACCAGTTCATGCAGGCGGTAATCCTGCGTCCAACGGGCGTGGCCGTGCTCATCAGCCGCTGAGCCGGACGGGAGCCGGGCCCTCACCCGGGGCGCACCCCTCAGAGACGTTGCCAAACGGTCCAGGAGAGCGGGAAGGTGATCGCGCAGTTGCGGTGTCCTCAGCCGCCGGGCCGTCGCCAATTCCGGGCTTTCGCGGATGCCGGACAGGATTTGTCGAACAAGGGCAGCTCGGTGCGACTCCAAACGGCTGGCCAGTTCGATACAGAAAGCTTCGTCGGGTTCCATGCTTTGCGCGACCGGATTTTTCCTTGCGGGAGCGCGGCGCTCCGGCGGTCCTTATAAGCGTTTTTGAGACGGAAAGGGAGGACTTTTGTTCGGGGTTCGGTCACACGGTCACACGGCGGCCGCAGCGGAGAGAGGAAGAGTTCGGCGCTCGGGGTTCGGAGTTCGGAGCTGCAGCATGGGGAGCGGGTGCGAGTGTCAACCTTTGAGTTGTCGCCAGATCCCCTTAATCTGTGTCAATCTGTGTAATCTGTGGATGTTTTCTCTTTTCTGTGTTCTTCTGCGTGTTCTGCGGATGATTCCGTCTTCCCGCCGGGTACGCCTGACCCTCGGGGGAGATCGGACCTGGTTCTACGACGCCTCCGAACTCCGAACTCCTTCCGCTACCAGCCCTCGAAGAGACGGGGCTTGACCGGCCCGGACCTGGCGCCGAACACTTTCAAAACGCTGAACTCCAGCCTGTAGACAACCGCGCCTGACCCGGTATCTGCTGAAATCATTCGCGTCACCTGTTTACCCGGTTCAACTGAAAAACCCGCCGGATTCGCCTGAAGCGTGGATCCCGCCCCGAACGGGCGACCCGGTTCCGGTTTGGCCAGGCCGAATGCCTCGTAATTGGCGACTGCGCAGAATCCGGGCGGCAACACCACAGCCGTGAAACGTACGATGATTTGCTGGCCCCGGACGCCGTCCAGGCCGGCCTCCAGATCTTGCGAGTGCGAGGTCAGTCGAAACATCGTTCTGCCCAAGGGGATTAACGCCGTATCAGGCGGCGAAACCTGATCCTCGCTCGACGCCACCGGACTGGCGGCTCGGGTGGAAAGGGTGACAACCAACAGGGCCTCGACCGCCGGCGCTGCACACGCCGATACCAGACCGCAAATCGAGAGAAACAAGACGGCTTTCCACATCGCTATCAAGCGTACCCTGGACAGATGGGACTCTACGATCAGATAACAGTCTATAACCGTTTTTTCGGTTCGCCGGCTTTTCCGGTAACGCAACGCACAAAGCGCCGGGCGAGCGGCAGGTCACCACCCTTGCGTACCCGTCGCCGTTTATTGGTCGTCACAGAACCTTCAGTACCTCGTAGCAGGCGCCCATCGTGTGATAATCCACCTTGCCGGCCGGGCTTTTCTCGTTGCTGTATTGACGATTGTCCCGGGTGAGGATTCGGTACCAGGCGCCGTACCGGTGATCCACGAAATGGCGCCAGCTGTATCCCCAGATCCTTTCGTACCAGTCCCAGTAAGATGCATCCTTGGTGTGCGCGGCGAGCAGCGCTGCGGCGGCCAGCGACTCGGCCTGCACCCAGAAATACTTGTCGCTATCGTAGGTGGTGCCGTCGGGGGCGAAACCGTAATAGATACCGCCAAAGTCATGATCCCACGCTCTCGCCAGCGCGATCGAAAACAGATCCGCAGCGCGAATCGTCATCCAGTTGGTATCACCTCCCAGTTGATCCTGGTAGCGCGCGAGTATCGTCAGCAGCTTCGCCCATTCGGTCAGGTGTCCAGGCTGGAAACCCCAGGGACGGAAAATGTTGGTGCGGTCACCGCGATTGTACTCCCAATCGACCGACCAATCAGGACGATAGTGTTCCCAGATGAGTCCATCCGCGAGCCGGGCCTGACGTACCGTGATGTTGCGCGCGATCAGGACGGCGCGTTGCAGGTATTCGCCCTCGCCGGTCGCTTCATATGCAGCGATCAACGCCTCACAGCTATGCATGTTGGCATTCTGACCCCGGTACGGGAACAGGGTCTGCCAATCGCCGGTCGCCTCATCGGCATAGAGGCCGTGCTCGTCCGACCAAAAGCGCCGCTCCATCACGTCGAACGTTTCTTTCAGATAGTCTTTTGCTTCACTGAAGCCTGCCTTAAGCGCGCAGGAGTAGGCCAGCAGGACAAAAGCGAGCCCGTAACAATGGTTAGTGTCGTCCTGAACCTCGGCGATGCCATCACGGAATTTCAGTATCCAGGCATAACCCCCGGTGGCGGGATTTCGATGAACGTTTCGCAGGAAGTCCATGCCGTGTTTCACCCCGGCGCGGTATTCCGGCTCCTGAAAATGCAGATAGGCTTCGCAATACGTGAACACGAAGCGCGTGCTGCTTACCAGGTGCCGGGTGACCGCGTCGTAGATAGTACCGTCATCTTTGAAGAAGTGGTAGAAGCCTCCTTGCGGGTCGATTGCACGGGGATGGTAGAAAGACATGATCTGCCGAGCGTGGCCCAACAGAAAATCGCGGCTACGAAAGTCGGGTGAGGTCGCGGACATAGGGTCCCTGCGTTGTTCGAAGCAATTTTCGGTGCGTGTTTAGGCCGCGCAAGTAAAAAGCGCCGGAATCGACGGCGCGCCGCCGGGCTTGCTTTGCGGCCTGGCCCCGCGATACGGCGTCCAAAGGGCGGATGCGTTTGGGGCCGGTGCGGTCCCGCAGAGTTCATTTGCAATCGGTTGATCCGGGCGTTAATTCCAGCATTTGTGAAGGGCGGCTCGACGGGTGAGCCGGTCAAAATCGAATCCCCGGGGGGACGGCCCCGACCTTTGCATCCAATCTCGCTTTTAGGAGACCCAAATTGAAACAAGCTTTAATCGTGTGGGGCGGTTGGGAGGGCCATGAGCCCAAGCAATGCGCTGACGTGGTTGCAGGTCTGCTCACCACAGAAGGGTTCGACGTCCGGGTGGCCGATTCAACGGCCGCCTTTGGCGAGTCCGCTCTGGGGCGCTTCGACCTGATCGTGCCGATGATCACTCAGTCAACCATTGCGCGCGACGCCTGCCAGAACCTGATCGCCACCATTGAGCGTGGGACCGGGTTGGCCGGCTTTCATGGCGGTATGGGCGACAGTTTCCGCACCGAGCCTGCCTACCAGTTTGTGGTCGGGGGCCAATGGGTGGCCCATCCGGGCAACATCATCGATTACAGGGTGAACATCATCCGCCACGATGACCCGATTACGCGCGGGATCGAGGATTTCGACTACCACTCCGAGCAGTATTACATGCACGTCGACCCCAGCAACGAGGTGCTGGCGACCACGACGTTTGGGGGTGAGTATTGTCCCTGGATAAAAGGGGCGGTCGTGCCCGTCGTCTGGAAGCGCCGTTACGGAGCGGGCAAGGTGTTCTACTGCTCACTCGGTCACGTCGCGGCGGAATTTGGGGTTACGCCGATGCGAACTTTGATCCTGCGCGGGATGCTCTGGGCGGCTCGGAATGGTACGGCGGTTGATGGGGGAACTCGAGACGTTTCGCAAGGATAGGGGACGGGCTATCGACAGCCGCTGAGGCCGGGTGCCGCCCTGGCACGGTCAGATTTGACTCGCTGCCGCGCAAACCTCGGTAACGCTCGAGGTACCGAGCGCCGTCGTGCCGGTGGAAAATGATCACCTTTTTAACCCGTTGCACCCGGACTTCCGGCGATTAACCATCGGCGACCCGCAGCCGTTCGAGTTCGATCCGCGCTTGGCGAAGTGATAGGTGGCAAAAGTCTGCGCCGCCACGCTGGAATTGCGCGGCATCACGGGATATTATGTAGCATGTAGCATCGTTCACCAATGAAGACGCCTTTAATTCTACTCTTTATTAGCTTTGCATTAGCCTGCACGCTGAGGGCGGACGTTGTCGCCGATTTAGTAGTAAAAGGATTACCTGTAAAAGTTGTTTCCTCCGGTAAAAATTACAAAGTATTCGAACAGTACCCATGGGAAGGTCACACCTCCAGATACGGTCCCAAAGGCAACCGGCTCGATCCCAACTATGGCGTCGGAATAGGTAAAAATATCCGCCGCGCTTTACACTTACGGCAAGGTGATTGGATTCACATCCCGGAAATCGGCTGGAGGCAGATCAATGAGTTTTCCAGCAAAAGTAATGGCGTCGAGTTTTTTGCGAGTCATCGGGATCAATACAAAAGTCAGCATCCCAGGGTGACGATTGATATGGTCGTCTTCGCTATGCCGTTACCGAAACTGATATGATCTTGTCCGTAAGTGATGACGGAGCCATGTACGGGCGCCACGAGTGGGTCATTTTTCAACGTTGCTGCCGTTAATTCCATTCAGATAGTTATCCCGGTAGAATGCCGGCTGGAGGGGGGTGTCGCCACCGGAGGATGCTCCGTAGCCGGGTGAATCGGCCTTAGGCCTACCGGGCCGGCAGACGGGTTGATGGCCTGAAGGGCCAAAGGAACTTAGCCCAGGGTTTTACCCTGGGTAACCGTCAAATCACGATCGAGCCCTCCTAAGGCGTCACGGCCGTACGCCCATCCTGACAAACGCCCGCCCCGCCGGGTTGGATTTGCTGAAGGGGCGGCAGAACCCGCCGGCAACGCGTTCTGCCGCCCCTCCAGGCCAATTAATGCCGACACCTTTGACAACTGATCCAATCGGTTTTGCTCGCAACGTTACGCCGGGGCGGCTTCCGGGAAGTGATCGGTCCATCAGTCCTCGCGGGTCGAAAAACTAGTTCATCCCGCCGGCCGCTCACGGCCCGAACGCAGCGCTTCCCGGTGCGCTTTGGCCATCTCTCCCAGGCTCTGAAACCGGAAGTCGTAGTTGGGAATTTTCTCCGGTGGATGCGTCGCGCCAAAGCCTGCCTGGGCGTGGCGCCGATAAATCCAGGCGGAGGCAAGCCCTGCTTTGTTCGCCGGGAGATGATCATGGAAGAGGCTCTCGGCGGTGTGCAGGATCTCGTGCTTTTCGTACCCGGCAAGCCTAAGGTTCTCGATCAGGTATTCAAAATTGTGCGGGTCCGGCTTATAGGAGCCGATGTCCTGAGCCGTAAAGACATAGTCGAACTCTACCTGCAGTCGCGCGTTGCTGCCTATGAAGCTTTCACGATCCACGTTGGAAAGGATGACCAGCTTATAATGTTGCTTCAGGTAGTGAAGTGCGGCCGGCGAATCGGCGAACTCGGGCCAACGGGGAACCGAGCGTCCGAACGCCTCGCTTTCTTCGGCGTCTGGCTCTATGCCCCAGTCAAGGGCAAGGCGAGAGTGCACCGCGCCCAGGAGCTTTGAATAGATCATGGCGGGCGTCGCCGCCTGCTGTGCGGCCTCGTGACGGGCAAACGCCTCGAGCACTTCATCGCGGCTCAACGCCTGTCCGGATCGGGCAACAAGGGGCTGCAGCGCCTCGGTGATTCCGGTCTCCCAGTCTATCAAGGTGCCATAACAGTCGAAACTCAGCACTTTGAAATCCGTAAGTCGCATACTCTTTGCCCTCCTTCGGTCCCGAGGTGCCCGGGTGCGGATGAGCCATCCATGCGGCGATGGCTGGCGCTGATCGGTTAATCGGCATTTTTCTTCATGAACGCAGCCGCGCCTAACGCCGCCAGCCCGATCAACGCCAGCGTCGCCAACCCGTCACGGTGGAGGTCCGTCCAGAGTTGCGGGCTGAAATTGCGCGCCCGTGCACTAAAACGCCCGTGGGCGCCATAGTCGCCGGGTACCGGTTCGCAAAGGTTGTACGGCCGGTTCGGATCCTCCGGCTCATCGGTTTGCTGGCCCTCGTAGCCGGTGCGGGCCAGGTAATGGTCCAGCAGGCCGGGAAAGAATTTGTTGGCGATAATGGCCTTGACCGTCGGCATGCCGACGTAGATTTCTCGCCGGTTATGGTGCGAAGCGTACACGACCGCTTCGGCCGCCACCTCGGGCTGGAAAATCGGCGGCACCGGCTGGGCCCGCTTCGGCAGGCGGCTTTTGACCCACTCAAACTGGGGGGTGTTCATCGCCGGCATTTGCACCATCGTGACGCGGACCCGGCTTTTGTCGTGGATCAATTCGCAGCGCAATGAATCCATGAAGCCCTGGATGGCATGTTTGCTCGCGCAATAGGCTGCCTGCAACGGTATGCCGCGGTAGGCCAGGGCGCTCCCGACCTGAATGATGCAGCCCTGGTCCCGCGGCAGCATCCGTTTCAGTGCGGCAAGCGTGCCGTTCACGAAACCGAGATAGGTAACCTCGGTCACGCGTTTGAACTCGGCGGCGGTCATCTCTTTGACCGGCGAAAAGACGCCCGTCATGGCATCATTGACCCACACGTCGATGGGGCCCAGTTCGGCTTCCACCTGCTCAGCCGCCGCTCCAATCGCCTCCGCATCGGCAACATCTGCGGGCAGCACCAGTGCCCGGCCGCCCAGCTTTTCCACGTCGCGTTTCGCAGCTTCCAGGCGGTCTCTTCCACGCGCGATCAGGCCGATCCGGGCGCCTTCGCTGCGGGCGAAGGCTTGCGCGATTGCGCGGCCCAGGCCGGCCGACGCGCCCGTGACCACAATTACCCTTGGAGCCTTGTGAGTCTTGTCAGTGTGCATGCGTCTTCTCCTTGCCAGAATCTTTGATCCCGCCGCGCGCCTTGGCCTCGGCCACCTCACGGGCTGCGCGGACGTATTCGACGTGCGCGAATAAAAGCGGCGTGTTGCCCAGGAACGTCTGCCGGCGCGCGTCAGCTGCTTCGGCAAACAGACCCAACTCGCCCGCGATGGCTTCGCACCGGATCAGGATCGCCTCCGCCTCGTCTGCGCGGCCGGCTTTGGCCAAGGCGTGGGCGAACCAGAACGTCGCCGGCAGGAAGGCGCCCTCGAACTTGCCTACCGGCAACTGGGCGCCGCCGAGCGTCGCATTCGGCTCAAAGCGGTACACCAACCCGTCGATGACCAGTTCCCGTTCAATGGCTGCCAGGGTGCCGGTCACGCGCGGATGGCCGGCCGGCAGAAACTCCATCAGGGGAATGAGCAGCGCGGCCGCATCCAATGCGTCGGAGCCATAACGCTGGACGAAGGAGTTGCGGTCTTCGTTCCACCCCTTGTCCATAACCTCGGCATGGATCGTGTCGGCAACCGCACGCCAGCGGGCCAGTTCGCCCTGCTCGCCGCGACCGGTGCGCCGGGCGATTTCTTCGGCCCGTTTGAGCACCACCCAGCTCATCACCTTACCTGCGACGTAGTGGGCTTCCACGCCAAGTTCCCAAATGCCGTTCTCGGGCAGATCCCAATGGGTGCAGGTGTAGTCGGCCGCGCGCCGCAGCAGTTTCCAGTGTTTGTCCTTCCACGGTCCGTCATTCTCGAGGTAGATGCTGGCGCAGTCGGCAAAGAAGGCGAGCGAACCAAGCTGGCGCTGCTTGACGGCGCGATTGCCGTAGCGCACCGGCCGGCTGTCCGCGTAGCCTTGCACGGCCGATAGTTCCAGTTCGACGAGCCGGGTGTTCCCATCGAGCCGGTAACAAACCTGCAACGGCGCGTCGGTACCCGAATCCAGATCACAGAGCCAATCGAGGTAACACTGCACTTCGCCGACTTTTCCCAGGTGGGCCAGCAGGGCCAGGGAGAGGGAGGCATCGCGCACCCAGGCAAAGCGGTAGTCGTAATTGCGATCGCCGCCGATGCGTTCGGGCAGGGAAGTGGTGAGGGCGGCTGCGGCCGAGTCGTGCTCCGCGCAGGTGAGCAGGTGGACCGTGATGGCCGAGCGGCGTAGCGCGGCGGCACGAGCCTCGGCCGCATCAACCTTCAGGCCCGCGCTCCAGTCACGCCAGTAGCGGACCGCGGCTTCAAACACTTCCGTGGCGCGCTCTTTCGACCAGTCGCCGGGCTGCGAATTCCACCCGATCACGGCCCAGAGTTCATCGCCCGTGCCCATGGCGAGGTCGGCAACCGCAGCAGCCCTTTCGACCCGGATCGGAAACGATGCCCAAACGGCCAGTTGGCCGGCGGGGAAGCTGAACGTGGCGCCCCCGGGAACCAGCCGAACGTCTTGGGCCCGGCCCTGAAATTCCCACCGCGGTTGCACTTCGAAACGTACCGCCGTCGCTTCCCGCGCCTGCAACCGTCGCAGGATGACGCGCTGGTCGTGTGCGGAGTGGGGACGCTCACCCGTCGGCCAAGCCATCAGGTCCGTCAACTCCAGGGTACGGTCTTCCCGCGTGATCCCGCGCCAAGCCGTCACCAGGGCGGCGGTTTCCGGCAGATAACGCTGCCGGCCCAGGACCGCCCTGGCCGGACCGAATCGGCAAAACCCGCCGTCCTCCTGGTCAAGCACCATCCCGAAGAGCGGAGGACCATCAAAGTTCGGCACGCAAAACCAGTTGATCGTGCCGTCCGCGGCCACCAACGCCCCCGTGCGCCGGTCACCAATCACGCCATGGCGGTGAATGGGCGGGAAGGAAATCGGTAGATGATCTGCGGGATTCATTCGCCACCGGCTACGCCTTGGCCTGTAGCGCCCTGCGTCGAAAGATCCACCCCGTCCCCGGTCGCGGAATGCCTTTACGAAAGGTGCCCGGTGGAGAGAGTTCGACCCGCGGCGTCGGTTCAGTCAGGTCCCGATGATCGGACCGGAAAACGTTTTCGCCCTGGGTGATCAGGTAATCGGCGGTCCGCGCGGCGAGCGCCTGAATCGTCAGCCCCGGGTTGGCTGACCCCTGAGTCGGCATGACGCTCCCGTCGCAGATGAATAAGTTGGCGATGTCGTGAGTCCGGCCGAACTTGTCGACGACCGAAGTGGCCGGATCCGACCCCATCCGCGCCGCCCCGACCAGGTGCGCGTAACGCTGCTCCTGCACCACCTGCTCGGCCCCGGCGGCGCTCATCACTTCCATGACCTTTTCCCGGCCGAACTTGATCATCTTTTTGTCGTTGTCATAGAGGTTGAAGTGCGCATACGCGACCGGGATACCGAACTGGTCGCGTTCCTTGGCCAGGGTAACGCGGTTGCTGTGCCAGGGCAGGATTTCGCCCAGCAGCGCCAGTGCGCACCAGTGGTTGTAGTCCATCATCACGCGGCGCAACCCCCAGCCCCACGCCCCCATGGCGGCCATTATCTGTTTGCCGAATGCGATCGGGAGGGGACCCACCGTTTGGATCGCAAATCCCCGCGCAAAATCCCGTTTGGGATCGGTCTCATAAAACTCTTCGGTCAACGCGTGCGCGGGGGGCGCCTTGTACATCCGTACCAGGCCGGGGAAGCGCCCCAGGATGACGTTGCCGGCCTGGGCCATCAGGTAACGCCCGACCGTATCGCTCGAGTTGGCCAAACCCATCGGGTACTCGGGGCAGGCGGAATTCAGCAGCAGCCGCGGTGTCTCGATGGCGTAGCCGCACACAATCACGGCCCGGGCCTTTTGGAATTGCTCCCGGCCGTCCCGGTCAAAATAGAAGACCCCGTCGACGCGGTTGTTCGGGCCGAGGGCAATCCGGCTGGCCATCGAGTAGTCGCGGATTTCGGCCCCACTTCGCAATGCATCGGGAACATGGGTGATCAGGGTGCTGGCTTTCGCGCCGACCTTACACCCTTGGATGCAGAACCCGCGGTAAATGCAGTGGGGCCGGTCATCGTGCGATCCGGCGTTGATGGCCACCGGCCCGCCGGCGCACACCCGGATGCCCAGCCTGGTGCAACCTCGCACCAGTACGTTGCCGACTTCGCCCAGCGGGTGCGGTCCATAAGCGTAACCGTGCGGGTCGCCCCAGGGAAACCAAGCCGGCCCGGAAACCGGCATCTCCAGTTCCAGCAGTTCGTAATAGGGTTTCAGATCCTCATAGCGCATCGGCCAATCGACCGCGACCCCGTCCAGGCTGTGGACCCGGAAATCAGAGGGGTGCAGCCGCGGGGTGAAGGCCGCCCAGTGCACCGAACCGCCGCCGACGCCTTTGCCGCTGTTGTTGGCCCCAAGGGCAAGCGGGTCGGTTCCGCCCGTGATCCGCAAATCCTGCCAGTAAAGCCTCTGCGCGCCAATTTCGTCGCTGTACCAGTCCTTTTCCGTGTCCCAGAATGGCCCGGCTTCCAGGCCGATGACCCGGAAGCCGGCCCGGGCCAACCGCTGCAGCAACACACCCCCTGCCGAGCCGACGCCGACGATGAGGTAATCGACTTCCTCGCCGGGCGCGAAACGCCGGATCGCGGGACTGATCTTCTGCATTGGACCGAGGTGATGGCGTCCCTGGTCCGCAGGCTGAAAGGCCCCGTCCACCGGGGAGCCGATCAGGTTGCCTGATGGTTTACTCAATCGTGAATCCCCCCATGCGTCAGGTGCGGGTAATGGTCATGGTGACTGCTCTCATCCAGGTCGGAAAGGGTGTCCGGCGGCGCTTCCCAGGAGTAGCGCTGCTCGTCGACCTCCCAAGGCTCAGGCTGGCCTCGCTCCAGCCGCATGTAAGCCCGCGGGTAGGCCGGTCCGCCGAAACCGATCTCACTCCAGCTCCAGGGGTGCTGGTAGTAAGCGGTGATGCAATCGCCCACCAGCAGCGTCCAGACTTTGGGCAGCGACAAACGTTTCCAGATTTCACCCGCACCGTCCGGCGGCCTGCTCTTGTTGAGAGCCTGCAAAATCTCTTCCTGCTCCCGCCAGGTAAGCTCTAAAAAGGGCCGGCCGTAGTTTGCCGGCGCCATTAAGTCAAGCGCCTGCAAAAACAACCGGTACGCTTCGTCATCGGGAGGCATGTCTTCGTAGCGGTAACCCGGCCCCTTCTTGGCGAACAGGCGCTCGTCGATGCTAGGCACGATCTCGATGCGGTGGCCCGGTTCGCGATCGTCCTGCGGCAGGAGGTGATCGCACACCACTTGCATCAACTTCGCTTCCTCGGGGGTGAAGAACCGCAACGGCGGCGCCGGATTCAAACGCTTCAAAACGAGTTCCCGGGTTGCCGCATCCCAGAAACGCTGCTGGGAAATCACGTCGTAGTCCGGGTAGTAGCCCGGTTGCACTCGCGGTTGCAACGGTTTGCGCGTCTCGGCGTCCAACGGCAGCCGGTCAGTGGTAGGATCTGCTCCGTATTTCACTCGTGTTCTCTCCGCATCAAGCTGGCCAGTAAACCGATGAACCCGGAGGCTGAGTAAAGCAGGGGTGCAAACACCGGTGGTCCGTACATCAGATTATAGAGTTTTAATTTTACGCCGCCCGCCCGCTCAACCACGCCCTTGAGATGGTAAAAAAATCCTATCGTGCCGTTCAGGATCGCCAGCAGTGAGGTGAATGGAAGCACGGTTCGCGCCGCCCACCGGAACGGGATGGCGGCGGCTGCAGAACCCATCAACAGGGGCGCAAGCAGGATCGGCGTCCATTGGACCTTGTACCGGAACCGGTTTTTGTAGTGTGAGTAAAGGGCTTCAAACGCACTGAAAAAGGTGCTCAGGATGGTCGCCACAGCCAGATGCTTTTGGAACCGGCCGGCGCGTACTTCAGGCACGACGCCGAAAGCACGGGACAACGGTGGAATCCTGACCCCGGCCAGGGGTGAACCCGGCGACTCCTCCGGGCGCAAGAACGACGCGATCAGACCCAGGTAAGCGCTGACCGCGAAAAGCAGCGGCGCGGTTACCGGGGGGCCCATAATAATATTGGTAACCGGTAAACGCCACCCGGCGGGTTTGCGCTGCACGCCGCGGATATGAAAACCGAACCCGATCAAGCCGTCGATGATGGTCAGCAGCGACACGGCTCGCAGGCCGGCCCTCGCAGCCCTCGGCCGGATCGCCGTAGCCACGCCCGCGCCCGCCAGCGCGCCGCTCAGCAGCACGGGGGTATACATGACACGGTGGCTGTAACTCCCTTTGTAATGTTCCCAAGCCACCTCGACCCCGGCCAGAATGCTGGAGAGCCCCGCAACCAGCGATAACGCTCGCTGGAAACGCCCTTCACGCACAAGCCGGTCGACCGCGGTTGTCTCGCGCAACGCGCTCTTAACGGTCCGTTCGAAGGTACCCGAAACGCCATTCTTACCGCTCGCATGGAGCGGCGGGATCAAGTTGGTTGCTCTCGCAAGGCCGGCGGCTCCGGCGATCCCGGCCCCCCGGCGGGTAGAACGAAAAAGTCGAGAAAGCGTCCCTGCCATCTATCTCCTTCAAAATGTAAAACCACCACGTTTACCTCAACGCGCCGCTCCGTTCAGCCAGTCCGGCTCCAGAAAGGGGGCCCGTTGCTCAAAAACTCTTTTCATGCAATTCAATCGCCTTCAACTGCGGGTGAAGGCCCAGGCCCGGCTCATCCCAGGCCGGCACCAAACTTCCGCCCACGGGTTCGGGCGCATTCGCGAACAGCATCCGTTCAATGCGGACGTGGTCATGAAAATACTCCACGTGGCGAAACGTCGGAGCGGCGCAACCGACCGCAACGTGCAACGCGGGCGCACAATGCGACGACAACGGTTTGTGGAATGCTTCAGCCAGGCCCGCGATCGCCATAAATCCGCTCACGCCCCCGCAGCGGGTGATATCGGCCTGCAGCACGTCGACGGCATCCACCTCCAGAAAACGACGGAAATAATCCAGGTCGTACCCGTACTCACCGGCGGCGACCTGAACCGGGGCGGGAAGGTGGTCCCGCACAAACCGCATGCCGGCCAGGTCGTCCGACGAGACCGGTTCCTCAAACCAGACTATCCTGGCGTCGTCATTGAATTTCTCCCCGAGCGTCACCGCCTGCCGTACGTCGTAGGCGCCATTGGCGTCCACGAACAGGCCGGTCCCGGCGCCGATCGCGCTCCGCGCGGCACGGACGCGTTCCGGGTCCCGATCCGGCTCGCGACCAACCTTCATCTTCACCCATTGGATGCCGGCCGCCGCCCAACCCCCGAGTTGCTCCTGCAATTCCCCCGTCGAATAGGAGGTAAATCCGCCGCTGCCGTAGATCGGCACCTGATCACGGGCGGCACCCAGCAGAGCGGCGAGTGAAATTCCCAGCAATTTTCCTTTCAGATCCCAAAGGGCCAGGTCGACAGCGGAAATGGCCGTCGCGGCCACGCCGTCGCGCCCGATGTTGCGGATTGATTGCCCGAGTTTTGCGTGCAATTCCGGGATGGCCATCGGGTCCTGACCCTGCAAAAGCGAGACGAACTTTTCCTGGATAAGCCGGGCCGTGGAAAATCCGGCATACGTCAGGCCAAAGCCGGTGGTCTCCCCGGCCTTAACCTGGACCGTAACCACCCCCGTGTGCGTCCACTCCAGCGTCCCGTCCGACTCGGGCCGATCGGTCGGGATCTCAAACCAGCGCAGCGTGACTTCAGAAATGGTCACCTTGCTCATACAAAGTTTTTACGTTTGAGGTGCGAGCGACGCGAAAAGCTTGCCGCGTCGTCCGGCCCCGGGAAACGCAAAACCCTTTTCTCGCCTCACTCCTTTCGCCTCACTCCTTGTGAGGCAGAACGCCCGCCATCACGTCCTTGACCGTGTCCCGGATGATGTCCCCGGCATTGGAATCTTTCGGGACGGAAATCGCGAAGTTTTTGGCCTGCTTGAACGTGATGTGCGGAGGCAAGGGCGGCACCTCCGGGTCCGTGATCATCTCCAGCACCACCGGGCGCGACGCCCCAAAGGCCTTGTCCCAGGCCGGACCGATGTCGTCGGGTTTGTCCACCTTGACACCGATCAGACCGATGTCCTCGGCATACTTTGCAAACGGGAAGGCAGGAACCTGCTGCGAGGCGTTAAACTTCGGATCGCCCGACATTACCCGTTGTTCCCAGGTCACCTGGTTCAAATCCCGGTTGGCCAGTACCAGCACAATCAGGCGAGGATCCTTCCATTGCGGCCAGTACTCGGCGATGTCGACCAGTTCGTTGATCCCGTTCATCAGCATCGCACCATCCCCGACGCAGGCAATCACCACCCGCTCCGGGTAAGCGAATTTGGCCCCAATCGCATACGGCACCCCGGGTCCCATGGTGGCCAGCGTGCCCGAGAGCGAGGCCATCATGCCCCGGCGGAACTTCAAATCCCGAGCGAACCAGTTGGCCGTCGAGCCGGAGTCGGCCGTGAGGATGCAATTGTCCGGCAGCCGGGACGATAACTCCCAGAAAACCCGTTGCGGATTGATGGGATTTGCCCCCTGCATGGCCCGCGCCTCCATCAGCTTCCACCAGTCTTTGATCTCCTCTTCGAGCTTTTCGCGCCAGCTGCGGTCCGTTTTGCGTTGCAGCAAGGGAACTAAAGCCCGCAACGTCTCGGCGCTGTCGCCCACCAGGTTGACCTCCATCGGGTAACGCAGGCTGAGCATTTTCGCGTCGATGTCGATCTGCACGCCGCGCGCGCGGCCCGGCTTGGGCAGAAACTCCGAATACGGGAAGCTCGACCCGACCATCAGCAGCGTGTCGCAGTCCTGCATCATGTCCCAGCTCGGTTTGGTGCCCAGCAGGCCGATGGCACCGCAGCAGAACGGCAAGGCATCGGGAATGGCCGTGCGACCCAGCAGGGCTTTGGAAACGCCCGCGCCCAGCAATTCCGCGACCTGGATGATCTCATCCGTGGCGCGCAGCGCGCCCGCACCGACCAGCATGGCCACCTGCTGGCCCGCGTTGAGCACCTCTGCCGCATGCCGCAGCTCCGAATCGTTGGGCACGATGCGCGGCGACGTGAACCCCACGCCGGTGTGAACCGAGCCGTGCACCTGCGGCGGCTCGGGCACCGCGTCTGCTTCTTGCACGTCCGTGGGAATGATGATGCAGGTGACGGTCCGCTCAGCGGCGGCGATGCGGATGGCCCGGTCGATCAGCTGGCGTATCTGCACCGGCGAAGACGCCATGTGAACGTATTCGTGGGCCACGTCCTTGAACAAGGAGATGAGGTCGACTTCCTGCTGGTAATGGCCGCCCAGGGCCATGCGAGATTGCTGGCCCACGATCGCGACCACCGGCGCGTGGTCAAGCTTGGCGTCGTACAACCCGTTCAGCAGGTGCACGGCGCCCGGGCCCGAGGTGGCCAGGCAGACGCCAACCTCACCGGTAAACTTGGCGTGAGCGCAGGCCATGAAGGCGGCCATCTCTTCGTGCCTGACCTGAACGTAGTGAATGGCGTCGCCGGCCCGTTGAATGGCCCCGACGATGCCGTTGATGCCGTCGCCGGGGTAGCCGAAAATACGGCGGATGCCCCACTGGGTAATCCGCTTGATCAAGAAATCACTGGCGGTATCGCTCATGGACTTATTGGCGTTCGGAACGAGACAACTTAAATTCGCAGGTCGAAGCTCTGGTGGATGCGGTAAAAGTTCGCGGTCTGAGGCGCCGGTGCATGTAGAAAGTTAGGAGTGTTCCAGCCGTCCGCAAGGTGCCGGTCCGATAGTTAGTTTTGTATTGTGCAAGCGACGGATCTGCGCTTGCCAAACCCGCCCGGATACTTTATTTTGTATCGCAATACGACAATCATTTCTACCTCGAGCCCGAGATTGCGCGGCTATACGGCAGGATGGTCCCCCGGCAAAACGGTCGGCTGCTAATCAGGCTGAGCGTTCCCCGGGCCGCGGTCCTCTGTCGGCGTGTCTTCCTGATGCCGGAAAAAAGGTAATTCTGCCATCGCCGATTGTTCCATCACCATCCCGGTACCGATAGTACGGTCGCCAGGTAGAAGTTAGTCATGGCCGCGCGTGTTTTGACCGTATCTAACTTTGGTCGTCACCGTTTCTCCACGCGCCGGCGCTCCGGCATAAGGTCCCGACCTTTGCGCGGCCTGAGCGCCGGCGGTTGAAGCCGTGCATTCTGCATCGTCCCGGGTGTTCCGCGAGCGGCGCCGAATCCGAGTTGTGGAGCCGGCGGACTTAACGCGACCTGAAAAACTCATAAATATGATCCGTAAAACCGGCTCCCGGATGCGACCGCCTTTAACCGCGCGTGCGTCCGGTCTGGACCGGGTAACATTCCCGTTCAAACGCACCTCTATGAAACCGTTAATCGCATTGGTATGCCTGCTGGCGGCCGGTTACACCGCGCAGGCTCAGAATCTCGACCCTAACGCCACCCTGACTCAGGCAATGATCCAATTCACTACGCCCCGGGACGTCGAAAACTCCGATGTAGCGGCTGAGGTAAGCCTCACCCTTGGCCCGCCGGCGGGTCTGGTGGCCAGTTCGAGGCTTACCGTGCACCCGGGGCCGTCGGATTATCTCAAGCTTGCGTTGCCGCCGGGCAAGGTCACCCGGAAAGACCTTGCTCAGGCGGTGCTGTTGATCCGTTTTGCGCCTCACCCTGGCCGGGAACGCTGGATCTTCGATTACAAAGTGCGGCTGGGCTTCAGTGATGGGCAATGGGCCTATGACGATCGCATCCAAAAGGTGTTTCTGGACCGGGAACACCCGGTCGAGACGGATCGGCTCGGTGCCGGGCTGCAGGCCTCCCGCGGCGGGACGCGTTAACGATCAAGAAAATCAACGAAGTCGGTACCGGACCGCCGGAGGGAACCCTCGGCGGCTTGACTGCGTGTAATTACACGTTAATAGTCCCGTTAATCCGTCCAGAAACGCTAACCGATGCCACTCGTTCCCAGTCACCTGCCCAAAGGTCGTCTTCCGAAAAGGGTTCAATTCGCCGGCGCGAATGCGTCCCAGCTGCGCGAGCCGGTCTTCAAACGTCTTCCATACCCGTTTCTCGTGGCGGCCGTCACGTTTGTGACGCTTGTTGCCGCCGCGGGCGTGCTCTCGGTTCCGACGATGTACGTGCGCCCTTTTGAAAGCGAGTTCGGGTGGTCGGCCGGTCAGGTTTCCATGGCGCAGGCACTCCAGATCGCTCTCTTCGGGCTTACCGGGCCGTTCGCGGCCGCCGCGATGGAGCGTTACGGCGTCCGGAAAACCATCGCGTGCGCGCTCGGGGTCCTGGCGATCGCCTCACTGAGCGTCACGCGGGTGACGGCCCTCTGGCAGCTGCTTCCCTGGGCAGCGGTCGTGGGCGTTGGTGCGGGCACCATCGCGCTGACGCTTGGCGCGACGATCGCCAATCGCTGGTTTCTCGCGCAGCGCGGGACGGTCCTGGGGCTCTTTACCGCCGGTAACGCCACCGGCCAGTTGGTGTTTCTCCCGATGTTCGGCGCCTTAATTGAGCATCAGGGCTGGCGACCTTGCGCCTACATCCTTGCGGCGCTCACGTTCTCGTTCATCCCGTTTTTCTGGCTTGCGATGCGGGAGCGTCCCGTTGACGCCGGCATTCCCCCCTGGGGCGGCACTGCGATTGAGCCGGCGCCTACCCACACCCGAAACCCGTTGGCCGAAGCGTTTCGAACTCTCCGGCAAGCGTCGCGCTCGCGCACGTTCTGGTTGCTCGCCGGTTCCTTCTTCATCTGCGGCGCAAGCACCAACGGGCTCATCGGTGCCCACCTGGTTCCCGCTTGCGGCGACCGCGGCATCCCGGAAACGCGTGCCGCCGGCTTACTTGCGCTCATGGGACTATTCGACCTGATTGGCACGACGATGTCAGGCTGGCTCTCCGACCGCTGCGATTCCCGCTGGCTGCTCTTCTGGTACTACGGGCTGCGCGGTTTGTCGTTGCTGTTTCTACCGTTCGCTTTCGGATCCGGAATGCTGGGCCTTCCGGTATTCGCGGTGTTTTACGGTCTTGATTGGATCGCGACGGTGCCTCCAACGGTTCGCCTTGCCACCCTGGCGTTCGGCCGGGAGCGCGCACCGGTTGTCTTCGGCTGGATCGCTACTGCCCATCAGCTCGGGGCGGCCTGCACGGCTCTGGCTGCCGGTTGGTCCCGGACCGCGCTCGGCACCTATGACGATGCGTTCCTGACCAGCGGCCTGCTTTGCCTGGTGGGAAGCACCTTGGTTCTCTCGATTGCGCGCCGGCCGCCCCTTGAGCCGGCATTTGCCACCGCGTTGGCGACCTGACCTCAAAGCTCATCCGGAGCTCCGGCGAACACGGCAGGTAACTACCTTTTTTGCAGGTTCGTCGAGCCTTCTGCTTGCATGCAGGTGTTGGAGGGTAGGTGAGAGCCGGGGACGGCGAGCGCAAGCAGCCTGAGCTCTCACGCACCCTGTCATACCGGTTCAATGACCATCGAGGTAAGATTTTGTCTTCCTTCCCGGGTGCTCCGCGAGCTTTATACCACGGGCGGCATCTTTTCCGGGACGTGAGCGCACAGGTCTGGTGTTTGGTTGGCCGGCGGTAGAAATGTTTGTGATCGCCGTTTCCGCCGAGGCCAGAACGGCCCGGAGCTGCTGAAGCGATTCGGAACCGATCTGATCGAGAAATCGGCGTTGTGCCTCTTCCCAGAAAGGCATGCTGCCTATCAACTTGCGCTCTCCGGCGGTGGTTAGCTGCAGTAAATGTGTCCGGCGATCTTCACCGGTGGCGGCGGCCACCCATCGAGCCCTGGTCAGGGGACGCAGGTTGCGCGTCAAGGTAGTACGATCCATTCCGACCTTCTCCGCCAAGGCCGTGTGACTTAGCCGGCCGGCACGGGCGATGTTTGCGAGCAACGAGTACTGCGTGATGGTGAGGCCCTCGGGCGACAAAACGTTGTCATAGAACGAGGAAAGCTTTCTGGAGATTCTGCGGACCTGGGCACAGACGCAGGCTCCGGCCTCCGTGACACTCAATTCCGGGTGAACGGCCTCTTGCATAGGTGTACCTGCACCTGTATTCGTTTAACATACATTGGTTTGGGGGCAAACAAAATGAGGACTGCCCTGCACGGAAGAAAATATACCGGGCGTCACCTGCCATTGCACCCGGCCCGATGATCATCAATCATGACTTATGGCACGCATCGTTCGTTTTCATGAACCCGGAGGGCCCGAAGTCTTGCGGCTCGAGGATGTCGACGTCCCATCACCGAAGCCCGGCGAAGTGCGTATCGCGGTGAAAGCCCTTGGTCTGAACCGCGCGGAAGCGATGTTCCGCGCCGGCCGCTACTGGGAAGAGCCTCAACTGCCGGCCCGGCTGGGTTACGAAGCTGCAGGCACCGTGGAAGCCGTGGGCGAGGGGGTGCAGGGCTTGGCGCCGGGGGATGCCGTCAGCACGATTCCGGCCTTTTCGCAGAACCAATACGGGGTATATGGTGAGGTGGCCCTCGCGCCCGCCTCGGCGGTTACGAAGCATCCGTCCTCGTTACCCTGGCAGGAAGCTGCGGCGGTCTGGATGCAATATGCGACGGCTTACGGGGCACTGATCCACGCGGCCCGGCTTCAGGCCGGCGATGCCGTTCTGATCCCGGCGGCCTCGAGCAGCGTTGGCTTGGCTGCCATCCAGATCGCCAATCTTCTCGGGGCCACGCCCATAGCGTTAACCCGCCGGAGCAACAAGCGACAACTGTTGTTGGATGCCGGTGCGGCCCACGTCGTGGCCACTGAGGAAGAGGACCTCGTCGGGCGGGTAAACGAGCTCACAGGCGGCAAAGGCGCCCGCGTCACCTTCGATCCCGTAGCCGGCCCTACGCTGGCCAAACTTGCCGCGACTGCCGCGCCGGGCGGCATCATCATCGAATACGGCGCACTCAGCTCGGAACCGGCGCCTTTCCCGCTCCTGGAAGTTCTTGGCAAGTCCCTGACCTTGCGCGGCTATGTCCTGTTCGAGATCACGGGCGATCCCGCGAAACTCGAGGTCGCCAAAAAGTTTATCATCGATGGATTGGCTTCAGGCGGGCTCAAACCGGTCATTGCCAAGGTGTTCCCGCTCGACGAGATCGTCGAGGCCCACCGATTTCTTGAGAGTAATCAGCAATTCGGCAAGATCGTGGTGCAAGTGTGACGTGCCTCGCGCAACCGGGCGGATGCCGATCGCTTACGCTTGGTACCGTAGAGGCCCGCGGCGAAGCAAACGAATGGTAACACTACCTGCTGATAGCGTATGACGACGTTGCAGGTGTCCACGGACCTGCTGGACATCAGCTACGATGTCGCCGGACCTGAGGACGGCAGGCCCGCGCTGCTTTTGCATGGCTGGCCGGATTCGCCACGCACCTGGCGCGGCGTTGCGTCCAGGCTGAATGCGCAGGGCTGGCGGACGGTCGCGCCCTACCTGCGCGGCTTTGCCCCGACGCGGTTTCTGTCCTCGGACACGCTGCGTGTCGCCCAGGCGGTCGTCCTTGCCCAGGACGCCATCGACCTTGTCGACCGGCTCGGCTGGAGTCGCTTTGCGGTGGTTGGGCACGACTGGGGCGCACGGATCGCCTATACCTTGGCAGCCCTGTTCCCTGAACGCCTGACCCGCATCGTTGCCCTGGCGTTGGCCTACCAGCCGTATGGCGCATTCAAGGTCCCGTCGTTTTCTCAGGCCCGGCGTTTCTGGTACCAGTGGTTTATGACGCTCGACCAGGGGGCAGCCGCGATGCGCCGGGATCCGGTCGGCTTTGCCCGCATCCAGTGGGAGAGCTGGAGCCCTCCGGGCTGGTTTGATGAGGCGGAGTTTGCCGCCACGGCGGAGAGTTTCACCGGCCCGGACTGGGTGGCGGTGACGTTGAGTTCCTACCGGTCGCGATGGCGCGATGAACCCTTTGATTCGCGCTATGCGGTATTGCAGCAACGATTGGGCACGGTCGAGACGCTCGCCACGCCCACGCTGATGGTTCAGGGAGACGCAGATTTCTGCACTGAGCCCGCCTCGTCGGAGGGCCGGGAGCGGTTCTTCACGGGAGGCTACGATCGCTTGGTGCTGGAGGGCGTCGGCCATTTTCCCTCCCGTGAGGCGCCGGAGGCAGTGGCGGAAGCCGTGCTCCGGCACCTGATGTGACCTCATCCGGCGCCTACCTGACCCTCGGCGACAGGTAGGCAAAAGCGCCCTCGGAACAGCCTCGCCTGCCCTGGAGAGTCAAACCCGCCAGGCGATCACCAGCAGGTAGTAAACCGCGTTAGGTTAGGCGAACCACACGGATACGCGATCCGCGCCATCGCTCTGAAGGTGACGAATGGAGTGTCGTGCCAGGATGGTTGGAAGCTGACGGTTGACCATGGGCCGGAAATAGCCCATTCCGGCACGCGCGCGGTACTCCCGAAGGTCAGGGCTTGATCGTGTTTGGACGGTTTCCCAGGGGGTAAAGCCCTGAGCTTTACCCACATTGTTTGAGGGTAGCGCGGGGACAGCCGTGACCGTCTTACGGCCCGAAGGGCCAAGGGAACTTAGCCCGGGGCTTTACCCCCTGGGTAACCGTCAAATCACGATCCAGCCCTCCTAAGGCGTCACGCCTGTACGCCCTCCTTAACAAACGCCCGCCCGCCGGGTTGGATTTGCTGAAGGGGCGGCAGAAACGTGCACCCGTGGCGCCGATGACACAAACGCAGATAAACCATGTCGTATCCTGCTGCCCCAATCCCTTGCCCGGTTGCTGGTTTACCTGATCTTTTCAACCAAAGCTCGTGCCCCCGCCCTGGCCGATGAGGCTCTGCGCTAAAGTCCCCCGGTCCGTTGGGCCTAAGATCGATTCAACCAGCTACGGAGCATCCGCCGGCGCCGACACCCTCCTGTGAGCCGGCATTCTATCGGGATAACTGTCTGAATGGTATTAAAGGATACAAGGCCGGGTATGGCTTTCGTCCCGGTATCAGGGACGCTTGATCTTAGCCAGGGATTTCAGTCCCTGAGAAGGGCATTTAAGAGGGATCGCGTTCCGTCGGTACGCCTGAAACGCTGCCCCGGCGGGCGCCGACTCCCAAGAGGCGGCCGGTTGGCCAAACCCGGCGCGACCCTCGACGCCAACCCCGACCACCCCAACCTTTGACGGCCGCCTGGGTTGGACGCGTGCGAACGCGAGCAGATCTCGCGACCTCGTGCCAGGACGGCGTGCGCTAAGGCCCGCCGGTCACGTGACCGGCGGGCGCGCCCGGAGACCCGGAAGCAGGACCGAACGGAACAGCCGCACGGGGCTGCAAGCAGATCCGGAACGACGCGTATTGCGGCCCTTCAGTCGTCTCCGGTTTACACGAGTTTTTGTACTATGGCGTCTCCGGCGACCGGCCTTGCATTATTGGCCGGCATGCACCGCGAAGGCCTTAGCGATCCGGTACCCATACTCGGTGGTGATGATGCCATTCATAATGGCCGTGATGGTGATGCCGATGATAGTCTCGGTCATGATGGTCTTGGTCGTGATCCTCCGCCCAAGTGGGAAGCGCAACAAACGCCGAGACGACGCCTGCCAGGGTTAACCCCAATACTTTTCTCATGCCGTATTAAAGCAGATAATCTTTAACCCGCCACAAATGCAGTAACGCAATGTGACGCGCGCGGGATTTGGGCCCAAGGCTGCAACCAAGGGGGGGCCGGGTCGCGGCCTCGCCACATTTTCATTGACGATGCCGCGGCTGCCGGGCTAACGTTCAAGCCTTCGATCCCTGGGAGGGTTCCCCCGTGAGCATCCCCGTCAAGATCCGTGTCAACGGAAAGCTGCGTGAAAGCGAGGTAGAGCCTCGCCTGTTGCTGGTTCAGTTTTTGCGTGAGGTGTGCGGCCTGACCGGGACGCACGTGGGCTGCGAGACCGGCGTGTGCGGGGCCTGCACCGTGCTGGTTGACGGGCAGGCGGTCAAGTCGTGCACGATGCTTGCCGTCCAGGCTGATGGTTCAGAGGTCACCACGATCGAGGGGCTTGCGCGTGACGGACAGCTGCATCCTGTCCAGGAAGGTTTCTGGGAATGCCACGGGCTCCAGTGCGGCTACTGCACGCCAGGCATGATCATGGCTGCGGTCCAGCTTCTTGAGCGAAATGCCTCGCCTTCACGCGACGAAATCCGCCACGCGCTCGACGGCAATCTCTGCCGTTGTACCGGCTACTCGCACATCGTCGACGCGGTTGAGCACGCAGCAAAGAAAGCCCGGAGGTAGAAATGGTCACCACGAAAGAGAACGCCCCTGAAGTGAAATCGTCTCAGGGATACGTCGGCCGCGCGATGAAGCGCGTTGAGGATCCCCGACTCGTTAAAGGCATCGCAACCTACGTTGACGATTTGAAGCTCCCGGGCATCCTCCACGCGGAATTCGTCCGCAGCCCGCACGCACACGCTACTGTCAATTCCATCAAGACGGAGGCCGCGACGCAGTTGCCGGGCGTCATCGGTGTCTTCACCGGTGCGGACGTGAACGACAAAGTGGGGACGATTCCATGCGTCTCCCTGCTTCCCGGCCAGAAGTCGCCTGACCATAAGGTCCTGGCTGGCGGGCGTGCCTACTTCGTCGGCCACCCGGTCGCGGTCGTTATCGCGGAGACGCGGGCCATCGCGCGGGACGCGCTCGATCTCGTCGAGGTCGACTACGATCCACTCCCGGCGGTGATCGATCCGGAGAAGGCGCTCCAACAGGATTCGCCCCTCACGCACCCTGAACTCGGGACCAACGTCGCGTTTACGTGGAACCTCCAGTCCGGTGATGTGGCCGGCGCCTTCCAGGAGGCCGACAAGGTCCTGAAAATCCGTGTAAACCACCCGCGGCTGACGCCGATGGCCATGGAACCACGCGGCTGCGTGGCGTCGTGGAATGCTGGTGAATCATCGCTCACCCTCTGGACCTCGACCCAGATCCCGCACCTTATCCGGACGCTTCTACCCGGCTTGATCCGAATCCCGGAGAACAAGCTCCGCGTGGTCGCGCCCGAGGTCGGTGGCGGGTTCGGTTCAAAGCTTAACCTCTACCCGGAAGAGGCCGTCGTCAGTCACCTGGCCATGCGCCTTGACCGGCCGATCAAGTGGATCGAGAGCCGGCGCGAAAACGCGGCGGCCACCATTCATGGGCGCGATCAGGTTGGAGACCACGAGATTGCGATTCGGAACGACGGCACGGTGCTCGCCATCCGGTCTAAAGCGATCGCCGATATCGGCTCGTACTGCCAGCTTCTGACGCCCGCAATCCCGACCCTGACAGGCGTCATGATCTGCGGCTGCTATAAGCTCAAGGCGGTGCAGGTCGACTTTACGGGCGTACACACAAACAAGATGTCAACCGATGCGTACCGCGGCGCGGGACGGCCCGAGGCGGCCTACGTGATCGAGCGCATCATGGACTTTGTAGCCGCCGAGCTTGGCCTCGACCCGGTGCAGGTCCGCCTGAAAAACATGCCCGCTCCCACGGAGTTCCCGTTCACAACCGCCAGCGGGCTCGTGTATGACAGCGGAAACTATCAGGCGGCCCTTGACAAGGCGGCAGCGCTCGCCGACTGGCCGAAGCTCCTCAAACGACGGGACGCGGCGCGGGGGGAGGGCCGGCTTTTCGGGGTTGGCATAGCCACCTACGTTGAGATCTGCGGGTTCGGTCCTTCAAAGACCATGGCTGCGGGCGGATGGGAATGGGGCTGCGTCCGGATCGAGATGTCCGGGAAGGTGACCGTGATTACGGGCACTACCCCGCACGGGCAAGGGCAGGAGACCAGCTTTGCCCAGATCGCGGCTGACCGGTTGGGCGTACCGATCGAAGACGTCGTCGTTCTCCGTGGCGACACGGCAACGGCCCACTTCGGCCGCGACACGTACGGCAGCCGCACCACTTCGCTTGGCGGGACGGCGATCGTGATGTCGATCGATAAGATCATTGAAAAGGCGAAAACGCTGGCTGCGGCGCTCCTTGAGTCCACGCCCAAAGAGGTTGAGTTCAAGGATGGCGGGTTCTTCGCAAACGGGAAGGCCGAGAATGCGCTTGGATGGGGACGGCTCGCCAGCGAGGCCTACCTCGCAAAAAACCTGCCGCCCGGGTTGGAGCCGGGGCTCGAAGCATCGAGCTTCTTCGAGCCGCCCAGCTGCACGTTCCCGTTCGGGACGCACATTGCCGCCGTCGAGGTGGACCGCGATACCGGTCAGGTCAACATCGTGAAATACATCGCGGTGGATGATTGCGGCAGGCAGGTAAACCCGCTTCTGGTCGAAGGCCAGGTGCAGGGCGGAATTGCTCAATCGATCGGCGCGACGCTCATGGAAGGGACCGTCTATGATGAGAACGGACAGTTGCTCACGGGGGAATTCATGGATTACGCGATTCCGCACGCGACGGATGTCCCGGATTTTGTCCTTGGGAGTACCGAGACACCTTCGCCCGCGAACCCGCTTGGCGTGAAGGGGGTGGGCGAGGCGGGAACGATCGGGGCAACGCCCGCGATCGGGAACGCCGTCATCGACGCGCTTTCATCGCTCGGGATCCGTCACCTCGACCTGCCGTTCACGCCTGAGCGGGTCTGGCGCGCGATCCAGGAAAAGGAAGGCCGGTCATGATCCCCGCTGCGTTCGACTACGTCCGGCCTGCGACGCTCGACGAGGCGCTCGACGTCCTGGCCAGACACGGCGATGATGCCAAGGTGCTCGCCGGGGGCCACAGCCTGATCCCGGCGATGAAGCTCCGGCTCGCACAACCCAAGGTGATAGTCGACATCGGCCGGATCGGCGGCCTTCGCTCAATCAGCGAACAGGACGGAAAAATCGCGATCGGCGCGCTCGCCACCCATTATGACGTTGAGTCGTCCGATCTTCTCGGACGCTCCTGCCCGCTTCTGCCCGAGGTCGCCGCCAGGATCGGTGACGTGCAGGTGCGCAACAAAGGAACCATCGGCGGCAGCTGCGTCCACGCCGATCCTGCGGCCGACTGGCCGGCGGCGATGCTCGCGCTCGACGCTGAATTTGAGCTTGCCGGCCCGCGCGGAGGCCGGATCGTGGCCGCGAAGGACTTCTTCGTGGACATGCTGACGTCGGCCGTCGAGCCGGGTGAAATCCTCAAGACGCTTCGCGTGCCGGTGACCGCGAAGTCGGTGGCGTACGTCAGGTTCACGCAGAAGGCGAGCGGCTTTGCAATCGCCGGCGTCGCCGTCGTCCTGGACACATCCCGGAAGGTTGCTGCCGTCGCGGTAACGGGCGTAGCCCCGAAGCCGTATCGCGCCGCCGCCGTGGAATCTTTGCTTCACGGATCGGAGTTATCGGCGGCAACAATCGCCGCAGCGGCTCAGAAAGCGGTTGACGGAGTTGATCCGCTCTCGGATATCCACGCCTCAGCGGAATTCCGGGCGCATCTTGCGTGCGTCCACGCAAAGCGGGCCCTGGAACTCGCTGCGAGCCGCAAATGAAGCTTTCCGCGACACACGCGTACAACGCCCCGCAGGAGAAGGTCTTTGCGGCGCTCGTCGATCCGGCGGTTCTCCAGAAGTGCATCGACGGTTGCGAGAAGATGGAGCAGACCGGAGAAGACAGTTACTCCGCGCATCTGAAAATCGGCGTTGCCGGCTTGAAGGGAAGCTACGTCGGGAAGGTGCGCATCGCGGAGAAGAACCCGCCGGTGTCGTTTACGCTTCAGGCTGATGGGAAGGGCGCTCCCGGTTGGGTAAAGGGGATCGCCCGGATCCGAATCTCGCCGAAGGGCGAGGGGAGTGAGCTCCAATGTGAATCGGAAGGGCAGGTTGGTGGGCTCATTGCGGCGGTAGGGTCGCGGCTCGTGGACGCGGCGGCGAAGAAGATGCTGGACGAATTCTTCCGCAAACTGGGCCAGCAGCTCAGCGCCTGACTTGCGTGTCTAAGAGGCCCTTCCTCGCCCCGAGCTTCGGCGCGCGAGCCTCTGGCCTGCATCGTGCCCAGCGTTGCTCACGTCGTGGACTTGCGCCCGGACATCGAGGCTCACGCAGATTGGTGCGCCGTGTTGAGCCGCCGGTCAGATGGTCTTATACCATTTAGACCATTATCTCGGTAACATTTCGACCGGATTTCAGCCCCGAAGGGGCGCTGGAACATAGCCCAGGATTTATCCTAGGTAACCGTCAAATAACGATCGAGCCCTCCTAAGGCGTCACGCCTGTACGCCCTCCCTAACAAACGCCCGCCCGCCGGGTTGGATTTGCTGAAGGGGCGGCAGAAAACGTTGCTCACGGTTTCTGCCGACCCTTCAGGGCTGGGTCAGAGAGAGAAACGCTTTCCCAGGGTAAACCCTGGGCTATGTTCCTTTGGCCCTTCAGGCCATCAAACCGTCTACCGGCCCGTTTGGCCTAGCCCGTGTATACGGTCCAATAGGTGTAACGCTGGCAGGGCCTGGGAAGGAAGTCAAAATTTTACCTCCATCGCCGTCGAAATGGTATTACCACCGCTTTCAACTTGGCTGAGCGGATCTTTGCCCCGGCGAATGTCCGCCACGCCGGCCTCCGGTGTCTTCCGGCGTTTTCCCTCTCCGGCCGCAGTACGCGGCGTAACATGCTTCCGCGCGTGCCGCCAGGGCGATGGATTTTTGCTGCCTGGCGGTGGAGACAGCCTGGTGGAAGGCGGCATGAATCTGGGTCTCGTCTGCACCCGCGGCCGCGAGGAGCACCCCGCGGAGCCGATGCAGTTCAGCACGCCACCACCGCTCGGCGGAGGTTTCGGCCAATGTGCCTGCCTTGCTGATTGCCTCAAGCGCTTCGGGGACGCGATCGGCCGAATGTAAAACCTCGGCCTTTATGCTGAGCCAATACGGCATGATCAACACCGAACCGGTTACCTGCCAGTCCTCGATACCGGCTTCAACCCAGGCGAGACCTTCTGCGGTCTTTCCGGAAGCACTGCGCGCCCAGCCGCGGAGCACCTTGCCTCCGGCCAGCCAGAAGGCGAAACTCTGGCGCGTCGACAACTCGATCAACGCCGAGGCCCAACGTTCCACTTCGACCGGTTCGCGTTCAAATTGGCCGACCAGCGCGGCGAGCCAGAAGGCCACGGCCAACGCGTGTGTATCGTTCAACTCCTCCGCCAGCGCCAGTGCTTTAGCCTTGGTCGCGTGACACGGGCGGATCTCTCCCAAATGCCAGTTGGTCAGGGCCTCGTAGGACAAACATGCGACGGCGGGAGCGACGGCTTCTTCAACGGGGGACACGACGCGTTTCGAGCGCCAGAGCCGAACCCCAAGCCTCGCGTAGCGGCGCGCGGGTTTGAAGTCACCCATGAAGTACATCGTGGCCGCCAAGGCGCGGTAGGCCCCGAGCAGGAGCACAGGGTCATTCTGCTCCTGCGCCAGGGCGTAAACGCGTTGGGCGATCCGCATCGTTGCCGGCATCGTGCTGGTGTGGAGGGCATAACGCCACTGACCTATCAGCGCCACATACAGAGGCAGGGAACGGTTAAGCAAATTGCATAAGGGTTCCGCGCGTTCATAACAGATGGACGCTTCCGGCGCCGCCATTCCGCGTGTGGCGGTCAGATAAAGCGCTGCCTGCATGAGGATGAAAAGCTGATCTTCCGCGGTCAGGTCCTGTCCATCCAGGTCGCTTTTTGCCGGCGACCCCCAATGGCCGTGTTCAAAAAAATGAATTAGAACCGAAAGCAGTGCACCTCTGGACCCGAGGACGTTGGCCGTGTAGGAAGCATTGCCCCGCTGAATTCTGGGAATGTAAAGGTCGTGCAGCGCCTCGCGAAAGAGTCCGGCATTGCAGCCGCAGATAACGGCCAGCAACAGCGGTTCCATGTCCCGAAACGTCTCTGGGAATCGAGGCGCCAAGGCTTGGTAGTAGTGGTAGAGACGGCGATTAGCTTCCTGCCACGCTGCGGTTTGCTCACCACGCAATTGATCGCCGAAGTATTCCCGCACAAGGGGATGCGCGTCCAGTTGCCCCGGTTGGTGCAGGTCCTCTCCCGCCAACAGCCGGGCCCGCCTCAGCCGGGTCAGAATCGCCCGCCACTCCGCCGGGCGCAACCCGGCCAGCGACTCCGTCAGACCCGGGATCGCCGGCGGCCTGAGCAGCGCAGCCAGCGCCCGTTCATCGGCGGGCCGGTCAAACAAGCCTAACAGGCGCAGGACCGACACCTCTGGGCCCTCGCCCCACCAGCGCTGGTAAGAGGCCATGACCTGTTGTGCATGGGCGCCTTGGCGCACGTCCTGCACCAGATGGGTAGACACCTCCTGGCGGCAGCGTATGTCCCCGCCGTAAGCCTCGGTCAGGTAGCTGCCCAACAGCGTCAAGGCCAGGCAATGGCCCCGGAACTCCTCGTTCGCCGCTTGCAGTTCGGCAGCCGGACCCTTGACGCCCAGGCCACGCAGCAGTTGGGCTCCGGCCTCGGGCGAGAGCTGTTCCAGATCCCGTCGCGGGGCCGAAGCCGCCTCGTACTCGGCCAGGTCCGCCACCGCCAACCGCGTAGTTACTACGCACAGACCGTGATTGAACGCCGCAAGTTCGCGCAGGAGCGCCTGCAGTGCAGGTTCACGCAGCCTGCCTTCCTGCGGGCCCGGGGGATTCTGCAGCGGTTCCAGGCCATCGAGCACCAGCAGAGTGCGACGCGAGGCGATAAGCCGGGCCAACCGTTCACCTTTTTCCCAGCCTGTGCCCCGACGCGGGTCCGGGTCCTCAAACCACGCCAGCGCCGCGTCGATGAATTCATCGGCGGAGGCCGTGTCTTCCCGGGTCCCCTGCCGGTAGAACGACCAACCGAACACCAGTTCCGCCGAGCGGTACCGTTCGGCGGCCAGACCGCGCAGCCAGTAATTGACCAGGGTCGACTTGCCCACACCACCCCAGGCCACGACTGAAACAACGTTGATCTGCGGCTCGGCCCAGGCGTCATCCAGAAAGGCAAGGTCTTCTTTGCGGCCAAAAACCTGGCTGCCGGTTACGGGCAGCCGGGCGAGCGAGACCTTCCGGGGTCCCTGCCGTCCGGGTGATTTGCGGATGGGTCCGGAGGAAGGGGCGGCGAGGCCCTTGTGGAGCTGCTCACGCCGGAGGGTCCGCCGCGCGTCAATGGCGGCCGTCACCGCCGGCATCGCTTGAAGGAGCTGAGTGGCGCTCTGGAGACGGTGCGCCGGGTTTTTTTCCAGCAATGCCTGGAGTAAAGCCATGGCCGGCTGGGGAATGCCCCGGAGCCGTTCGAGGGGTAACGGCGTCTGCCGGTGCTGGCGCATGACTTCGAGCGGAGAGCCCAGAAACGGCGCCTGGCCCGTGAGCATCTCCCAGAGCGTGATCCCTAGAGAGTAGAGGTCGGACCGGGCGTCCACACTGGCTGCTGCGCACTGCTCCGGACTGGCAAAGACAGGCGTGCCGACAAAGGCCCCATGGGTCAGGGCGGCATCGGTTGCGGGATCCGCCGCCGCTTTGGCCAAACCGAAATCAATGACTTTGACGGTCAACTCCGGCCCTTGCGCGAGCATGAGGTTGGCCGGTTTCAGATCCCGGTGCACCAAACCTTGGCTCTCTGCGGCGGCCAATGCGCGGGCTACTTGGCTAACAATCTCCAGGCTGATGCCCACCGGCAGGGCGCCCTCCCGGCCCATCCGCGCCTCCACACTTTCGCCCTCCACCAGTTCCATTGCGTAAAAACACTGCCCGTCATTCGGGCGCACCCCGTAATAGAAGACTGAAGCCACGTTGGGGTGGCGCAATTGCGCGGCGGCCCGGGCCTCCCGCAGGAAGCGCTCCCGCGCTTGCGGGTTAGCGGCTACCCGGGCATCCAGAACTTTTACGGCCACGGCGTGACCTAACACGGTGTCAAAGGCCCGGTAAGTGACACCCATGGCCCCGCGCCCCAGCTCCTCAAAGGCACCGCCCTTGCGCTGGACCAACTCGTAGTGATCGAAGCGACTCTCTGCAGACGGCCACGATCCGTCAGTCGCCGGGTCGTCTTCCCCGACGCCTTCGGAGCCGAGGGCTGCACGCAAAAGGCATACCGGGCACCCCGTGCCGCCCTCCGCCCCGGAGGGGTGGTAGGGCGTGCCGCAGGCCGGGCACGTTTCGAGCGCAGCCAATTGGTGATCCTGGTCCATGGCCGACAGATCAATTCAGCAAATCCCTTCTTAGAGTCGCGGGGCGCCCAAAGAAAGTGAAATCGATTTCAGGGAATCGTGAAATCCCGTGGACGCCACGCGAGCCGGTGATGCCGGACGAAGGAACCAGCCGCTTGCAGGCGGCAGGTGAGTCGGACGGAAACCGTCAGGAGGTCGCCGGACGAATCTGCCGCGCTCGGTTAACCTGAGAATGAACGGGCCCGCACGTCGGTAAACCCGCACGCAGTTTTGAGGCTCAAGATCGGGAACTCCCTAATGCCTTGTTGTGTTGCACGTCCGGATCGGGTATCTCTGTGCCTGGGACTTAACCATGGTTACCGTCCGTCATTATGGGCAGGCCGGAACGATGTATCACGAGCCCGCGCTGGTGCTGTTTCAAACGCAATGGCAGCTCCATCGCAAGGCGGTCGAGCACAACTATCTATTTCATGACGAGGCTTATAGCTGCCTCCACCGTGTACTGGTCGATGAAGCTGCCCAGCCGTTCCGGTTTCTCGATGTCGCCTGCGGTGACGCAAGCGCGACGGTGCAGGCACTCAGAGGAACCCGGGTCGCTTCTTATCAAGGCATTGACCTCTCTCAGCCGGCCCTCGAGCTGGCGTCCGAGGCGCTCGGGCAACTCGCCTGCCCCGTCACCCTTCATCGACGCGATTTGGTCGAGGCATTGAACGATCATCCCGAGCCCGTGGATGTCGTGTGGATCGGCCTCGCGTTGCATCACTTCCCCACCCCGATGAAGCTGACCATCATGCGCCAGGTCCGCACGATCGTAAGTGATCAGGGGCTCTTTCTGATCTACGAGAGCGCGAGCCCGGACGGCGAAGACCGCGACGGCTGGCTGGACCGCTGGGACGCCCAGAAACCGCGGTGGACCGCATTTACGCATGACGAGTGGGAGGCGGGCCGGGCGCACGTCCACGCCAGCGATTTTCCCGAGACCACTTCCGGATGGTGTGCACTGGGCCGGGAGGCCGGCTTCAGGCAGGTGCGAGAGCTGTTTGTTGCGCCGACGAATCTTCTCCGGCTGTACTGTTTCAGGGGTTAAACGTTTCTGCGGAGAGCTCCGTTGTATCCTCCGTGATCCCGCTGTTCTTCGTGCTGCCGCTGCAACGAACGTTGCTACATTCGTAAGTGGTGGTAGGCCCAACGGCCCGGGAGACCTTAGCCCGGGGGTGAATCCCTGAGCTTTGCCCACAGTTTTTGAGGGCAGCGCGGGGACAGCCGTGACCGTCTTACGGCCCGAAGGGCCAAGGGAACCTAGCCCAGGGTAAACCCCACGGCCATTTAGTTCAGGGCCGGCGGAGGGGGGCGCTCTCGTCCCGAAGGGACGGCTGAGGTTAGCCAGGGACTTCAGTCCCTGGCGGGCATTTAAGAAGGATCGCGTCCCGTCGGGACGCCTGAAACGCTGCCCCGGAGGGTGCCGGCTCCCAAACGGCCGGCCAAACCGGGCGCGACCCTCGGCGCCAAAAACCCGAACGGCTCCCCACCGTTGACGCCCGCCTGTGGCCCGGCGCACGCCTTCAGGCGTCCCGAGGGGACGCAACCCGGGGGAACGCCTGCATAGGCATAGGCACTAAAGCTCGACTTTGGCCATTTTCTAACTGAGGAACTGCTGAAAATGAGCCACTTACTGCCTCGCGGATGCGTTTTCGCCATGTCGGACGGATACCTCGACAGCTAAAAAACCCGCCAAAGCACACGGAACGGCCCGATTTTGCGGCATCGGCTTGGTTAGAAAATGGCCAAAGT
>Ga0213876_10000336_pt1 | contig 40986 bp, 44 predicted proteins | sample BarmaccomBMRX_R9_FD_160113 | JGI IMG/M metagenome (GOLD analysis project Ga0213876, IMG submission 160113) | Root-associated microbial communities from Barbacenia macrantha in rupestrian grasslands, the National Park of Serra do Cipo, Brazil - RX_R9 | ecosystem: Host-associated > Plants > Roots...
TTCATCGCCGGGCGCAGCGACCAGATACCGCTCCTCATGGTCGGCCAATGGGCAATGGCTCCCGCTCTTACGTTGCTCCTTCTCCTTGAATCGGCGGCCCAGCTTTTGCTTGCCTGGTTCCTGCTCGACCGGGATTGGACACGCGTCGCGGCCGCCGGTCAGCTCATCGCGGCGACCCTGATGACTCTGCTCATCGTCACGAGCCTGCTCGCCATCGTCGACGCCAGCATCCTGGTTCCGGTCGCTGCCTTCGCCACCGAAACGCTTGGGCTGCTCGCTCTGGCCCGGTGGGAGGAGCTTATGGATGGAAGGTCCTTCGTGGTGCGGGCCACCGGGTAGCGCGGAAGCCCACGACGGCGGAATTCTTTGAAGCATCTTTCGGGAGAATCGCATGCCGCGGGGAATCGAGCAGATGCTGCAGCAGGACCCGGGCAGCGATAGTGATCGCCCCTCATGGATGCCGTTGGCGTCAAGGGTACTTGGTGTAATCTTGATTCTGGGCTCAATTGCCTGGATTGGCCGCGAGCATAACCAACCGCCACCGCCGACTCAGTGGTTCGCCGGGCTTCCCGTCAGCGGCAATTTATCGAACGCACTGCGCGCAGGATTTGACGACTGCCCCCAAATGGATGCCGTAAATATCCGCTGTCGACGACACGGCGTGACGATTTATGGCAATGGCCCGTATGAAGCCGCCGTCGACTTGCGTGGCAGCAAGGGTCAGTCGGGATTCGACCACCTGACGGTCTGGAACATCGGTGACCAGTCCGCATTATACAAGGTGTTGTTTTCCTTGCGCGACCGGGGATGGACCTCTTGTCACACGGAATTCAGCCTCGGTGGAGGACAGGCAATCTTCATGCATCGCGCATCTCGCGTATTCATTTCTATAGATCTGAATTATTACGGAAAGAGAAGATTGCGCGTCTTTCCCAGGTGGCATTCGGCGGAGCTTGCCGGCCCTTGCATAGCTGACAAGGACTTGGACATGTTTGCTTCGAACAACTAGCCCGAAAGCCGGGCCGAGACGTGGACCTATTCGGACAGGGTCAGGTTCGCTTAGGCGCTCCAAGCCTCCGGCTTCTCCACCGGCTTTTGCCTCACCGGTTTTCCCACGGGCTCCCTCCTCGGAGTCGAAGATCGCACCTCCTATTTGTGGGCCGTCGCGCGACCGCACGGCCTCGCCGTCTCTAGACGAGCTCCGCGAGGTCGAGTGCCTCGAGCAGAGTGGCGCGGGCGCCGTCGAGCTGCCCCCAAAGCCCGGGCTCGATGAGGTCGTCGGGCGCGATCGCCTCGGGCCAAAATGCCTCGATCACCGCCGCCAGCCGGTCGAGCTTCGCCTCGTCGACCAGGAAGCGCGCGTCCACCGTGGCCGGATCGGCGACCACCCGCAGGCGCAGGCAGGCGGGGCCGCCGCCGTTCGCCATCGACTGGCGGACGTCGACGACGAACAGGTGGCGGATCGGCCCGTTGGTGGCAACCAGCGCTTCGAGCCAGCGCCAGACCGACGGGGTGTCGCGCGCCTCCTCCGGGAGGATCAGGCCCATGCCTGTCCCGAGCCCGGCCGAGGGGCCCCCATCGGGCAGCGTCACCAGCTGCGCGTTGAACAGATAGGAGCGGATCGCGTCCTCCAGGCTCACCGCCACCGCCGGCACCTCGACGATCTCCACCGCCGGCAGCAGCCGCTTCAGCGCGGCGTAGAAGCCGGGCCGGTCCTCGAATGCCTGCTCGTGGCAGAACAGGACCGTCTCGTTCGCCACCGCGACCACGTCGTTGTGGAAGGCGCCGGCGGCGATCGCCGCCTCCGACTGGCAGACGAACAGCGTCCGCTCCGGGTCGAGGCCGTGCAGCCGGGCCACCGCGCGGCTCGCTTCCTCGTGCTGGCGGACCGGATAGGCGCCGCCGCGCCGGCCGTAGACGAAGATCTCGACCCCCGGTGCGTCGTGCCGCGGGCAGAGCCGCATGTGGTTCGCCGCGCCCTCGTCGCCGAACGTGGCCGGCACCGGCGGGTGGACGGCAAAGGCGCGCGCGTCGGCGAAGGCGAGGCGGAGCTGGGCGAGCGTCTCGGGGGCTTCATGGCTGCGGTGCGCCATGGTCCTGAGGTTGGCGACGGTGAGATGGCAGCGGCCGTCGGCCGTGTCGGGGGCGGGGGAGACGGTCGCCGCGTTCGCCGCCCACATCGCCGAGGCGGAGAAGGCGGCCGGGCGCAGCGACGCCGGCACCGCCTCGACGTCGGTGCCGAGCGCCGCCAGCCAGGCGCGGTCCGGCCGGCGGTGGGGGAGGAGGATGCCCTGGGCGAGGCCGAGGCGAAGGTTGTGCCGCATCTTCGCGAGGCCCTGCAGCGCCGCCGCCCGCGGGTGCGAGACGAGGCCCCTGTTGGTCGCCGAGGCGACGTTGCCGAGGCTGAGGCCGGAATAATTGTGGCTCGGCCCGATGATCCCGTCGAAATTGATCTCCCGCATCAGCGGCTCATCGACAGGAACGTGTCGCCCGGAGCGATGCCGAGGAGGCCGGCGGTGCGCCGGTCGAGCGCGCCGGTGCCGTCCGGGTCGTGGCGGACGTTGCCGCAGGCGGCGGCGAAGCCGGCGCGCGCGCCGGCGGCGACCATCATGTTCGGCCCCTCCACCCGCTCCTCGACCGCGCCGAGCACCAGCGCCTGCGACTCGCGGATGCTGCGGACCTCCTCGGTCGCGCAGGTCATGGTCGGGCCGCCGTCGAAGATGTCGATGTAGCAATCGTGGCGGAAGCCTTCGCGCTCGAGCATCCGCATCGCGGCGCGGCCGGAGGGGTGGGGGATGCCGAGCACGTGGGTGGCGCTCTCGGGCAGCATCGCCGTGTAGATCGGCGTCTTGGGCATCAGGTCGGCGATGAACTGGGTGCCGTGGGCGGCGTTGAATTCGTCCGCCTCCTGGAAGTTCATGCCGAAGAAGCGGCCGGCGATGGCGTCCCAGAAGGGCGAGCCGCCGCTCTCGTCGATGACGCCCCTCAATTCGGCCAGCACGCGGGCGGCGAAGCGCGGCCGGTGGAGGCGCATGTAGAGGTAGCGCGAGCGGGCGAGGAGCAGGCCGAGCCCCCCGGCGCGCTCGCCCGGATGGAGGAACAGGCCGCCGACCTCCGACGAGCCCTCGAGGTCGGTCGTCAGGTTCAGCATCTGCGCGCGGAAGGTCTTGCCGAGCGCCTTCGACGTCTGGGTGAGGGTGCCGATCCGGTAGGAGTAGAAGGGCGTCTCGACGCCGACCATCGAGAAGAGCTGGCAGGTGCCGCGGATCTGGCCGGTCTCGGCATTCTCCAGCACGAACAGGAACAGGTCGTCGGTCGGCTCGGTCGCGTCCGAGGCGAAGCCGCGTTCCGAGCGGATCAGCTTGTCGACCAGCGCGCCGCGGTCGGGCGGCAGGTTGGTGAAGCCGCCGCCGGTCAATTTGGCCATCTCGTAGATGGCCTGGAAATCGTCATTGCCCGCCGGGCGCACGCGAAAGCTCACGATCCCTCCCCCGCGGCGAGCCGCATCAGCACCAGCGCCGACAGCCGCGCGCGCTCGGCGAGGCTGGCGACGATCAGATATTCGTCCGGAGAATGGATCGCGCCGCCGCGGACCCCCATCGTGTCCACCACCGGAGTCCCGCCGGCCGCGATGTTGTTCCCGTCGCAAACGCCCCCGGAGTCCCGCCACCCGATCTCCTGACCGAGCGCGGCGCCGCATGTGCGGACCAATTCGAACAGTTTTTCCGCTCCGGCATCGATCGGCTTGGGCGGCCGCCCGAAACCGCCGTGCATATTTATGCATACGTCCCGCGCGGCTGCGACGGCTGCGACAGCCTCCTCCAGAGCGGCCTGCGCCTGCGCCTGCTCGTCGGCCGTGGCAGGCCGCATATTCATGCGTAAAATCGCATGATCGGGAACGACGTTGTTCGGCCCGCCCCCGTCGATCCGCGCCGGGTTGATCCGAAGCCCGCTGCGCCTCCCGAAGGCGTCGAGCCGGACCGCGAGCTCCGCCGCCGCGACCAGCGCGTTCCGGCCTTCCTCCGGGTTGCGCCCGGCATGCGCGCTCCGGCCGGCGACCCGGAGCGAGAAGTTCCCGCTGCCCGGCCGGGCGCCCGCGAGGGTCCCGTCGGGCAGCGCCGCCGGCTCGTAGGTCAGCGCCGCCCGCTTGCCCCGCGCTGCCGCCGCGATCAAAGCCGCCGAGCCCGGCGAGCCGACCTCCTCGTCGGAATTGATCACGATTTCATAGCCGATCCGTCCCCGCTCGCTCCACGTCTCGACGGCCCCGAGGGCGGCGAGCATGACCGTGAGGCCCCCCTTCATGTCCGCGACGCCGGGGCCGCGCAGCGTCCCCTCGTCGAGCCAGTCGAGCGCCTGGAACGGGTGGTCGGCGCCGTAGACGGTGTCCATATGGCCGGTGAGCAGCACCTGCACCGGCGCCTCGGGCCGCACCTTCAGGTGCAGGTTGCGGCCATGCGCGACGGCGCTCAGCGATCCGTCGGCGGCCATTTCCTCGACCGCCGCAGGCTCGACCAGCCGCACCTCGCCGGGCAGGACGGCGAAGGCGTCGGCGAGGAGCCCTGCCATCCGCGCGAGCCCGTCGAGGTTGCGCGAGCCGCTGTTCACCGCGGCCCACGCCTCGACCTGCGCCAGCATCGGCGCCGCCGCCGCGGCGTCGAGCACCGCCGCCTCGTCTCGTGACACGTCCGGCATGACCGAGGCTCTAGCCGAGGAAAGCGGGGCGCGTAACCCCCGGTGCCTTGCGCAAGGCCCGCGCGGAGACGCGGAGACGCGGAGAGGCGGCAGTTCCCCTTCACCGTTCGGGCTGAGCCTGTCGAAGCCATGTCCTACCCTGCGGGAGCCAAGAAGGGCAGGGCTTCGACAGGCTCAGCCCGAACGGCTTCTCGATCTGCGGACTCCCGACATCACCGTGCTGGAGTCGCGTGCGGGCTCCTCCGCGTCTCCGCGTCTCCGCGCGCACTCTCTCACAGGAGGTCGCGGAATTCCGCCAGCACCGCCTCGTACAGCTCGCGTTTGAACGGGACGATCATCGCCGGCAGCTCGGCCGGCTCGGCCCACTTCCAGGCGCGGAACTCGGGATGGGGCGTGTCGATGTGGACGTCGGCGTCGGTGCCGAGGAAGCGGGCGAGGAACCAGGTCTGGCGCTGGCCGCGCCATTTCTCCTTCCAGATCTTGCCGATGAGGTCGTGCGGAAGGTCGTAGGTCCGCTCTTCCCTGGCCTGGGCGACGATCTCGACCAGGGAAGGGTCGATCCCGGTCTCCTCCTGGAGCTCGCGCAGCGCTCCTTCCCGGGGGCTCTCGCCCGGGTCGAGGCCGCCCTGCGGCATCTGCCAGGCCTCCAGCGCGCTGTCGAGCCGCTGGCCGACCCAGACCTTGCGCGCATCGTTGACCAGCATCACGCCGACGGCGGGCCGGTAGCCATATTCGGAAAGGTCGATCATGGCGCCTCCTCCTGGGGACACGTACTTTTTCGCGAAAAAGTACGTGTCCCCATTTGCTGCGCCTCCGCCAGCAGCAGCTTCAGCGCCGCGAAGCCGCCATCGACGTCCGCTTGGCTCGAGGGCACCGCACGCCGCAGGTTGATGAAGCCGTGGATATTGCCCTTCGCCTCGCGGAAGATCGTCGGCACCCCCGCCTGCGCGCAGGCCGCGGCATAGGCGCGCCCCTGGTCGCGGATCGGGTCCAGCGAGGCGGTGACGACGAGGGTCGGCGGCATCCCCGCCTGGCTCTTCACGAGCGGCGAGTAGCGCCAGTCCCGCCTCGGCGGGGCGTAGCAATCCTCGAACCAGTCCATGCCCGCCTTGGTGAGGAGATAGCCTTCGGCGAAATCCTTGAAGGACGGATAGCCCTGCTCGGGGTCCGCGGCGGGGTAGATGGGGAATTGCGCCAGCACCGGCACGGTCGCCGGCTCGTCGCGCAGGGCGAGGCCGACGACGATGGCCATATTGCCGCCCGCGCTGTCGCCGCAGGGGACGAGGCCGGTGACTTCGCGGCCGAGCTCGGCTGGGCCCGCGGCGGCCCAGCGGGCGGCGGCGATCGCGTCCTCGACGCCGGCGGGGAAGGGGTGCTCGGGGGCGAGGCGATAGCCGACGGCGAGGACCGGCAGGTCCATCGCCCGCGCCATCTCCGCGCAGAACGGCTCGTGGGTGTCGAGGTCGCCGAGCACGAAGCCGCCGCCGTGGAAGAAGAGGACCAGCGGCCCGGGCCCCCGAGTCGCGCGCCCGTCGTAGAGGCGGAGCGGAATGATGGGGCCCCCATCCCGCTGTCCGGGGGACAGCGGAGCCCCATCATCATTGCCGTCGGGGCCGGGGCAGGCGAGGTCGCGGATCACCGCCAGCTCGCCGACCGGCGCATCGGCGACATGGCGCGAGGCGAGCATCATCAGCCGCGCCTCGTTCGGCCCCACTTCGTGGCTCTTCGGCCCCGGCAAAGCGTTCAGATAGTCGAGGAAGGTACGGACGTCGGGGCGGACGAAGGGTTCGGTCAAAGGCGGCTCCCGGGGCAGGCCGGCCGCCTGATACGGGCGTACGCACGGCGCGTCCACGCGGTTGTCGCGTCAGCCGCGGAGGGCTAGAGACGAAGCCGCTCAGCTCGAAGGAAAAGTCACGTTGGCGACCGCCACCCACCTCGTCACTCCCGAAGACGCCCGCGCCGATCCCGCGCCCGAGGCCGTCGTCGTCCGCTTCGCCGGCGACAGCGGCGACGGCATGCAGCTGACCGGCGGCCAGTTCACCCTGTCGACCGCGCTGGCGGGGAACGACCTCGCCACCTTCCCGGATTTCCCGGCCGAGATCCGTGCCCCGCAGGGCACCACCTTCGGCGTCTCCGCCTTCCAGATCAATTTCGGCTCGACGGCGATCGACACCGCCGGCGACGCCCCCGACGTGCTCGTCGCGATGAACCCGGCGGCGCTCAAGGTGAATGTCGGCGACCTCAAGCCGGGCGGCCTCATCATCGCGGACGAGGGCGAGTTCGGTGCCCGCAACCTCGCCAAGGCGGGCTACGAGGGCAATCCGCTCGAGGACGGCAGCCTCGCCAGATGGCGCCTCATCGCGCTCAACATCTCCCAGCTTACGCTCGACACGGTGAAGCCCTTCGGCCTCGGCAACAAGGAAGCGCTGCGCTGCAAGAACATGTGGACGCTGGGCCTCGCGCTGTGGATGTTCGACCGCGACCGCGCGCCGCTCGTCGAGTGGCTCCGGACCAAGTTCGCCAAGGCGCCCGAGCTCGCCGAGGCGAACATCGCCGCGCTCAACGCGGGCCATGCTTATGGCGAGACGGCGGAGATCGGCGGCCAGCTCCACCAGCATCATCTGGAACCGGCGCCGGCCGCGCCGGGTCTCTACCGGACCGTGACCGGCGCGGAGGCGATCTCGCTCGGCCTCGTCGCCGGGGCGCAGCTCGCCGGCCTGCCGATGTTCTTCGGCGGCTATCCGATCACGCCGGCTTCGGCGATCCTCCACCACCTCTCGCGCTTGAAGGAGTACGGCGTCACGACGTTCCAGGCGGAGGACGAGATCGCCGCGATCGGCTCGGCGATCGGCGCCTCCTATGCGGGCAGCCTCGGCGTCACCTCCTCCTCCGGCCCGGGCATCGCGCTCAAGATGGAGGCGATGGGCCTTGCGATCATGGCCGAGCTGCCGCTCGTCATCGTCAACTCGCAGCGCGGCGGGCCGTCGACGGGCCTTCCCACCAAGACCGAGCAGTCGGACCTCTACCAGGCGGTCTACGGCCGCAACGGCGACGCGCCGATGCCAGTGATCGCCGCCCGCTCGCCCGCCGATGCCTTCGATTGCGCCATCGAGGCGTGCCGCATCGCGGTTCAGTACATGACGCCCGTGATGCTCCTCACGGACGGCTATATCGCCAATGCGGCCGAGCCTTGGAAGGTGCCGGACATGGCGCAATATCAGCCGTTTCCGGTCGAATTCTACGACGAGCAGCCAAGCGAGGAGGCGACGTTCAGCCCCTATCGCCGCGACGGCAAGCTCGCCCGCGTCTGGGTAAAGCCCGGGACGCCCGGCCTCACTCACCGGATCGGCGGCATCGAGAAGAATTTCGCGACCGGCCATATCGACTATGCGCCGGCCAACCACCAGAAGATGAGCGACACCCGTGCCGCCAAGGTGCTCGGCGTGGCGGACTCGCTCCCCGAGCAGGACGTCTGCCTGGGCGGGGAGGGCGGCAAGCTCGCCGTGGTCGGCTGGGGCTCGACCTTCGGCCCGATCCACCAGGCCGTTCGCCGGGCGCGGTCGCGCGGCGAGGACGTCGCCCACATCCACCTGCGCCACATCTGGCCGCTGCCGAAGAATCTCGGTTCTTTGCTAAGGTCTTACGAGCGGATCATCGTACCCGAGATGAACACGGGCCAGCTCAAGACCCTGCTGCGCGACCAGTATCTGGTCGACGCCCGGCCAGTGACGAAGACCAGCGGTCAGCCGTTCAAGATCGCCGAGATCGAGGCGGCGATCGAGGAGGCGCTGGGATGAGTCGGTCGGGCAGCACATTGAACCGTCATGCCGGACTTGATCCGGCATCCACCTTCTTCAGAGAGGTTGAGAAGGAAAGGTGGACCCCGGATCAAGTCCGGGGTGACGGACTCATCACCGGGAAATCGGCATGAACGAACTCACCAAGCTCACCGCGAAGGATTTCGCCACCGACCAGGAGGTGCGCTGGTGCCCGGGGTGCGGCGACTATGCCGTGCTGAAGGCGGTCCAGCGCACCATGCCGGAGCTCGGCGTCCGGCCGGAGAATGTCGTGTTCGTCTCCGGCATCGGCTGCTCGAGCCGCTTTCCCTATTATATGGAGACCTACGGCTTCCACACCATCCATGGCCGCGCGCCGACCTTCGCGACCGGCATCAAGCTTGCCAACCCGGACCTCGACGTGTGGATCATCACCGGCGACGGCGATGCTTTGTCGATCGGCGGCAACCACACGATGCACGTGCTGAGGCGCAACCTCGACTGCCAAATCCTGTTGTTCAACAACGAGATTTACGGCCTCACCAAGGGCCAGTACTCGCCGACCAGCCGGGTCGGGACGCGCAGCCCCTCGACCCCGTTCGGCTCGGTCGACCGTCCGGCCAGCCCCAGCGCCTTCGCGCTCGGCTCCGGCGCCCGCTTCGTCGCCCGCGGCATCGACGTCCACAAGAACCTGCCGGACGTCCTCAAGGCCGCCCACGCCCACAAGGGGGCCGCGTTCGTCGAAATCTACCAGAATTGCATCGTCTACAATGACGACGTCTTCGCCCCCTTCACCGCCAAGGAAAATGCCGGCAACCAGCTGTGGCTGAAGGCCGGCGAGCCGATGCTGTTCGCCGGCGGCACCAAGGGGCTGGCGCTCAACGCCGAGCATCTGTCGCTCCGCATCGTCGAAGTCGAGGGCGGCGATTGGCAAGCGGCCGGCGTGCTCGTCCACGAGCCGCCCAACCGCTCGATCGCCCACATGCTGGTCGAGATGCCGCTCGGCGGCGGCTGGCCCACCGCTCTCGGGGTTCTCTACGAGGATCCCGCGCCGACCTTCGAAACCGCCGTCGTTCGCCAAAATGCCGAAGCGAGCGCCGGCAAGACCCCCGACCTCCAGGCGTTGGTCTCGAAGGGCCAGAGCTGGATGGTCGCCAAGGAGCCCCACGCGATATGATCTCCCTTTTCCTCGCCGCAGCCGCGATGCAGGCCGCACCCGTCGCCGCCGCGCCCGGTCCGCCGCCGTCGCCGGCGGAGCAGCTCGCCCAGTTCGAGCAGTCGCTGCGCCAGCGCGGCTTCTCCGAGGCGGGCGTGAAGCTGATCGTCTCCGGCGCGCCGCAGGGCGCGACGCAGGGCCAGGCGCTGCAGGCCCAGGGTCAGGCGGCGGTCGACGAGCTGCGCGCCGCCGCTTCCGCCACCCCGGTCGACGTCGCCAGGGTCGCGGCGCTGCTGCGCCGCATCGACGACATCAGCGCCCAGATCGCCCGCCTGGCGACCGACGCGACGGTCCGCAACCTCCAGGGCCTGTCCGAGCCCGACCGCCGCCTGCTGCTCGAAACCATGGGCCTGCGCGGCAACCCCCAGGCACCGCCCGCGCCGCCGGGTCCGGGGCGGTAAGCGGGGCGGGCTTCCCCTGTCCGTGACGCTGGCCTCGATGGGGAAACCAGGGGACATCGTTCGGGCTGAGCTTGTCGAAGCCCTCCCTTTCTCTCCGCCAGACGGAAGGACAGGGCTTCGACAGGCCCAGCCCGAACGGAGATGAGCGCAGGAAACCGATAAGGCGGGTCAGCTGCCGAGCGTCTGGCCGAGGAAGCTCGGGATCGGGCCGTTCCAGCCCTCTTCGTCCGGCTCCGGCTCCGGCCGGCGCGGGCGCGCGGGACGTTCGTCGTGGCGCGGACGCTCCTCCTCCGGCTCGCGGCGCGCGGAGCCGCGCTCGCTCCGCTCCGCCCGCGGCGGGCGCGGCTCGCGGCGCGGGCGCTCCTCGCGCGCCGGACGATCCTGGGCCTGGCGTCCGCCGCGGGCGCGTCCGCGGCGGGGCGCTTCCGCGTCGTCGGGAGCGGGCGCCGCGTCCGGCTCGGCCGGGGCCGCGGGGCCCTCGACGGGCCTGATCTTCGCGCCGGTCAGCTTCTCGATCGCCTCCACCGCCTCGGCGTCGGCCGGGGTGGCAAGGGTGATGGCGATGCCCGTCTTCCCCGCGCGACCGGTGCGGCCGATGCGGTGGATATAATCGTCCGGGTGCCACGGCACGTCATAGTTGAAGACGTGGCTGACGTCCTTGATGTCGAGGCCGCGCGCGGCGACGTCGGAGGCGACGAGGATGTTGATCTCACCCTCCTTGAACCGGTCGAGCTCGCGGATCCGCTCGGGCTGCTCCATGTCGCCGTGGATCTCGCCGGCGCGAAGGCCGGCGCGCTTCAGGTCCTTGGCGAGGTCCCGCACCGTCGTCTTGCGGTTCGAGAAGACGATGGCGGTGCGCACGTCGTGGCCGGACAGGCGGTCGATCAGCACCTGCTTCTTCTTGCGGGCGTCGACCTTGAGGAGGCGCTGGTCGATCGACGCGTTGGCCGTCGCCGGCCGCGCCACCTCGATCGTCTTCGGGCTGGTGAGGAACTTGTCGGCGAGCTTCTTGATCGGCGCCGGCATGGTCGCGGAGAAGAGCAGGGTCTGGCGCTGGGCCGGCAGCTTCGAGCAGATTTCCTCGATGTCGGGGATGAAGCCCATGTCGAGCATCCGGTCCGCCTCGTCGATGACGAGGAGGTTGCAGTCGTTGAGCATGATCTTGCCGCGGCCGAACAGGTCCATCAGCCGGCCCGGCGTCGCGATCAGCACGTCGACTCCCTTCTCGAGCGCCTTCTGCTGGTCGCCCATCGACACGCCGCCGATGAGCAGGGCCATGGAGAGCTTGTGGTGCTTGCCGTACTTCTCGAAATTCTCGGCGACCTGCGCGGCGAGCTCGCGGGTCGGCTCGAGAATCAGGCTGCGCGGCATGCGCGCCCGGCTGCGGCCCTGGGCGAGGATGTCGATCATCGGCAGCACGAAGCTCGCCGTCTTGCCGGTGCCGGTCTGGGCGATGCCGATCAAGTCGCGCATCATCAGCACCGAGGGGATCGCCTGCCGCTGGATCGGCGTCGGCTCGTCATAGCCCGCTTCCGCCACCGCGCGGAGCAATTCGTCGGAAAGGCCGAGATCGGCAAAGCTCATCAGGAAGTCCGGAAAAAGTGAGGAGCGCCCGCCGGGGTGCCGCAACCGCCCGCCGCTTGGGCAAGCGCCGCGCCAATGTCAAGGAAAGGCGCCGTGCCGCGCCGCGGTCAATGCGGCTGAAGGCTTCGGAACCGGTGGATGTCGCACTGGCCGCCGATGCGCGAGCGAATCGCGTCGCGATCGGCGCACACCTGTCCATCGGGGTTCGGGCTGATGTAGAAGCCGTAATAATAACCCAGCGCCGGGCAGTCGTTCTCGAGGCGCGCGCGCACCCGGCTGCCGTCGCGCATCAGGAAGTCGACGCTGCTCGCGCTCGACACCAGGGCGCCGGCCAGCGCCCGTGCCGGGATGCATTTGGGCCCCTTGCGCTCCCTCCAGCCGCTCGAGGCGGCGAGAGCGGGCGAGGCCGGACCGCGGGTGATCCTGACGATGATCTGCTCCCGCACGATGACCTGCCCGTAGCCGGGCGGAGGCGCCTGCGCCGGACGCGGCGGCGCCGCCCCGCCCGCGGCGAGGAGCAGCAGGGCGGCGCCCGCCGCCTTCGCCCAGAACGTCCCGTCCATTGGTCCGCCACTTCGGGTGGAGCGCTTGAACATGCGATTAATCTCACCCCCGGGCGCGGGAATCTACCCGAAAGCCGCGGAATCGCAAATGCATGGACCGGCCTCGCGCGGCGACGCTTGCACCCGCGCGCCAAGCGCCATAGACGGTGCGCCGACGCGAGCGGCCGCGGGGGCGGCCGCAACGGACACGCGAACACGGAGAATCTTCAGTCATGGCGAGTCAGCCGGCGCCCAGCGCCTTGCCGATCTTCTACGGCGGCCTCGAGCCGCTCTCGAGCAACGTCCACCCCAACCACCGCAACCGCCCCGCCGACCGCGCGCCGTTTCTCGCCAACAGCCACGCCGTCCCGATCACCATCGACGAGTTCGTCTCGGCCCAGCGTTACTATCCGATCGTCTTCTCGAGCGGCGAGGGCAACGTGCCGCTGGCGCTGATGGGTCTCAACGAGGGCGTCAACGTCTTCGTCGATGCCGACGGCAAGGTGCAGGACGAGGTCTACATTCCGGCCTATGTCCGCCGCTACCCCTACATGCTCGCCCGCCTCGCGCCGGACGCGGAGGAGCTGTCGCTCTGCTTCGACCCGACCAGCGGCCTGGTCGGCGAGTTCGACGAGGGCGATACCTTGTTCGAGGACGGCAAGCCGAGCGAGACGACCAACAACATCCTCAAGTTCTGCGAGGAGTTCGAGCTCTCCGCCCAGCGCACCGCGAACTTCATGACCGACCTCAAGGCGACCGGCCTGCTGATGGACGGCGAGGTGTCGATCCAGCCGCCGGGCGCCCCGCAGCCCTTCCTCTACCGCGGCTTCCAGATGGTCGACGAGGAGAAGCTCAGGAACCTTTCCGACGAGGAGGCATCGAAGCTCCACAAGAACGGGATGCTCGCCTTGATCTACGCCCACCTCTTCTCGGTCCAGCTGATCCGCGATGTTTTCGCCAAGCAGATGCTGCAGGGCAAGGGACCGCAGGTGCCGGAGGCGGGCACGGAAGCGGGCCACCGGGTGGGGAACGGCTGACATGGCGAGCGCGCCGGCGATGACGGGCATGGAGACGGACCGCTACACGCGGACCGCCGTGTCCCTCCACTGGATCATCGCGGCGCTGATCGTCGCCAACATCTTCCTCGGCTTCTTCCACGAAAGCTTCGGCAAGGCGGCCAACTTGCCGCTGATCACGCTCCACAAGTCGTTCGGCTTCACCGTGCTGGCGCTGAGCCTCGTCCGCCTCGCCTGGCGCCTTACCCACCGGCCGCCGCGCGCCGACGCGGTGCTGAAGCGCTGGGAGGCCACGCTCGCCGCGCTGACGCAGTGGGTCTTCTACGCCCTGATGATCGGGCTGCCGGTGACGGGATGGATCCTTTCCTCGGGCAACGGCCGCGCCACCAACTGGTTCTGGCTGTTCAAGATCCCCGCGCTCGACGTCAGCAAGGCGACCGGCAAGGAATTCGCGGAATATCATGAATATCTGGGCTGGGGGATGCTGGTCCTGCTCCTCCTCCACATCGCCGGCGCGCTCACCCACCAGCTCCAGGGGCACAGGCAGGTGCTGGGGCGCATGGCGCCGTGGATGCTGCGTTAGGGGCGGGTCGTGCGACGGCGGCAGCATCGGTTGCCCGAGCCGCATGTCCTCTTCACTGATCGGCCTGGTCCTTTAGCAATGCGCAGGTCTTCGTATCGAAGAAGAAGTGACGATGATAGGGCGGCGAGAACTTTTGGTACATGCTAATGTATAGAACGTTGTTCGATCTCTTCACCAAGTCCACATCGTATTCTGCGGGGTCCCGCTTGGTCTGCTGAATTCGTTCATTGGCCTTACGAAACATTATCGCAAAGTCGCAGACGTTATCCTTGGCGGAGCAACTCACGGCGAGCGCGAGTGAGCAACACAGTCCCAAGCTCGTTATCGTCTTAGTGCCGGCCATCATAGAAATACAGCTTCTTTGTTTCAAATGCGTACATAACCAGGAACATCTGGTTATGCCAGCCGATGCCGATATCGCCGCCGCCGGTGTAATCGGTCACGCCGTGGCTGAAATATGGAAGATGATACCCGTCGTTCACGTTCGGATGTACGTGAAAAAAGATATTATCGCCGAGGAACGCCCGATACTCAACGGCCTTGGCCGAAATCGCATCGCCCGCCCCGTGCAGCCATCCCGTCGTCAGCTTGAAATTTGAGAATCCTCGAAACGAAGCGGCAAATGCCAAACCCTTGAAACCAAAAGGGCCTTTCCTACATTTTAAGAGACGCGCCGTCGTTTCTCCCCCTTTTCGGCGGCGTGTCGCGTCCCTCGGGACGCTTCCTCCCTGAACCTGGGCCGCCTCGCATTCGCTTGCGAGGCGGTCTTTTTCTTATTCGGCGGCTTCGGCGGGGCGGATCCACGCCAGCGCGGCGTCCGCGAGCGCCGCGGCGACCTGTGCGATCAACCGCGCCACGCGGTCGAAGCCGGGGCCTGGATCCCTGAGGTCGGGGCCGAGGTAGAGGGAGCGGTCGATCTCGATCTGGAGGGCGTGGACATTGTCGTGCGGGCGGCCGTGGCAGGCGGTGATGTGGCCGCCGGCATAGGGGCTGTTGCGCCCGGCCGGATAGCCGGCGCGGCGCACCGCGGCCTCGGCGGCCGCCGCGAGCTCCGGCGCGATGCTGGCGCCGTAGCGGTCGCCGAGCACGATCGTCGGCTCTCCGCCGCCGCCCTGCCGCGGCGGCATCGAGTGGCAGTCGAGCAGCACCGCCACGCCGAAGCGGGCTCGTGTCGCCGTCAGCGCCTCTTCCAGCGCGGCGTGGTACGGGCGGTGCACCCGTTCGACCCGGCGGGCGAGCTCGTCGGCGCCGAGCCGCTGGCGCCAGATCGGCCCCGCCCCGGCGATCCGCGCGGGCACGAGGCCGAGGCCGCCGCGGGTGCGCGGGGAGTCGGCGAGGGGGGAAGGGCGGGGACGCGGCACCACCATGGCCGGGTCGACCTCTCGCTCGTCGCGGTTCAGGTCGATCTCGGCGCGCGGCACGTCGGCAACGAAGGCGGTGGCGCCGTCGGCCACCGCGCGCCACACGAGCCGGTCGACGAGCCGGTCCTCGAGCACCTCGAGCCTGGGCCGCGGCAGCCGCGCGGCGCGCAGCAGCGCGTCGGAATAATCGCGCCCGGCATGCGGTACGGAGAGCACCACCGGCGTCGCCGGATGGGCGGGGCCGAGGCGGCGGAAGGGGGGCGCGAGGGGCGTCGGATCGGCCATTCGTGTTTGGAGGGTAAGCAGTCCGTTTTTGGCACGCAACCGGATTGGCTGGGGATAAGCGCGGGCCGATGCTGGAAAAGCCGCGGCGGTTCCGGCATATCGGCTCGCAACAGCCGTCTACGCGCATCGGGCGCGGCGGTTCCGGGAGCGGCCATGACGAGGATCCTGCTGGCGGAAGACGACGAGTCGATGCGGGTCTATCTGGCCCGCTCGCTCGAGCGGTCGGGCTACCGCGTCACCGCCGTCGACCGCGGCACGGCGGCGCTGCCGTTGCTGGAGGCCGAGCATTTCGACCTCCTGCTGACCGACATCGTCATGCCCGAGATGGACGGGATCGAGCTCGCCCAGAAAGCCGCCGGCCTGGCCCCGGACATGCGGGTCATGTTCATCACCGGCTTCGCCGCCGTCGCCTTGAAGGCCGGCCGGTCGGCGCCGTCGGCCAAGGTGCTCTCCAAGCCCTTCCACCTGCGCGACCTCGTCCTCGAGGTCGACCGCATCTTCCAGACCGAGGATCAGCACGGGCGGCTGTAGGCGCCGAGGCGCAGGGACAGTCTGTCTGACTGTCCCCGTTTCAGAGGTCCCGCCGGGACGGCTAAGGGACAGCCTATTTGACTGTCGCCGTTCCGGCGCCTGGGCCGGGACAGGCAGAGAGATTGTCCCCGGGGATTGCCTCCAAACCCCCATTGCGTCTCGGGAAAGCCCTCGCTACATGGCCGCGGAGTGGGCGTGTAGCTCAGTGGTAGAGCACTGTGTTGACATCGCAGGGGTCGCAAGTTCAATCCTTGCCACGCCCACCATTTTCCCCTCCTTGAGCACCGCCCGATGGCCGTCCCAGGCGGCCGTCTCCGCCCCACCGGCTCCGATGTCGTCGCGGCCCGGGAGTCTCGTCGTGCCGCGCGAGCGGCGCGGCTTCCCGCCCGGCGCGGCCGGTCCGCCTTTCGCTCCGCATGCCGTTCCTCGCAGCGCGGCATCGACTTGGCCCGTCGCGGAGCCAGGCGAGACTTCGCCGTGAAATCCTGCCGGGAACGTAGGCATGAAGAAGGAAAAGGTATAGAATAGCCCGTTTAGTCGAGTCGGTTCAGGAGTTGTCGGCCAGCAGAAAGCCAAATGTGGGGAGGGACGCCATGTCGGCCAATCACGGTACGCCGCCGCGCGGTCTTGACGCAACAAGATCGCCCCTGTTCGAAGGCCGCTTCGGACGAATGTTCAGGAACATTCCACCGGCCCAATTTGGCGACAAGGAAGACGAAAACCTGAGCAATCTGCGAGCCCTGGGCGATGCAATGTCCGCTACGCCCGACGATTCGAAAGACGGGATCGACAGCGAAGAAAGCGGTATCCCCGCTCTTTACACCTATTTCGGCCAGTTCGTGGATCACGATATCACGTTCGATCCTGTGAGCAGTCTGACGAAGTCGCTGGACCCGGACGGGCTGACCGACTTCAGGACGCCGACCTTCAACCTCGATAACGTCTATGGCCGAGGCCCGTCCGATCAGCCGTACATGTACGATTCCTCGGGGCGGTTTCACCTCGGGGACCCGCTGGCCGGCACCGGGGGCCATCCGGGGTTCGATCTGCCCCGGGCTCATGGCCGCGCGATTATCGGCGATCCCCGGAACGACGAGAACAGCCTCGTGTCGCAGCTGCAGGGCCTGATGCTCGCCGTGCACAACCGGACGCTGGCCGACAATCCCGGCCTCGCTTTCGACCAGGTGCAGCAGCTGGTGCGGTTCCACTACCAATATGTCGTTCTCAATGACTTCCTTCCCAAGATCGTGTCCGCGCCGGTCCTCGATGGGCTCAAGACCGGCGGCCGCTACGATCCCGGCAAGATCCGCTTCTATCATTGGCGGCATGAGCCGTTCATGCCGGTCGAATTCTCGGTCGCTGCTTACCGGCTCGGCCATTCGATGATCAGGCCGGGCTACCGGCTCAACGATGCCAAGCTGCTGCCGATCTTTCCGCCCGCGACCAACCCCTCCGCCGAGGCCCTGACCGGGTTCCAGCCGATGGGAGCGGGCCGGGCGCTCGACTGGGGCCGCTTCATCGACGTCGACAAGCGCCCGCGCGGCCTCGATGCCGACGATCCTGCCGCGCCCGGCGACGCGGCGACGCTGCGGCGCCTGCAATTCGCCTATCGGATCGACACGTCGCTCGTGAACCCCCTCCACAAGCTCCCCCCCGAGGTCGCCAGCGAACCGCCCTTGTCGCTGGCCGAGCGCAACCTCGTGCGCGGGTGGCGGCTCGGGCTGCCGTCGGGACAGGCCGTGGCGCGCGCCATGGCGGTGGTCCCGCTGACCGACGCCGAGATCGTGATCGGAAAGGCCGTCGACAGCCCCGGGCCGGGCGATACCGTCGGCAATATCGTCAAGGCGGTCGACGACCGCGGCGGCAATGGCGCCGCCTTTGCCGACAATTGCCCGTTGTGGACCTACATCCTCGCGGAAGCGGCGCACCACCGCGTCAAGATGAAGATTCCCGTGTCGGGCGGCGGCACGACGAGAACGCCGCAGCTGGGGCCGGTGGGCGGCCGCATCGTCGCCGAGGTGTTTCTCGGCCTCCTCGCCGGCGACGGCCGCTCCTACATCTCCCTCGATCCGCTGTGGACGCCGGTAACCGGTGCGGATTTCGCGCTCCGCGACCTGGTCGCCTGCGGGCTCGGCCAGGGTCCGGCCCTGCATTATCGCTGAGCGGCACCCCCGCTGTCGCCGGGCAGCGCCACCGCGCCGCCGCTCGTCCGGCGGAGCGGCCCCGTCGTGAGAACGAGCGCCCTGGCCAGCCGCCCGTAGAGATGTGGGAACAGCGCGCCGCCGCGCGAAGCCTCCCACCGCACGGCGGTGCCCGCCCGGGAGAGATCGACGGCCGCCAGAAAAAGGTCCTCGCGGCCGGCGAAATGGGCGTCGAGCGTCCCCGCCAGCTGCTCCGCCGTCGAGAGGTGGATGTAGCCGTCGGCGACGTCGATCGGCGCCCCCTCGAACCGGTCATCCTCGAGCGCCCGCATCTGATCGGCGGTGAGGATCTTGTAGGCGATGGTGGGATGCATGGCCGAACCGGGAGGGCGCCGATCCTAAGACCGGCGCCCCCCCGCGCTTACCAGATCCGGACTCGGTCTTCGGGCGCGATATATTGCCGGTCGCCCGGCTTGATGCCCCAGGCTTCGTACCAGAGGTCCATGTTCCTCAGCGGCGCGACCGAGCGCACCTGGCCCGGCGAGTGGGGATCGCTGATCAGCTGCTGCCTGAGCGCCTCGGGCCGCTGCAGCGTCCGCCACACCTGGCCCCAGCCGAGGAAGACGCGCTGGTCGCCGGTTAATCCAACGAGCACCGGCGCCGGCTTGCCGCCCAGCGACGCGTGATAGGCGTCCATGGCGATGTGGATGCCGCCGAGATCGCCGATATTCTCGCCCATCGACGCGCGACCGTTGATGTGCATGCCGGGCAGCTCGGCGAACTGATAGGCTTCGTACTGCGCGCCGAGCTTCGTCGCCTGCGCCTCGAAGGCCGCGGCGTCCTGCTTCGTCCACCAGTCGCGCAGCCGCCCCTCGCCGTCCGACTTCCTGCCCTGATCGTCGAAGCCGTGGCTGATCTCGTGGCCGATGACGCCGCCGATGCCGCCGTAATTGACCGCCGGATCCGCCTTCGGGTCGAAGAAGGGCGGCTGAAGGATGGCGGCGGGGAAGACGATCTCGTTCTTGACGCTGTTATAGTAAGCGTTGACCGTCTGCGGGGTCATGCCCCACTCGGCCTTGTCGACGGGGTTGCCCATCCGGTTGCGGCGGTAGTTCCACTCGAAGCGCTGGATCCGCTCGGCATTGCCGACGAGATCGCCGGGGACGACGGTCAGCGCCGAATAGTCGCGCCACTTGTCCGGATAGCCGATCTTGACGTTGAAGTGGCTGAGCTTCGCCAGCGCCTCCTGCTTCGTCTCCGGGCCCATCCAGGCGAGGTTGCGGATGCGGCCCGCGAGCGCGGTCCTGAGGTTGCCGACCAGCTGGTCCATCTTCGCCTTGGATTCCGGCGGAAAGTAGAGCGCGACATAATCGCGGCCGATCCCCTCGCCGACTGCATTCTCGGCGAAGGCGACGCCGCGCTTCCAGCGCGGCTGCTGCTCCTTCTGGCCGGTCAGGAAGGCGTTGCGGAAGGCGAAGCGCGCGTCGACGAACCGCTTCGAGAGCAGGGGCGACATCTCGTCGGTCATCCGGAACGCTTCCCACGCCTTCATCGCGTCAAGGTCGGCGTCCGCGAACACCGCGGCGATCTTGGGGAAGGCGGTGTTCTGGGCGACGATCGCCCGCTCGGCCCGGCCGATGCCGGCGGCCTGCCACCAGGTCGCCCAGGGGAAGCCCGGCGCCTTCGCCTGCAGCTCGGCGAGGGTCATGAGATTGTAGGTCTTGTCGCGGTCGCGGTTCTGCGCCCGCGTCCAGTGCGCCTCGGCAAGCCGGGTCTCGAACGCGACGACGTCGGCCGCGGCCTTGTCCGCGTTCGGCCAGCCCGCCATCCCCAGCATCTGCGCGACATAGGCGCGGTAACGCTCGAGCTGCGGACGGAACTTGGGATCGAGATATTGCTCGCGGTCGCCGAGGCCGAGGCCGCCCTGGCGCAGGTACAGCGAATAGATGTCGGGCTGCTTGGCGTCGTCGGAAACGCCGGGGCCGAAGATCGAGCCGCCGAAGCCGCCGACCGACTGGCCCATCAGCCGCGCCATGTCGTCCTTGGTGCGGACGGCTTTCACCGCCTGCAGCCGCTGGAGAAGCGGCGCCGCGTCGGCGCGCTCGGCCGCCGCCTCGTCCATGAAGCTGCGGTAGACGATCGCCGCCTTGGCGCGGTCGGGATGCGCCTTGTCGGTGGGGCTGTAGCCTTCGACGAGGCGGCGGATCCGCGCTTCCGACAGGTCGCGCAGGATCGCGAAGCCGCCCCACGAGGTACGGTCGGCGGGGATCGAGGTGTGGGCGGCCCAGGTGCCGTTGACGAAGTTGAACCAGTCGTCGCCCGGCTTGACGCTCCGGTCCATGCCGGCGACGTCGAAACCCCAGGTACCGTAGTGGAGCGGCTTCGACGGATCGATGCTCGCCTCGGTCGCCGTGCCGCCGTGGTTCACGGCGTGCCCGTGCTTCGCGACGGCGCGGTGATGGCGGCGATGATGCGCGCCGCCGGAGGAGGCGGGGGCGATCAGCGACTGCATCGTGCAGGCCTCGTCGATACAGGCGTGCGGCTCATGGGCGGAAGCGGGCGCGGCGGCAACGAGGGCGGCGGCAGAGACCGCGAATGCGAGGCTCTTCTTGTTCACGAGGCTCTCTCTCCAAATCCTTGAAAGCGCGCGGTTTCTCAGACTCGGGAACGCGCGCGCGGCGGGCATAGCGCTGCGCGTTCGGCGATGCAATTCCGCCGCCCGTTCAGGCCTCGATCGCGAACCACTCCTGGAGCCGCGTCAGCGTCTCGTCGACGCTCCTGTGGTGGACGAAGATGCCGCCCATTTCCTCCCACAGATGGGCGTGGCGCAGCATGTCGTCGACCAGCACGTCGCCGGCCTTGCCGTGGTCGCGCTTGTCGCGCGCCATCGTCGTGATGATCCGGGTGCCGGGAAAATAGCGCGCCGCCCACCGCACCTTCTGGTCCGCCGCCCAGTTTCCCGACGGCAGGCCGGTGAGGATGATTGGGTCGAGATGCTTCACCGCGTCGAACAGCCGCTGCGCGTCCGGCAGCAGCGGCAGGCCGAAATAGAAATCCGGCGCCCGCGCCAGCTTCGCCCAGAACCGCCCCCGCCCGTGCCGCGCTTCGTAGGCCTTGGGCGCCGCGCCGAGGATCGCCATCGCGCCTGCGTCGAAATCGGCAAGCACGCCGTCGCAGTCGAGATAGAGCTGGCGCCCGCTCACCGCAGCCGCGCCGGCCGCAGCTTCACCGGCATGGAAAGGTCGAAACGCTCGAAGCCGCGCTCGCGGATCACAGCGTTCGACTCCTTCGCCTCGCGTCCCTCCGAGAGCGACCAGGTGACATGATAGGTGCTGCCGTCCGGCCGGTGGCTCGTCCCGCCGATGCTGACCACCAGGGCCTCGACGCCTTCGCCGTCGTCCGCCCGCCCGACGATCTCGCCCAGCGTCTCGTCCGGCAGCGCCGCGCTTTCGGCCGCGCGGCTGCGCAGCGTCACATGATCGGCGACGACCTTCTCGTAGCGCGGCGGGAATTGCTGGAGCAGCTCCCCGCGCTGCCCGCCGTCGAGCGTCCAGCCGATCGTGCTCTCGCCGGTGCCCGCGCTGTCATGTGCCGCTTTCGCCGATGGAGCCATCGCTTCCTCAACCGCTCCCCGCCGGAGCGGGTTCCGCGCCTGCGCGTTCACCCGCCACGAGGAGACCGACATGGGCCGCGACCGCGAACACGAGACCGACGACGAGATCGAACGCCAGGCCGAGGAGAGCCGCGAGAAGCTCGACGAAATCCCCCCGCCCGGCACGGATCCGCTCCACGAGGGGCCGTAGCGGCGCCGTAGGGGACACGTACCTGCCGCGCAGGCCGGCGCGGATTCGATGACGCTTTGGCGGCAGGTACGTGCCCCCCGGCCCGGTACGTGTGCCCGCTCAGGTGACGGAGCCGATCTTCTCGCCGGCATGGTAGACGTCGCAGATCGGGCAATCGGGATCGTCCTCGGCGCGCTGCATCGCCTCGCCGTCATGGTTGGCGAGGATGTCCTTGCGCTTGAGCACCTCGCCCCCTGGGCGGGCGACCTTGTTGACCCGATAATGCTTCACGACCCCGCCTCCCGCTTTGGTGGCGCGACGTTGCCGCAACCCGCGCCGCCGTTCAAGCGGCGGCCGCCTCACCTGCATCAACAACGTTGGGGACACGTACCTGCCGCGAAGGCCGTGGTGGATCCGCACCGGCCTGCGAGGCAGGTACGTGTCCCCCCAACCCCCTTGCCCGCCGCCCCCGCCCGTCCCATGTGGGGAGGGCAACACGAACAGGACCTCTCCCATGCCCGATCACGCAGACATTCTCGCCGGCCTCGTCCCCATCGTCATCGAGCAGTCGAACCGGGGCGAGCGCAGCTTCGACATCTATTCGCGGCTGCTGAGGGAGCGGATCGTCTTCGTCACGGGCCCGGTCGAGGACCATATGGCGACGCTGATCACCGCCCAGCTCCTCTACCTCGAGAGCGAGAATCCGAAGAAGGACATCTTCATGTACATCAACTCGCCGGGCGGAGTCGTCACGGCGGGCATGGCGATCCACGACACGATGCAGTACATCCGCCCGCGCGTGGGCACGGTCTGCATCGGCCAGGCCGCCAGCATGGGCGCCTTCCTGCTCTGCGCCGGCGAGGCCGGCATGCGCGTGGCGCTGACCAACGCCCGGATCATGATCCACCAGCCCTCGGGGGGCGCGCAGGGCATGGCGAGCGACATCGAGATCCAGGCCAAGGAGATCCTCAGGATCCGCCAGCGGATGAACGAGCTGATGGCCAAATATACCGGCCAGCCGGTCGAGGCGATCGAGACCGCCGTCGAGCGCGACAAATTCTTCGGCGCGGAAGAGGCGAAGGAGTTCGGCCTCGTCGACGCGGTCTTCGACAAGCGCCCCGTACCGGGGGACGAAGACAGCACGCATCAGGCGCAGGCGGCCTGACCTCCCTCCTCCCCGGATCGGGGAGGGGACCGCGCGAAGCGCGGTGGAGGCGGCTCTGAGCCTCACAGGAACGGAAGGGAGGGGGACAGTCTATTGACTGTCCCCGTCTCGAGCGCTGATGCGGGGACGGTCAGATTGACTGTCCCCGGCGATGCACCCCATCCACACGATCGGCCACTCCACGCGCAGCATCGAGCAGTTCGTCGCGCTGCTCCGCGCCGGCGGCGTGGACCAGGTGGTCGATATCCGCACCGTTCCCCGCTCGCGCACCAACCCGCAGTTCAACCCGGAGCCTCTCGCCCAAGCGCTGGCGCCGTACCAGATCGCCCACACCCGCATCGCCGAGCTCGGCGGTCTGCGCAAAGCTTCGGCCGACGTCGCGCCCGAGACCAACGCCTGGTGGACCAACAAGAGCTTCCACAATTACGCCGACTACGCCCTGACCGCGCCATTCCGCGCCGGCCTCGCCGAGCTCGAAGCCCTCGCGCGGCACCGCCGCTGCGCGATCATGTGCGCCGAGGCGGTCTGGTGGCGCTGCCACCGTCGCATCGTCGCCGATTACCTGCTGGCGGAAGGACGGGAGGTCTTCCACCTCATGGGCGAGGCGCGGGTCGCGCCGGCGAAGCTGGCGCCGGCGGCGGTGCGCACCCACGAGGGTCTTCATTATCCGGCACCCTCCTGACTGTCGGGACCGGCTTCCTGATGTCGGGCGCAATGCGGCCGATTGCGCCATAATGAAGCTAATTCCGGCTCGCAGAGGCTGCTTCACTCCATTTAGGACATAGCTTCGTTCGACCTGGAGTCAGCGTGAGCGCAGCTTTCCCTACGGGGAGGGCGCGCGATGAGACGCATCTTTTTACTTCCGTTGATCCTGGGAGTCGTCGGAGCGGCCGTTCCGGCGGGCGCAAAGCCGCGCGCCGCCGCCCCGGCTCCGAACACGGCTTGTCCGCAATTCTACGTCGGCGGCCAGGCACCGGTGACGGTCGGTCCTCCCGCCCGTTCGGACGGGCGGACGCTGTGCCACAGCTTCTACGTCATCTCCTATTCGACGACGCTGCGCGATCCGCTGTGGACCTCGTACCGCCTGACCGGGACGATGGCGAAGGGCGGCGACGCTATCGGCCGTTATCAGGGCCAGTTCCGTCCCGAGCCGGGGCTCGCGAAGGACGAGGAGGGCGCCCACCGGGACTATGTCAGCCCGCCCTACGACCGCGGCCATCTCACGCCGGCGAACGATGCGGTGGACATGACCACGCAACGCGACACGTTCATGATCACGAACGTCGTCCCGCAGGTCAGCGAACTGAACCGGGGCCTCTGGCGTTTCCTCGAGGCCTCGGTGCACCAGCTCGCCGAGGACGAGGGCGAGGTCTATATCGTGACCGGCGCCCGCTATCCCGCGAATCCGCCGCTGATGCACAAGGCGGGCCAGCCCGGCCGGATTGCCGTGCCGGACGCGACCTTCAAGGCGATCTACGTGCCGTCGCGCAACATCGCGCTCGGCTTCCTCGCGACCAATGAGGTGACGACGGTGTGCACCGTCATGTCCATCGCCGAGTTTACCCGCGAGACCGGAGTTAATCCGTTCCCGACCCTGCCTCCGGCGGTGACGGAGCATCGGCCGTCCTTCGTCCTGCCCAAGGGAAAAGGCACGGACGTACCGGACTGCCGCCCCGCCGCGAACGACCGCTGACGCGGTGGCCGTGCCTCCTGCGCGGGCTTGTCGTCGAGCGCGACCGCTTCTTCGGCGCCGAGGAGGCCCGGGAATTCGGGCGCGTCGCAGGGTGAGGGGCTGCGCGCTCAGTCCTTCCCGATCTCCCGCCAGCTCGTCTCGCTGACTTCGACCCCGAACTTCTTCGCCGCCGCCTCGATCCGCTTCCACGCCGCGTCGCGCTCGTCGTCGCTCACCCCCTTGACCTGATTGAACCGCGCAATGGCGTTGCGGACGTGGGAGGCATTTTCGAGCGGCTCCTTGCGCGCCTTCGGAAAGGCGAAGGCGCCCTTGTTCAGCTTGTCGCGCTCCGCCTCGGTCAATTTCGTCATTGCCGCACTCCTCGAAGTTGCTGCGACACAACGCTCCCGGGGAACTGTGGTTCGGCACCGGCGACAGACGTCAATCGGCCCGTCGTCCCTGGGGCGTCTCATCCACGCCATTTCGGGCTTCGATTCGGACCGACGCTAGCGAGCGCCCCGCCGCCGCTTCCCTTATACTCCCTCTGCGCCCGCCCTCCGGCGCGGCGCGGGGGAGGAGCGAGCGATGCGCAGGACGAGCTGGACCTTGGCCGCGGCGGCGGCGGTTTCGATGGTGGGCACGGCGGCGGCGGAGCCGCGACAGGTGCAGTTTGCCGGCTGCGTCTATCGCGGCACCGAGGGCGGCTGCCTGATGGTGCGGAGCGGAACCCGCGTCTACGACATCTCGACCGCGAAACCGCGTCCGAACGTCGGCCGGGCGATCGCCGGCTCGGGCTGGACCTTCGCGGGCCCGACCACTTGTATGGAAGGCACGCGCCTGGTCAAGATCCGCTGGCACTATACGAGGAGGCTCTGCCCGCTCAGGAAGCCCGAAGCGAGCTGAGCGGCTCCGGTCGCGCCTCACGCGTCCGGGCCGAACACCCGTGCGAAGATCGTGTCGACGTGCTGCAGATGATAGTCGAGGTCGAAGCTCGCCTCGAGCTGCTCGGGACGCAGCCAGGCCGCGACTTCCGGATCGGCCCTGAGCAGGTCGAGCAGCGACAGGCGGCCGTCCGAGTCCCAGACCTTCATCGCGCTCTGCTGCACCAGCCGATAGGCGTCCTCGCGGCTCGCGCCGGCCTGGGTCAGCGCCAGCAGCACCCGCTGCGAATGGACGAGGCCGCCCATCCGCTCGAGGTTGGAGCGCATCCGCTCCGGATAGACGACGAGGCGGTCCATCAGCCCGGTCAGACGGGCAAGGGCGAAGTCCAAAGTGATCGTCGCGTCGGGGCCGATGAAGCGCTCGACCGACGAATGGCTGATGTCGCGCTCGTGCCACAGCGCCACATTCTCGAGCGCCGGCGTCGCATAGGCGCGCACCATCCGCGCGAGGCCGGTCAGGTTCTCGCTCAGCACCGGGTTGCGCTTGTGCGGCATCGCCGACGAGCCCTTCTGGCCGGGCGCGAAATATTCCTCCGCCTCGAGCACCTCGGTGCGCTGCAAATGGCGGATCTCGGTGGCCAGCCGCTCGATCGACGCGGCGACGACGGCGAGGGTGGCGAAGAACGCGGCGTGGCGGTCGCGCGGGATGACCTGGGTCGAGACCGGCTCGACGGCGAGCCCCATTTTCGCCGCGACATGTGCCTCGACCCGGGGGTCGATATTGGCGAAGGTGCCGACGGCGCCGGAGATGGCGCACGTCGCGATCTCCGCCCGCGCCGTGACGAGCCGGGCGCGATTGCGGGAGAACTCAGCGTAATAGCCGGCGAGCTTGAAGCCGAACGTCACGGGCTCCGCGTGGATGCCGTGGCTGCGGCCGATGGTCGGGGTCAGTTTGTGCTCGAAGGCGCGGCGTCTCAGCACCGCGAGCAGGGCGTCGACGTCGGCGATGAGCAGGTCGGCGGCGCGCGCGAGCTGCACCGCCAGCGCGGTGTCGAGCACGTCGGAGCTGGTCATGCCCTGGTGGAGGAAGCGCGCCGCCGGCCCCGTCCGTTCGGCGACGTGGGTGAGGAAGGCGATGACGTCGTGGCGCGTCTCGGCCTCGATCGCGTCGATCCGGTCGATGTCGAAGGGTGGGGCGCCACGGTCCGCGTCCCATACCGCCTCCGCCGCCTCCTTCGGCACGATGCCGAGCGCGGCCATGGCGTCGAGCGCGTGCGCTTCGATCTCGAACCAGATCCGGAAGCGGGTCTCGGGCGCCCAGATCGCGCTCATCTCGGGCCGGGCGTAGCGGGGAACCATGGCGGCGCGATAGCAACCGGCAGCCGGCGCGACAATCAGGTCAGGGCCCAGCGGTAGCGCCCGGTCAGCGGCCAGTCGAACAGCGCGTCCTCCTCGCGCGTCCCGGCGCCGATATTGTGGATGATGAGCGGGCCGCGCCGTCCGATCCGGTCTGAGACGAGGCCGATATGGGTGCCGTGGCCGCCGATCAGGGAGGTGAAGATGTCGCCGGGCTGCCATCCTCCGGCGCCGGCGCCGACGGGGACGGGGAGGGCGGCCTGGTGGCGGGCGAACCAGGTCCTGAGGTTCGGCACCCGGCGGTGGTCGATGTTTGCGTCGGCATGGGCGAGGCCCCAGGCGTGCGGATACGCGGCGAAGGCCTTCGCCATGTCGGCATGGACCAGCGCCTGAAGGTCGAGGCCGAAGGCGTCGCGATAGGCGCGGATCACGACGTCGGTGCAGGTCCCCCGCTCGCGCGGCACGTCGCCCCCGGGATAGCGCAGGACCGTGTAGGCGGCATCGTAGCGGACGGTGACGCCGATCTGGGCACGGGCAGCGGCGATCAGCCTGCCGGCCCGTCCGTGGGCGGCCGGCGGCGGCGGGGCGCCGCCGGCGCGGCTCCGCCCGCAGCAGGCGAGGGCGAGGCTGGCGCCGGCGCCGGTGAGCAGGGTCCTGCGGTCGAGACGGGTCACGGCGCGCAGCCTATCACGACCGCCCGGCCTGCCGCAAAGCCGCGCCGCCCCGCCGGCGCGACGAAGCACCGGAACGGCCGCCGCGCGCACCACGTTCTTGCCGCATCCCTCGACAGGAGAAGGCAAGATGCGGAAATTCCCGTTCGTCGCCGCCGCCGCGATGCTGGTGGCAATGCCGGCGCTCGCCCAGACCAGCGGCTCGACCATTCCGGACATGAGCAAGCCCGCCACCTCGGCGACAAGCAGCGCGACGATGGGCCAGACCGCGCCGGGCCAGACGACCGGCGCGACGACCGACAGCGGCTGGGGCACGACCGGTGGCACCGGCGCTACCACCATGAGCACCGGCGGCGCGACGGCCGGCAGCTGGAACAGTGGCAGCACGGCCTATACCGGCCGGGGCGGCCCCGACACCGGCAAGGCCTATCCGATGTGTTCGCGCACCCTGCGCGACAATTGCATGCAGCGCGGCGGCCGCGGCCGCGCCATGGCGCGCCGCCACGGCCGCTGACGGTGAAGGAGGGACAGTCGCCGTGACGGTCCCCAGGCTCAGCCCTGCCAGATGATCACGCGGTCGCCGACGTGGGCGGAGGCGAAGAGCTTCGCCGCGAACGGCTTGGGCAGGCCGACGCAGCCGTGGGTAGCGAGGTCGTCGGCCATCTCGGAGCCGTGGATCGACACGCCGTCGCCGGTCAGGCGCAGGGTGAAGGGCATCGGGGCGTTGCCGTAGGTGCGCGACACGTGGTGCGCGTCCTTCTGGAGGATGGCGAAGGCGCCGGTCGGCGTCGGCTTGTTGTCGGCGCCGTAGATGAGGCTCGAGCGGCCCACCTCGATGCCGCCGCGATAGGCGGAGAGGGTGCGGCCGCGGATGTTGACGACGATCACGGTCGGTCCCGCCGGGACGCCGGCATCGTCCCAGACGTAGCGGCCGGGCTCGAGCCAGCCGGCGATCGGCAGCTCCCGCACCACCTTCACTTCGGCGACGGTCGTCGGCCCCGTCGGCGCGGCGGCTGCGGGAGCGCGGATCAGCGGCTCCGGCGCGGCCGGAGCGGCGGCCGGCGCAGGGCGCGGGCGCGGCGCCTCCGCGGGCACGGGCGCCGGGGCGGTCTGGAGCAGCATCGCGAACAACGCGGCGTAGAAGAACGGCTTGCGGCCCATCTCTCCTGTCCCAATGCGGGCGCCCACAGCGGGCGCGGCGGCTCGACGACATCGCTCTTGCTCTCCGCGGCGGCGCGCGCAACCGCCCTGTTTCGCGAGTCCCGCGGCGGGACAGGCGGCGGGCAAGCCTGAAGCGGCCCGGCGGCCGGCGCCGCGGTTGCCAAGGAGCGGCATTCGTGACACGCCTTGGCGCATGGCGAGGGACGGCGACGGCCGGATGGGCCTGTGGATGACCGGCGCGCTGGTCGTCGGCACGATGATCGGCGCCGGCATCTTCATGCTGCCCGTCTCGCTTGCCCCGCTCGGACGCAACGCCGTCGCCGCCTGGTTCGTCAGCAGCGCCGGGGCGCTCTGCATCGCGGCGACGCTGGCGCGGCTGTCGCGGCTCGGCGGCGACGGCATCCAGGCGAATGTCGAACGCGAGCTCGGGGCGTTGCCGGGCTTCCTCACCGCCTGGGCGTTCTGGGTGTCCAACTGGGTGGCGCAGGCCGCGACTGCGATCGCGGGGGCCTCGGCCCTGTCGTGGCTCGATCCCGCTCTCTCGGGGCCCGGCTTCGTGATCCCGGTGGCCGTTGCCGCGGTGGCGTCGCTGACGGCGGTGAACGCGGCGGGCGCGCGGGCCTCGGGCGGCATGTCGATCCTGACCGTCGCCGTGAAGCTGTTGCCGCTGCTGGCCGTGGTGCTCATCCTCGGGCTTCGCGCGGCCGGTCCGGCATCGTACGAACCGCTGGCGCCGGCGCCCTTCTCGGTCCAGAACCTCGCCGCCGGCGTGGCGCTGACCTTCTTCGCCCTCACCGGCTTCGAGAATGCGACAACTCCCGTCGATAAGGTGCGCGACCCCGCGCGCACGATCCCGCGCGCGATCCTCGGCGGCACCCTCCTCGTCGCCTTGCTCTACCTGCTGTCCAGCACCGCGGTGCAGCTGCTGCTCCCGGCGAAGACCGCCGCGGCGTCCGCGGCGCCCTTCGCCGACGTCATCGCCGGCCGGTGGGGGCCGCGGGTCGCGGCGCTCGCCGCCCTGGCGATCGCCGTCGCCGCCTTCGGCTGCCTCAACGGCCTCATCCTCGCGACCGGCGAGCTCGGCTATGCGATGGGGCTGCGGCGCGACCTGCCGGCCGTGCTGGCGTGGACGCGCGGCGCCGGAACGCCGGTCGGCGCGCAGCTCGCGGGGGCGGCGCTCAGCATCCTCCTCATCCTCGCCAACAGCAGCCGCGCGACCAACAGCCTGTTCAGCTTCATCATCCTCCTCTCCACCGCGGCCGTGCTGGTCGTCTACACCGCCGGCGCGCTGGCCGCGTGGCGCCTGGACGGATCCGCCCGCGGACGGGCGATCGTCGTCGTCGCCCTGCTCTTCATCCTGTTCGCCGCCTACGGGTCCGGCGCCGAGGCCAACGGCTGGTGCGTGGCGCTGCTCGCCGCCGGCCTCGCCGTCCGCTTCCTCGTGCGGCTCGCGCCTACAGCAGGCCCATCGCGCGCAGCGAGCATTCGCCCCGCGCGCCGATGATGACATGGTCGTGGACGGCGATGCGCAGCGGCCGCGCCGCGTCGATGATCTCGCGGGTCAGCTTGATGTCCTGCGCGCTCGGCTGCGGATCGCCGCTCGGATGGTTGTGGACGAGGATGATCGCGGTGGCGCCGTGATCGAGTGCGCGGCGGATCACCTCGCGGACGTAGACGGCCGCCTCGTCGACCGATCCTTCCGACAGCGGCTCGTTGCGGATCAGCATGTTCTTGGCGTTCAGGTAGAGCACGCGCACCCGCTCGATCGGGAGATAGGCCATGTCGGCGCGCAGATAGTCGATCACCGCCTGCCAGCTGCCGAGCACCGGATTGCCGGCGAAGCCCGATTCGAGGAGGCGCAGCGCCGAGGCTTGGGCGATCTTCAAGGCGGCGGCGACCGTCTCGCTGACCCCGCCGACGCGGACGATGGTCTCGCCGTCGGCCGAGAGGAGGGGGCCGAGTCCGCCGAAATCGTGAAGCAGCTTGCGGGCGAGCGGCTTGGTGTCGCGCCGCGGCAGCGTCAGGGCGAGCAGATATTCGACCAGCTCATGGTCGAGCAGGGCCTCGCCGCCGCCTTCGAACAGCCGCTTGCGGAGGCGCGCGCGGTGGCCGCTCGCATCGGGGTAGTCGTCCGCCATCGCCACGAGTTAAGCTGACCAGCGGCTCCAAAGCAAATCGGGGTCCGAAATGGAGGATAACGGCGGCGGAACGGATGGGTCGTGCGGGAGGTTGTTGAGGCGGTGGACGAGGAGCGGGAAGCGGTCGTGCCGGTATGGCGCCGCCTCAGGTGGCGCCGGATCGCGCTCGTCCTTGTCGGCCTCATCCTCGTCGTCCTGCTCCTGCTGTGGCTGCTGAGAAAGCAGATCGCCGCCGAATATATCGACCGCGAGCTGGCGCGGCGGGGCGTCCAGGCCACCTATCGCGTCAAGCATATCGGTTTCCTCAGCGAACGGTTCGACGACCTGATCCTGGGCGATCCCAGGGACCCGGACCTTACGGCGCGCACGGTCGAGGTCCGCCTGAGCTGGGGCTTTCGGCGCCCCCGCCTCGCCCTCATCGTCGGGCGCGGCGTGCGGCTGAAGGGGCGGTTCGCCGACGGGGCGCTGCGCTTCGGGCAGGTCGACCGCCTGTTCCCGCCGAGCGGCAAGGGCGGACCGTTCCGCCTGCCCGACCAGCGCGTCGACATCGCCGACGCGATCCTGCGGCTCGAGACGCCGTGGGGGCGGGCGGGGATCGCGCTCGAAGGGAAGGGGAACCTCGCCAGCGGCTTCGCCGGCCGCGCCAGCATCGCGTCGCGGTCGCTGACCCTCGGCGATTGCCGGCTCGCGCGGCCGGTGGCGCACTGGGCGGTGAGCACCGACGTGCTGCGGCCGCATATCGTCGGGCCGCTGCGCTTCGCCAGCCTGGACTGCGGCGCCGCCGGCGCCGCGCGGGACGCCCGGTTCGACCTCGAGGCGACGCTGACTCCCGGGCTCGACGGCTGGCGCGGCGCGACCGGCCTGCGCGCCGCCGAGGCCCGGATCGGCGCGCGGATCCTCGCCGCGCCGATCGGCCGCGTCTCCTTCGCCGGCAACGCGCGCGATACGCATGGCCGCGCCGACGTCGGCGTCGCCGGCTATCGCGGCGACGGCGTGGCGGCGGGCGTGACCCGGCTCGTCGGCGCCTACACCGCCCAGCCGCGCGACGGCCGCTTCGGTTTCACCGGCGAAGCCGACGCGCGCGCCGTGACCCCGCCGCCGCGGGTCGCCGCCGGGCTCGTCTCCGCGCTCGCCGGCATGCGCGGAACCCCGATCGCGCCGATCGGCGCGGCCTGGGCACAGGCGCTGACCCGTGCGACTCAGCGCTTCGACGCGCACGGCATGGTCCGCGTGGCGGTCGACCGCGCGCGGGGCGCGATACGGGTGGGGGAGCTGCGCGCGGTCTCCGCGAGCGGGGCGACGCTTGCCTTCCGGGGCGGCGACGGCCTGTCCTATGGCTGGCCCGGCGGCGGGACGCGGATCGACGGGCAGGCGGCGCTGTCCGGCGGCGGCCTCCCCGACGCCCTGATCACCTTGCGGCAGGCGCGGGCGGGCGGCTCCATCACCGGTCTCGCCCACATCCGCCCCTATGTCGCCGGCTCCTCGCGCCTCGCCCTGTCCGACATCGTCTTCTCGGCCGCGCCCGGCGGGAGCACCGCCTTCGACACCGTCGCGACCATCGACGGACCCTTCGACAACGGCCGCGTCACCGGCCTGACGCTGCCGATCCGCGGCCGGCTGCGGCCTGGCGGCGGCCTCGTCGTCGGCGAACATTGCACGACGATCGGGTTTCGCGCGCTGCAGATCGGGTCGCTCCGGCTCGACGCGGCGCGGCTCCCGCTCTGTCCGACCGGGCCGGCGCTCGTCTGGAAGGGGCGGGGCGGCAAGATCGACGGCGGCGCCGCGATCGCCGGTCTGCGCCTTCACGGGCTGCTCGGCCGCTCCCCGATCGCCATTGCCGCCTCCGGACTGCGCGTGGGCCTCGCCGGCCCGAGCTTCGCCGCGACCGGCCTAGACGTCCGCTTCGGCCCCGCCGACTCGCCGAACCATGTCGCGAGCGCCGCCTTCGCCGGCCGTTTCGTGCGCGGCGGGGCGGAGGGGACCTATGGCGGTCTCGGCGGGACCCTCGCCAACGTGCCCCTCATTCTCTCCGAGGGGGCAGGGCCGTGGCGGCTGTCCCACGGCGCCTTCGAGGCGACCGGCCGGATGATCGTCGCCGACGCGAAGGTGCCGTCGCGTTTCTATCCGCTCGCCAGCCCGGATTTCCGCTTCACCCTCGCCGGCGACGACATTCGCCTGGCGGGACGGATCGTCGAGCCGACGACGGGCACCTTCGTCGCCAATGTCGGCATCGCCCACCGCCTCGGTTCCGGGGTCGGGCGGGCCGACATCGACGTGCCCGGCGTGCGCTTCACGCCCGGGTTCCAGCCGGAGAAGCTGACCCGGCTCACGGTCGGCGTCGTCGCCCTCGTCGACGGCACGCTCACCGGGAACGCCGCCATCGCCTGGGGGCCGAACGGCACGACCAGCACCGGCACCTTCTCGACCCACGACATGAACCTCGCCGCCTCGTTCGGCCCGGTCGAGAAGCTGACCACGACGATCCATTTCACCGACCTGTTGAACCTCGTCAGCGCGCCGGGGCAGGAAGGAACGGTGGGGGCGATCCGCACCGGCGTCGACGTCTTCGATGGCCGCATCCGCTATCAGATCCTGCCGAACCTCAGGGTGAAGGTGGAGGCGGCGCGCTGGCCGTTCGCCGGCGGCGAGCTCAGCCTCGACGAGACGGTGCTCGATTTCTCCCAACCGTCGGAGAAGCGCCTCACCTTCCACGTCGCCGGCATGGACGCGGCCCGGTTCATCCAGCAGATGGAGTTCTCGAACATCTCGGCCACGGGCACGTTCGACGGACGGGTGCCGATGATCTTCGACGAGCGCGGCGGCCGCATCGTCGGCGGCCATCTCGAGGCGCGGCCGCCGGGCGGCAGCCTGTCCTATGTCGGCGAGCTGACCGACAAGCAGCTCGGCGCCTACGGCAAGCTCGCCTTCGACGCGCTGAAGGCCTTGACCTACAGCCGGCTGGTGGTCGACCTGAACGGCGCGCTCGACGGCGAGTTCGTCGCCGGCATCCATCTGGACGGCATCGCGCGCGATCCCGCCGTGGCGACGATCAAGGGCGGTGGGCTCAAGGGCATGCTCGCCAACCGTGCCCTCTCGCAGCTCGCCAAGATTCCCTTCAAGTTCAACATCCAGGTCCGCGGGCCGTTCCGGGCGGTGATCGGCACCGCCCGCTCGCTCGACGATCCTACCAACCTCATCCAGTCGGTCTTGCCGCAAAGGCTCAAGGACCAGCCCACGACGACGAGCGTCGTTCAGCCCAAGGAAAGCGAGCCTGTGCGATGACAAGCATGATGTTGACGGGACTGCGGCGCGGTGCGACGCAGGGCGCGATGAGGCGGGGTCTCCTTTTCGTGCCATTGCTCTTGGGCCCGGCGGCGTGCGTGCAGGTCAGCGCGCCCGACAAGCCGATCGAGATCAACCTCAACATCAACATCCGTCAGGAGGTCGTGGTCCGCCTCCAGCAGGATGCGAAGGAGCTGATCAAGAAGGACCCGGGAGTGTTCTGACATGCACCGCCGTACCAGGATCATCCTCGTCGCCGGCCTCGGCCTCGCCGTCGCTCTCGCCGGCGCCACTGCCGCCTCCGCCATGCTGCAGCCCGGGGGAGAAGCCGCCGAGCTGCGCGCTTCCGCCGCCGCCGGCGAGCAGGCCGACGGCTATATGGGCGTGGTCGGCAGCGCCTCCGGCGACATCCGCGCGAAGGTCGAGGCGGTGAACATTCGCCGCCGCGCTTATTATACCGACCTCGCCTCGAAGCGTGGCGCCAAGATCGAGGAGGTCGCGGCGACCACCGCCTGCGAGCTGTTCCGCACCAAGGTCGAGCCCGGCCAATATTACCGCCTCGCCGACGGCGTCTGGCGCAAGCGCGACTCGACGCCGGTGCCGCTGCCGCATTATTGCGGCTGAGCGCGTCCTTCCTGCCGCCGCTGACGAGCCCCTCCTCCGCGGGCCGGAGGAGGGGCTTCGCGCATCGGCGCCGGGTGCAGACGCGGTGGCGCACGTGGTGGCGGATGGTGACGCGGCAGACCTTGCGGTGGTTCGGGACTACCCTGGTCAGCCGTGGGCGATGCGCGCGAAATGCCGTTCGACCGCCCGCGAGAAGGCGCCCATGTCGAAATGCTGCGGGTCGTCATGGCCCTCGAGGAAACGGGCGTCGAGCACCGCATGGAAGGCGGGGATCAGCCACCGGCCGCGCCTGACGCTCGCGGCCAGATAGAGCAGCGCCAACCGGTCGTATTGCAGGCGGGTGAAGCCCGGACGCGGCGCGACGAAGTCGTTGCCGGGCGGCCCCTTGGGGTCGGGCACCCGCGGCTGGGTGTTTTCCACGGCGAGGAACAGCCCGGCCTTGGCTTGCGTGTCGAGGCAGCTTTCGAACTTGGTCGAGCGGAGCGGCTCATTGAACGGCACCTCCGTGATCGAGCCGCCGACGCGGTCGGTCCAGGCATGGGCGAGCCGGTCCGGCGCCGGCTTGGGGTGCCCGAGATAGCCGAGCGCCGCGGCGAACGCGGCGGTGTCGCGGGCCTTGGGCAGCTTGCCGGGCACGGGACAGAGGGTCGCGCTCCAGCCGAGGCGCGCACAGTTCGGCTCGCTCGTGTCGTGGATGATGAAATAGTCCGCGCGCACCGGCACGGCGGGATCGCCGCCCAGTGCCCGCAGCGGGTCGACGCCCGCCGCGGCGAGATAGGCGGCAAGGCGCGGCGGCGCCACGCCGGTCGGCGTGCCGACGCGACCGCGCAGGAAGCGCCCGATCGTCGGCCGGCCGACGACGCCGCCCTTGGCGACGTGCCGGGTGAGGCAGGCCGCCTGCTCCGCGGGGGCACCGCGAAAGGCCCGCGCCGCGACGTCGTAGCCGCACAGCCCCGCGCGCGCCGCTTCCGGCGTGACGCCCGGTTTCAGAGCGCAGTTGAGCGCGTCGGCCGGCGCCGCGGCGGCCGAGACGAGGCCGGCGGCCAGGATCAACCTGGTGACGTTCATGGTTCGACGGGATTGGTCGAGAGCGACAGCATCAAGGTCCCGTTCGACGACAGCGGAAGCGACTGCGGCAGGGTGCCGTGCCTCGTCAGGTGCGGGACGAAACGCGCCCAGCCGGGAGCGTGCGCTCTCTCTCCGGACCCCCCCGGCGACGCCGCCGCGCCGCCCAGCCGCGGCGGCCGGGCAGCGATCGTAACCGCCCCGAGCGGCACCTTCGGCTCGGCGCGACGCAGGGTCCAGCCATAGTCGCGAAGCTGGTCGGCGCTGCCGCGCGCGGTCGGCGAAGGGCTCGCCGCCGCTTCGCCCGCCGGAGACGCTCCGTCCCCGCCCGCGTCCCGCTCTCGCGACGCGGGAACGGTCTCGCGGCTCGGACCGTCGGCGGAGGCGGGGCGCCCGGCCGGACCCCGCCGATCGGCCGCGAAGACCGCCGCGGGCAGGGCTTCCGGTTCGGCTGTCTCTTCGCTCCCGTCGGCGGCGGCCGCGGGCCGGGTCTCGCTGGACTCCGCCCCGGTGCGCGCCGGCGGCGGCGTCCCACCGATGCGCGCGATCGCACCGGGCGTCGCCCGGACGGGGACCGCCGTGGCGGCGAGGATCGTGGCGATCGTGCCGACCATGGCGGACCAGGCGACGAAGGCGCTCGTGGGAAGATCGCGTCGCAGCGGACGGGTGATGCAGACCAGCCGGCGCTCCAGCTGGCACGTCCCCGCCATCGTCGCCGCCAGCACCGGCTCGGCGCTTCCGCTCATCTCCCTGGCGAGGCAGAGCAGGCTGCGCGCATAAGCCTGCGGGCAGCCGCCGGTCGTGAGCACGCGATCGTCGGCGGCATGCTCCTGCTCGATGCGCAGCTGGCGCGCGGCGAACCAGGCGCCCGGATGAAACCAGTAGAGCGCGCAGACGAGCGAGGCTGCCGACCGGCTGAGGCTGTCGCGGCGGGCGACGTGGGCGAGCTCGTGGAGGAGCACCAGCCGTCGCTGCTCGGCGGGCCAGAGCGCCGCCTCGGCCGGCAGCAGCAGCCGGGGCGCGAGCGTTCCCCAGGTCATCGGGACGATCCGCTCGGGCGAGAAGCGGAGCGCGACCGGGCGCGCGAGCCCCATCTCGCCGGCGAGATGGGTGAGGAGGATGCCCCACGCGTCGCCGGCCGCGGGCGCGGCGGCCGCCCGCCAGAGCCGGGCCAGCCGCCAGCGGCCGGCGGCGACGCGCAGCAGCAGCGCCATCGCACCGGCGGCGTAGGCGGCAAGGAGGATCGTCGCCCAGTCCCAGCCCGGCGGCTGCGGACCAGGGGCCGGCGGGGCCGCCGCCGGACCGGCGGCGAGCGGTGCCGCCGCCTCGGATCCGCCGGCCGGCGCGACCGGAATCGGGATCGGCAAGGCCGGGGCGATCCAGCGCAGCAGCGGCAAGGCCAGCAGGGCGACGATCCCGAGCAGCCACGCCGTATGGCGGGCCGCGGCCGACGCCCCCGCCTGGCGCAGGGCGGCCGCGCCGGCCCAGGCGGACAGGATCAGGAGGGTCGCGCGCGCCAGCAGCCCCGCCATGTTCGCGGCCTCGGCGAGGTGCGGGTCGGGGGTCACCTGTCGTCCTCGCGCGGCGCCGCGTCGAGCAGCGCCGACAGCCGCTCATATTCCGCCTGGGTCAACGGCCTCGACTCGAGCAAGGCCGCCACCGCCGTGCTCACCGAGCCGTCGAAGAAGGTCCGCACCACGTGCGACAGGGCCGAGGCACGCACTTCCCCCTTCGGCGACGTCGGCACGTAGACGTAGCGCAGCCCGTCGCGCTCGTGGCGGAGATAGCCCTTGCCCTCGAGATGCCGCAGCATGCCGCGGACGCTCGAATAGCTCGGCGCGTCGGGGAGGTCGGCGAGCACTTCGGCGGCGGTCGCGCGGCCGCGGCGATAGACGCTCTCGACGATCTGGCGCTCGCGCTTGCCCAGCGCGTTGGTGACGTCGCGCATCCCGGGAGAACCTCCTTCGCGGAAGCTTATGCAAGCCGGTTGGCAGGTGTCAACCCATTTGCATGCCGCCGCCCGACCGGCCCGCCGCGCTAGAAGCGGACGCCGATCCCCACCACCCCGTCATGCTTCCAGCCGCCGCCCTCATAATCGGAATAGCGGTACTCGCCCTTGACGTAGACGTGCCGGCCGACGCGCTGCTCGAGCCCGGCGCCGACGCGGACGCCCTCGCTCCGGTCGACCCAGCGGAAGCGGCCGCCGGCGCTGCCGCCGTCGTAGGTCACGCGCGGCCGCAGGCTCGTATAGCCGAGCTTGGCGTAGAGCAGGGTGCCCGGCGCCAGGACGAGGCCTGCCCGGCCGCCGAAGGAGAGGTCGCGCCGCCCGCGCTCGCACAGCCGGTCGCCGATCGTCACGTCGAGCGTCTGGCAGCGGGCGCGGCTGGAGAAATCCGCCTCCGCCTCCAGCCCGAACACCGCCTTGCCCCGCTGCAGGTCGTAGCCCAGCCCGCCGCCGAAGAAGACCCGCGCGTCGGTCCCGACGACGGCTTCGACGCGGGGGCCGGTGAAGGGCGCCGGCGGCGCCGTCTGGGCGTGCGCCGGCTGGAGCGAAACCGCTGCGGCGGCGGCGGCCGCGGGGATCGAGGATGTGAAGATGCGCAAAGCCATTCTCCCTGGATGCCCCTGTCGCAACGAAGGGTGGATGCCCCGGGGGGAGGAGCTATGCTAACCAGTTAGCACGTGTCAATACGTTTTCACCTAGCCACCAAAGAAAGGGCCGGAAGCTCGCGCCCCCGGCCCCTTCTTCCGGATCGAACGACCGCTTCGATCCGATCGCTCAGGCGCTCGCCACCTCGGCGACGTCGACCTTGAGGCCCGGCCCCATGGTCGAGCTCAGCGCGACCTTCTTGACGTACTTGCCCTTGGCGCCGGTCGGCTTGGCGCGGACGATCGCCTCGACGAAGGCGTCGAAGTTGCGGCGCAGGTCCTCGGCCGGGAAGCTCGCCTTGCCGATCCCGGAATGGATGATCCCCGCCTTCTCGACGCGGAACTCGACCTGGCCGCCCTTGGCCGCCTTGACCGCCTCGGTGACGTTGGGGGTGACGGTGCCGAGCTTCGGGTTCGGCATCAGCCCCTTGGGGCCGAGCACCTTGCCGAGCCGGCCGACGATGCCCATCATGTCCGGCGTCGCGATGACGCGGTCGAAGTCGATCGTGCCGCCCTGGATGGTCTCCATCAAATCCTCGGCCCCGACCACGTCGGCGCCCGCGGCCTTCGCCTCGTCCGCCTTGCCGCCGCGCGCGAACACGGCGACGCGGACGTCCTTGCCGGTGCCGGCGGGGAGGGTGACGACGCCGCGGACCATCTGGTCGGCGTGGCGCGGGTCGACGCCCAAATTCAGCGCCACCTCGATCGTCTCGTCGAACTTCGCCTTGGCGTTCGCCTTCAGCGTCTCGATCGCCTCGTCGACGCCGTAGAGCTTGTCACGGTCGACCGCGGCGGCGAGCGCCTGCTGCTTCTTGGTCAGCTTCGCCATCGATCAGCCCTCCACCACGTCGAGGCCCATCGCGCGGGCGGAGCCTTCGATGATCTTCGTCGCCGCGTCGAGATCGTTGGCGTTCAGATCCTTCATCTTCGTCTCGGCGATCTCGCGGAGCTGCGAGCGCTTGACGCGCCCGGCCGTCGCCTTGCCCGGCTCCTTCGAGCCCGACGCGATCTTCGCCGCCTTCTTCAGGAGGAACGACGCCGGCGGCGTCTTCGTCTCGAACGAGAACGAACGGTCCGCATAGACGGTGATGATGGTGGGGATCGGCATCCCCTTCTCCAGCTCCGTCGTCGCGGCGTTGAACGCCTTGCAGAATTCCATGATGTTGACGCCGCGCTGGCCCAGCGCCGGGCCGATCGGCGGCGACGGATTGGCGGCGCCCGCGGGCACCTGGAGCTTGATATAGCCCGTGATCTTCTTCGCCATGTGTCTCACTCTGTAGGTCGGGCCGAAGTGGTACTTCGCCCCGGGTTCAAGTTTAGCGGTCCAGACGGCCTTCCCCGAAGGGCCTGCCTCCCGCACTTTCCATTGCTTCTGCCTTGGAAGGAGGCGCCTGTAGCTGAAGCGGCGCCTTAGCGCAATGCGGTATCCGGCACGCGTCTGAGATTTGGAGCCTCGGGGTTCTCAGATTACGAGTCTACAAAAGCGATGCTAGGAAAATATCGGTAGAGACGCGCATAGCGGATGACGTCGCGCTCGGGTATGGCGCCCCGGTCAAGAGGCGTAGATCCCTGGAGAGGAAGCTGCCGTTCGAGCTTCTTGATCTCAAGAGGAGTGAGTCTCGGTATTCCGATCTCGAATGTCTCTTCATCAGCGCGTATGAACGGAAGATCGGAGAAACCGCACAGGTCGAGCAACACCTGCTGCCCTACATCGTAGAAGACGACACCGATGGTCATCATTTGTACGCCGTCCTCGTAGCGAAAATTAAAAATCTGTTTGTACTTAATCCTCTGTCCCGGAGGTAAAATAGCGTTCCTCGCATCGAGGGCATTCTCGATCTCGCTGAGCATGACCTTGCGAAATACCGCGCCTGTGCCCTTCCCAAGAAGATCATTTGTGCTGAGATCGTTTGGTAATCTCTCGGCTCCTATCGAAGAGCTTAGCGCCTCGATGGAGGCATCGGTTCCATCTTCCCGGGTGACACGATCAAAGCGGCATTGAACAGTGATGGCCAACACGCTACCGCCAGTGGCCTCAGATGCAATGTGCGCGATATCCGCTAAGACCGACCTATCAAGGCGGCCATCATAGTCCATCCATATAATTGAGCGAAGATCAAGCCGCACTTTCTGTAGCTCGGAGGAGGTATTTCCCCAAAGCATCTCTATGGATGCAAAGGGCACATTTGCCTCAAATCGCTCCCTGTCTTCTTCATTCTTCTCGATGCTAACTAGCTTGTCTATTCCAAGGGACTTATGAATCAGCGAGAAATCCGTAAAATACACGGACCCTAGCCCTACATATTGATAGCTTTCAATGCTGCCGAATCGCAGCCTGCGGAAAGCGTCGACCATCATGAGGCGCTCGGCGTATTTCGCGGGCCGAACACGATAATCTATCTTTGTGTAACT
>Ga0213876_10000337_pt1 | contig 40956 bp, 42 predicted proteins | sample BarmaccomBMRX_R9_FD_160113 | JGI IMG/M metagenome (GOLD analysis project Ga0213876, IMG submission 160113) | Root-associated microbial communities from Barbacenia macrantha in rupestrian grasslands, the National Park of Serra do Cipo, Brazil - RX_R9 | ecosystem: Host-associated > Plants > Roots...
TGGGGAGGCCTTCTGTCGGCGCCGGTGCATAACTGTGGAAACGGTATCAGCCGTGGCGGAGTTGGTTTTTCTGATGCAACTCCGCATCGTAGCAGGTGCGCGTTTGCCACATCTTCCAGAGGATTTTAAGCCAGCGCTGGCCCAGGCAACGTAAGGCGCAGGCGTGGGTTTTGCCCCGTTTGCGCAGGGTCTGGTAATAGGTCTGGGCCCAGGGGCAGCTATGCCGGCTACAGTCAGCCCACAGGTACACGGTGGCCCGCAGGACCTTGTCGCAGGGCCCGCGCAGCCGCACCTTATGGACCGGGCCGCTTTGGTAGCGGACCGGAGCGGTGCCGGCGTAACATTGCAGCGCCTGGGCCGACGCAAACTGCTGACGATTATCCCCCAATTCGGCTAACAGCCGCGGCGCCAGTTTGGGGCCGGCCCCCGGCAGCGAGCCAAACAGCTCATGATCGGGGTGTTGGGCAAAGAGCTTCTCGATTTGCTCCCGGTAGTCGTCCAACTGCGCCTGCAGCACCCGTAGCTGGCGGGCGCGCGTCAGGGCCAGGCGGCTCTTGGCTAAGGTGAGGGCCTCCGAGGCCGGAAAGGCCAGCGCCTGGGCGAAGAGCGCCAGGCGCTTCTGGTAGGTTGCGGGCCGGGCCAGCTTGTGGGTGTGCAGGAATTTCTCGAGAGCGGCGTTTGCCGCCACGGGCCAGGGCCTGCGGGGTGGGGAACGCTTCGAGAAACGCCCAAGCCGACGGCAGCGTCCAGTCCTCAAAGGCCGCCAGGGCCGTGGGGTAGTACTCATGCAGCGCGGCGATAAGTTGGTTGACTAAGGCGGTGCGCTCTTCGATCAAGGCCACCTCGTCGCGGCACAGTAGCCGTAAGTGGTCCAAGAGGGGGTCCTGGCGGCACAGCGGCCGCCAATGGGCCCAATCCAGGCGCGCCGCGTCGGCAAAGCTCCAGCCATCCAGGTGATCACTTTTGGTGCCGCTGGGGGCTTTGCGCTCGCGGTAACGTTGGGCGGCTTTGGGGTTGAGCGGGAAGATGGTGCACTCGGGGGTGCGGAGCAACTGGTCGATGACGGTGCCTTGGCTGGTCAGAGATCGCCACGGCTAAAGGCGCAAAGCGCGCGGCTTGCTCGCGCCACTCCTGCCAACCGGTGGCGGAGTGCGCGAAGTCGAACTCCGCGACGGTGTGGCCGGCGGGGTTGAGGATGAGGGCATGATGCTTGTGCTTGGCCCAGTCGATGCTCGCGAAGTGAGCGAAGGGGGCTTGGGGGGTAGTAGCCATAGGGACTTGGGGTGGGGGGGGTTGGGAGCGGGGAGCCGCAGCCTCAGCCTGCGCTTCAGTCCGGAGTCGACCTGATACAGGATCCTCATGGGATGTAGTTCTCTCAGACGTTGGGACCGAAGCCTGCGGGCCGGCCGGTGATCTTCGGGAAGCTCTCGGGGAGCGGGGGCGGGAAGACCGTGCCGGCCCGGAGGCAAAGCTGCCACTCACTTTCTGACACGGCCCGGGGTTATTCACAAGCTCGGGTTGGGTCGCGGCCAAGTTATGCACCGGCGCCGCGGTGGAGAACGGCTGGGGGGCGGCCTTTTGGCGGCGCCGGTGCATAACTGTGGAAACGGTATCAGGGCCAGGAGAACCTAGCCCAGGGCTTTACCCCCTGGGTAACCGTACAATCACGATCGAGCCCTGAAAGGGCGGCAGAAGGCGCCGCTCGCGGGTTCTGCCGCCCGTACAGGGTTTGACCGGTGGGAGGGTCCCATTCCCATTGTGGAACCCCTCTGCCATTTAGTTAAGGATACATGGCCGGGTATTGCTGCTTTCGTCCCGCAGGGACGGCTGAGGTTAGGCAGGTACATTAGTGCCTGTGCTGTGCGGGCGTTCCCCAGGGGTTGCGTCCCTCGGGACGCCTGAAGGCGTGCGCCGGTCCAGGCAGGCGTCAAAGGTGGGGAGACCTTCGGGTTTTTGTCGCCGAGGGTCGCGCCGTGTTTGGCTGGCCTTTTGGGAGTCGGCTATCGGGCGATCTCTTCCAAACGCCGGTTGTTCGTCAGCGGTCCGAACCCGCCAATGACGACGGCGACCAGGAACATGCAGAGGGCAATCAAGACAAAGACCCCTGCCGTTCCATACGCCTTCAACATGAAAGCGATGATAACACTGCCGATCATGCCTCCGAGCCGGCTCCATGAATATACAAAGCCGACTGCCTGAGCGCGAATGCGGGTGGGATAAAGCTCCGCCTGGTAGGCGTGAAAGGTGAACGACATCCAATTGTTGCTCAGGGTAACCAAAATTCCGGTGACGATCACTCCGAGCGGAACTCGTTGCTGGGAAAAGCAGAGTCCGAAGACGGCGATCGAGATCGCCGACCAAACGATCTGCCATTTCCGTTGCCATCGTTCGGCGAAGATCCAGCCAAGAAGCGGGCCAACCGGATTGGCCAGCGCGATAAGAAACGTGTACTCCAGGGATTTCGTGACGTTGATGCCTTTGGCCAACAAAAAGGTTGGCGCCCAGTTGGCGAAGCCATAGTAACCGATTGCCTGACACAAGTTAAACACCATCAACATGACCGTTCGCCGGCGGTAAGGCGCTTGCCAGATCTCCTTGAACGCACCGGTCCCGTGGACGACCTCACCCGGGGCACTCTGAGGCTCCGGCAATGGACGCTTGATTTCACGTTCTACCTGATTTTCAATGCGCCGCATTACCTCGTCGGCCTCTTTAAGGCGACCCCGTTGTTCCAGCCACCGGGGTGACTCCGGGACGACGCGCCGGATGAAGAAGATGATCAAGGCTCCCGAAGAACCGATCAGCACAACCCATCGCCATCCATCCAGGTTCCACCAGCGGGTTGTTCCCAAAAGGTAGGAGATGAACGCGACCAGAGGCACGGAGAGGAAGGTGATGAACTGATTGAAGGCGAAAGCCGAACCACGCCTTCCTTTCGGGACGAGTTCGGAAAGGTAGGTGTCGATGGTAACCAACTCCACGCCCACCCCGATTCCAGCCGCGAACCGCCAAAAATCAAGTTGCGCCGCAGTTTGCTGAAACGCCATCACAAAGGTACAAGCGGAGTACCAACCCAGCGCAAAGCTGAAGACCGCCCGCCGGCCGAACCGGTCGGCCAACCGGCCCAAACACAAGGTTCCCACGAGGAGTCCCCCGAAAAAAGCAGCCACGAAACTCGCGATCCCTTCCAGCCCGAAGATCCCCTTAGTGGTGGCGGTGAAGATCCCGCTGCGGTACAAGGCTGGTGCGATGTAGGCCGTTAGAAATATGTCATAAAACTCGACACAACCGCCCAACGAAAGCAGCACCACCATCCAGCCAAGGGAGGAACAGACCGGCAGGCGGTCGATCCGTGAAGCGATGGTCGGCTTGATCGAAGGCGATGCCATGTACCTTCCGTTAGTTTAGATGGCAGTAACCCGGGCGGGACCCGCCGGGGTAACATCCCGGCAGCCGCAGTGGATTACTGGGGGCTGTCCGGGCGTGGATGCCTCCTCGCATCGCTTGAAGGACACGGCCCGGTTCGCCGGCATCCACGATGTTCCCGGATCTGAATTTGCCCACGGTTTGTTCCTCCGCGCGTGACACGGTTACGGGTTTATCCCCTCGGAGGCATCCTGTCAGCCAGATTTCAGTCGCGGGTCGAAACGATAGGCAAGACGGCTTCCGGCTACAAAATGGGCCGGTAAGTTCAGGTAAAAAGTCCGATCCGGCGGACCACCGCCTTGGTTCCGAGGGCCGGATGGACTCACGCTTACAGCGTCCCGGTCGCCCATGACCCCGTCCGTCCCGGGAAACAGGATAAGGTATTCTCCGTACGATCGGCCGCCTCCCTGATCCGCTAAGAGGGCGGGGGATCGGAAACCCGTGGCGCTCAGCCCTTACGGGGTGCGAGGTCACGCGCTCGGTACGCTCCGTTCCCGCGCGAGGTTCTCCCCAGGAGCGCATCACCCCGGGTCCATTGGACGGTCACTGAGGGGTTCAGGCGGATTGGCTCTGGCATCACGTCAGTTGCGGTGCTTGCCGGGGATCGCTTCCGGAACACCAGCCCGTGCAAGATGCAAAACCCCAGCGCGGTGGCGGGCGGCAGCGCAAACAGCTTTGCCACCAGCAGGTTGGTCGTAAGCGTCCCCAGACAGAAGTGAACTGCCGTCAGCGTGAGCAACCAACAACAAACGGCGTTCAGGCCGTACTGCGCCAACTGGCGGCCATAATCGGACCGGCGGCACCGGAAAACCCAAAACTTGTTCAGGACAAAGTGGCAACTAACCCCCGCAAGGTAGCCTGCGCTCACCGCCGCCAGCGGCGGCAAAAAGAACCCAAGCGCCCAAACGATCGAGCAATCCAAGAGGGCGCAGCCGCCCCCTACGATCAAAAATCGGGCAATTTTCAAAGCCTCGCCCTTTATCAACGTCTCCACCCTCACTCCCCATCGGACGGGTCTGACTGCGCTTAAACCCAAAACGGCGAGTTGGTGAGGCGAGCACCTTTGTCGACTTTATGAAATCAGGATCACAGAGGCAGAACCGAACGCTGTGAAGGTAATGCGTTCCAGGGCTGATCGTCTCACCCCCGGGCTGGCGCCGTGAGCCGGGTGAAATCAGACCGGCCGTCGCTTGGGATGGTGAGAAGATCGCCAGTCCGTTTGTTCGAGGAAACTTTTCCCAGCCGCTTGCGTGCGGAAGAGAAAGGCTGTTTTCGCGATCTTAAGGCCGTTCCAGGGCTTCCTGCACCTTTTTGGCCAGCGCGTTAAGCGTGAAGGGCTTCTGCAGGAGCGCTACTTCAGGTTGCAAAATGCCGTGGCGCGCCACCGCGTCACCCGTGTAGCCAGTCTGGAAAAGTACCTTCAGGCCCGGGTAACGGCACCGGACGGCCTCGGCCAGTTCGCGTCCGCTGAGGCCCGGCATGACCACATCGGTCAGCAACAGGTCGATCGTTTCCCGGCTCTCCGTCACTCGCCGCAAGGCGTCTTCACCGTTTGCAGCTTCCACCACCCGGTAACCGAGGGTCTCCAACAAAAGGAGGGTGATGGCTCGCACGGGTTCTTCGTCTTCCACCAGGAGGACCACCTGGCCGCGACCTTGGGGCGGTTCGGCGAGCGCACCCGCGGGCGGTTGCTCCGTGCCTTCCGCAAGCACCGGCAGGTAGATTGTGAAGGTGGTGCCCACGCCCGGCAGGCTCTCCACCGTGATGTGGCCTCCGCTCTGGTGGACGATGCCCTGCACCACCGACAGGCCCAGCCCCGTGCCCTCGCCCTCAGCTTTGGTGGTGAAAAAAGGCTCAAAGGCGCGGGCCTGCACCTCCGGCGTCATGCCGCAGCCGGTGTCGCCGACTGCCAGCATGACGTAACGGCCGGGCCGCACCTCCCGGTGGGCTTGGGCGTAACTGCTCTCCAGTTCCACCTCGCGGGTCTCGATGAAGAGATGACCGCCTCGGGGCATGGCGTCGCGGGCGTTGACCGCCAGGTTCAGGATCACCTGGTCCAGTTGGCCCAGGTCGGCGCGCACCCGGCGCAAACGCGGCGCCAGGTTGGTCGTCAGGCGCACGTCTTCGCCGATGAGCCGCCGCAGCATCTTCGCCGCCTCGCTGACCACCACGTTGAGGTCCAACACCCGCGGCTCGAGCACTTGCTGGCGGCTGAAGGCTAACAGTTGGCGCGTGAGGGCGGCGGCCCGTTCGCCCGCCCGGGCGATCTCGTGGACGGCGTCGCGGCGCGGGTCCTCAGCAGCCAACCCCATCGCCAGCAGTTCGCTGTAGCCTGAGATGATGGCGACGATGTTGTTGAAGTCGTGGGCCACGCCGCCGGCCAGCCGGCCGATGGCTTCCATTTTCTGCGCCTGGCGCAGTTGGAGTTCCAGCTGGCGCTGTTCGGTGAGGTCCTCGGCAACGCGCACGATCCGGATGATCCGGCCGGCGGCGTCGCGCACTGGGAAACCCCGGTCGTGGACCCAGCGCACGGAATAGTCGGCCCGCACGACGCGGTATTCTTCGTCGTAGGCGTCGCCGGCTTGGCGGGTCAGCGCGGCGCACACCACCCGGTCGCGGTCATCGGGGTGAATGGCCTCAAGCCAGCTTTGCGGGGCCTCATACAAGCTCCGGCAGGAGCGGCCCCAGATGGCTTCATACGCCGGGCTGACGTACAGGATCCGGGTTCTGGCCGGGTCACTTATCCAGAAGGCTGCGCGGACGTTTTCGGCCAGTTGGCGAAAGCGTTCCTCGCTTTCGTGCAGGCGAGCCCGAGCCGCTTTGCGCTCAGCGACGTCCCGGGTAAGCTCGGAGCTGCCGATGAGGCACCCGCTCCCGTCTCGAATCGGTGAGACGGTAAACGAGACGTCTACCAGGTGCCCGTCTTTGTGCAGAGGCACCGATTCGTAAGGCTCGACCTGTTCGCCCCGCTTCAGCCGGGCCAGAATCTGGTGCTCGTCTTCCAGTTGCTCGAGCGGCAAGAGCACCGACAACCGCTTGCCGATCATCTCCTCCGGGTCGTAGCCAAACAAGCGCTGGGCCCCTGAGTTCCAGCTGGTAATGGTGCCCGCCAGGTCTTTGCCGATGATAGCCTCTTGACACGATTCCACGATCGCGGCCAGCCGCGCGTTGGCCTCCTCAGTCCGTTGGCGTTCGGTGATGTCGCGGAGAATGAGCGTTAGGTAGGGCTGCGCATTGATGGTAGTGTTGGAAAGGGAAGCTTCGATCGGAAATTCCTGACCGCTCACGCGCCGGCCGCTCAGCCGGGCCAGCGCGCTCGCCGTAGGCTCAGCCTTGTTTGTCCGGCCAAGACGAGCAGGGGATTGAGCAGTCGCGGGCCCGAAACCTTCCGGCAACAACCGGTTCAGCGGTTGGCCGAGCATTTCGGCTCCCGGATAGCCGAACATGGCTTCGGCTGCCGGGTTGAACAGTACGATGCGCCGGTCCCGATCCACCGTGATGATTGCGTCCACCGCGGCGTTGATGATTTCTTCCCCCCAAACCTCGCATCCACCGGCTGGTGCAGGGTTAGTGGTGGCGGGTTGTGGGCGTTTCTTCACAGTGTCCGTTCATTGATTCTTTATATGGAAATATGAAAATTATGTTCAATCAATATGATTACTCCCGGCGCCGCCACCTCATTTCACCCGTAAAAGTACACCGCCCGGTACGCACGCTTTTAAGCGCCATTTTTAAAGCAAAGAAGTCCCGCGTTAACGCTTCCGCCGCGACGACTCTCTGGAGCAGCCTGGGCAGCAAATTCCGGCGGTCTTCGACGCGCGGGCTGCGGCGAAGGTATTGCTCCGGCAAGCGGGGGCCTTTAAACGCCCCGCCTGCTCCCTTCAAAGCAAGGAAAATTCGAGAACGGTCCAGCGTGGCAGGCCATACCTTCCCCGCTGCGCGACTGCTTAGCCCAGGCCCCCGATCGGTTCGTGTGGCGCCGTTTCCGGCGGCTCCGCCCCGCTGTCGGCTTTGGGCACGGTGCCGGTGGTCTGGCGTCCCAATTCCCGTTCGACCGCCTCGGCCTGGCGTCCGACCGCTTCAACGGCCTGTCGCAGTTCCTCTTCCCGCGGCCCTGGCTGCCGGAGCGTCTCGCCGACCCGCTCCAATGCTTCGGCCTGTTGCTCGACGGCCTGCTCCAAAGGTCGTCGCTCCTCGCGGCTGACTTCGTCTTGATTCATGGTCAAAGGCTAGCGCGCCCTTTTGGGGATAGCAAAGTCGTCGGTTCGGGATGGCCGCGAGCACCCGGACATTGATCATAGGGCGGCCCGTGCTTCTCTGGCCTGCGAGCGTCTCAGGATTCCGTTTTCCGTCCCGATTGGAGGTAAGTCCGGTGACCCGTCTCCACCATGGCCGAGGCTTCTTTCGGGCCTCTCCAGCCTAGGACTTTCGCGTTTTTGGCTGAAAAGAATGTGGTGCTCAAAAAGAACTGCTCAACTTCCTCCCGCAAGCGCGCCGGCAATTCTGACGCCTCCTTGAATTCGCCGAGGTGATCCGGCCAGCGGGGTTTCACGATAAGCCGGTCGTTCCGTTCACGCCGGCCTTGTTCGTTGTCCTCATCCATTTCCACCACGCCTATCAGCCGGCACGCCAGGACGACTCCCGGGTAAGTGGATCCCGCATGCAGAATCAATGCATCCACGGGGTCGCCATCGGGGCCTTTGGTGCTGGGAATAAAGCCCCAGTCAAACGGGTACGACAGGCCCAGAGGGAGGGCGCGAGAAACCGTGAAGGTCCCCAGCTTTGAATCGTATTTGAGTTTGAGGAGGCAACCCTTGGGGGCTTCCACCACTGCATGAACCGAGCCGTCCTCGGAATAGCTGGGCAGGCCGGCCAGGAAGCCTGAGTCGACAGTTTTCATTGTCCAATGATCGTATTGAACGTTTCGATCGATCGCGGGTTGCTTGCACCGGTCGTGGGAGCGCCGCCGGCGGCAACGGGTTTAAGCGGGTACCTTCAGCCCATCTACTGGGGTAACGGCGGGCTGGTCGCCTCCGGTTGAAGTCGCGGCACGCCCGCCAGGCGAATCGCGATCACCAACGCAATCCCAAACAAGCCCATCACGAAGCCGGCGAGACCGGCCCACCCGTGCCGCGCCCAGAACCATCCGCCGGCCGTCCCGAGTACGCTCGAGCCAAAATAGTAAAAAAGCAGGTACAATGAAGCGGCCTGCCCCCGGTGCCGCGACGCTCGCCGTCCGACCCAGCTGCTGGCCACCGAATGCGCCCCAAAGAAGCCCGCGGTGACCACGACGATGCCGGCGAGGATGGCCACGAGCTGATCCGAGACGGTCAACGCTACCCCAGCGATCGCGGCGACGACGGTCAGCCAGAGCACTTTCCGCCGGCCGAAGCGTCCGGCCAAATGGCCAACCCAGGTTGAACTGGCGCTCCCTACCAGGTAGACGATGAAGATGGCGCCGACGGCAGTCTGGCTTAGCTTGTAAGGCGGCGCGAGAAGCCGGAAGCTGATATAGTTGTAGAGCGTGACGAAACCGCCCATGACCAGAAAGGCTTCAGCGAACAGCCACGGCAAACCCGGATCGCGGAAATGGTACAGGAAAGACGTCGGGATCTCGCGCCAGCGCAGTGCGTGCGGGGTAAAGTTAGTCGAGGGAGGCAGGCTGCGCCAGAACGCGACGGCTGCGAGCAGGGCCAACGCGCCAATGGTGGCGATTGCCGCTCGCCAGGAAACGAAATCGGTCACTGCACCCGTAACCAGGCGTCCCGTCATGCCGCCGAGGGCGTTGCCGCTAATGTAGAGGCCCATGGCAAGCCCCAGGGTTTTGGCGTGCATCTCTTCACTCAGGTAGGCCATGGCCACGGCCGGCACCCCGCTAAGCGTCAGGCCCGCTAAGGCTCGCAAGATGAGCAGCGTAGGCCAGTTTGGCGCCACCGAGGCCAGGAGGGTCAGGAGCGCCGAGGCGAACAGGGAGCCCGCCATCACCGGTTTGCGTCCCGCCACTTCCGAGAGCGGACCGGCCATGAGCAGACCGATGGCGAGCAAGCCCGTGCATAGGGACAGACCCAGGCTGCTCGCCGCCGGGCTGACGCGGAAATCGGCGCTGAAAATCGGCAGCAGCGGCTGCACGCAATAGAGCACGGCGAAGGTGGAGAATCCTGCCGCGGTCAGCGCCAGAGTGACGCGACGAAAGGCAGGGGTTCCTGCTGTGATGTCCGTGTCCGGAGTCGTCACGTCCATAGGCGATTACTGTTTCACCGATCCGGGCGTGGACACGGGCGCATTTGCGTCGACGGGCAATCCGCCGGCAAACGCCTGCCGCAATTAACGCGCCGGCCAGCCGCTACCGGCTCCGGACCGTGCTCGTTCCGCTCATTCGTGTTCCACATTTCTTTCAGCATTGCGAACCTCTGGCGCTACAGCACAGTTCGCAATGCCACCCTCTACGGGCTCGTTTCAGGGTGTGCGCTCACCGGGCCGATGCTGCGAGTCCGGCAAATACAGCAAAGCCATTGGAGTGTCACGACAGCGAAGGGCCAGCCTTGCGAGCGTTTATACCGGAACCGTCACGGACCCATTGTAACCCGGCGAAGACCGCCTCGTCCTCTTAAGGGTGAACGAACCTCAGGCGCTGGCGGCTAATCTGGGCTGGGCCGCCGTTTACCTGGCCCTGTTTGCTGCGGTCGTGGTGATGATTCTTGCTGCGATGCTGATGTTCCTTTATCTCCTGGGGCTCATGGATTTGCTCAGGGGCGGATTTCTTTATGCCAGACATGCACGCCTTGCCTGTGCGGGTCCGCCTCGATGCTTTGGGAAACCGGTTCCGGACGTACGGTCCGGGGCCTTTCGGGTAGCACCCCCAGAACTGCACGCCCTGGTGGGGCAGGCACGCAGGGAAAAGCCACGCAAACGCGACAGGGAATGAATCGTCCACTTTTCCGGCCGGGCGTTCTGACGGGCCGTCAGCCAGACGGCTGGAGGGCTGGTGCGTGAATGTCCTGGCGAGACCACGATCTGCAGCCCGGAACCCCGCCGTTCTCCCGATCTGGCGCTCACGGGTCACGCAACCGGTAGGCAGCAAGAAAACAGGTCGACGCAATGAGCAGCGAAGCCGTGACGATCGTGGCGGCCAGTAACTCGGAAGGGGGTAACTCCTCGAGTTGGCGCCATCCGTTTACGACCAACGCTCCCAATTTCCCCAAGTTCAGCTCCAGAGCCTGAGAAGATCCCTTGGTGTCCTCGGGGGAAAGGGTGTCATCGGTCCAGCCGCTCTCCGAGTTGTAAGCCTGCGAATCATTTGCCTGCGGCGCGGAAGGGTTCCGTCCCCCCCAGCAAACGAGGGTGGCGCAAATCAGGCCAAGCAGCAATACAACCACGCCGGCTGCGTTCAACGCCGTTCGACGCGGCAGCCGCGCAGCATTGCGCCCCTTGGTTCCGGCTGTGGTATAAAGCGGTTCCCGCATCAGCTTTTATCTCCTGCCTCTCCGGCCACGGCAAGTCGAGCGCTGGCAGGGTTCGACGGCCCATCCAACGTCACCCGCGTCCGCACGAGGCACGTAGGGTATCGTTCCTGAACAAAACGCACCAGCGCCTCCCGAACATCGCAGCGCAGCGTCCAGAGCGCGTTGGGGTCGGCCGCGCTGACCAGGGCTCACAGTTGGATGGAGCCTTCCCGGGCATCGGTCAGCTGCAGTTTATCGACCCGTTTGTCCCAGAGCGGGTGTGCAGCCAGAACGCGGGAAAATTCCACCCGCAACTCTTCTAACGGCAGGTGGTAATCGAAGTACAGAAATACGGTGCTGAGCAATTCCGCCGAACGGCGGGTCCAGTTCTCAAACGGCTTTTCCAAAAAATAGCTGATGGGCACGACCATCCGCCGTTGATCCCACAGATTCATCACGACGTAAGCGAGGGTGATTTCTTCGATCCGGCCGAATTCTCCGTTTATCACCACCACGTCATCCAGAAGGATGGGTTGGGTGAGGGCGAGTTGGAACCCTGCCAGAAGCTGCCCGAGTGAACGTTGGGCCGCCACGCCGACAACCACGCTGAAGAGGCCCGTGGAGGCCAGGAGACTGGTGCCCATCTGGCGCAAGGGAGCCGAGAAGAGCATCGCGGTCGTCACGGTAAGGAACGCCAGCACGCCCAGGATACCTTTCCGTAATGCTGACACTTCCGTGTACAAGGCCCGTGAACGGATGTCGACCCCGCCCCGGACGCGGTGGGCCAGGATGATTTTGTCGGCAGCCAGGTTCACCTGCCGGCACACGACGTAGCCGGTTGCAAGCACGATGAGGACGTTGGTGACTTCCCGGTAGTTCTTGAGCATGGTCACGGGTAGCCCAAGGCGCGGCAGTACCAGAAAAGCAATCAGGAACGGGAGTCCCACCTGCAAAACGTCGGCGCAAAACACCGCCGCAACGTTCTCCCAGTGCGACGCGTCGCTGGACGCCAAACTGCGCAGCTGGCGGCTGCTGACGTAAAGTAAAGGGCACGGCCCAAGAATGAGCTCAGGGCCAGGGCGGTAAAAGCGCTGAGGACGTCCGTCGCTCGGGCGGTCACGAACCAACTGCCCTGCAGGTAAGGAAGCAGCACCGGCTCGAGGTACCATGCAAACAGGGTGTACAGGCCGCAGAGCCACACCCAGAATTGCAGTCGCGTAAGCGCCGCCCGCAGGATTGCACGTTGCACGCCCTGGTTAGTGATCAGCGAGAGCCGGTCCACCCCGCATGACCTGATCAGCCAGCTCAGGCCACGTTGTAGCCAGACCAAAGCGGCCAGGTGGGCCACGCCGGCTGCTACCTGCAGCGGCCCTAGTTTCGCCAGAAAGTCATTTGGCATGGCTGCCGGTTGTTTGCATCACCTGACCGGTTCCGGCTGCAACGCATCCAGGAAATGTTGCCCCGTGGCGAGTCGTCACGGGTCGGTCTGCGGTCTGAATTCATGGTGTCACGGTAAGCTTTCTGCCGGTGCGGAAAGCGCTCCTCATCGAGGCGGTGGCAAAAGTCGCTTCCATCATAACCGTTCTTCTCCACTACGAAGCGAAGCGCCGCCTTGAGCTTTCGTTGCCGCAAGTAAGCTGCGGAGGTCAAGCGGGCCGGTGAACATCGCCAGTTGCCCGCCCGTGGTGCGCGGCCATTGTTCGGGCGGACGATCCCAATAGAGTTCGACCCCATTCTGGTCCGGGTCACGCAGGTAGAGCGCTTCACTTACCCCATGGTCCGAGGCGCCCTCCAACGTGATGCCTGCACTGCTGACGCGGCGCAACGCATCGGCAAGTTCCGTCCGGGTCGGGTAGAGGATAGCCAGATGATAAAGACCCGTTGCGCCCGGCGGCGGTGGCGAACCGCCGAGGCTTTCCCATGTGTTGAGCCCGATATGATGATGATACCCGCCGGCAGAGACGAAAGCCGCCTCGGAGCCGTAACGCTGCATAAGCTGAAAACCCAGCACCCCGCAATAAAAGCCGAGCGCGCGGTCCAGGTTTGCGACTTTTAGGTGTACGTGACCGATACGAACGCGGGGATCGACTGACGAACTATTTTGCATAAGCAGTTTGCCTTTCGTCCTTTTGGCATCCTGCCGGTTTGTGCGCAAGGTCTTGGTCTGCGGACCGCTTACCGCCACCCGCGCTGCGCCGTTGCCCAGGATGCACCCTGCCGCTCCTGTAGTTTGATTGCCCTGCACTACCGATCCGAGAAAGACGCCGTCCGCCATCCCGGCAAATCTGACCGGTTGAACCGCCCCGGGCCGGGCAGGGGCTTAAAGCTGCGAGTAGATGACGTTGGCAATACGGCCCAACAGGCGGTGCTCATCGAAGGGGAAATGCTGGATCAGGACCACCAGCACGAGGCGCTCTGCAGGGTCAACCCGAAAGAAGGTGCTTGCCAGGCCGTTCCAGCCGAAGCAGCCTGGTGAATCTGCTCGGTCAGCCAGGCCCAATTCAAGGCGGACGCCTACTCCCAGCCCAAAACCGCTGCCTGCGTCGAAGGAATGGTATGGGCTGGCGGTCCCGGCCAGGTGGTTGGCCCGCATCAAATCCACCGTCTTTCGGCCGAGCAGGCGGGTGCCCCCGAACTCACCCCCGGCGCACAGGATCCGGCCGAACCGGCCCAAGTCCGCCAGCGTCGAATACAAGCCGCTTCCACCCAGTGGGTGCCGCCAGGCGCCCGGGCGTCGCTCGCCCGCCACCATTGGGATCACCCGCAAAGGGCTGCCGGGCCCGCCACCCTCGTGAACCATCGCGAGCCGATCCAGGGCCGGGTCCGCCACCGTGAAACCCGTCTCCGCCATACCGGCCGGCTCCAACACCCGCTCGCTCAGGAGTTGCTCGAAGGGCCTTCCACTGACCACCTCAAGTACCCGGGCCAGAAAATCCGTCCCGTACCCGTAATCAAACTGTACACCGGGATCGCTAACCAGCGGCACGCGGACAATGCGGCGAATCTTGTCGGCCAATGATACCGATTCGGACACGCCTGCTTCGGCAAAGAACGGCTCAGTGGGCGTGCCGGGCGCCGGGTAGGCGATGCCCGCCGTGTGCCGGAACAAGTCGCGCACGGTCATGGGCCGGGCCGGCTTGCGCAGCTCCGGGGCCTCCGGCGGACTACCCGCAATAACTTGGAAACTCCGGACCTCCGGCAGGTAGGTCTCTACCGGTTCACCAAGGTCGATCTGGCCCTCCTCCAGAAACGTGAGGGCGGTAACCGCGGTCAGGACTTTGGTGACCGAGTGGATCCGAACGATCGAATCAACCGTCATGGGCCGGCGGCTCTCCACCTCCTGGAAACCCGCCGCGACCTGGTGCAGCGGTTGGCCATCGCGCAACGCCAGCACGCTCACGCCGGCGTAACGGCCCTCCGACACGAAACGTTGCAGGAGGGCCGGTAAAGGGGAACTGGCAGAATTCGAAAGCACGATGACTTGCACGGGAGACCCGCCCACGCAAGTCGTCAAGGACAATCCCGGGTTCTGGCGCTCCCGGGCTCGAACCTTGAGGTTGCCCGCATTCAGGACGGCCTGAGCAAAAGCCTCTCTGTCCCTTCTAGGCAAAGAACGCTCGCTCCGGACCTTCCAGGCCGCGGGTAATCTCAAGTATTCGAAACCGGACAGAACTGAGGGCCGGGGCGGCGCCTGCCGGAGCGTTTGAAAGCCGGACTGCATTCGAATGGCGGGATCGTCGTGGCCCTGCCGCTCGGCTCGAGCAACGGGGCAGAAATTTCAGCCGGAATGTTCGGGTTAAACAAACCAAGCGGCATCCTGTACGGGCGTCCCTGCGCAACCGCGTTGCAGAGTTGAAAAGAGGATTTGAAGTGTTGCCTGTGGCCGGCTTATTGAGAATGATTCTCGATAACGATGCCAGCTCGATCCTCTCCCGTAGCCAAATTCAGCGTTCCAAGATCTACCTCTCCGTCCGCTCACCGCACCCGTGCTGACGCGCGGATCTTTGGCGATCTTGCGCAGCACGGTTTGAGCATCGAAGAACACGACTTTTTCTCTGAAAGCGACCACCAATGGGGAGCCGACCTCGATGCCGGCCGCTTGGAAATCTGTTTGAATCTATCCGGTGAGGGCGAAGTGCGATTTGGAAAATGCCGGACGCGCTTTTCCGCTCGTACCCTTGGTCACTACGCGGTCTTGGCTACATTGCAGAGCCGCTTTCAGGTTCGGCGACCAGCCGGGCAGCGACACCGTTTCGCCGCGGTGAAGTTTTCGCGAGACTTCTTGCTCAGGTCCTTAGCGGTTAGCGGCAAGGGGCCTCGTGGGCTCAAGCCAACCGCCCGGGCTTTGCTCGGCGGAGAGCCGGGATCGCATGAAGGGGTGATCGGACCGGTCACGGCAATGACGGCATGCCAGGAGGCGCTGTTTTTTCAGCTCCGCCAGCCGCCGGTTTCTTCGGGCGCGCAAGGTCTCTGGTTTCAGAGTAAGGCGCTGGAGCTTGCGGCCCAGCTTTTCTTTACGCCGGAGCCGCCTCAGCCCGAATTCTTTTGCGTTCGCCAAAGGCGCCTGGCACGCGAGCGCGTCGACGCCGTAAAGTCGATTTTGCGCGAAACCTTGCAAGAACCGCCCCCGCTCGAGGAGCTCGCGCGCCGGGTCGGATGCAGCCCCTTTTATCTGAGCCGCACCTTTTCACAACACACCGGTTGCACGATCCCGCAGTACCTTCGTCGGATGCGGATGGAGCAAGCGGCGGAGTTGCTTTTAAGCGGCGGATATAACGTTACGGAGGCAGCTTTTGCCGTGGGCTATTCGAGCCTTGGCCACTTCAGTAAATCGTTTTGCGAGGAGATCGGCTGTTGCCCGGCGTTGTTTCCCGGCGCGCGTGCCTTGGTGGAGCGATTTCGCGGGCGGCCCGCAAGCCGGCATGGCTGGTAAGGGTGCAGAGGCGCAGAGACGCTCGCCCGCGCTTTTCGGTCAGATTCTGCCGCAGCGAAATCGGAGAGCGGCCCCCTGCTTTTTTTCCCGGGCGACGCTGGCGCCACGGGCGAGGGGGGCACGGAGCAGGCGCGGGTCAGGACGCGTCTTCCAACCTCAATGGGCAGCTTTCAGGGGCCGGGAACCTGTACAAGCAAATGGCCACTCTCGTTTACAGAGACCGGGAACACTGGCAGATCCCGTTTGGCCGGGCCCGCAGTAACCTTGCCGTTGGGATCAAAGGTCGACCCATGACATTCGCAAAGAAATGAACGGTCAGGCTCTGCGGTCAGCTTGCATTTGCGGTGTGTGCAAAAGGCCGAAAGGGCCAGGAACCGCTTTCCCTGCCGGATCACGAAGAATCCCTGATTACGGAAACGGTCATACACCCCTTCCGAACCGTAGCTGCTCGCAGGACCGGCATCCACCACGCGTGCCGCGGAGGCACTTCGAGCGCTGTCGAGCGCGGTAGCGCCGGTGAGCGCGGCTGCAGCCAGGCCCAAAAACTTCCTGCGGCTCAGGTATCTATTCATATGTTGTGGACGTCCCCCATCGTACGCCATTTCAGTACTCAAACACAAAACTGGTAATCACGCCCCAATGCGTGTCCTGCCGTGCCCCCGCATCGATCGGGAAGACAAACCCCAACCCGAGCCGCGGTTGAATCGGACCGATTGTCTTGAGGTTGGCACGAAATGCAAGGTTGCCAAGGAGGCTGTTATGCCCGCGGTTACGTTTGTTAAGCTCCGTCTCGCCTTGCAACTCGAAGACCGGGATGAACTGCTGCACTCCGGGTAAAGGCAGTTCTTTATGCTGGAACGTATACCCGAAGACAAAGCCGTACTCGAAGGTTTGCAATCCGCCGTCTTCCCCGCCGCCGAAGAGGGTGGAATACCCGACGATAGATTGGAGCGTAAAATGCTGGCCCAGCCTTAGATCGTTGAACACCTTTGGAACGAGCTCGGCGTTCTTGCTCACCGACGAGTTGACCGGAATACCGGCTTCGATACCCGTACCGAAGGTCGTGTCGAGAAACCCGTCTGCTGAGACGAATTGATAAACGGGGTAGCGCGCTCCCAAGTCGATGTTGTCAAAGCCTTCGGAGACCGATCCCGCACTCACGTCCCGTTCGAAGGGAACCTCTAATTCCATGGTCAACAGCCCGAAACCCTTCTCCACTTCCGCTGTGACGAGGTCACTGTGCAGACCCTTTCCGCCGGTGCGCAGCCAATCGAGGCGAGCCTCGTTGATCTCGAGATCAGAGTCATCCACCAGAAAGGGCTCCGGAAAGACCCCTTGACCATACGCGCTGCGATGATCAAGCAGGTCGAAAAGGCCATAGCGCGTGCTTTCGACCGTTGCGGCCTGATCATCCGGCATCGAGCCGGCGCGGGTAGCCGTGACGGCCAGTACGGCTGCGTACAGCAGGCTCAAAGTTCGGGTTAAAGCGTTCGTCCGTAAGTTCACAGGGACCAGCATGGCTGAATCCCAGGATCTCCGCTTCCACTGGCTTGCGATTTTTTAACGGTGGTTTGCACTGTGCGCCGGCGAACCCCGGCGGGTTAGGGCCAACCTCTGCATGCCCGGAAGCGCTACGACCAGGCGCCGCCCCCTAACCTTCCACTCGTCGAAGGCAACAAACCCCTAAAACTCGCGCCGAAGCTTTTTTTATCAGCGCGATTGAATATCCTCCTCTTTTTCTTTGAACCTCGCCGGATTCAACCGGTACGAGCACATCCGGTAAAAATGCGTGGTTCAAGCGCCTCTTTGCGCGAGGCAATTGGAGTGCAATGCTGGTCAGGTCGTTCATGGCGAGAAGATGCCGTTGGCTGGCGAGGGGCCTGAAGCGGTTAACTCATGCAGAGAATCAGGTGTGGGAAAGCCAACCCGGCAGATCGGGTGGTGAAACAGGCTGGCGCTGTAAATAAGAATCCCGGTGCCCGCAATAGCCAGCATCTCGGAACAGCGTGCTTCAATTTTGTGGTAGCCCGCGCCGCGCGCATCGATCCTGCAGATCCGGCGCTCCACTTCGTCATGGCTCGAAACACGGCGATGGGATTGACCTGTACCTGCGGCAACGCGTTGCAGGGCTGTGGTCACGTTGATGCGGGTGCGGCCGGTCGTCCTTGCGGTTTTCATCCGTCGTGATTCTTTCGTTTGAGAAGCGTGCCGGCGCGTCGCCACTTCGTGCCCTATGCGCAGGACGTTCACCCCTTTACAAAGCGAAAGAGGGGACCGGGTTTCAGCGTTTTGGAAAAAAGTCGAAAATTAATTCTGCGTTCCGGCGGCGACGATAGGCTGCGGGCGGGACCGTCCGGGCCGGAGTCAGCGAGAATGCCATCGATCGCCCGACCCCTGCGTTTTGCTGTCCTCGATCAACGTCCAGATCCGTAACAGTTCCGCCACGCTCCACGCTTGCGCGATGCAGCCGCGCGGGCGCGTCGGCGCATTCCCATCGTAGATCTCGCTCAGGGTGCCCACACCGGCCGCCACGAGCGAGTCAGCCATCGGCTGGAGCAGTTGCTCCGCGTGCGCCAGATCACCCCGGATACGCAGATGCGCTTCGATGAATGGGCCTTTAAGCCATGCCCACACGGTACCTTGATGGTACGCCGCGTCGCGTTGAACCCGATCGCCAAAGTAGTCGCCACGATATTGGGGGCTCGCCGGATCGAGCGATCGGAGGCCGACCAAGGTCAGAAGCTTGGCGGCGCAGGCGTCCAGTACCCCTCTCTGCTGTTCTCCTGACAGCAGTTCCGGCGCGTGCAGCGACGGCCCTGGCAGACACACGGCGAAAACCTGATTCGGACGCAGCGCAGGGTCGTTACCACCCGGACCGTCCAGCACATCAAAGCAGTAGCCGCTCGCGGCGTTCCAAAACCGCTGAAACCCTTTCAGGGTATCTCCGGCCAGTTTCTCGAACTCAGTGCCGTTTTCGCCCGCCAGTGACGCAAAGATTCCCAGGATACGCAGGGCGTTGTACCAGAGGGCATTCACCTCAATGGGCTTACCGATCCGCGGCGTGACTACCCAGTTGCCGACCTTGGCGTCCATCCAGGTGAGTTGAACGCCCTCCTGGCCGGCGTAAACCAGTCCATCGCTCGCGTCGACATGGATGCTGAACCGGGTGCCGCGGCGGTACCAATCCACGATGTTTTTGAGCACCGGAAACAACTCCGAAACCGTTTGGCGGTCCTTGGTCGCAAGATAATACGCCCAAAGGGCCTGAAAATACCACAGGGTCGCGTCCACCGTGTTGTATTCCGGGCTGGAGCCGGAGTCGGGGAACGTATTCGGCAGCATGCCCTGGGAGACGTACCGGGCAAAAGTCTTGAGGATAAGGCGGGCAATATCCGCCCGGCCCGTGCATAGCGTCAGCCCCGGCAGGCTGATCATCGTATCCCGTCCCCAGTCGGCAAACCAGTGGTACCCCGCGATGACCGTCTTCCCCGTCTCCGCGGCATCCGCGGGGTTAGCGCGGTCCACGATGAACTGGTCCGCTGCGAGCACGCTCTGCCTGACCCAACCCGCGGCGCTCCTGCCGCCGTCCGACCGGCCCGTTGCCCAGCGATCGATTACCCCATTCTCGTGCGCGCGGCGCCGCTCCAGTGCGGTGATGTCGGGATCCGCAGTTCCTTCAACCGAAGCGGCAAAGACCAGCGGTTCATCATCCAGCGCAAGTTTTGCCTGAAAATCGGCGACGTGCAGGTGATCCTCATAATCCTGCAAGCCACGCTCCCGCTCGCGCGCCAGTTCGAACCCGTGATACCACTCCGAGACAGGACTACCCCTGGCCGCATTTGACAGGAGTAACAGCGGCCGTGCCCCGGCCGCCATCGTCACTTTCAGCCCCCTGTCGACCCGATCCACTTGAACCTGATCGAACCTGCCTGCATGCGTCCGGCCATGGTAATCCCGGTAATCGACAATAGCTTTGCAAGCCATCTCGATGGGTTCGCACGCATGGATCAGGTTGTAGGCAAGGTAAGTGGTGTCCGCCCACGGTTCCATCCAGATGCGTTTCTCCAGGACCGCATCCGCGACCGCGAACCTCCAGGTCGGTACGGTGCCTTCCAGGTGAAAGCTTTCCAGGTTGACGTGCCCCGCAGGAGCAACCGCGCCGCCTTGCCACCGGTTGGTGAAGAGTTCATACCGGCTGCCCCGGTAGGTAACGCTCTCATCAAACTTTACAAGCGTCAGCGTGCGGCCGACCGGCGGCGCTAACGCCGCAATCAGCAACCCATGATAGCCGCGGGTAAGAACGTTCGCTACGGTGCCGGAGGCGTAGCTGCCGCGGCCATTGGTCACCAGCCATTCCCGGCGCTCCGCAAACTCCAGCACGGAACAAAGGTCGTGACCGAAACGGATGCCTGCGTCCATGGCACTCATCAGATTGCGGCGAGGCGGAGACCGCTGGCTTTGGCTAACCATGGGCTCGTGAGGTCGCCCTCAAAAGCTGCCCGCTTTCGCCGTGGGGATGCTTACCCGGTCAATCCCATCTCCACGTTTTCAACATCGTAGGTCTCGATGTAAGCGGGAAGTCCGTCTACCTCGACAGTATACTTGATAAACAGCCTGTACTCACCGCTTAATGGCTCGGAGCCGGAGGTAAGGCCAACGTCTCGCATACGAGTTGCAGGTCTTGTTGCGGTGGTGATCGGCATTCGCGCAAATCTCGGGTAACCTTACCCGGCGCACATACGTAAGAGCCTGCCCGGATGCTTCGTGTTTGAAGCGCCGGCCGGACTTATCCGAACGGCTTTGTGCTCGGTTTTGCAACGCTTGCGGTAAATGGCCTTGCGCGTGCGGTCGGTTCGTCGTGAAAGCAACCTTTTTTCCACCGCAAGCGTTGGAATCTCAGCCGGTGCCTTCGGTCACAACCGGAGGCATTCAGCCCGGAGCAGCCCGGCTTGTTGCCCGCCTTGTACTGGCGCGGCGAACAATGGTCGACCCGAAAATCCGCCTCCGAAGTTTGGCCGGCGCATCTTGACGCAAGCCCGTCAAGGCTCGACCCTGGCTGATAATCCTGTCCGATCACGATTTACGAAAGGACTTCAATGGTGCCGAATCCTCCTCTCGCGCGTTACCCGGATGATCCCTGCCTTTCACGGCGGGGCCGCCGGGGTTTGCCTCGTCCGGGTGAGCGGCTATGAGCCCGGGCTTTTCAGCGTCAGCTGCGCCGGCCCCGTTATTGGCAGCTGCTGACCGTCGCCCGGCCATTAGCCTCAACGGCGACTGGCACACGATCGCTGACCCCTATTGGGCCGGTCTTTACACCTTCCATGGCAAGCCGCGCGCGAATGGCTATTTCCTGAACGCAAAACACCCAGCGCCCGGCGGTGAGCCTGTAGAGTACGATTTTCAAAACTCACCGGTGCTGCGGGTGCCCGGCGATTGGAATACCCAGCGTGATTCACTGTTCTTCTACGAAGGGCCGGTGTGGTACCAAAAGGATTTCTCCTATCAACGCAAACCCGGGACGCGGGTGTTTTTTTATGCGGGCGCCGCCAACTACCAGGCCTGGGTGTGGATAAACGGGCGCAAGGCCTGTGAGCACGAGGGCGGATTTACTCCGTTTTGCTGCGAGGTGACGGACCTCCTTAAGGACGGCGGGAACTTTGTCGTGGTAGCCGTTGACAACACCCGCCGGCCCGACGGTATTCCAACGCTCCAGACGGACTGGTGGAACTATGGCGGACTTACCCGGGATGTTTCGCTCGTCGAGGTGCCGGAGCAGTTCATCGACGATTACGATTTGCATTTGAAGCGTGGGAGCCGAACCGTCCTTGAGGGCTGGGTACACGTCGAAGGGGCTGCTGCCGGAACGGAGGTAACCGTCAGCCTTCCGGAGTTGGCGGTGAAGGAATCCGCTCACCTGGGTGCAGACGGGCGTGCGATGTTCCAATTCACGGCCGGCAACCTGGAGCCGTGGTCGCCGGAACACCCGCGCCTCTACCGGGTGCACCTGCAGGCCGGTCAGGATAATCTCGATGACGAGATCGGCTTCAGAACCGTCGAAGTGCGCGGTACCCAGATCCTCCTCAACGGCTCGCCCATTTTTCTGCGGGGCGTCTCCGTTCACGCCGAGGCGCCATATCGCACCGGACGTGCGTGCACCGACGAGGACATGAAAACCTTGCTCGGCTGGGTACGCGAATTGAATGGGAACTTTGTCCGCCTCGCCCACTACCCGCACGATGAGCGCATGACCCGTCTGGCCGATCGCATGGGCCTTCTTGTCTGGTCGGAGCTTCCGGTCTATTGGGCCGTCCAGTTCGATACTCCTGCCGTGCTGGCCAACGCCGAACAGCAGTTGCACGAGATGATCCGTCGGGACCGTAACAAAGCGTCTGTCGTGTTCTGGTCCGTGGCAAACGAAACGCCCGTCACGCCTGCCCGGGTTGGGTTTCTCAATACGTTGGTCGCCAAGGTGCGCGAGCAGGATCCGACGCGTTTGGTGACCGCCGCGTTACTGGTGCGCACCGAAGGCATGACCAAAATCATAGACGATCCACTGGGCGAAGCGCTCGATGTCATCGGGTTCAATGAATACATCGGATGGTATGAGCACAAACCGGAGGACGCTGAAAAGACCGGCTGGCAGGTTGCTTACGAAAAGCCGCTGATCGTCAGCGAATTTGGCGGAGACGCCAAACACGGCTTGCACGGCGATCCCGATACGCGCTGGACTGAGGAATACCAAGCCAGCCTCTACCGGCACCAGTTGGTGATGCTCAATCGCATCGCTTCGTTGCGCGGGATGAGTCCTTGGGTCCTGATGGATTTTCGTTCACCGCGCCGTCCCCTGGCTGGCATCCAGGACTACTTCAATCGGAAAGGCCTTCTTTCCGACCAGGGTGAAAGGAAGCAGGCTTTCCATGTGCTGCAGGCGTACTACCGGGACCTCGCTGGAAGGACTCCGTCAGAAACCGCGTGAGATCGTAAGGGCTTGTTCTGGCTTTGTTCTTCCTGCTTGGTGGCCGCCGAGCCCCGCCAGCGCCACCCGCATTCTCCCGGTCTCCATTTACCCGGATCGTCATTATCCGCGCCGACGGCTCATCGTCGCTTCGGTTGTCCTCCATGAACGGTTTTGCCGGCTCATGGCTCGTTTGCCGCTCCGATCAGCGGCACTTTTCTACGGTCAAGGGGTCTGCGAGGACGCTGAACAGTCCGCTGCCTCCCACAGCCACTCGGAGCAGGTAGTAGTCGGTCTTGCCGCTGCGGCACGGCTGCACATCCTGAACTACGCCCGGTCGGTTTAAGCTTTTCACCCACACCCGATCCATGAGCTTAAAACCTGACCCCTCCCGCGCCTGGATTCGGTCATCAGCCGTTATCGCGCTTTGAAACACCTCGTGCATAGTTATCAATTGAAACGTCGCAAAGGCGGTGTCGTTGAGGGGGGACCCACAACCGATTTGTAGGCGGCCCGGGAGTCTCTGGCGGTTATAGCGGCTTTAAAACTTCCAGCTTGGCGCGCCGGCCTCGGATTGAACTTGCCGCCAAAACCGGCGTCAGGTAGCGTGCGGGCATGCGGCGGCGCAAGATGTTCGGGTCTCAACGGGTTCACGGTGCCCAGGCCGGCTCGAGAACGGCGCCACCGCTACCGTCCTTACCGGACGGCCTGAGCGCCGAAACCACCCGTGGCTGCTCCGCGGGGGATCCCGGGCTGCTCGGGTCAGGCTTGGCGCCTGGACCCATCAAGGCCGCTGCGCCGGTGCATCCCACTGGGCGGGCCCAAGGCGGACGATCGGGACCGCGGACCCGAAAGCGGCGATCGCCCAAGCCGGACTGGACCGCGCCCGCCTGCGGCGGCGGTGAACCGCCTTGTTACCAGCACTTGCTGGAAGACGGCCTTTGATGGCGGAGCGGGCGCAGGGGGTTTAACGCCCCTCAACAACCAACCACTTACCCGTTGGCCGGCTCTCCGGGGTGCGCCGGTTGGCCCGTTGCGCCGTACCGTTCCCCATGCTACCCGTTTCGAAAGGCATTCGTGCGATCGGCCCAGGGTCCGATCTCCCGTTTGGCAACCCTTTCGCTGTGATGAACCTGCTGTATGAACGGATTGGCGGACGAGATGGCCTCGCCCGGTTGTTGCGACATTTTTATGCCGATGTGCGCCAAGACCCGCTGATCGGCCCCACTTTTAACGCGCGCATCCAAGATTGGGGCGAGCACCTGGCCATCATCGCGAATTTCTGGGAAACGGTGCTGGGAGCAACGCGGACCTATTCCGGGCCGCTGCCGGCTTTGCACGCGCCGCTCGGGCTTGGGCCGGAGCACTTTGAGCGCTGGCTGTTCTTGTGGGGGGCCAATTGCCGGGCCCACTTGCCGGCCGAGGCGGCGGGAGAAATGACCGCGTCGGCCCGGCAATTGGGCCAGCGGCTCCAGGTGATGCTGGGTGTTTCTCCACCTGAAGCGGCGCGTCCGTTCGCTTGAGGGGTAACCTTGCCAGGCGTTCCGCCTCCCGAGTCGGTGCACCGGAAACAAGCCTTGCTTACGCCGCGTAGCGCTGGGTATTTTCGGGGTATCATGAACCCAACGGTCATCCTCGTGGCGGCCATGGTGCTTATGCTCCACGAGGTGTCGGCGCAACCGGCCGCTGACCGCGAACTCTTGCCGGATTTTCAAGCCTCCGTTCGATTCCACTTCCGTGAGAAAATCCCGGATGCCTTACCGGGCGAGAAAAGCGTCTCAGCCCCCAGTTATGAAACGGAAAACCTGCCGCCTGCGCAGCTGCTGCAGGAAAAGAAAAGGCGCGTTATCAGAGGGAAGGTACCGGACCTGCCGTTTGTCTTCTATCTACGTCTGACTCGCCCCAACCCACAAGGGCCGTCGCTCTTGGAGGTAAACGTGGTCGATCCGTACACTAACCAGGCGATCAAAGGATTTCCAGCAAAGCAGGATCTGACGGACGTCTCTGACTTCGAGATCCCGCTGTCCGGGGATCAGGCCCGCCGTGCACGGCACGCACTGAGAGGTGACCCGCTCGCTTTTCTCACTTACGTGAACCTGGTGGTTCGGCTGGGCGCATCCGAGTAACGGTGTTGCGGCGGGAGTATTGCAAAGGTGATGGTGCTGAGGAACTGCATGTTTGATGGTGGGGCGCTAACAATACCATTCAGACAGTTATCTCGGTGGATTGTCGGCACCGGAGGCTGCTCTGTACCCGATCGAATCGGCCCTAGGCCCAACGGGCCGGGAGACAGACGGTTAGATGGCCTGAAGGGCCAAAGGAACATAGGCCAGGGTTTACCCCACTGCCATTTCGTTAAGGGCCGGCGGATGGGGGCGCTTTCGTCCCGCAGGGACGGCTGAGGTTAGCCAGCGACTTCAGTCCCTGGAAGGGGCATTTAAAGAGCGATCGCGTCCTGTAGGGACGCCTGAAACGCTGCCCCGGAGGGTGCCGGCTCCCAAACGGCCGGCCAAACCCGGCGCGACCCTCGGCGCCAAAAACCGAACGGCTCCCCAATCTTTGACGCCCGCCTGGCCCGGCGCACGCCTTCAGGCGTCCCGAGGGGACGCACCCCCCGGGGAACGCCCGCACCGCACAGGCACTAAAGCTACCTGCCTAACCTCAGCCGTCCCTCCGGGACGAAAGCACTACCCGGCCTTGTATCCGCAACTAAATGGCAGTGGGGTTTACCCTGGGCTAAGTTCCTTTGGCCCTTCAGGCCATCAAACCATCTGCCAACCCGTTGGGTCTAGGCCGTTTATACGGTCTAATAGGTGTAACGCTGGCAGGGCACCTGCGCAGGAAGACAAAGTTTTTACCTCCGTGGCCGTCGAAATGGTATAAGAAGCAGAAAGCAATCAGCCGAGCGATTCGAGAAGAAGAGGATGGATCACACGCGGCCGTCTGCTGGCGTCCCGATCTGGCCGCAGTGGCGAGTTCGTACGCCCGCCCATCGGAATGGCCAGACTTGCCGAGGCATTCCAACTGCCGAACAAGCTTCACACGATTTGCGACGGGTCGATGCACCACAATTCCCGCAGACCGAAGCTTGAAAGCCAGACGGAACCGAGACCCGCACGCACTGCATCTCCCCCCTTCCCGATGAATCGAGCGGTAACTTGGTTCGTCGCCGGATCGATTCGCGACAGAGGCTGGCCGAGAGAAGTAACCCAGACCATCCCCTCTCCGGTGGTAATGTCACCACCGCGTCCGGGCGGCTGCACGTCAATCACAGAAATCACGCGATTGCTCCCAGGATCAAGCCGGGATACCGTGCCGTCATCCTGGTTAAGCACCCAGACCGCACCGAGACCGGCCACTAGAAAGCGAGGGGAACGGCCGACGGCGATCGTGGCGAGTGGTTGGTTGCCCACCGCATCGACGCGCAGAACGGAGTTTTGGTGTGTGCAGCTGACCCAGACGGCCCCAAATCCGGACGCTGCCGCAAAGGACCCCGGTGGGACCGGGATCCGTGCTTCGACCGTATTGCTAACTGGATTTACCCGCGCCAGGGAAGCGCCCCGTTCTGTTGGCATCCAGACCGCCCGCGCGTCGACGGCCAGTCCGCCTTCGTTGGTAGCCGCGGCAAGAGCGATTTTGGTCGTTACCTCATTGGAAGCCAGATCGACTCTAACCAGTGAGCCATCCCCGCAGCAGGGCACCCAAAGTGACCCATGTCCCACCACAAGACCTGAGCACGGCTCCGTGCCCACATGAATTTCCGTGGTGATCTGCGCCGACGCCGCGTCGACACGGACTACCGATCCATGAGCACGATTCGAAATCCAGATCGTCCTGCGCTCCTCGTCAATGCCGACCCAATCCGGAAACCCGGGAATTGAAAGCTTGGCCGTGATCGGCAGCAAAGAAACGTCTTGGGGAGGGAGCGCAGGAGTGGGCACCGGAATTTTCAGAGATGACTGTTCTAGCCGAGATTCTTGCTAAGCGTGCCGGCGTCGAGTCGCAAATCAAAATCGAAAACGGCGGCGGCCTTTGACATCCAACGGCGGGTTTCCGTTGCCGCAGACGAAAGCCGGCGTCAAACTTGCGTGGGACAGGCGAACCGTCGAGCGCTGCCGGCTTCGGTGGCAAAACAACCGACGGCACTGTGGGATGAACTGGCGGAAGCCATCCAGGCAGTATAACCATACAGATTATGAGCACCCCCACGGTCGGCATTTTGCCGGATGAGGACGCGGTGTATGCCAAGGTTACCCGGCGCCTCATTCCCTTCCTGTTTCTCTGTTATATCGTCGCCTTTCTCGACCGCGTTAACGTCGGATTCGCGAAGTTGCAGATGCAATCCGATCTCAGGCTCAGTGACACGGTCTACGGCGCCGGCGCCGGCATTTTTTTCATCGGCTATTTCTTTTTTGAAGTCCCGAGCAACCTGCTCATGCGCAAGGTCGGCGCCCGGTTCTGGATTGCTCGGATCATGATCACCTGGGGCTTGGTTTCGGCCGTCACCATGTTCACCCGGGGAGCCCTGAGCTTCTACGGCCTGCGTTTCCTGCTCGGGGTGGCCGAGGCCGGGTTTTTTCCGGGCGTGATCCTCTACCTCACTGAGTGGTATCCGGCCAGGCGGCGGGCGCGGGTGGTGGCCTGGTTTATGACGGCGATCGCCGTGACGGGCGTGATCGGCAGCCCCCTTTCCGGCTGGATTCTGCAGGCGTGCTCAAAAGCGGGCGGCTTGGCCGGCTGGCAATGGCTGTTCCTGCTGGAAGGGATCCCTTCGGTAGTCGTCGGGGTTGCCGTCCTTTTCTACCTCGACAACGGCGTGCCGGCAGCGACGTGGCTCTCCGGCGTCGAACGCCAACTCCTGCTCGCCAACCTGGAACGGGAGGAGCGTACCAAACGCCACATGTCGGTCGGGCAAACTCTGCGCAACCCCTGGGTGCTCCTGTTTGCAGCGGTCTATTTTTGCCTGTGCATGGGCATTTACGGCATCGGGTTCTGGCTGCCGCAAATCCTCAAAAACACGGGTGTGAAAGATCCCTTCGGCATCGGGTTGTTGACGGCAATCCCGTACGCTTGTGCAACCGTTGCTATGGTTCTGGCCGGTAAAAGCTCCGATCTCGCCGGGGAGCGGCGTTGGCATTTTGCCGTGGTGGCGGCCGTCGCCGGCCTGGGATTGATCGTCAGCACGTGGTTTCCTACTAACGTGCCGCTCGCCCTGGCGGCCCTTTCGTTGGCCACGGCCGGAGTCTTGTCCTCTCTTCCGCTGGCTTGGACCATGCCTACGGCGCTGCTGGCCGGTTCGGCTGCTGCGGCAGGCATCGCCCTGGTCAATTCGATCGGCAACTTGGCCGGATTTGTAAGCCCTTACCTGGTAGGTTGGATTTCGGATCGGACCCACCGCCTGGATACTGGCTTGTACGTCATTGCAGCGTTTTTGTTCCTCGGTGCAATCCTGGTGCTCGGCTTGGTGCCGGCACACCTTGTCAGCATCCCCGGTTTTATGCCCGATGCCGCTGGCAAACCGGACCGTCCCGAGGCGCCCCGCACCAGTCGGTAAGCGATGCCACGGCCCGCGCGCGTCCTTTTATAAGGTATGGGTCAATGATGTGCCTCAACGCTGCGCCCGGGGGTCGGCTCTGTTTACGCTCCCATTCAAGCAGCAGTTCCATCTCAGGCTGGGCGATGCGGGCAAAGTTGGTTAGCTCCTCAGTAGGATGAGATTTGATTTGTTCGTGCGCATTGTAGCCATGGCTGCCGGCTTGGCGGCAGTCGGTTTCTCGTTTTGGACGTTTTCCGAAGGAAGGCTGGGCCGGTTGGCCTGCGTAGCCCTGGCCGGGTTGGGCCTGATGCTGATCGTGGCGGTCATCGTAAGCAACCGGTTAAAGCCGGCGGACCTCTCACAGCTCAGGAACGAGTTGCAGGAACTCCGCATGGAGATGGCGGCTAAACAGGAGGACGTAGCGGCCAGGCAGGAAGAAGTTAAGCGGCTATCGGCCGCTTTGTGCGAGGTTCTCCTGGTGGTGGGACGATGGGCGGCTCGGGATCAGGCCGAACCGGTAGAAATCCAGGAATGGAAACGACGCCGTTTGCTGGAGACCATCGGGTACGCCGCCCCAGCGGCGAGGAAGGATCACGTGCTCGGGTTGATCCGACTCATCGACCAGGTTGATTCCACGAGCGGAGAAGCGCACCAGCGGGCGTACGCGAAGCTACTGGAGGCCTTCAGGGCTGAATCCGAAAGTAGTTAGCAGAGTTAGCCGGGTGAGGAGCTGGCGGCTCGCCCGATCACGCTCGCGGGAGGCCCTCTGCTGATCGGGTGCGATTGAGCCGCCCTTCTGCCGGCCCCGCAGACGCACGCTTGCGCGCGGGAACCCCTCGCGCGCGTGGGTCATGCGGTCACGTAGTCCGGACTATTCAGGGCGACCTTGGGAACCCCTCGCGCGTGGGTCATGCCCCTGTCGGTAATCCTCATGGCTTGTCAATTCAGCGTCGGGTGGGTCGCCAGGATCGCATCGGTCCTCCTCACTCCATCGGGTAAGTGACCGAAACGCCGATTGAGCTAAGATGCCCGCACGATCCTAAGGGTGGACAGCGTCCACCGTCTTAGAAACGTATAACAACTTAAGCGGGCCCCGGTTTTCCGGGGGGAACGGCCGGGGCCCATATTTTTTGGAGAAAAGCGTTGCGCCGGCTTCGCAAATCGGAGCCCTTCGCCCAGGCGCACTTCGAAAGGCACCCTTGACCGCAAAAACCGGATGGACCGGTATTGCTATTGTCCGGTAGACTTGGCCAGCGGATTAGGTCAGGCTCGTTGTACGCCTTCGCCAACCCTGCAATGTGCCGCTCACGTGCTCGCGACGTCACCATGAATGCCCCCTCTGCCGAAAAACCGCCTGACCCCGCGATGTCCCTCAAGCAAATCGTGGTGGCGATTTATCTCTCTCCGCGCTCTGAAGCCACGGCCCGCTACGCTGTAGGGATCGCCAGCGTCTTCGGTGCCTCGCTCGTTTTGGTTCACGTTTACCCGGTGATTGAAGTAAACGAATTCATGACCGAAGAAGACTACCGGCGAATGGATCGGCAACGGCAAGCGGCGCAAGCCGCGCTGACCAAGCTCACCCAAACGCTCCAGGCGGAGTACCCGGCGTGTGAGGAACGGTTTTTGATCGGCGAACCGGCCGAGCAAATCGCGTGGCTGGCCCGGGAACTCGATGCTGACCTCATCATTGCGGGCAGTCACCGTCCCGGTTTGCTGGTGCGACTCTTCAACCTGGACCAAGCGCCGCAGATCCTGCATCGCGCCCCCTGCCCGGTGTTGGTCTACCACCCGAAAAAAGCCCGCTAGGGACGCGAAAGCCGTGCGTTCAGCCCAGGCGCTTGGTCATCAACCTCCGTTCGTGTGCCGCAAAACCCGCCTTTTGATAAGCGCGCTGGGCCTGCGCGTTTTTGGTTTCAACCTCCAGGCGCAGCGTCCGGATGCCCCAGCGCCAGCAGTGCGCCTCGATCAGCGCAAGGAGGTGTTTGAAGTACCCTTTGCCGCGGTGCTCCGGCACCAGATACACTTCGTCGAGCACGGCGAACCGGCCATGGAACTCGACGGAGAAACCGAAGGTCAACACTGCGTAACCGATGGGGATGCCTTCCCAGTCGACCCACCACACCCGCCCGAGCCGCGCCGTGGTGACCAACCGCTGCAAGGCCTGGCGGGCTGACTCCTCCTCGTAGGGGAAACCGGCACTTTCATAGTTGGCCCGGACCAATCGAGCGAGTAACGGAAGGTCGTCTAAGGTGGCGGCGCGCAAAGTAATTCCCATCCTCAAAGGATTCAACCGTGGCCGCTGACTCCGCAAGGCCGGGTTGCCCCGCGTTGCCGGCGCGATTCCGGCCGTCGGTGCGGGTGGGACCCACTCGAGCGCCGAACGGCGTGCCGTAAAGCCGCCTGATTAACTCCCTTATGGCCTCAATTCTGATCGGAAATCGATGTCCGGCGGGCGGATTGGTTGAGACCCTGAAGAACCGGCCGGATGCGTCATGCCGTTCCGCCCGGTGACTTCAAACCAAAGACTGGGCGGTCGAACTGGAGCGGCTCACCCAGGGCAAAGGCGTGGCCCTCATCACCGGCCCGCTCGGGGGCCGTCACTGGAGGGAGAGCTATAAGGCGCTGCGTTCGACCGGACGGCTCGGCATGTTCGGCTCTTCGGTGGCCACGGGCTCGAAGCTCCCCGGGCCTGCACGCCTGCTGCCGGTTGTGCTCGGAACAGCGCGCCGGCGGGTCGCGCCAACCGGGCCGGCCGCCAAGCCGCTCGGCTCCTGCACCAGGTGCTCTTTGAGCAGTTTGCCGGCCGCTTCGAGCCTCCACTCGAGGCGTTGATCCTGGATTCGGATGCCATCGACGACCGCGTTACCGCGGAGCATCGGGTAAGCTCGACAACTGCCAACTCACGTCGACCAGAACTCGTCTTCGGTCTGCTGATCGCCCTGGTATTGCCAGAAGACCGCAGCTCGCCCATCCTTGAGCGTCCAGACGTGAACCTGTGGTGATGACCAGCTTCGATCGGCGCGTTGCGCACTCTCAGTGCAGAGCACGACCACTCGGTCACCCTTGGCCAGGATGTCGTCAATCTCAATACGGAACGTGCCGTGGGACAGGTCCATGAAGTGCTGGAAAAATCCCTGTACTTCGGCGTGCCCGCGGTAGTCGCGCGAGAGCGGTCCCCGCCCTGGAATGTGCCAGAGAATATCTTCAGCGAAGACTGCGAATGCACCTTGGAGATCGCCGCGAGCGAATGCGTCGTAGCCGCTCTTGATCAGCGCGGCGTTGGATTGGGCCATCATTGCTTCTGTCATCTCGAACTCCTGCGTGTAGGTTTGAGCATGATACTGCCAAAGGGGTTCAGATTCCAGCACCGGGCGGAAACGCGACCTCAAAATGAAGCGAACTACCCAGCCTAACGCCTGGGACGCCCGCTCTTGAGCCGTCGTAACCGTACGGCGATGGCGGCGCGAGCGCCCAGGCTGGCCTTTGCCGAACTTTAACCCGTTACCGGTCTGAAGTTAGTTGCCGCTGGTGGTAACCTTACTGAGGGGGCCGGCCAAGTCGGGGAACTCGCCTGTGTTCAGCACCTGTACACCGGCGTCGTGCTCGCCGTTGAAAGGCGTGACGGTATTAGGGCCGCCGGCCTTAACGACGTCTTGAGGGTTATTGAACCACAGGCCCAGATGATAAGTCTGAACCGGGTTCGTCTTAGGATTCTGCGTGGCATCCGGAATACGGCTGGGATCATGAAACGGATCGGGCGGCGCGGAGGCCACGCCTGGTGCCACGATGAAAGTCTCGATGCTGAAGCGGCCGATAAAGCGGCCGTACCCTATGCCGTTGCGATTGGTCTCGATGTCGCCCTGGTACCAAGCCAGCCCAAAGGGGGCGTTGGGGACCTGGATCACAAAGAAATCAAAGTCGGTGTTGGGCGGCAGGCCCCAGACCTTGACGTCCATGATCTCAACCGGGCCGACCGATTCGATGTGGACCCGGCCGTGGGCGTTGGGCGCCACGGTTGGGAAGTTGACCAAGCCTTTGGAGCGGACCAGGTCGAAGGTGAAGTCGTCGCCGTCGTTGTCATTATCCAGCGCCCGGGCAGGCGTGAGCGCGGTAAAGGCAAGCGTTAGGGCGGCCAGGGCCGTCAGCGAATGCTTGAGGAGTGGAGGTTGCATAACGTTTTTGGTTTTCATTTTAACTCGGGTTGTTTTGCGGTTGCGTGAAGCGACGGTGTTGGAACGCGGGCGGCCGGGTCGCTTTTCCGGACCCCCGCGGTGGGCAGGTGGCAAATCTATTCTGGGTACGACGTGTGGCCCGTTGCTGACCCTGGGCCGGCTTCCCCTTGACCGCTGGCCATCAGCGGCCCGTTATCGGGACAGTCATCCGGGGCAGGTAAACTCCCTCGGGTGATCTAATACCATTCGGATAGTTATCTTGGTAGAATCTCGGCTCAGGGGGTGCCGGCGCCGGAGGATACTCCGTAACTGGTTGAATCGATCTTAGGCCCAACGGGCCGATAGGACATAGCCCAAGGTTTACCCTGGGAAATCGTCAAATCACGATCGAGCCCTGAAGGGGCGTCAGAACCCACCAGCAACGTTTCCTATCGCCCCTTCAGGCCTCAGTCGAAGGAAAACCCTTCCCAAGGTAAACCCAGGGCTAAGGTCTCCCGACCCGTTAGGCCTAAGACCGTCTATACGGTTTAATAGGTTTAAAGCTGGCAATGCGCCTGGGAAGGAAGACAAGATTTTCCCTCCATGGCCGTCGAAACGGTATGATGGTCGCGCCGCGGCGCCTTGGGCCCGTCCGCCGGGCTTGTGCTGGTCGGTCACCGGGAAGGTAGCATGGCCCGGCACTTCCTCGGAGGGGGTCATGACGCATGGGTTACCGTCACATAGGTTAAACATAATTTATCTATTTATTTCGTTGCTTAGGATAGTCATGAAGGCGGGAGGATATCGGCTCGATTCGCCCCGACATCTCATACGTGTTCCACCTTGACCGGCCTGCAGGGTTGCGTTCTGAGGCCGATCTCACCCCAGTACAACGAGAAGGGCGCCTCCAAAGTTTCAGGAATTTAACAAACGCGCAGCGCCGCCATCGCCAACCGGCCCGCCGGGTGCCGCGGCGACCTGCACAAACTTGCCGGAAGCACCGCTTAGCCGTGCGAGGAGGCGGCTTCGAATTCCCGAATCAGCCGTCGAGCAACCCCAAGTTTTTGTTTGAGGTCCGCCAGGATCGTTTTGAACTCGGGATCGTTTTCAAAGACGCCCAGGAGGGGGTTGTCGAGCCCGAGTGGAAGGTGCAACAGGGTCCGATGGACCAGGTACCGGTCCAGGTGGTGATACGCCTCGTGTTGCCGCCCGATAGAGCGGCAGGCCCAGGCAACGCATAAAGGCACATCCCATGGAACGTCAGGTTGTGCCGGCCGCTCCAGGCGCTCCAGCCCGCGCTTGAGGACTTCCTCACTGACCTGCTGAGCCTCGGGCAGCCGGCCTGCCCTCTGCAGCCCAAGTGCGAGGTACGTTCTTGCCCAGAGATTTTCGCCGTCGTTTTCGAGTCGAGCCTGACAAGCGTCGATCACCGCCGGCCAGTCCTCCAATCCAATGGCGCAGTAAAGGAGGCCATCGGAAACCGAATAGGCGGTGCTCTGCAGCCGGGGAGCCAGGCGCGTTTCCGGCGGTAATTGCATGAACCCGGCATGGGCGGCGAGAAACCTGCCTCGCCACACCAGTCGGTAGCACTCCATCAACTGATGGAGTTGCGGGCTGGTCTCCTGATCGAGCGCTCGGTGCATCCAATTCTCCGCCAAATCGGTTATGTCGGCCCGATAAAGAATCTCGGCCGCATAATAAATCCGCCACGTTTCCTTTGGGTTCAGGCAGTAGGCCTTGCGGAAAAGCTGGTAGGCTTCAACAAATTGATGCCTCGAAATTGCCCTAATCCCAGCAAGTGCATTGGCCCCGTCATCGTCGGGCGCAAGCTCAAGCGCTTTCCGGAGCGCTTCATCGCATTGAGAATACCAGCCTTTGCGATAGTAAGCCCGTGCCAGGGTGGCGTAGCTGCGGACGTCCGACGGGTCGAGCGCAATGGCGCGTCGGGCGGACTTAACCGCGGAGTCGAGCAGTCGCTTCTCCCCACGGAAGCCCTCCTGCTCCAGGAAAAAGCACGCCAGCCCCGTGTACCCCAACGCAAAGTTGGGGTCCAGTTCGATGGCTCTTTCAAAAAGCTCGCCTGCTTTCTGGTTTGCCTCCGGGTCCAGTAGCTCCATGAGGCCGATGCCCCGAACGTAAAGGTCGTACGCGCTGAGGTTCTCCAGTATATCCGTGCGGGCCTTGCGCTCTTCGTCGGGCAGTTGCCGCAGGCGTTGAGAATCAATTGAAAGCCCGGTGCCGATGGCGCCCATGATAAGCGGCATGGCTTCCAGGAACCGGGACGGGCTCTGCAGACGCCGTCGTGGGTCCTTTTCCAGGAGCGCCTCAAGTAAAATGACGATCGGCTGCGGGATACCTTCCAGCCGTTCCCGCGGCAAGGGCATGTGCAAATGTTGGTGCATCACCTCAGCGGGGGTGCCGCGGAAAGGCGCTTGGCCCGTCAGCATCACCCAGAGGGTCGCGCCCAGCGAGTACAGGTCCGAGCGGATGCCCGCGCCTACTCCGCTGAATTGCTCCGGGCTGGCGAACTCAGGCGTCCCGGCAAAGGCCCCGGCGATTGAAATCGCCGTTTGAGAATGCCCTTCGTTTATTGCTTTAGCCAGACCGAGGTCGATGATTTTGGTCACCCCAACGCCTCCCGCCTCCAGACGCACCATGATGTTGCTTGGTTTGATGTCCCGGTGCACCAGATTTTGTTGATGCACCGCACCCAAGCCCGCCGCAACCCGGCCGGCAATTTCGAGCGCCAGCTTCGATTCGAACCGGCCGAAGCGCTCGATCAGCCGCGCGAGCGTCTCGCCCTCCACAAACTCCATCGCGTAAAAGATTTCGCGCCCACGGGAACCGAGATGATAAACGGACGCGACATTCGGGTGCCGAACCCTGGCAGCCGATCGCGCCTCGCGGAAGAAACGCCGGCGCGCCAACCCTTCCCCCAATAATCGTAAATTCAGGACCTTCAGTGCCACCGGAATCCGAAGATTCAGGTCGATCGCCTTAAAGGTAATGCCCATGGCCCCGTGGCCTAACTCATGGAGGCTGCCATCCGGACGGGCAAGGATTTCGTAGTGACCAAACCTTCTGGCTTCTGGCGCTCCGCTGGCCGGCTCATCAAAGCTTCCCTCGTGCACCAAGCCGTCGTCGCTGTTGTCGGGGTCAAGTGCGAGCCTGAGCAGGCAGACCGGACAGGAAGCAGCCGGATCACTAGCCGGCAGCTTCCGGCCGCAAATCGAACACCTGCGAACAGCTCGCGCGGGCGTTGAGCCCGATGTTTTTCCATCGGCCCGCACCCTCCGTTGTCCGGCGAATTTCATTGTGCCAAATGGCCTTCCGCAGCGACGAGCGCCTGGTAGAGCAGATGAATTTCCTCGTTAATGGCTGCGGGCTCCAGGACCGTGCGTGCGACCTCGCGGCGAAGGGCAATCGAATACTGCTGGCGCAACCTGTGGATGAGCGTGGTTACCGCAGCCTCACTGACCCCGAGCGCCGTTGCTGCCTCCTGATAGCAACCTGGCCCTTTGCTGCTTCCGCTAGGCAGGAACCCCTTGAGGGTCTCGAAGGTCTTTCCTTTGCCGCGGGCAGCATACTGCGCCTGCAGGCGGCTCATGGCTTCGTTCAGCAAGGTCAGCGCCCAGCGAGCATCGAAGAGTTGCTCGGCCGTTAGCCCTGAATCATCAGCCGGCTCAAGCTGATAACGGCTTTCAACGGCCTCGGCATCCAGGGAAATGAACGTACAAAGTCCGCCGCGCTTGATGGTGCGCTCCCGGCGGTGCGTCGTCATCAGGAAATTTTGCAGCGAGGCGAGAAGGAAGGAGCGAAAACGACCCTTATGGGGGGCGACCTGGGCTAACCCACGGTGCTCCAGCAAGTGGAGAAAAAAGCTTTGCGTCAGATCCTGCGAGTCATCGGGGTTATACCCGCGGCGGCGCACATGGGAATAAAGCGGATACCAATAGGTTCGATAAAGCTCAGCCAGCGCTGCCTGGCCCGCCGGCGTTTGATCCTGGGCGGCGGTCAAAACCATACTCCAGTGCGTCGAGCGGAATCTCGCCGCCTCAGCATCGACCGCGCCGTCTTTTGGGTTCACTCAACGCTCCAGGCTGCTACTCTAAACCTCCGATCCCACAACATTACACTTACGCCAACGCCGTTAAAGCAAATCTTCAGCGAGCCGGCCGCAGGTCAGCCGCGCAAGGTGAGGGCGGCCCGTCCGTTCATCAGCCGGCACAGCCACCAAGGTGTGAAAAGTGATCCGTTTGTCCCTGGTACTATTTAACCCATAACGCGCGAGCCATCCGACCCCTCAGCTACCACCAGGTTTCGATTACCCGGCTATCGTCGCGGTCGCCAAGCCCTTTTTCTGCGGCTTGTTTAAAGCGCTCGTGCGCTATGGTGAGCAGCGGAAGTGCTGCGCCGCAGGACTCACCGGCAGACGCGACCAGGCCGCTGTCCTTGACGAAGATGTTGATGGAGCTGGTGACCTCGACGTCGGTTCCCGCCAGCATGCGCGGCCCGCGATCGGACAGCATCCACGAGCCGGCAGCACCTTTCTCAATAAGCGGAAGGACCACGGCTGGGTCGAGACCCAATGAGCGCGCCAGGCTCAATGCCTCAGCGGCCGCAGTGATATGCACCGAGCAGAGATGTTGGTTGACGAGCTTGATGCTCTGACCGTCGCCAAGCCGTTCACCCGTTGCACGAACGACGCCCATCGTCGATAGTACGGGTGTGGCTGCGTCGATATCGCGTGGTTCCCCCGCTGCGAAAATGACCAGCTCCCCAGTCTTCGCTCTGGCGACCCCGCCGGTAACGGGCGCGTCCACCCACGGGCACCGACGCGCTGCAAGGCTTGCCCCTGCTCCCGCACGCTGAGCGGGCCGACGGTGGACATAAGGATCCAAAGCTGGCCGTGCGCCTTGTCACCGACTTCAGCGACCACCTGCGCAAGTTGCTCCGGGGTCGCCACCATGACGACGACGACTTCTGCCGCGGGGGCCGCTGCGAATCCGTTGACGGCATGAAGACCACTTGCTTTTGCCCGGGCGATCACAGGTTCAAAAACGTCTACGCCTGTGACCGAGTGGCCTGCCTTTTGGATCTGCAGCGCCATCGGCAAGCCGATCGCACCGACACCGATGAAAGTGAGTTGCCTCTCCATGACCTCAGACCTCACGCCAGCCAGTCTTTGAGTTGGGCCACGATCGCCGCAGTAGAGATGCCGTAGCGGTCATGCAGCGTCGGTAAAGCGCCGGCGTCGAGGAACTGATCGGGGAGCGCGATCTGCCGGAACTCTGGCCGTACGTTCGCGCGCATCAACACCCCCGCGATTGCCTCACCAAGACCACCGATTGTGCTGTGGTTTTCTGCGACTACAACAAGCCGTCCTGGCACGTTGCACTGCGCGATAACGGTCTCATTATCCAGCGGCTTGATGGTCGGCACGTGGAGTACGGCCACCCTGACGTGGTCGAGCGTAAGTTTCTGCATCGCCTCAAGCGCGCGCATCGTCATGATGCCGGAGGAAATGATGAGAACATCATCTCCGTCACACAGCAGTTTGGCTGTACCTAACTCGAACTTGTAATCATACTCATCGAGTACCACCGGAACCTTCCCTCGCAGAAGGCGCATGTAGACGGGGCCTTTGTGCGCAGCGATCGCGGCGACTGCCTGCTCGGTGTCCAGTGCATCGCACGGGTCTACGACCGACATGCCCGGGACGCTGCGCATCAATGACACGTCCTCGGTTGCTTGGTGACTGGGGCCGTAACCCGTCGTCAGACCCGGCAGCGCAGCGCAGATTTTGACGTTGAGGCCCTCTTCGGCAATTACCTGGTGAATGAAGTCGTAGGCTCGTCTAGTCGCGAAGACTGCGTAGGTGGTGGCAAAAGGAATAAATCCCTCCTTCGCCATGCCGCCCGCAGCCCCCATCAGTAACTGCTCGGCCATACCCATCTGGAAGTAGCGGTCCGGATGAGCGGCGGCGAATACGTGCAGGTCCGTGTATTTGGATAGGTCTGCCGTCATGCCGACGATATTGGTGCGCCAATTGGCTTCCGCCGCGAGCGCATGACCGAATGGTGCAGGCATCGTGCGCTGACCTTCTGACGCAATCGATGCGATCATCGCAGACGTGGTCAGACGCGGCTGTTGAGTTCTGGTGGTGCTCATTGATAGTCTCCCTCGCCCTGCGCCGCCTCAAGCGCCGCCAGGGCCTTCTGCCATTCGTCTGGATTAACGCGGATGAAGTGGTTCTTCTCTCGCGTTTCGAGGAAAGGAACGCCCTTGCCCATGAGGGTGTCGAACAGGATCACTCTTGGAACGGGATCCGCAAGGTTGCGTGCGGTATCGAACGCAGCCTTGACGGCCCGCAGGTCATTGCCATCCAGACGCTGCACATGCCATCCGAAAGCCTTCCATTTGTCGACGATCGGCTCAAATCCGAGAACTTCATCGGGCTCCCCATCAGCCTGCTGACGGTTGATGTCGACCAGCACGATCAGGTTACCGAGCTTGTGGTGGGCCGCGGACATCGCCGCTTCCCACGTCGCGCCCTCGTCGAGTTCGCCATCGGACATTGAGTTGTAGACGAAAGCCGGGTTGCCCTTCAGGCGCAGCCCAAGCGCCATCCCGACGGCGATCGCCAGCCCTTGACCCAGGGAGCCGCCGGACATCTCCATGCCGGGCGTGTAAGTCGCCATGCCTGACATCGGAAGGCGGCTGTCGTCGGAGCCATACGTCTCCAGTTCGGCCTCGGGGATGATGCCGACTTCGAGCAGCGCCGCGTACAGGGCGATGGCATAGTGGCCGTGGGAGAGGAGGAAACGGTCGCGTCCCTCCCATTCAGGGTCCTCGGCCCGCAGGTTCATTGCGTGGCAGTAAGCGACCGCCAGGACGTCGGCTAGTCCGAGGGCTTGGCCAATGTAGCCCTGGCCCTGAACTTCGCCCATGCGCAGCGCGAAGCGGCGGATACGGTGAGCGTGGCGCGCGAGTTCAGCCAAGGAATTGCTCGCCACCGAAGGGGGTGCGGAGGTGGGTATCATATTTGCATTCCGAGGCTGCCCGGATGGCCTCACCACCGGTCCGCGTAGCTACCGGCTTTCAGCAATCGCAGGCAGAGTCCGGTTAGATGAAGCCTCGCACCGATTGGAAGGGGCGCAAAGCGAAAAGATCGTGCACGTTTCCGGCGCGGCTCCTTCAGGTGCATGGTTGACCCGCACACGCCTGGCGGAGAGACGGGAGCTGTCCTCCTCATCGCGGAAGCCCATCATAGTCACTCCGGGAACGCCTGTGAGTTTTTATCCCAGCGTTGCTCTTGTCGCCACAAACGGGTTACTGCAACTGAAACGCATCCACAAATTGGCCGCGCTTGCCGAATGCCATTGCTTTGCCTGCGCTGGCGACGAATCTAAGGTTATGGAAACGTCAACCAAAGCTGTGGCTTGCGATGCGTGCACCTTCTGGAAGCCTACCGAATCCGACCGGGGCGAGTGCCATCGCCATGCCCCTCAGGCCGTCGTTTTCCACGTCGATGACCAAGTGAAGTTCGAGTCCCGCTTTCCGATGACGGCCGGGCAGGATTGGTGCGGAGACTTTTCGCAGAAGGCATCTTGATAGCGCCGTCTGATTCTAATTCTGGTTGCGGACACCCCCCGACCCGCTAAACTGGGCCGTGCCTTTTGACCCGGATTTGGTGATCAAGCAGCTTTGCCCGCTCTTTGCGCGACAGGCCGACGAATTGATCGACCTGCACGAACATGCGCGCAAACGCGTCCTGCCGGGCCGCTGCGTGCAATGTTACTTCCGCCTGCAAGGGGCGGCTAACCCGCAAGCAAAAAGCGCTTTGGTGCCCTTGCGCTCCTGGCTTGAGGCCAACATCGAAGTGGTGGCAAAGGGCTCCCAAAATCAAGTGCTCGAGACGGTGCCGCTTAGCCTGGAGGCTGCGGACCTGGAAGGCTATTGCCGGGGGATGATGACCCAGTTTCGTGAGGACCGGGCGTACCGCCTGCCGCAACTGACCCTGGAGTTTCAGTACAAAGCGGCGGCCTAAGTGAATGAGTTAAGTTCCCTAACCGAATAAGCCGGCGGCCCGGTAAGCGATCAGGCCGCAGACGAAGTGAAGCAAGCCCAGGTAGTTCTCGGCTTTCTTGGCCCGGCGGGTCAGCAGGCTGCGGAAACGGTTCATCCGGCTGTGGGTGCGTTCCACCACGAGAGCGGCGGGCCTGCTGACCGGGCTTGGCCTCCGGGGCAGGGGCCGCGGCTTGGCCCCGCAAGCCGATGTGCGCCTCAAAGCCCAACGCCGCCGCCGCGGCGCGCACTTCCTCATAGTCATAGCCCTTGTCCAGGCAGAAGTGCTGGGGCTCAGCGGCCGACGGCGGGGGCCGGCGCACCGGGATGCTCTGAATCGTCTCCGTCAAGAGCTTGAAGTCGTTGCGGTTGGCGCCCGCGACGGCTAAGCCCACGGGCACGCCGCTGGCCTCCACCAACACCGAGCGCTTGGTGCCCTGCTTGCT
>Ga0213876_10000338_pt1 | contig 40837 bp, 35 predicted proteins | sample BarmaccomBMRX_R9_FD_160113 | JGI IMG/M metagenome (GOLD analysis project Ga0213876, IMG submission 160113) | Root-associated microbial communities from Barbacenia macrantha in rupestrian grasslands, the National Park of Serra do Cipo, Brazil - RX_R9 | ecosystem: Host-associated > Plants > Roots...
CCAGGCGCTCGTCCCGGCGCCCGGGGCCCGACGAGCGCGCCTGGCAAGCGCAGGTCCGCCTCTTTCACCGCTGGCGGCACCTCACCGGGCCCCGGGGTGTTCCACCACCGCCGGGGCTGCTTACTTTCTTACGAAAGGAAGATACTCGACGCTTCGGACAGAAAGGTTCCGTTCGTAAGGTTCCGCCGCCGAAGACGATACGCTCCCGCTATGGGACGCCGGGTTGACGTCGACGAGCTCCTCGATGCGCAGGATGTGGCAGCGATCCTCGGCCTGGCGCATCGCAACACCGTGAGCGAGTACCAGGCCCGCTATCCCGAGATGCCGCGTCCCGTCGTTGATCGCCGCGCGGGACGACTGAAGCTGTGGCTACGCCCCGAGGTCGAGCGGTGGGCGGCTCAGCATCGCCGGCGTGTCGCTGGTCGCGGGCCCCCGCGACTCGCCGATTCCCAGTCCTGAGCTTGTTGGCGTTCGCCGCGAGCTGTTTCTCCTAAGTTCAGTTTCCTGGGTCAGTGCCTCGTCTTGAACCGGGGATCATCTGGCTGCGTTTTTGCGACGGCAGGATGCCGTCGTGAAAACGCAGGCGTTCGCGTCGGGCCAGCTGACGATGGGGTTCACCGGGACGATCGGGCCCGACCCGATAGTAGTAGCCGGTCCGGATGAGAACTACTGTGACCTTCCGGACCAGACGGACGCCGAGTCGTACCGCGTCTTCGCAAGGTCGCCAGAGCCGTGCGTTTCAGGATTGCGCGAATCCCGAAAGCAATCGCGACAAGATGCCCGGTTTCGCGCGTTCGAGGGGCCGCGACCGGCGGCGTCGAGCTGCTCGTCGGCTTGCGGAGGACTCCGGCGTCCGCCGCGCCGCGGGCTGGGATTGACACCGGAGCACGCAGCGCTTTGAACGCCGCGACCGACCTCGGAACGCCGGATGCGCTCTTGCACAGGAGGGTCGCCTTTGGAGAAAGCAGCGCCTCGGTTCGATTCGATCGGCGCACACGCGTCTACTCGGTCAACCTTGCGCTGCGCTAGGCGCTGATCCTCAGCGGCTCCTGCCCGTTGGCGCGCATACCCCGTTCGATCGCGGCGTTGACGGCCTCCAACACGGCGACGCGTGCGTCGCGTTTGCTGTCACCCGGAACCACCGTCCACTTCGCGCGATCATGATCAGTGCGCTCAAGCATCGCCGCAACGGCGGCCTCGTACTCCGGGCGCCGCTCGCGATTACGCCAGTCCTCCTCGGTCAGCTTCCAGCTCTTGAGCGGCTTGCGCTCGCGCCGGCGAAAGCGGCGCAACTGCTCCTCGTCGGAGAGGTGAAGCCAGAACTTGACCAGGATGGTTCCCTCGAGGCACAGCCCACGCTCGAACCCCACGATCTCGTCGTAGGCGCGCTCCCACTCCGCTTCTGAGGCGAATCCCTCGACCCGCTCGACCAACACCCTGCCGTACCACGAGCGATCCAACACCGACATCCCACCCCACCCCGGGAGCGCCGGGCCGAAGCGCCACAGGAAGTGATGGCGCCGCTCACGTTCGTCCGGCGCGGCGAATCCGGCAACCGTCACGTGGCGCGAGTCGAGCCTTGAGACGAGCCGCTTGATCGCGCCTCCCTTGCCGGAGGCATCCCAACCCTCAAACACAACGCACACCGGCGGCCCCAGCTCACCGTCGCCGAGCTGACCGCCAACCTGCAGACGCAACTCGAGCAGACGCTTCTGGGCGGCTTTGAGCCTCCGCTTGGCCTCCTTCTTGGGCAGCTTCGCGGACAGGTCGACGTCCTTCAGACTGGCCATCGTCCGGATCCTCTCAGAACCATGCCGGCGAAGCCTAGAGCCAGATCAGTCCCGCCCCTGAGGAAGGCGAGGTATGTGGGTGCCCGCGATCCGAGCCCCGCTGCTTGCCGCGGCCCGCTCGGCCGGCGCGGCCGATCTCGCAAAGGCGTTCATCTGCTCACCATTCCCTCGTCGCCGATCCGATCGTAAGTCCGACGATCCCGCGGCGCACAAAGCAGTCGTTTGCGCCGGCGACGACCGACGACTGCTACTGGTTACGGCGGCGGCCGCCCCAGCCACACGGGAGGAGTGATCGCGAGTGTCGCCGGGCGGACGAGTGTTTGCCCGGGATACGCACGTGTCGCTGGGGCCATGGCGCAGTTCGGAGGCGTCGCCGCCCGCAGTGCCGGCTGTGATCGCCGGCGCAGCTACGGGCCTCGCCGGAGGCCGACTGGAGCCTCCAGGTCGACCACCACAAGGCGGGGGAGCCTCGACGGTGGTTTTGGCGCTTCCGGCGGGAGCGCCGAGACTGCTTGTGTCGCCGCCAGGCGCGCCGATCGCTGCTAGCTGAAACGTCAGCACGACTTTCGGCGTCCTGAATTTCTTCCTCCGCCGCTGCTGGTTGTGGTATGACGGCGCAGGGCTCCCGGAAGGGGGCGAATCAAGGCAGCCGTTCTACGGCGGGCGGCCGCTGCCGCGCAGCGCGGCGGCGAAGGGCGAGCGACATGGCGAACTACATCACGACCGGCCTCGCCAACGACGGCAAGACCGCCCACTACCACGTCAAGTACGACGCCGCGCTCGACCCGGCGGTTGGCCAGGCGACCGCGAGCGCGCTGATGGCCGCCTGCGACGGCGACTTCGATCTGATGAACGGCTGGTTTGCGAACATCGGCCAGCCGTGGTCTGAGCTCATGACCGTCCAGATCCAGGCGGCTGAGAACGGCACGGGCGCGAGCTGGACTGACCTGAGCTCCCCCATGACGCTGGTTCCCGGAAGCCTGCCGCCCAATACCCCGGCCCCGGGCGCCTCGGTGAGCCCGTGGTTGGTGCGCTATCTCGTCGTCTCCGAGGCGGTCGAGATGTTCATGGACGCCCAGCACAAGGACTGGTTCGGCGCCGAGTGGTACGACTTCGGCAACGAGGGGAGCGCCGGCGAGGGGCTGTCCAGGTTCCTCGCCGGTCAGTTCCTGCTGTTAAATGGCCAAAGTCTCGACGTCGCCTCCGGCTACGACATCGCCAACAACTGGCTCGGGTCCAAAGATCGCGGCGACTACGTCAACCACGTCGACGGGGGCGCCGACATGGGCGTGACGCCCGGCTGCGCGATCCTCTTCATTTACTACCTGTTCACCCAGCTTGGCTTCACGATCAATCAGATCGTCGCCGCTGGCGCGAAGTCGCTGTCGGGCGTCTACCGCAACCTCACCGGCGACCGAAGCGATCCATTCCCGTACTTCAAGCAGATGCTCGACACGGCGTTCCCGGGCACCTCGCAGATCACGAGCGGGAACCTCGACGACCCTTACCCGCTTGGGTCGCTGTCGTTCGTGGGGGTCAAGGACACATACGGCCGTGACGAGGTCACCGATGTTGTCGACGCCGGGGGTGGCCGCTATCTGAATGGGTGCTTCTTGGCGCTCGATGGCTTCAACCAGCAGGTTCTCGGCTCGACCCTGCCGTCCGCGCCGAGTATCCCTTTTGCGGGCGCCGGCGCCGCGCTGGCCGAGCAGGGGCCCATCCCGCAGGCGAGCAACCCGCTTGTCCCCCAGCGGATCCTGTTCCCCTACGACATCACTTTCACCAGCGAGACCGTCGGCGCCTTCCCGCCGTTCGGCGAGACTCCGGTGAACGTGGCAAGTCAGATCTCGCTGCTCGGCGCGACCTTTTCGGCGTCTACGGCGTTCTTCTTCACGGCCGGCCGCGACCCCTATTTCACCAACGTCAACGCCTCGCGCGAGAACGTCGAGTGGTTGAGCCAGGACCTGCGCGTGTTCACCGCCACCCCGAGCCTCGAGCCTTTCCCGGTGAGCGGCGGCCCGACGTTCACCGACGACAGCGTGATGGGCGCGTACGACTACCTGCGCGCGCTGCTGACGTTCCTGAACACTCACTATGGCGACCCCGCAGGGCCCGACCCGTTCGATCCCGGAGCCCCGATCCTACCGGGACAGGCCGCCGCGTACACGGGGGACTCGTCGGTGACGCCGACGACGCGCAAGAGCGGCCACAAGCACACCAACTACAACTTCGCGCTCGCGCGCGTGCGCCTGCGGGGATCGCAGGGCGGCGCCGGGGAGGCTCACGGCGTCAGGGTGTTCTTCCGCCTATGGAGCACGCAGAGCTGCGACACCGACTGGGATCCCAGCTACTCGTATCTCAGCCAAACAGACGCCACCGGCCTTCCGTTGTGGCCGCTGGCGCCGAGCGACGCGTACACGATGCCGTTCTTCGCCACCGCCAACGCACCCAACTTCAGCGATCCGAGCGACCTCGAGTACGGCGCCGCCGGCGCCAATAACCACGACATCACGATCAACCAGGGCGACGCCCAGTGGACGTACTTCGGTTGCTTCCTAAACCTGTACGACCCCGGCTTCCTGGTCAACGGCACCCAAGTACAGAAGCTGCTGACGGGCGATCATCACTGCCTGGTGGCCGAGATCGCGTACCCGGGAGCGCCGATCGTCAACGCTAACGGGGTCACCATGTCGCCGGAGATCAGCGACAAGCTCGCCCAGCGCAACCTCCAGGTCACGCACTCCAACAACCCTGGGAGCCAGCCGACCCATGTGATCCCCCACACGTTCGACACCAGCTTCAGCGCGCCACTGTCGTTCACCACTGGCGCGCTGCCGGACGAGTTGATGATCGAGTGGGGCGACGTGCCAGCGGGCAGCACCGCCAGCGTCTACTGGCCCGACGCCGGGGTCGGCGACGTCCTTGCGCGCAGCGCCGTGATGTACGGGAGTCAGGCGCTCAGTGCAGGGCCGCGGGACACGCTGCTCTGTCAAGCCGGCCCGGGCGTCACCTACATCCCGATTCCAGCGGGCAGCGGCCCGGGTCTCGCGGGTCTGTTGACGATTGAGCTCCCATCGTCCGTTACCGCAGGGCAGGAGTTCGACGTCGTGATCCGGCGGATCGGGACACGAACGGTCGATGTCCCGCCGCCCATTCCGATCGTCGGCATCCGCCGCGATCCGTCTGAGCACGCGGCGCGCGTGTCCGCTCGCGCCTCCCGCGCCGCCGAACGGCGCACAGAAAGCGTGATCGCACCCGCCCGGAGCGAGGACGCCGGGGTCTACCACGACAAGACGCTCGTGGAGCGCTACGTGGTCGGCAGCTACCAGGTCAAGGTGCCGGTCAGCGTCGCAAGCGCACTGCTCGCGCCCGAGGAGGACCGCCTGGCGATCTTCAAGGCCCGCCTGGCTGCGCTGCCTGAGGCGAGCCGCTGGCAACCGGTGTTGGCGCGCTATGTCGATCTGCTCGCGGCCCGGGTGGACGGCCTGGGCGGTCAGGCCGATCAGGTCGCGCCGTCGCTGGACGGGTACACCCCACCGCTACTGCGCGCTCACGAGCTCGGCGGCGAGCTCTTCGGGCTGGTAGGCGAGGTGGTGTTCGACTGCTTCGGTGAACTCCAGGGCTTCGTGCTCGAAAGCTGCTCGGCCCGGCGGGCGTTCCGCGCCCACGGGTCGGCAATGCGCGAGCTGCTGCTCGAAGCGTGCCGGACCTGCATGCCGGTCGAGGTTCTAGCCGACGGCGACCGCGTGCAGCGACTGGTGGTGCGCGGACACTAGCGCCAGGCGCACGGCTACGCAATCGCCCCCGCAGCGGGACCTCCCGTGGGCGTGGCCACCTAGGGACCGCCGCGCTCGTGCCGCTCGCACGATCGCATTCGTATTCTCGCTGGCGCTTAGGCGGGACGCTCGTATCGGTATCAGCCGCCGGGGCCGAGCTCCTGCGCAAGCATCGCCACCAGCCCTATCGAGGACCAAACGAAATCACCGACCGTCCCATAGCTGGGAAGCGACGAGCAGACACGGAAAGCGACGTTGCCAAGTCGCGCCCACACTCGACATGTTGGCTCCCCAATCGGATTCCGACAGTCTCGGTTGCTCGGCGGACGGCTCTCCCAATGAGAGATGGGGCAGTTCGCGCCTCGACTACTGGCGAGAGTGTCGGTCCGCGAGAATGCAGCAGCGGCCGCCGTACCCCTGGCCGCCGACGACCCGGCTTCCGCAACCGAATTCGGGAGCAGCAACGTCACTGGCCCGGACGCTGGCTGTCGCAGTGGACGAGATCCGATGGCCGAGCCGTCACGACGTCGGCCTGCTGGATCCCGCTGACGAAGCGGCGGCCATCACCCGATGCCGCCGTCATGGGGCGCTCCGGAACAGGCCCCCGCTCATACCACGAGTGCCTCTCGTGGTTCGCGCCCGACGCCCCTGGTTCGCGCGGCCACGAGGGCAGACTGCTGCGGATTGCGGATCAGACCTTGATCACCTGGAGCGCCGGATGGGCGGCGGACATTTGGTCATAGTCGTCGTCTTGTGTGACGACCGGAAGGCCGTGTTCTACTGCGGTTGCAGCAATCAGAGCGTCGGTGAGCTTGACCGTTCGTTGGACCCCCACGGTGCGGCAGTCCACGACGAGGCGGGCCCAGCTGACCATCACGGCCTCGCTAATGGGGATCGGATCGGCCGTCCGCGCCAGCGCGAGTGTGTCCGCGCGCCGGGCACGAGTTGTCGCATCGTCGGCGCTGAGAACCCCGAGCTGGAGCTCGCCAACGGTCACGACCGACACCGCCACATGCTCGGGCAGGTCGCCAAGCGGCCGCCCGGTTTCACGCGCGATGAAGACCGACGTGTCCAGCAGGCCCGAGCCGGTCACAGCTCGTCGAGCGTCTGACCGGCAAGCTCGTCGAGAACGCGTGCGAGTCCGGGATCAGCTGCGCGCTCCCGGAGTTGCTCCCGCAGCTGTGCGCCTGACAGCCAACGCGCGCGGCGGCCGTGCGGCACGATGTCCGCGACGGGTTCGCCGTGGACAGTCAGCGTGACGCGCTCGCCGGCCTGGACCGCGTCGATCACCTGGCCGGTTCGGTTACGAAGGTCCCGCACGCCGATCTCCATGTGCGACAGCGTAGCACAGACCTCCAGCGCCCGATGACCGGTCCGGTCGTGTCCGCCTCGATGAGGCCGACGTGAACCGTTGCCTGAGCCCTGCTCTGCTTCGGGCGCGTGCATCTCGGGGCGTGACTTTGCCTTCCCCGGTTTGCGCGGATAGGGGGGAGCGCAGGAAGCGGTTGAGACGCGTACACGGCATGTGGAGCGGAGCGTCCGTTGTCGGGGTGGTGAGCGCCTCGGTCTAGATGTGGATCGTGCCGTCGTCTTGGAGCGTCCAGCCCGGATTGTGGGCGACCTCCCATACGTAGCCGTCAGGATCGGCGAACGCTCCGGTCGTGCCACCCCAATCGGCCCGGTCGGCGGGGCGGACGATGGCGCCGCCAGCGCGCTCTGCCTCGGCCAGCACTGCACCGACTTCTTCGGGTGAGCGCACGTTGTGGGCGAGCTCGATCCCGGGTGCGCCGTGCCCGCCAAGCGCCGTCCAGAGTCCGAAGACCATTCCGCCGGCCTGAAAGAAGCAGACCTCGTTGTCGGGCTGGTGAGCCCCAGACCAGCCGAGCGCCTCGTAGAACTCGCGGGCGCGGACAAGATCCTCGACGCCGAGCGTCACCAAGCTGATGCGCTGTTCCATTGCCATAGCATCGCATCGCGGCGGATTACCGCGGGTAGGACGACTACCCGCGGCGGTGGCGGCCTTGGTTTGCCCCGCCCACGACCTCGTCCAGCTCCCGCGACCGGAGACCGATTTTGACCCACCGCATCAGCATCCCCGACGCGAACATCGAGCTGATACGGGCCAGCTTCGGTGAGTTCAACGCCGGCGATCTCGATGCCTGCGTGGCCCGTCTGGCCCCGGACTTCGTGATCAACGTGGCCGAGCTGGCCGAACCCATGCACGGCCGCGACGTCTGGCGGCAAGGCGCGGAGATGATGAGGCGGGCCTTCCCCGACCTCGAGGCCGACATCCGGGACATCTTCGCGGCCGCGGACCGTGTCGCTGTCCGCTTGACCTTCCGCGGCACCCACGCCGGTGAGTTCCTGGGCATCCCGGCCACCGGCCGCAGGATCCAGTACGTCAGCCACGAGTTCTACCGAGTCGTCGAGGGTTTCATCGCCGAGGAATGGATCTGCTCAGACACAGCCACCCTGATGCGCCAAGTCAGTTGAAGGAACTGCAGGCACCTCGTTATCAGGCGGATCTGCTTTGGCCGTCGACACACTCGACTCTCGAAACGGCCGACTCCCGCCTCGCGCGGTCAGCAGGGCGGTCGTTCCGGCCGGTCGTCGGGCGCTCGTGGCCGCCCTGCAGGTGGCGAGGAAGAGAGCCGAAGGGTGACGTCGGTATGGCACCCGCATTGTTTGTTCCCGGTACTCGCGGATACGAGGCGCAGGAACTATGCTCGGTCGCATGGGTCCTGGTGGACCTACTGGGGTCAGCGCTGGCGAACTAGCCACTTATACGTTTCTGTTCACCGACGTCGAGGGGAGCACGCGTCGCTGGACGGCGGACCCTGACGGAATGCCGGCGATGCTGGCTGCTCATGATCGTGTGTTGAGGGATGCGGTGGAGGGCCATACAGGGAGGGTGTTCAAGCACACGGGCGATGGGATCTGTGCTGTGTTCGGGTCGGCCAGTGACGCGGTCTTGGCAGCGGTTGAGGGTCAGCGCAAGCTTGAGCTACCGGTCCGGATGGCGGTCCATACCGGGGAGGCGATCCGCGGGGATGATGATTTCTTCGGGATTGCTCTGAGTCGCTGCGCGAGATTGATGGAGGTCGGACACGGAGGACAGGTGCTGCTGTCGGCGAGCTCCGCGCCGGCGCTTGACCACCCGCAGGAGGGAATTGAGGTACGAGACCTCGGCGAGCAGCGTCTGCGCGACCTGGGCGATCCAGAGCACATCTTTCAAGTCGTGGCACCCGGGCTTGCCGAGGAGTTCCCGCGCCTCAACTCACTAGACGTCGTCCGCCATAACCTTCCCGTCCTGCGATCCTCGTTCATCGGCCGCGATGTCGAGTTGATCGAGCTCTGCGAACGGATTGGCCGCGGACAGCTCGTGACACTGACCGGGATCGGCGGATCTGGTAAGACACGCCTGGCTCTCGAGGCTGCGGCGCGACTTGCTGAGCGCTTCCCAAACGGTGTGTTCTTCGTCGACCTGGCTGTCGTTTCTGACTCCGATTTGGTCGGTCAAGCGCTGGCGTCCGCGCTCGATCTGCACCTGGTCGATACGAGCAGCGGGACCCTCGCGGCTTATCTCGCGGGTCGTCGGGTTCTTGTCTTGCTCGATAACTGCGAGCATGTGTTGGACGCCTGCGCCGAGCTGACCGACCGACTGTTGGGCCGATGTCCTGCTCTACATGTCCTGGCGACGAGCCGTGAGGCACTGGGAGTCGATGGCGAGGAGGTGTTTCGAGTGCCGTCACTGCGTGCGGACACCGACGCTGTGCGGCTGTTTGTCGACCGCGCCCGGGCGGTGGGCGGCCAGGGGTTCGACCGAGAGGACGAGGAGGTGGTCGCTGAGATCTGTCGGCGGCTTGACGGCATCCCACTGGCGATTGAGCTCGCCGCCGCACGGACAACCCACCTAGCCCCGAGCCAGATCCTCGAGCGCCTCTCCGATCGCTTCCGACTGCTGACCGGAGGACGTCGTCGCGTGCAGCGCCAGCAGACGCTGTCGGCTGCAATCGAGTGGAGTCACGGCTTGCTCAGCGATGCCGAAAGGAGACTGTTTGGCCAGCTGGCTGTATTCCGCGGCTCGTTCTCGCTACTGGCCGTCGAGGGGATATGCAACCGCGAGGCGCTTGACCAGCTCGGCTCGTTAGTAGAGAAGTCGCTGGTGAACATAGTCCCGGCGCAGGCGGCGCCTCGATATCGGCTTCTCGAGACGGTTCGGCTCTACGCGGAAGATCGCCTGGTGGCATCGGGTGAGGCCGAGTGTCTTCGTTCGGCGCATCGTGACTGGTTCCTGAGCTGGCTTGAGGCGATCCCCATCGGTCAGCTCGTCGGAATTGGCAGCGGAGATCGCGTCTATGAGGTCGAACCCGAGGCCGACAATGTGACTGCCGCGCTCGATTGGTCGCTCGAGGAGAAGCGACTCGACCTCGTCGCCAGGGCCGCATCTCGCATGGTCGGATTCTGGTGGGCGTACGTCCACGTCGGCGAGATGGGAACCTGGTGGCGCGTCTTGCGCGAACGTCTGACGGAGCTGCCTCCCGCAGCACGACCCCTCGCGCTCGTGGTGGGGATTCAATATGTGACCGCCACCGGCGACTTCGAAGCAATGCAGGAGCTCAGCTCCGAGCTGCTGGCGGTCGCGGCGCCAGGCAGCTGGGCGGCCGCTTACGCGTGGGCGATCCAAGCCCTGTATTGGACCTATGGGGATCCTGAGCGCGGAAGGCGGAGTATCGAGGAGGGACGCGCAAGTGCTAACGCAGCAGGGGTTGCGGAGTTCGAGCGGACGGCCATGATGCAGGCAGCCAACCTGCTGACTGGAGACGCCGCCCAGGACGAGGAGCTCGGGGTTCGCGAGCTGCTCGAGACTCTGTATGAGGCGATTCCGGAGACACCGCCGGGCCCTGCATTCGTCGTCTTGGGCATCTTCGCCGCGCTCGGCGACACGCGTCGCGCGTCGGGGCTGATTTCCAGGGTCCCTGCACGGACCCCAATCAACCGGTTCCAGCGGGAGCTTGTCGCGGTCATCACCGCCCTGGCTGACCACGAGCTCGGGGTCGCGTCGGAGCACCTTCAGGCGTTGGTGACCATGGTTCGCGAGTACGCGATTCCTCTGGGCGAGGTCTCCTGCCTGATCGGTTTCGCCTCGGTGGCAGCGGCCGCCGGAGATCACCAGAGAGCGTCACGTCACCTGGCGACCGTGCGCCAGACGGCGCCATTTCCGTTCCGCACGCCGGTGGAGGTGCTCGTCTACCGCCGGACCGTGCGGTCGGTGCGCGATTCGCTCGACCCCGAGACCGCCCAGCGCTGCCGTACCGTGGGAGCCGCGACTCCGATAAGCCAGGCCATTGACAAAGAGCTCGTCCGTCTCCAGCTCGTCAGAGCAACGGAGAAGCAGCCGGCGCGAACCTAGTTCGACAGGATGCGGCGGCGCTCCAACCTGTAAGACGTCGTCTGCCTGCACAGTCACCTGAAACGAGCGGCATGGTCTCAAGGCGATTGTCTCGGACACCTGCTTTGGTTCCCGGACGCGCACGGCGCCGAGGCCGGCGATGCACCTGCTTCGCGCAGCCTGAGGGCACAGGTGTCAACGATCACGGAAATTCCTCAGCGGCGATCATCAGGATTCCCCAGGTCGTGGATCGTGAGATCGTCCGGTAATGAGTTCGGAGACGACGCCTGAGGAGTACTTCGAGGCGCGTGGCTTCGCGATCAGCTTCAGCGACGGTGACGGCTTCGTGTGGGCTGACCTGACCCGCGGCGATAGCGGTGCTGTGCTGCCGAGATATGGACGCGGAGAGGACGAGGCGTCAGCTGCGGCGAGGGCCGTTGTGCGCTGGCGTGTCGAGCAGGGCGACTAGGCTGACGTGGCTGGGTCGTCCTTGGCGTTGCGTTCACCGGCGCTGAGGCCGGCGCGGAGTTGCGCCAGCTTGGCGCGATGGCCGCGCATGCGGTAGCTGTCGCCGTCGATCTGCACGAAGGGAACGCAGGCGCATATCGCTTGACGGTCCTGGGCCTGGTTCGGGTCGGGGGCCGGGTCCGGGCGGCTTCTCGTCGTCGGGTGGATCTTCGGGGAGCGGGAGCTTGAGGTGTATTTCGACGCGCCAGCCGGTGACGCGGACTTTCTCGACGACGAGTCGCAGCAGACGTCGGCGGCCTTCGGTGTCGAGGTCGTCGAGCGAGGCGGCGATGCGTTCGGCGAAGCCGGCGAGCCGGCGGCGCAGCCGGTTCTCGGTGGTGAGCTCGGCGCTGCGGCGAGCGAGGGTGTTCTTCTCCTGGGTGAGCTGGTCGCGGCGGGCCGTGATGGTTGCTGTGCGACGGGTGAGCTCGTCGAGTTCGAGCAGCCCGGCTTGGTAGGCGTCGATCAGCCTGGCACGTTCGCGCTCGTTTCTCTGAAGAGCGCTTTGGAGCCGCTTGAGCTGAGCGGTAACGAGCTCGTTCTCGTCGGCTGGCGGGCCGGCGATCACGGCACGCTCGGCAGCGATCAGCTGCTTGGGGTCAAGCAGCGCCCGGCGCACCTGCTGAAAGACGTATTCGTCGAGCTCGTCGGCGCGGATGTTGCGCTCCGGGCAGCGACCTTTGCCTGCGCTGGTGCGCAGCGGGTCGTGGCCGCGGCAGTAGTAGTAGCGGTGCCAGGTACCGTTGCGGCCGCGCATGCGGTGACAGTTGCAGCCGAGGTGACAGTGACCGCACTCGATCAGGCCGCGCAACAGCCACACGCCCCACTCAGCGCCGCGCGGGTTCCACTTCGAGTTATCACGACTGACCTGCCCGACACGAGCGAAGGTGTCAAGGTCGACGATCGCGGGCACCGGGATCGGGATCCATTCCTCACGCGGGCGCTCGCGATGGCGGGTCTTGCGGTTTCGCGCGCCGCGCGGACCGGCGCCATCGAAGTGCTCGCGACGGTTGTAGTAGACGGTGCCGATATACGCCTCATTGTTCAACAGCCGCGTGATCGTAGACGTGCCCCAAATCGGCTTGCCCGTCGGCGACGGGATCCCGCGCTCGAGCAGATCAAATGCGATCTGCCGGATCGACCGTCCCTTCTCCACGTAGGCGTCGAAGATGAAGCGCACGATCTCGGCTTCGGGCTCGAAGACCTCGATCCGCGCCGGGTCGCCATTGGCCGGCACGACGCGGCGGTGGCCGTATGAGGTCTTCTAGAACGGGATCTCGCCTTGGCGGGCGCGGTAGAGCTTGCCGCGCCGGTAGCGCTCGGCGATCTTCGCCCTCTCATACTCAGCGATCACGCCCTGCACCTGCACCAGCAGCGTCGCCTGCGGATCCTCGCCGTGCGAGGGGCCCTCGAGGAACCGCACGTTGACGCCGAACCGCTGAAGCTCCTCGATGATCAGCACCTGGTAGGCGTAGACGCGCGCGAGCCGGTCGGCGGACAGGCAGAGAACCCCGTCGAGCACACCGGCCTCCGCCGCGTCCCGCAGACGGTCAAGCGCCGGGCGGTCCAGCCGCGCGCCGGGGTAGCCGTCGTCGATGAACTCCTCGATCGCCTCGTGCCCGTCCGCGTCGGCCGCGGCCCGCAACGCATCAAGCTGCGAGCTGATCGTGCCGCGCTCCTGCTGGCGCTCGGTCGACACGCGCGCGTAGAGCGCTACCTTCACTGCCCCACCACCCGAAGCCGCTGCTTCTCACTATCACAATCGAGCAGGAACCCATATGTGTCACACAGGCACACCTCGCGCGGATCCTGCTCACCGCACCACGGCGGCCGCGGTGCTCCGATCACCGCGCCCAGGTACGCGGGCTCGGCCGCAGGCCATAAGATCAGCCCGGCTAGGCCGCGACGCTCAAACCGGCGTGCCGCCAGCAGCTCGCCCAACTCCGCCCGTGAGCACGAGCTCGCGCAGCCGTTCGTAGTCCGCCTGCGCCGGCTCGGCGATCGGCCAGAACCGCCCACTCACCCGCGCCCTCCGAGCGCCTTCTCGACCGTGCGCCGGTGAAGCCTCACCCCCAACGCCGCCTCCAGCTCCGAGGCCAGCTCGGCCCCCGACGCGCCCGGCCGCTCCCGGTGGCGCGCCTGCAGGAACGCCAGCACCCCCGCCGAGAGCTTCACCGGGCCGCGCCGCCCCGGCCGCTCGTCCAACAACCCGACCATCCCGGAGCGCTCGAACGCCGCCTGGACCAGATAGAACGACGCGCGCGAATACCCGTGCGAGCCGGCCGCGGCGGTCGCACTCTCCCCGTCGACCACATGCGCCCGCAGCATCTCGTACTTCACCTGCACCTTGTCGAACGAGGCGAAGAACTCCGGGTGCGAGCGAAACGGCTCGCCCACCACCGCCTCCGGTGCGGAATGCAGTAGCCCGGCTTGCTCCAGAGCCCGATAACGCCCCGAGGCCGCCATCAAGGCTCACCTGCCCCGCGCTGGCTGCTGTCCAGCCATGACCGCCGCTCGCAGTGATCCGCCGGGTCCGTTCATCAATAATCGCCGCGCATAGCTTACACATAGCCCAAGACGAACGAGCTGCGGCGCAAACCCCTGGACCATGCGGCGGTCTTTGCTAGACACTTTCGGAGCCTTGGCCAGCCGCTCCCACCCGCCGCAGACGCCTGCGATGCCCCGGCCTGCGGTACAGCTCGGCGTCCTCCACGGTCAGCTCCCGCGCGAGAACGCTGCGGTAGTTCAGGGTTGCGTTCCCTTCGTGGTCACCGACGGGCAAGACAGCTACCGACTCGCCCAAGCCACCGCCGGCAAGGGGGTCAAGCCCCTGACCCGACCACTAGCGCCAACCCACCAGGCGGGGCATTCCGATGGCCGCCAGCGGGGAAAAATCATGGCCACCAGTGGGGAGAAAAGATGGCCGCGGACGGGGAGAAACAGATGGCCGTTGACACCCTGGGTTGCCGGCGATGGAGGGCGCGAACCAGCGCGGGTGGAGCGTCAGGCGGGTGACGGAAAGGGGTCTCGCGACGATGGCTGGTTCGTTGCTGCAGTCGGGGGTTCAGCGTTGCGGATCGGGGAAGGTTCGCCTGGGAGCGCGTGGCTTGCTGGTCTGGGCGCGTTGTGCGGGCTCAGTCCGTTGACCCGGCGACGGTGTTTGACCTCACTAGCGCCTGTTCGAGTTGTTCGCGCGAGCCGATGTCGAGCTTGCGGTAAATCGAGCCGAGGTGGGATTCGACGGTCTTGCGCGACACGTAGAGCCGTTGCGCGATCTCGGGATTGCTGTTGCCGTCGGCGGCGAGGCGCGCGATGCGCCGCTCGGTGGCGGTAAGCGAGTCGACGCCTGTCAGCAGGAGGTTGCGAGGGCGGGCTCCACATGCGGCGAGCTCTTCGGCCGCGCGGGTCACGAGGCCCTCGGCGGCGCAGCGGTGCGCGAGGTCCAGGCCGGCTCGCAGCTGTTGGCGACCGGCGGCGCGCTGCTTGTGGCGGCGGCGCATCGCGCCGAGGTCGATCAGGGTTCGCGCGCACTCGAGTCGCGCGGGTGTGCCGTCGAGCGTCGCGACGGCGCGCTCGAGCTGGTCGGTGCTCTCCTCTACAAGTCCCTCCGCGCGTTGGAAGGCCGCGAGCGCGCGCGGGAGGCCCCACCGTGCCGTGAGCGGGCGTTGCTCGGCGAGCAGCTCGCGTGCGTTGGCCCGGTCGCCGGTGGCGGACAGTGCTACGGCGGCCTGTAGGCGCCAGGGGATCGTGCACGACATCCCGCGCTGCGCGATCGGGAGGTCGGCAAGCTCGAGCGCGGCGGCGGCAGCAGCGGCGTATTGCCCTTGCGCTTCGCGCACGCGAGCCAGCACCGACCAGTAGAGGTTGCCGCCCGGTGGGCCGGGTCCACCTTGGCTGAGCACGCTCTCGGCCTCGTCGGTGAGGCCGCGGTCGACAAGCGTGCGGGCGAGGTAAGCGCTTGCGGTCGGCAGCAGCCCCGGCGTGTCGCGCGCGAGCGCCAGCGCGATCCGTCCGTCGGCCTCGGATTCGGCGAGGTCTCCGGCGAGCCAGCCGGCGCCACAGCGCAGATAACAGAACGGCACTCGCGCCACCAGCGAGCCGATCCGGTCGGCCTGTGCCAACCCCGCGTCGATCGCGGCACGCGCGCTGCTCAGTTGGTCGCAGGCGATCAGCACCATCAGCGCCTGCACGATCGGCCAGTCAACCTCAACGGCGCTGAACAGCTCGCCGTCTCCCACTGCGCGCTCCGCGAGTCCGATCGCCTGCTCGGCAGTGGCGTCCAAGATCAGGTGACGAAACGCGGTCACCGCGAGCAGCAGCCGCTCGCCGTGGGTTGAGCCCGTCAGATCGGGGGAACTGCGGTCAAGCGCCCGGCGGGTCTGTTCGTTGTCGCTGAAGCCGATCGACAGGCCCGCGCCCAGCTGGGCCAGCAGGCGAAGGTACTGCTCGCGGTCCTCGTGCTCGACGCGGGCCGCAGCGTCGATCAGAACCTGTTCGGAGGCCAGGAAATCGCGTTCGGCAAGGAGCTCCGCCGCCAGCGTCCGCGCTGCCACCGCCGCCGCCGTCGGATCCACTGCGATGCTGATCGCCTCCTCGAGGTGTACGCGCGCGGAGCGGCGTAGGAGGTGATGCTCGGCGCGGCCGAGCGCGGCCAGCAATCCGCCGCGGCGTTGCGCAGGGGGCGGCTCGGCGAGTGCCCGCTCGAGCAGGTCGGCGGCCTCGGCGGGCGCGCCATGGCGCAGCGCCCGCACCCCGGCGCTCTCGAGCTGCTCCGCCACCCACGGGTCCGCACGCTCGGGCGCGAGCAGCAGGTGCGAGGCGACCCTTTCGGTCGCCACGCCCTCGGCGGCGAGGAGCCGTGCGGCGTCGAGGTGGGCCCGGTCCCGGGCTTGGAGAGGCTGGGCGTCATGCAGCGCCGAGCGCACCAGCGGATGTTCGACGCGCAGCGGGCGACCGGCGGACAGCACCCCAGCAGCCGTGAGCTCGTCGGCCGCGGCGATCGCCTCACGCTCGTCGAGCCCGGCGAGCGCGGCGCCGTGCCGAAGCTCGCTGCCGTCGCCGAGGATCGCGACGGCGTCGCCGAGCGCGCGCGCGGCATCGCTGAGGCCGGCCATGCGGCGGTTGATGCCGCGCGCCACCGACTGTGGTCGTGCTCGCTCAATCTCAGTGGCCGTTCGGGGGCCGTCCGCCGGCAGCGCCCGGAGCAACTCCTGCAACAGGAACGGGTTGCCCGCGCTGAGGCGGTACGCGGCCTCGCACAGCGCCGCGTCCGGCTCTGGGCAGACCGCCGCGTGCACGATCGCCGCGACGGCCTCTGCGGTCAGCGCTCGTGGGATGAGCCGCACGGTGACCGGCTCGTCGCGCATCCGGTCGATCAGATCCGTTGAGGTCGTCGCCGCCTCGGTCCGCCAGCTGGCGAGCACCGCGACCGAGATGTCCCCCAATCGCCTGGTCAGGTACAGCAGCCATTCTTGCGAGGAGGGATCCGCCCATTGCAGATCGTCGATGATCAGCGCGAGCGGCTTCTCCGCGGCCAGGTTCGCGACCAGCCAGTAGAGCGCGTGCCGAGCCTCGATCGGTGCCGTCTGCGTCGATTCGGCGGCGACGCCGCCCAACAGCGCAGCCGCCGGCGCTGCGGCTCCCGAGAACGCGCGCCGGCGCCGGTCGCGCGCACGCGCGAGCGAGCGCTCAAATAGTTGCCTTACGACCTCAAACGGAAGCCCCCGCTCGTATTCGCCCGCGCGCGCGAACATTGTCTCGACCCCCAGGTCGCGTGCGCGCGCGGCCGCCGCCGCGAGCAACGCGCTCTTGCCCACCCCCGCCGGCCCCTCCACCAACACCAGCCGGCCCTCGCCACAAAGCGACCGCTCGAGCGCGACGCCGATCGCCGCGAGCTCGTCGGCGCGTTCGACGAGATCGATATTGCTCATCGCTGCCGGCAGCGATGCTACGCCACCCGACCGGCGACCGTGAACAGCGTGATCGCGGCGACTGCACGACCGATGAGGAAGTCGTGCTCGATACGCGCGAGTAGCTCATCGATATCGGAATCGTTCCGTTCGCGAATCTCGGCGCTCAAGGCCGGCAGGTCAATCACCGCTCGCAGCAGCTCGAACTCGCGTACCACCACGGCGTGAGCAAGGACGGTCATTTCGATGATGCCGGCGTCGAAGAACAGCGCTGCCAGCTCGCGCCCGACCCACGCGTTGCGGATCCGCTCCTCGGCCGCCGATAGCAGCACACGCACGAGCTCACTCGGCGCGCCGAAGAGGGCGACCGTGCCCCAGTCGGGCTCGCTCGCCATCACCACCCCGCCAGCGCGCGTGACTCGCGCCAGCTCGCCCACCGCCCGGGCCGGATCGGCGAGATGCTGAAGCGTGCGCTCGGTCCGGGCGGCGTCGAACGTGCCATCGTCAAACTGGAGCCGATGCGCGTCGCCCAGCACGAACTCGACCCGTTGATCGTCCGCGACCGACCGGGTGCGAGCCCGATCCAGCAGCGCGGTGCTGGCGTCCACGCCGACGACGTGACCGCTGGGACCAACGATCCGCGCGATCGCGCGAGCGTCATCGCCAAGCCCGCAACCGACATCGATCGCCCGTCCCCCAGGGCGCAAACCGAGCAGCTCGGCGCGCTCCCGCCTGCCTGCGGCAATCGGGCCGATCTCGCTCAGAGCCCGCAGGTGCCGGGCGAGCCGCTCCGGATCGGCGGCCCCGTCAACATCTTCAAAACTGCTCATCCGCGCGGTCGGGCGCTGGCAACATCAACCCGCCGGGGAGGCTCTTCCCCCCAGCGCGCCCACCCGTCAGGGGGTGGCAACAACATCCCGCCCAGACAGCTCATCCCCCAGCACGCCCAAACCCACCACCGCTCTGTACGCGACATCCTGGCTCCTGACCTCGACTGCAAGACGAGGCCAATCGTCGACCCTTGCTGGTGTGCTTCGCATCGGGGAGCGTCCCTGAAAACGCGGCACCGCGGATCCGGGAGCATCCCCGTTGCGCGCCCGGACGCCGGTCGTCATCGTTGCCCTCGGTGGCCCGGATCTCTGCACTTCCCGGCTTCGCTCGCGCCGTCCGCCACGAGCGCGAGCTTCACCGCCACGAACGGTTTGACCGAGCGCGCCTGGACGAGCACCAACGGCGGGCGCTGGCGAGAATCGTCGCGCACGCACGAGCTCGCTCTCCCTTCTACCGCGACCTGTACGCCGCCCACGGGGTCGATGAACAGACCCCACTTCACGCTCTGCCGCCGGTCGATAAGTCAGATTTGATGGAGCGCTTTGATGACTGGGTAACCGACCCGAGGGTGACGCTCGCACGCGCCCAGCACCATCTGTCGAGCGCCAGCCAGGGGCTGCTTGGCGACAAATTCGTCGTCGCCTCCTCGGGCGGCTCATCGCGCCGTCCGGGCGTGTTCGTGTTCGACCCGAACGAGTGGGACGTCGTGTCCGCGATCGCGCTGCGCGCCTCCCGCTGGTGTGGATTCACCCCGCGGCTACCACGCCGACGCGTCGCGTTCATTCACGCGCCCGGTGCCCAGCACATGGCCGACCGCGTCAGCCGCACGTTGGAGCTCGGAATCCACCGCTCCCAACGGCTGGCCGCCACACAGCCAACCGACGAGCTGGTCGCAACCCTGAATGAATTCCAGCCGACCGCCCTGGTCGGCTACGCATCTGTGATCGCGCTGCTCGCCGCGCAGCAGATCGACGGCCAGCTCAAGATCGCGCCGAGCGGCGTGCTCACCGACGGCGAGCCGCGCAGCGCCGAGATCACCAATCGGATCCGCACCGCATGGGGCTCAGAACCGTTCGACCTCTACGCCGTCACCGAAACCGGCGGCGGGCTCGCGCTTGACTGCCAGGCCCACGACGGCCGCCACGTATACGAAGACACCACAATCGTGGAGGTCGTCGACGCTGACGATCGACCCGTCCCCGACGGTAATCGTGGCCACCACCTGCTGATCACGAATCTCTTCTGCCGCACCCAGCCATACATCCGCTACCGGCTGAGCGACATGACCGCCTACCACCCCGGGACGTGCAGCTGCGGACTCGCTTTCCGACGCCTCGAACCGATCGAGGGGCGCCACGACGACATCCTCGAACTTCCCGGGAGAGCCGGCACCACGGTCCACCTACACCCGACGGTGTTCGCGCCGCTGTTCACGCTAGACGGCGTCGCCGAACTCGAGGTCGTCCAACGCGGGCGACAACTCCAGATCGCCGTCGTACCACGCTCCAGCACCGACTCGGACGCGGTGGTCGGGCGCGTCCGCCAGCACGCAGCGGCCACTCTCGAACGCTACGGCTGCGATACACAACCACAAACCCTGCTCGTCTCACACCTCACACGCCACCCAATCGCCGGCAAGATCAAACTCGTGCGCCGCGAGATCGACCAGCAACAGCCGGGCCCGGGTCAGCAGTGACGACGGCCATATGACCTCCAACGCGCAGCATCCCTGAAGGTGAGCGCTGCACGCCTCGCGCGTCCCCACGCACGCCGTCGTTGCGTCTGCTCACGCAGCTGTCGCTGGCTGCTCAGCCGCCGCCGCCCGCGTTCAGCGGCACCGAAGGCCTTACACTCGGCCGGGAGAAGACAGCCTTCGGCTTCTCGTTCATTGCGGTAGCGATCGGCCCCCCGGACGCGGCTCACTGTGGGCCCATGATCTCGTAGCTACGGCGGCCCATCGCGTGCACGCTGGCCTTCTCGAGCGCACCGAGGTTCCGCTTCATGGAGTCCTCGCCGAACTAGTCGAACATCCATTCATGGGTTCCGTCGGGCTGGTGGCCAAACCGTCGAGGGACATGACCATTTGAGAATCACTTTTCTAATGCGCATGGAGGTAGAGATCTACCGTCGCGCGCAACTAATTGCCGATGCGTGATTCGGCACGCCGTGCTGGCAAAGGGGAGATACGCGGCGGCAGGCGTCCCGCAGGTCCGTGGCGACGCCGCCGCTCCGCGGGGCACGTAGATGGCTCACTAGCGAGGGGCCGACCAATCAGCAAACCGCCCCTGCTTTGCGTCAGCTCCACCCGTCCAGTCGATGACGTCGACTCACGGAGCCTTTGTCGCCAAGGCGATCGTATGCTGTCCGGCCGGTCGGAGATGAGAGCGGTCGTCCCGCCGGTCAGGGTCCAGCGCCCGCATTCCGGGCGCGACGAAGCCCGCGCGAAGCTTGATGGACAACTCCGCACGGCGTCGTACGCTGGGGCTGTGCCAACCACTACCCCTCAAAACAACATCGGATCGGGATTCGGAGCGCGGAGCACCGCGCGGGAGGCGCTGCAGGGAATTGACCTGACGGGGAAGCTCGCGATCGTGACCGGGGGTTACTCCGGTCTCGGGCTCGAGACCACGCGAGCGCTGGCCGGCGCCGGCGCCCGGGTCGTCGTTCCCGCCCGACGTCGGGCGATCGCCGAGCATGCGCTCGCCGGCGTAGACGGCGTCGAGGTCGACGAGCTCGATCTGGCCGACCTGGCGAGTGTGCGCGCGTTTGTCGAGCGCTTCCTCGCATCGCGTCGGAGCGTCGAGATCGTAATCAACAACGCCGGGATCTTCGCCTGTCCCGAGACACGGGTCGGGTCCGGATGGGAGGCGCAGTTCGCGACCAATCACCTCGGTCACTACGCCCTCGTGAACCTGCTCTGGCCGGCGATCGCGCATGACGGAACGCGCGTGGTTTCGGTGTCCTCGGCAGGTCATCGCCGCTCGCCCATCCGTTGGGACGATGTGATGTTCGAACGCGGCTATGACAAGTGGGCGGCCTACGGTCAGGCGAAGACGGCGAACGCCCTGTTCGCCGTCGAGCTCGACGCACTCGGCGAGAATGCCGGCGTGCGGACCTTCGCGGTGCACCCCGGGGGGATCCGCACGCCGCTGCAACGCCACCTGACGACGGAGGAGATGGTCGCCGCCGGCTGGATCGATGAGCAGGGCAACGTGATTGATCTGTCGTTCAAGACGCCCGAACAGGGCGCCGCGACGCAGGTGTGGGCGGCCACCTCCCCGCAGCTTGAGGGAATGGGCGGGGTGTACTGCGAGGACTGTGACATCGCCGAGGTCGTGCCGGCGGACGAGAGTACGTCGAGCGGGGTGCGCGAGTATGCCATCGACCCGGTCCAGGCCGCGCGACTTTGGACCTTGTCAGCCGAACTGACCGGGATCAACGCGTTCGGCTGAGAACTTCTAGGGATCCGTGCTCATCCAGACCGCTGCCTGGTCGGCGCGCCCACCGCCAGATGTTTGAGCTCGGCATAGGAGCTCGACTCGTCCCCGTTTGGCCGTCTGTCGTCCCGCTCACGTCCGGTGACACCCCCGGCCTTGCGTCCGTATCCGCCGCACGGCTAAGGTGATCAACAGGTTTCGGCTCACACAGTCCTTCGGCTAGCACGCCAGCGGGGAGATATGACGGCGGCGACCGCGAATCTCGAGCTCTACCTGTTCGATAGCGGCACGATGAGGCTCGCGGGGCGGCAAGTGCCCATCCCATTCTTCTTCATACGCCATCCGGAGGGAAACGTCATGGTCGATGGCGGCAACCCTTTGGAGGTGGCACGTGACGCCCGCGCGTACTGGGGGCCGGTGGCCGACGAGTGGGACGTCCGCATGTCGGAGCAGCAGCATTGCGCTGCCCAGCTGCGGCGGCTCGGAATAGAGCCCGATTCGGTTCGATACGTGGTGCAGACCCACCTGCATATCGACCATACGGGCGCGTTGGGTCACTTCCCGGACGCGACTGTCCTCGTCCATGTCCGCGAGCTCGACGCTGCCCGCAGCGGGGAGCCGCCCGTTAGCCCCGCCTACCGGCCCAAGGATTATGCAAACCCCGAGATCTCATGGAAGCTCGTGAACGGCGAACATGACCTGTATGGGGACGGTCGGGTTCGCCTGCTCGAGACGCCGGGGCATTCCGCCGGTCACATGTCGGTGCTGTTGTCGTTGGATGGTGCCGGCCCGGTGCTGCTCACCGCCGACGCGGCAGACAACCGCGCTCAGTGGGAGAGCAAGGCTCCGCTACGGGCGCTTTTCTCCCCCGATCAGGCCGCCCAATCGCTTGCGCGGCTTCGTGGTGTTGCTAGCGATACTCAGGCACTAATCGTCTTCGGGCACGACTCCGAGAACTGGGCGGAGCACAGACACGCTCCGGCGCACTACTCGTAGCCGGTCGAGGACCTGACAGCTAAGCAACACCGAGGGGCGCCACGGGGCAGCGCACCGCCGATGATGAGCGGCCGCCACGCCGAGTTTGATCACTTTCATTTCTCGTCAATGCAACTCGTTGAGCGGACGACCGCTTCCACCGGCCGCCGCTTCGCGTCGCACGAGCGCGTCGGCGACGACACGATGGCGCGGCTGGCCGGCGCGCCGCGATCGCTTGGCCGAACGAGAGCGTTCGTGAGGTCCCGGGCGCAGCTCGTTATCCCCTGGCGACTCAGCAGCCACGTGAGCCGGATTGGCCGGCTTGGCTTCCTTTGCCCTGGAAGCGGAAGTGTCGATCGCCGCGACAGCGGTTCTCGGTACCGCCATGTTTCTGGAAGCAGCGGTCTTCTCGGACAGTTCGGATGACTATCGCGACTAGTCCAGGCGAAAGCGGAGCCTGCCTGTCGCAACGCTGCGCGGCGATGCTGAGCTGCGGCGTTTCGGGGTAGCACGCACTCGACGAGCACTCACCAGAAAGGCCGATCGCAATGGCAGGGCACATCGATCCGGACGTTTCACGCGAGTCCACCGAGCATGACGACCCGCGGAAGACCAAGGGTGATCCCGCGGCGGACGAGCCGGCAGGGCATATCGATCCGGACGTTTCGCGCGAGTCCACCGAGCATGACGACCCGCGGAAGACCAAGGGTGATCCCGCGGAGGACGAGCCGGCAGGGCATATCGATCCGGACGTTTAAGCCCAGGCAGCGGAACTCGTTCCTCTACGCGACCGCGCCGCCGATCGCTGACGCGCTCGGTGTCGCGGCGGTAGGCAACCCGCGCCAAGAACACCAGCAGCAGCGTCCAGCCGATACCACGCCCGGCCTTGATGCTCCAGCCATGGACTACGGGTGGCAATCTGGCTCGTCTGCACGGTCCGGGTAGGCGTTGCTCCCCTCCACGGTCCAGTAGCCGGCCATGCTGGGACCCAACGGGCTGCTCCTATTAGCCCCAAGGAGCAGCTTGCGTCTTTGTTGCGTCGGTACCTGTCAGACGGGCTCTCTCGTTCTCCAGCTTCCGGCTACGGCTCCTGACCCGAGCAACTTGCGGCTCGTGGGCGGCGACCGGCCGCGGCTCCGGCGTCGGCGACGTCCAACCCACCTTTTTCTACGTCAGCCCGCGCGTCGCCGCCGTACCGGCGCGAGGGAGCGTAGCCCGGCTCATACCGGCGCTATAGCTGGCCCTCGCACGGGCGACCAGCCGACTCCGATGTTCGAGTGACGCCGACTAGTAACCACTAGGCGGGGGAATGGCGCTTGTGATCGCCGCGCCGGAGGGAGCGACGAGCCACCACCTCGCGCCGAAGCTGTCGATGCCCTCCCCCGACGGCGCGCCCACACCCGAATCAGCTGCGAAGTAGTACAGAGGGTGGCCCATATAGGTCACTTGCTTGCTGCCATCAGAGCGGATGATTGTGCCCAAGCCGGCCGCTGTGATGCCGCCGGAGGGAATCCCCGTCGTCTTCGTGATCAGCGGGGGCCATTCTGTAGTGCACTCCCCCGAGCAGTTGGACTTACGGTTGCTGTCGCCTGCCCAGAGATACAGCGCTTGTCCGTCAGCTCCGGTCAGGTAGGCCCCCTCGGGACCTCTCACGGTGCCGATCACGACCCCGCGGCTTGACGGGCTCGATCCGCTCGTGGATGCCTCGCTGCCAGGGGGCGCCGAGCTCATGCTCGAGCTAGAGCTCCCGCAGGCGGCGGCAAGCAGAGCCGCAGCCATCAACGCGACAAACGCGCGCGCGTGAGCCCTTGCGTCTCTTCGATCGACCTTCATCATCGCATGCAGACTGCAGAGAGGGACGCCGACGTATCCCCGATCCTTCCCAAGCGAGCGAGCGCGGACCCGCCTCATCAGCGGGGCGCCGCCGCTCGGCCGATTCGGCTTCCCCTGTTGCTCGAATACGAGCAGTCTCCCGGGTGCAGACCAGACTTCTGCATCGTCGCCGCCATTGCACCACGGACTACGGCTGGTTTGCCGGTGCTGGCAAGGCGACCGCGCACTTGACCGCGACCATGAACGAGACGTCCGGCCAGCGCTCGCCGAACATCTGAGCCCGCAGGGTCAGGCCCCCGGCCCAAATCGGTACAGGACGATCTCAGCGCGCCTAAAGCCGCGTCGCTCATACAGTCGGAGGGCGTCGGAGTTGTCCGCCATCACCGCGACCTTCAGCTCGCGGATCGATCGCGCAGCGAGCTCGCGGTCCACAAACTCAAGCAATTGCGTTCCCAGCCCACGGCCTCGCAAGTGTGGGGAGACAGACAACGAATACAGCTCGGCATAGCGATCGCCGACCGGGAACGTGTCGTCGGGACCCTGCTCGATGCACACGAACGCGTAGCCCAAGGTCGTGGATGCCGCGTCGCAGGCGAGCACCAAGAAGCCGTCCTGGCGCAACCGCTCCACGTAGAGCGTGCGTCTACGCTGCCAGGAGAGTTCGTCGTCATCGACAAGCGGTAGCGACGCGACTACCTGACGATGATGTCGGTGTAGCTCCAGCCACAGTTCGCGCACGTCGTCAACGCGCTCGGTGTCGCCCAGCTCGATCCAGGCAGCAGCTGACGTCATGCCGCGTCGCCCCGATATTTCGCCGCGCTCGGCGCGGCGAGCGCGCTGCTCGGGAGGGCTAGCGCGCCAGCGATGCGCTGGCGGCCGCGATGAAGCCAGGTGGTGACGGTGGCCTGGCGAACGCGCAGCGTCCCGGCGGCCTCACTGTAGGAGAGGTTCTCGGCCTCCTCGCGAGAGCCGCAGAGGCCCCGAGCGGCTCGGTAAAGGGGATCGATCGAGTCGCCGAGCGTCTCGGGGTCGAGCGGACGTCCAGGGGCCCCGATCGGCATGGTCACTGAGCTCACGCCTACGCCCTCCCGCGTCACGAGACTGGCCGGAACCGACCGAGGCAGGGAGGGAATCCGCGCATCCGCGCGACGAACGCGGCTTCGGCTAGTAGATCGTCGCCGTCGAGCACCAGGATCTCGACGATCTCTTGCTCGTAGGCGACCGTACCGGCTTCGGTGTCGCTGAGGACGAGCGTGGTGTCGCTGCGACACCACGCGACTGGTCCGGCCGCGGGCGGGGCGAACGCGAGCGGTGACTCGGCCTCGGGCGAGTCTGGCGGAATTCGACGGCGCAGGACCCGGGTACCCGGCAGCTCAAACCGATGCGGTGCAAGGGCGAAGTCGCTGCGCCTGGCGGCGGCGAATCGGTGCTCAGCCCAATCCTTGGCTACCTCGGCGAGATAGTCGAGCGTGCCGAGGAGTGGTGGGGGGAATCCCGGGTCGATGGTCATGTGAGTGCGAAATGGCATTGTGTCCGGCCTTCCGACGTCCGTGTCGGAAGCCGGCGAGCTCGCTCGCCGGCGCCGGGCCGCTTCTCAAGCCGGAGGCGGAGGAGAGCGCCTGCCCCCGGCTTCAGCCAGCTGGGGGCGGAGCCACCCGCGGTGGGGGACCCCGCTGGCCGCAAAGTTTGGATGTGACCTGGATTCGTGCGGGTCTGCGCGAACATCGAGCCTCACCCTAGGCGGCGGCGCTGTGTGACCGCTCAGTAGGAGCTGAGCAAGGGACTCGAGGGATCGGGAGGCGAGCGTTAACTTGCTAATGAGCCGGTGGCGGTGTGGTGTCCTCGAGTGGCCCCGCGGCTCGTTCCGCGGCTTCCCGGCCGATCAGCATGGCGAGAGCAACGCGCGAATGTACGTTGAGCTTGGCGAAGATCCTGCCGAGGTGGGTGCCGATGGTCTTGTCGCTGAGGAACAGCGCGGCGGCGATCTCGCGATTTGTCTTGCCTGCTGCCACCTGGGCTGCCACTTCATGCTCGCGGGGACTCAGCGCCGCTAGGCTTGGCCGCTCGTCGGGTTGGCGTGTGCGGCGGGGTGCCCGTCGACCGAGGCGCCGGAGTTCCCGGGCGGCGGCGTCGGCTTCGCGGAGGGCTCCGGAGGCGAACAGCGTCTCCTCAGCGCGTTGAAGCTCAGCGATAGCCGGTGCGGGCCTGCCGCGGGCGGTGAGGGCGAGTCCGGCCAGGGCGTGGCCGCGAGCACTCAACAGTGGGTTCCCGGCCGCGTCGGCCAGGCTGACCGCTTCGGACGCAGTGCGATCCAGGAGATCAAGCTCGCCGGCTGCGAGGAGCACGGCGCCGCGGGCACATAGGATGGTCGCCATTTGCTGCGCCAGTCCGGCTGACTCGGCGCGTCGCACCGCGCGCGCCACGGTGTCGTAGGCCCGGTCAGTCTCACCTAACGCGAGCTGCGAACGAATGAGCAGCTCCCACCCATGCGCAGCGTGGCGGTCAAGGAGGTGGTGTGCTGAGTCGTTGTCGAACGTAGAGAGCCTGGCGCTGGCAGACGCAGGGTCGCTGTCGGCGTACTCGGCGGCGGCGAGCTGGACGATCGCACGATCGCGTAGGAACGGGTGGACACGTCCTGAGCGTGCTGTCATATCTCGCGCGCTGCCGAGGGCCCGGTCGGTGTCTCCAGCCCAGAAGGCCGCCAGCGAATCGGCCTCGAGCGCCCAGACGGCGCGCCAGTCGTCAGCTAGCAGCCTGGCGGTGTCGATTGCCCCGTGCGCGAGTCGGGCGGCCGCGCCGACCTGTCCCTTAAGCACCAGCGCCTTCGTCGCGATCGCCGGCCACGGGGTCACGGTCACCCCCTGACCCGACATCCGCGCCACATCGATGCCGCGATTCGCGTGTACGAAAGCATCGTCCGCGTGCTCCAGCCTCAGGTCGGCTAGCCCGAGATAGAACGAGACATAGATGCGTTCCGCGAGCTGCTCGTCGGCGAGAGCGTCAAACGCCGCCCGGGCTTCGGCGAGCGCCGCCGCCGCCTCTGCCGCGCTGTCCTCCGCAGAGGCGAGGCTGCTGAGCGACGCGGCCAGCGTGATCAGCGCCAGATCCGCATGTTCGCGCGCTCCGGCCAGGAGCGGCCCCGTCAGCTCGGCGAGGCCCGAGAACTCGTCGTGCCAGAAGCGGTGCAAGGCGAGCTCCAGACGAACGTCTAGCGACGCCGGGTTATGGATTCCTGCAAACGAATCCAGGGCGTTCTCAAGGAGTGGGCGCGAGTCGAACGGCCGGCCGCTTCGTCGTTTGGCGTAGGCGAGCCTGGCGATCATTCCGGCCCGGTTGGGTTCCTCATCGCTGGGGATTAGGGCGAGCGCCTCCTCGAGCGTGGCGAGCGATTCGTCGTATGCACCGCCCGAGATGAGGTCGGTCGCGGCCTCGGCGAGCAACCCGAGGCGCCGCTCGCGATCGGCGTCTAGAGGCAGCAGGCGCAGGGCGGCCAGCAGCCAGCGCCCGGCCGTCAATGGTGCCCGCGACGCGGCTCCCCGCGCGGCCTCGATCAGCAGCGCGATCGCGTGCTCGTCACCCGCGATCGCCGAGCGCTCGATGTGGTGCGCGCACGCGCCTGCGGGCGCGTGGCCGGCGATCAGCGCCGCCGCGGCCCGGGCGTGCGCGCCGAGCCGCCACCCAGGTCGCATACCGTCGTACACCGCCCGGCGTACGATCGGATGCCGAAAGCGAAAGCGATGCGGCGTGGCCGTCGCCCGGATGATGTCGGCATCGAGCAGGTCATCAACCGCCTCGAGCGCGGAGGCGACGGTCAGTTCGGCGATCGCCGCGACCGGCTCGGGCTCAAAGGACTCTCCGACGATCGCCGCCGCGTCGAGCACGAGCCTGCAGTCGCCTTTGATGCGAGCGAGCTCGTCCTGAGTTGCAGCCACGACCGCGGGTGGCAGCGCCCATGACTCGGCCATCACGGGCGGGGCGGAAGTCGACGGCGCGCCTGGACGGTTGCGCAGCAACTGTTCGAGGTAGAACGGGTTGCCTCCACTCTCCCGATAGAGCTCGGTGCGGGTCGCGACGTCCAGTTCGGGATCGATGAGCTCTTGCGCCTCCTCCAGGGTGAGCGGGCCCAGATCAAGCCGCGTACCGAAACCGGCGCGCGTCGCCTCCTCGAATGAGCCGGCAAGCCGTTGGGGGGTTTGTCGCATCGCCAGCGCCATCAGCAGCGGCCCGCGGAATCGGCGCAGCAGGTGAGCGATCAGGTCAAACGATGCAGCGTCGGCCCAATGAACGTCGTCCAGCGCGAGGAGCATGGGCCGCCGAACGGCGAGCTGCTCGAGCACCGCGCGGATCGCGTAGCGGAACCGGTAGCGGTCAGGCGGCGCCTGCCGGACCGATGCACTATGAGCCAGCCCGGACAGCGACGGAAAGACCTCGGCTAGCTCCTGCAAAGCGGCCGGCTCGAGCTTACGCACGACGGTCGAGTCGAGCGTACCCAGGTAATCATTGAGCGCGTCGATGATGACGCCGAACGGGACGTCCTGTTCGAACTCGGCCGCTCGACCTTCGAGCACCAGCCAACGACGGGCCTCCGCGCGGTGCGCGAGCTCGCCGAGCAGGCGCGACTTGCCGATTCCCGGCTCCCCGAATAGCGCAACAAGCCAGGGCTGACCCTCGGCGAGTCGATCGAGCGCCCGTCCGACCTCGGCCAACTCACGCGCTCGCCCAGCCAGGGCGACTGGTCGCTGTGTCACGTCTGTGCCATCTCGCTCGCCCCTGGACGAGCGTACTCCGGCAGGTCAAATGCATCCAGGGCCGCTGAGAATGCGACCGCGTGCACGGCCGCCTCAGCGGTGGGTTACCCGCGGTGCTCGCTGCGGTCGCGCACGAGGCTGATCACGTAGACGCGGTTTCCGCTGTCGAGGGCGAGCAGTTCGATCTCTGTCGGCAGGAACGTACCTGACTTCGCCCGGCACGCCATCTCGATCGTCCAGTTGACCCCGTCGCGGAGCGCTCCTTCGAGAAACATCCGCATCCGCGGGAGCTCATGCGGATGGATCTGCGAGATCGGCGTAACCTTGAACTCCTCTCGCGTGTAGCCGAGCAGGCGCGAGGCGGCCGCATTGGCGTCCAGGATGCGGTCTTCGCGAGGATCGGTGATGAACACCGCGTCGCGTGACTCCTCGAACAGCCGCTCGAGCGACGTGCCGGGATCTGGAGGGCCGAGCATTGGTCAGCTCGTCGGCAATATGGACGACATGGCAGGAACATCGTGTCCCGCCGCACGGACGATCTCTTGACGCTTTGTGAAGATTTCGGCCCGGTCGCGCAGCAGGCGATTGCGCGCCGGCGACACCTCGGCCGCGAGGACGTCTCGGACGATCGCGTAACGGAAGCGGAACCGGAGACCGTCGACGCGCAGGATGCGTCGATCGCACAGTCGCTCGAGTCGTTCGACCAGCGCGATCGGATCGGTCTCCAGCATTGCCGCTAACACTTCGAGCTCGAACGGCTCCGGCAGCGTCGCCGCGGTTAAGAGGATGCGGAACGCGACGGCGCCCTCGGCGCGGCAGCGTGCGATGAATAGTTCGCTCAGCGAACTGCGGAGGTCCGGACCGGATCCGCTCGCGATCACGCTGGACACGAGGGCTGGGTGGCCGCCGGTGCGCGGGTGCACGTCCGGAATCGCGAGCGGCGCGAGGTCGTGCTCGCTCAAGGGTCCAAGGGAGATCCGCTCCGTTACGGCCAGTCTGCGCACGGGGTGGTCAAGTGGCACCTCGTCATCACGCAGCGCGCCGACGATCATCACCGGGCGGTCCGCGCAACGTTGGTGCAGGTACTCGAGTGCGGCGATCGTGCCGAGGTCGGCCAGGTGGAGGTCGTCGAGAATCAGGACGAGCGGTGTATTGCGGCGGATCACCTCGACGATCGCCTCGAGCACATCAATCTCGCCGAACTCAGCCGGTCGTTCTCCGAGCGAAAGCTCCGGGAGCACTCCGCGCAGCGCCGGGAGCTGAGTCGCATCGAGATCGAGCTGGTCGAGCGCGCCGCGTAGCGCCGCGGCAAGCGGTACCCGAGGAAGGTGTTGCTCGAGCGCCGAGCATCTGGCGCGACCGACCCGCACCCCGTCCAAGCTGGCTGCGAACTCGTCGAGCAGCCTCGACTTGCCGATCCCGGCCTCGCCTTCCAGGAGAACCATGGCAAAGTCGCCGCCTACGGCGGAGGCGAGGCACTGGCCGAGCCGGTCCAGTTCGGCGCGGCGGCCCAGGAACAGCAGCCATGGTTGGCTCGAGGTGCGAAGCTGCATCTCTCGGGACGGCCTCGGTAGCAGCGAGGACGCGTCGTCTTGGCGCAGGATCGCAGCTTCCAGCCGCCGGGTTGCGGCACTCGGCTCCAGCCCCAGCTCGCCGACCAGCAACGAGCGGAGGCGGCGATAACCCTCGAGCGCTTCGTGCGCGCGACCCATCGCGTACAGCGCAAGCATCCCGATCCGGTGCGCGCGCTCGCTGAACGGATCAAGTCTTGCGGCGGCCTGGGCGTGGGTGAGCGCGGCTTGATAATCGTGGGCGATCAGCGCGGCGTCGGCGGCCTCCAGGTGAGCCCCGATCACCCGGCCTCGATAGGTACCGCGCAGCTCCTCCACCCAGTCTGCGTACGGCTCGTCCTCGAGGAGCTCTGCGGTTGCGAGCGAGAGCGCGTCGAGCAGGCATCGTCGGGCCGCCTCGGTGGGGGCTCGTCCCGCGCGTGCCAGCAGCCGGTCGAAGCGGTCGAGGTCGATGTCCGCGTGCTCGACGGCGAATCGATACGCCCCTGATTCGGTGACGATGAGCTCCCGTGCGCAGCGTGTATCGGCGCACAAGTGACGGCGTAGCGTGGACACAAAGGTCTGAATCGAGGCCGCGAAGTTGTCCGGCACGTGCTCGCCCCACAGCATCTCGGCCAGCCGCTCGACCGGAACCGGGCCACCGCGAGCCGCGAGCAGGATCTCCAGAATCTGCTTGGGCCGGTTACCGCCGAAGTCCCGAGGCCCGAGTCTTTGTTCGGCATGCTCTACGCCGATCGAGCCAAACAGGCGAATCGTCAGCGCGCTGGAGCATGGAGCGCCCATCACTCTCTGTTCCGCGGCGAGGCGAGCTTGACCAGCCAGGGGACGGACATGTCCGAAAGCTCCCACTCGCACGGGTGCAGCGGTATAGGGCGAATGCACCAATCGGCTACTGAATCAATGTCGGTTGCATCGACCGCTCCTTAGGCCGCGCGGACTCCCACTGAGTGGGCACCCAGACCGCGCTAAGGGCGGCTTCCTAGCTTGAGCGTCGCCGCAAACCCAAGCGCGGCGCTTCTGTCAACCAGGCGACTCGAGAAAGGACCAGAGCCTCGCCATCATGCTTCAACTATTCAAATCGATAGGCGTACGCGGGCGATCGGCGCTCGCCGTGACCGCCGCACTTATCGCGACGCTGCTGGCGATCCAGCTCATCGGATCGGCGTCCGCGGCGACCAAGCATCGCGGAGACACAACCAGCCAGCGAGGATCGGCGACAGGCCTCGGCCAGCTGAGCGGTCTGTTGCCCCGCAACAAGCTGACGCTTGAGAGCGCGATCCAGGTGAACCTGAGCAACGAGACCGTTCGCCTGCCGCTCTATCCCGGCGACGCGCCGATTCCAGGCCGTCCCGGTCAGACCGAGCACGTGTGGTATGTCCTGCTTGACGCGTCCGACGCTGGGCTGGCGCACGACCTGGGCGTCAACTACGCGCCTAAGCTCGAGAACATCGCGATCAGCGACCCGGCGGCGGTGCAGACGGTCACGCTGGACTCGCCAAGTCCGGCCCAAAACCGGTTCGGGCCGGCGCTGGTGCATTTCCAGGGCGCGCCGGACTTCAGCCCCACGCGCACGGCCGTCCCGGGACCCAACGGGTTTCCGCTGAAGTCGTTCTCGCCAGGCGCGGTCGCTGGGCCGGGCTATAGCCCGTTCATCCGGATCGCGGGCTCGAGTGTCGTCTACAACGCGCCGATCGTTGCGACCGGCAACGGCCCGTTCGACGTCGTTCACCACACCAACACCGGCGACCGGGTGCTGAGCGTCCACATCGCAGGCCCCGCGCCGCAGGGGCAGTACTTTGACAACTACGTCGACATGCTGTTTGTGAAGGGGTTCGACGCCGGCCAGCCGATCGTGTACCTCAGCACCGATGCGGGACAGCCTCTCACCGCGGTGCTGGAGCGCTCGACCTACGTGCCGGCGCTCAACGACGCGCCCTACAACGGCGGTGACGACTTCCTCGGATCCGCCCGCGAGCGGCTCTTCGGATTCATCAACGGCCAGACTGGCGGCGGCAACCCTCAGGCACAGGGCTTCCAGCACTTGGTTCTTGACGGCCACGCCTCCGAGGACGCCAGCCTCCGGAACGCCGCACTGATCAACGCGCTGCGGCACGGCGGCGATCTGCTCAACGTGTTCGGCGACTTTCCAACCCTCGCCGACCCACGGCACGCCCAGGCCTACAGTCCGCTATGGGACGCCCAGCTCGGACTGTGGACCGCCAAGGCAGTCAAGGAAGGGCTCAACACCCGCCAGATCGATGAGAACCAAGTGTTCAACCTGGCCGCGACTCGGCCCGACCTGCTCACCGGCGTCGATCCCGCCACTGGCCAGCCAGCTCCGTATGGTGCAGTCGGAGTCGATATCAACTGCGCGGTAGTCGGCTTCACCGGCGCGGCTCCGACAGCGAACCTCGCCGCTCCTGTCCCCAATTCGCAGTTCCCGCCGCGGTAGCGACGAATTACCTCGCTACTCGATGCGACCTCCTCCGGCTGGCGACATCGCGAACGGATGAGAACGGACCCGCGGACCCTGCAGCTCGCAGGGTCCGCGGGCCGCGCACTCATCCGCACGACCCATTCAAAACGAGGAACCCCCGCAGAATGACGACCTCAGCCTCCGACGCGGCGCAGCGCGAGCAGATGCACACGCACACCTCCGCCCCGGGATCTGCCTCTATCCGAATCCCTGATCCAGTTCGAGGGCTGCTGTGTGCGCCGAACTACGTCTTGCATCTGTAATCAAGTGTCGAAGGCCAGCGACATGCGTTCACGACTGCCAGTGGCGCGAACAGTGCGCCGATCGCCGCACCCGTCAGCTACCTGTGCTCTTGCTCGGTGTATGCGTCGGTCGGCCGTGCGGATCGCCGCTCGAACATGGCGGCGACGATGATGCTGAGCTCGTAGAGGATCAGCATCGGGATCAGCTCGAGTACGGTGGTCACCGTATCGGTTCCGGGGAGCAGCAGCGCCAGCGCGGTGAGCAAGACGATCGCGTGGCGGCGGTGCCTTCGGAGCTGGCGAGTGGTGACGATCCCCATGCGGTTGAGGCCGATCACGGCGACCGGTATCTGGAAGAACAACCCGGTCGCAAGCAAGGTGAGCAGGATGAACTGGTAGTAGGTACGGGCCTGCACGAGTGTGTCGAAGGAGCTGCTGTTGAAGTTCTGGAGGAATCCCACCGCACCGGGGAGGACGACGAAGTAGCCGAACACGAGTCCTGCCACGAACAGCACCGGCGCGAGAACCATCAGCGGCAGGGCCACGCGGCGCTCCCGTGGGCTGAAGGCCGGGATCACGAACGCATACAGCTGCCACAGAATGACCGGCAAGGCGAGCAGCAGCGCGAAGTAGGCCGAGACGGTTACCGTTTGGCCGAACGGTTCCCCGATCCCCAGGGTCACGGGTTGGCGACCTTGCGAGACGGTCGGAGTGATCGCCACGACGGCGGCGTCGGCTCGGGCCGCCGACGCCAGCGCCTGACGGCTCGCCGGGTCGCGTAGAGTCGTCGAGCGTGCCAGCAGCTGGAACGCCGCGCGCTGTTGGTCGAGCGCCATGCGCAAGCGCTGCTGTATCAGCGCGCTCTGGGCCAGCGGGCCATGTGCATGCTCGACGGCGCTGGCGGTGGCCTGCGCCAACGGCCGGTTGAGCACGTTGAGCAGCGCGTGGTTCTGCCAGAAGGCAAACCCGAACGAAACCGCGAGGACGGCGCCACTCACGATCAGCCTGGCTCGCAGCTCGCTCAGATGCTCGAGGAATGAGAGGCGGTCCTCGTGGCCGATGGCCGCGAGGGCCGCTCTCGGGACGTTCAACGACATCGGGTGCCGTGTTCGGATCAGATCGTTCGCCAGCGGGGCCGGGTCACCGGACGGACGCCGTTTCGTCGTCGACGGCGGCGGGTTGGTCCGCGACCTGCTGGTGTTCCTCGGTGCCGCCGCTGATCGAGCCCTTGAACTCCTTGAGCCCTTGCCCGAGGGCACGGCCGGCCTCGGGTATCCGCTTGGGGCCGAGGAAGACAAGCGCGATGATCAAGATGATGATCAGGTGGCTGGGTTGCAACAGTCCGGTTAACAAGGTGCTTCTCCTTCGGTTTGGTTGTGATACCGCTAAAGACAGATGCCGCGGCCGATCTCCCGGGTCGGGGACCATCGGTCGCGTGCTCGCGGGACGCCGTGACTAGTGGCCCGTCACGTGCCGCTGGGCTGCGTCGGCTTCCCTCGCGAGCTGCATCACGGTTTTGAAGAACTTCGGTGACTGACCCTGGAACAGCCGGTCGGCCGTAAAGCTCTTAATCGTTGCAACGGCGCCCGCGAACTGATCGAGCGTCGGGCGCACGACCGAGCAGGCGGGCAGATCCTTGCGGAGGAACTGCGTCGGCTCGGGCAGGATCAGGTTGGTCTGGGTGGCCTCGCCGCCGTGGGCGTTGAGGTCCGGGAAGGTAACCCCGGTCTTCGGATCCACGACGCCGGCCAGTGGCTTCGACACCGCGTTCCCGGCCTTGTCGTGCCAGAGGGAGAAATGATTGGTCTCAACGCCACCGATGCTCACGACGATGCGCAGCACCTCCAGGCTCGAGGCCTTCAGCGCCATCGTGCTGTACAGGCTGGACCCGCCCTGCTCGATGTAGCCGAAGTGGAACCCCGCGGCGTTGGCGATCGCCTGCATCCGCGTTTGCTGTGCCCCGACCGGCGGCACGGGCTGATTCTGCGTCGGGGGTGTGTCCGCGTCGTCCAACGGGATCGCGGGTTGGTGCCTGATCCTAACCGCCTGCGGGAACGTAGCCCCGAAGTCGGGGTTGCGCCCGCTGCGGTAGCGCGTGTACCAGCTCGTGTCGACGTCCAGCGACTGCAGGTTCGTCAGCCGCCGGATCTGCCGGGCGCCGGTCGCCTTGCTGCTCGGGAGCGTACGAAACTCGTCGAGGTTGACAGGCTCGGCACCCCGAGAGCGCAGATAGGCGTTGAGGAACGCCGCATGACTGATCTCGTCGTCGGTGTTGTCGGCAATGTACTGGGGCATGTCGCTGTCGAGGTTGGACAGCGCGGCGATGTAGGCCGCGTTACCGCCGGCAACCCCTCCGAGCTCGTTGTACTGCGACCACAAGTCGCTCTCGATCAGCTCAGCAGCCGCGAGGAACCGCAGGATCGCCGCGTCGCCCTTGGTTATCGCCCCGGATCGGGCGACCGCCTCGCTTGCGAACAACGCACTGCCGGGCAATGCCACGGCGCCGGCGAGACCGACGCTCCTGAGAAACGAACGCCGCCCGACGACCCGGCGCCACAACGCGTTTACGTCGCCGTCGGCTGAGGCCGGAGCGGGCATCTGGGTCGCGGTGGCGGCCGCAGGGTCGTTGTCAATCATGATGCTTCCTTCCTGTTGTGACCGCAACGGTCGGTTGGACTACGACACTGTGTAGTGCATAAGACGCCTTGGGTCGCCATTCCTTCCCGGCGCCGAAAGATGCTCTTGCCGAGCTTCTCCCGTTATCGCGGCATGGTCCGTCGGCAGGCACGGGAGCGGCGCTCTCGTCTAAGCGATCACGCCGGCGCCGGCGGTTCTCGTGATCGACGCGTCGCCAAAGGATTCGCGTTCCCTCGAGCGGTTGACGACGAATGCGATCACCCGGCGGAGGCGACTAAGGAGGACCCGCTCGCCGGGGTGCGGGCGAGCGGATGCGCGCTCCACTCGATCAGCCTCCAGACCTGACCCGTGAACGATCTCGCTGGCGTTCAGCGCTCTGTATAGAGCTCGTCTGGGGTGTTCTGAACCAGTCGCCACGGTAGGACGACCCTCAAGCTGGGGGAAACGACGGCGCCGAGCGACCGGCCGTCCGTACAGCCCTGAGGGCGCGACTCCGCTACCAGCAGTTCTTCGTCAACGCCCGCGCCCGACGCGTGCGACTGCGGGTCGCGATGCACTCATCGTGCGTAACCGAGCGCTGGGCGCCTTGCCTAGGGTCCGCGCCATGTCCCTCGTGCTTTCCCCGCCAGCCGCCTCGTCGCTCATATCGCCATGGACCTGGGTCTAGCCGACCGAATCGCAGTCGTGGCCGGCGCCGGTGGAGCGCTCGGCTCAGCGACCGTCCGGATGCTCGTTTCCGAAGGCGCGCAGGTCGTCGCCGCCACCGACGACACGACCAAACCGCTGCCCGGGCTTGATGACGCCGTGAGGCGCGTCAAGCTTGACCTCGCGATGCCCGGCGCAGCGGAAGCCCTCATTGCCAAAGCCACCGACCATCACGGTCGGGTTGACGTCGTGATCAACCGCGTCGGGCCCATTCGCGTGCGCCCAGAAGGGGTTTCGCGCTATCGGACGACGAGTTCAACCGCGCCGTTCAGCTCAACCTCCTCATCGCCGTGCGCACCAGCCGCGCGGCGCTGGCGGCCATCGTGCCACGACGCCACAGTGCGATCGTGAATGTCGCCTCGGTCCTCCCACCCCTCAGGAGGTCGCAACGCTCATCACACTCGTCGCGTCGCCTCGATTGGGCAGCGTAACGGCGTCGACTACGTCATCGACGGCGGGTTGCGAAAGACCACCTGAGCCGCCGGCACGTCATAGGCCTGCTTCTGTGCCCCGACGACCACGTTGACCGGCGGCAGCGATGCCCGCTTCGCGCGCGGGAAACCGCGCATGGTTTCGGTCCGGGTGCTAACCCCCAAGCGCGCTCGGGCTGGCCGCTGGCGCGTGAAAGCAGAACTGCTGCCGACCGCCACCTTCTGGGCACGTCGTGCTCGACTCCCTTAGTACGCCGTCGTTGCCGGACTACGCTTGGTCGCCATCGCGCTTGCGTGCTTTACGACCGCAGACCGATGAAAGCAGTCGCAATGGGCGGCTCCGCGTCGTGCCTGCGTCATGGACCCTGATCCGCGCCTTCCTGACGTCGCTCAGTCGAGGCGACCAGCAGGGCACGTGGCCCCGGCCGGGTGTCATTCTCTGGGCGTGGTCGCGCTCAGGCCGTACATGGGCTGGAACACCTATTACGGGCTTGGCGGGGTCTTCAACGAGCGGACGATCATGAGCGTCGCCCACGCCTTGTGCGATCGCGGGCTGGCGTACGCCGGCTATCGGACCGTCTGGCTTGATTACGGTTGGGCGTCCGGCGCCCGCGATGCGCAGGGGGAACTGGTGATCGACGACCGCCAGTGGCCACAGGGACTTGCCTGGCTGAATGATCAGCTGCACGCGATGGATCTTCTGGCAGGCATCTACACCGACGCGGGGCCGTCCGGCTGCGAGGGGCAAGGCGTCGGCAGCCTCGGCCACTACCAGCAGGACGCTGACCGGTTCGCCGCCTGGGGGTTCGACGCGGTAAAGATCGACTTCTGCGGCGGCGGACAGCAACGCCTCGATCCACGGCCGGCCTACCGCGACTTCATCCACGCCGTCCGCAACAACGCGAGCCGACGCCGGATGCTGGTCAACGTCTGCAACTTCTGGCGGCCGGGGCAGCTCGGCGACGATTATCCGCCGGTTGAGCGCTCTGCGTACGCAACCCACGAGTGGGCGTCACCGATAGCGGACAGCTGGCGCACCGATACCGACGTCGGATTCGTCAGGGACGTGGTGTTCGAGAATGTGCTGCGCAACCTGGACACCAACGCCTGCCACCCCGAATCGGCCGGCCCGGGGCATTGGAGCGACCCCGACTATCTCGCCCCCGAGCTCGGGATGAGCCACAGCGAGGCGCAGGCGCAGCTGACGATGTGGGCGATCGCCGCGGCGCCGTTGGTGATCGGCAGCGACGTGCGCGCACTTTCCCCACAGACGGTCGCGATGCTCAGCAATCCCGAGGTGATCGCGGTTGACCAGGACCCGCTTGGCGTACAGGGCACGTGCGTTAGGCGCGACGCCGATGGCGAGGCGTGGGTCAAGCCGCTCGTCGGCGGCGGCTCCGCCGTTGCGCTCCTGAACCGCGGCAGTTGCCGGCAGCGCGTCGGCGTAACGGCGAGCGAGATCGGCCTGGCGAGCGCCGGAGCCCTTACCGTCCGGGACCTCTGGACCAGCCGCACGACGACCGAGACGGACGCGCTCAGCGCCGAGGTACCCGCTCACAGCGCCACACTCTTTTGCATCACCGCGGCCGCACGTCCGGGATACGGCGGTCGCTGATTCTGTCAATTGCGGTCGGGCGATACCGTCACAATCACCGGCTGCGCCTCAGCCGCGACGCCCGGAAAATGATGCTGCGGACGATCAGGACGAGCGCTCGGCGAACCCGCCTGCACCAACCTCTACCTGCCTTGTGTCGGTCGCGGCGACGCCCGCGCGTATACAGTCGTGATCATGCCGAGACGGCGTGTTGTTATCGATCATGTCAGCGTCGGTGTCAGCGATCTCGCTCGGAGCCGCGAGTTCTATCGCCATGCGCTCACGCCGCTGGGATTCGCCGAGTTGGGGCCTTGGCGCGACGGCGCCGAGGAAGCTACGTTCGGCCTCGAGGAGGCGAATGACTTCGCCGTCTCGACCGCCTACGCCACCGGCGCGCCAGTTCATGTCGCCTTCGCCGCGGACAGGCGTGAGCAGGTTGACGCGTTCTATTCCGCCGCGCTCGAGGCGGGAGGTCGCGATAACGGCCCTCCGGGGCTGCGGCCGGAATATTCAGACGGCTACTACAGCGCGTTCGTGCTCGACCCCGACGGGCACAACATCGAAGCCGTGCACCACGCGCGGTGAGGCAGGGTCTAGAGCCGCTAGGATGTGCGGCAGGAGTCCTCGTACCGTTCCGCGCCTGGAGCAGTCGGTGGCCGGCCGGCAGCGTGTGGCGCTGCTAGCGACCCACGCCGAGTTGCGTCGCCTCTGATCACGGAGTTCAGGCATGGCGCTTCACGGTGCGGGCGGAACCGCGTGGTTCAACAGTCTTGGTGATATCCGCGTAGCCCGATATGGAGATTGCGTCGGCTCACGCGGTTGACGGCGGTCCGCCGCCGGTGTTGGGCCGGCTGAGACTGCCTTTGGCAGACGCTTCGGCGTTTGTGATGGCAATGTTGAAGTGGGCGGTGTAGCCCTTGCGGATGCTGCCAGCGGGCCCGACGATGTTTGTCGCGAAGTCGGCCTTGGTGAGAACGGTGTCGTTTTCGTCCGTGGTCGGATCGTGCTGAGGACTTCTGGTGTTGTAGGGGGCGGCGTTTTGCAGGACGTGATCGGTGGCGGCGTCGCTGAAGAAGATCTGGGTGGTGTAGCCGGCGATCGTGGCGCCGTTCGAGTGCAGCTTGCGGACGCGGACGTGGATGTGGATCGCACGGCTGGTGTACCAGCCGGGCCAGATCGTGGCGAAGCTGACTTGGCCTGGTACGGGTTTGTGGTGCAGGCCCTTATCCTTGCCGGTGATCTGGTAACCGCGCAGCCAATTGTCGCTGCTGGTGTCCCCGCCGCTGGTACCGCCGTCGGCCTGTTGTGAGGATTCGTCGGAGTAGAGGCCGTGCGCGTTGGCGTGCCAGATGTCGACGGCGAGGCCGTCGAACGGCTTGCAGCCATTGCTGGCGTCGAGAACGTTGATGTAGAGGTTCAGCGGCACGCCGGCCTGACGGTTCTTCCCGTTGCTGTTGGCGCGGATGTTGGAGCGGCGCAGCATCGTGTTCACCCAATAGGGCCCCTCAGTGAGCTCCGGCGTCGCCCTCGCGCACGAGCTCGCGGCGCTGGCGGGCGTTGCCTGGATCGCCGAGCCGAGGATTGGCGCGGTGAAATACGCGGCGCTGGCGGTCCCGACGACTTTGACTGCCTGCCGGCGGGTGATGTGGTCATCGATCATGGAGACTCCTGCTCAAGATCTCGCGGATTTGCGTTGGGGCGTGTGCAGCGGCCTTGGAGGATGGTCACGGTGCCTGAGTGGCTGCCGGGTACTGCGATGTCGCTCAAGCTGTCGCCGACGAAGACCTTCGACCGCTGCATGCGGCGAGCTTCGCCCATCTTCTACACAGAAACTCTCAGCGCCGTTAGACCGCGATAAGACCAAACTAAGGGAGTCGGACGCATCGCTTCGACTCCCTTGGCCGTGCCGCCCGACCATGGGGTAGTAGCCACGAAAGCGACTGCTCAGCAGCCGGGTACAGGCGCTCTCCATTAAACGGCGCC
>Ga0213876_10000339_pt1 | contig 40714 bp, 32 predicted proteins | sample BarmaccomBMRX_R9_FD_160113 | JGI IMG/M metagenome (GOLD analysis project Ga0213876, IMG submission 160113) | Root-associated microbial communities from Barbacenia macrantha in rupestrian grasslands, the National Park of Serra do Cipo, Brazil - RX_R9 | ecosystem: Host-associated > Plants > Roots...
GAACTTCTTCCCCCTCTTCCCGCCGTGTTCGCCGTGGCTCGCCGTGTTCGCCGTGTGAACTCTGTCGTTGTGCCCGCGTTTAGCCGCCGTGGCCGCCGTGTGACGGGCGCCCATCGCTAATCCTTGTGGCATGCTTTCACTTGTGGCATTTGTGGCATTCCTTCTGTGGACGACGCGTTAAACAAGACTTTGACGGTAAACGAGATCTTTCGGTCCATTCAGGGCGAAAGCACCTGGGCCGGCTTGCCCTGCACCTTCGTGCGTCTGACGTTCTGCGACCTGCGTTGTTCCTACTGTGACACGACTTACGCGTTCTACCGCGGCGAGAAAACCTCACTGGCTGCGATTCTGGAACGGGTCCAACGGTTCGGGGTCAGGCTTGTGGAAATCACCGGGGGCGAACCGCTGCTTCAGAAAAACGTGCATCTGCTCATGACTGCGCTCTGCGACCGTGGCTGCCAGGTCTTGCTTGAGACCAGCGGAGCACACGACATTTCCCGTGTCGACGCGCGGGTGCACCGCATCATGGACCTGAAAACCCCGGGGAGCGGGGAGGTCCACCGTAACCGGTTGGACAACATCGCGCACCTCACCCAGCGGGACGAGGTGAAGTTTGTGATTGGTTCACGTGAGGATTACCTGTGGTCCAAACGGATGGTTGAGGAATATACCCTCGCGCAACGCTGCCGGTGCGTGTTGTTCTCGCCTGTTTTTGATCGCATTGAGCCGCGCCGGATCGTTGAATGGCTGCTTGAGGACGGGCTGCCGGTGCGCTTTCAGTTGCAGCTGCACAAGTTCATCTGGGCTCCGGACACACAAGGAGTATGAGAGCGCGGCTTACGAAGATCTTTCATTTCGAAGCGTCACACGTTCTTCCGCAGGTTCCTGCCGGTCACAAATGCGGCAGAATGCACGGCCACAGCTTCAAGGTGGAAGTGAGCATCGAGGGCGCTGTAAACCCTGCGACCGGCTGGATTTACGACCATGCGGTCATTTCCGAGGCGATGAAACCGTTGGTTGAACGGCTCGATCACGCCTGTCTCAATGATATTCCCGGCCTGGAGAATCCCACGATCGAACTGATGGCAGCCTGGTTTTGGGACAAGCTTGCCGGCCCATGCCCCGGGCTCTGCGAGATCGTCATTTACGAAACGCCCGCGGCACGATGCGTGTACCGGGGCGACTAATTGTGGGTTTTAGCTTTGCGGCGGCGCGCCGGCCTGCTAAGAACGGCGCCGATGGCGGTACGGACAGTTCTTTTTGCCCTGGCCACTTTTTGTGGTCTCCTCGCGGTCGCACGAGCCGATTTCTTCAATTTCGACCCGACCTCGACGGGGCACGTTACGTACCCGAGCTGGGTGCCTCGCCGGCCGGTTGCCACCGCCCGGGAACACGCCGAACTCTCCTTTCCGATCCAGCCGGTGCCGAACGATTACGACCTCGTCCTGACGGCAGTGTTCCAGGAGGAACTCGGCGCATTTCTCAGCGTGTACTGGCAGGACCGGGATGGTAACCGTCAACTCCTGTGCTCAAACCTGTTCGAGAACATCAACCTTCTTAATCAGCGAACGCTCCTCATCAGCCGGGCGATCATGGGAGGACCGGGCAAGGTGATCCTTCAGTCCAGCCATCGCGTTCTGAACGTGCTCCGCGTCCGTCTTGAGTGGGCGCGTCCCGGAGTGGTGCGTCTGGTCGACAGCGTTCCAAACGGTGCGCTGATCGCCACGGGCGAAAAATTCTATGCGGCTGAAGAAGTGGACGGCAGCCCGCTCACCGCCGTGGCGGACAACTGGGAGGGTGCCACCCTGACCACGTCGGTTACCGACCAAGCCGAGCGGGTCGAGCAAGGGGTCGTTTTCCCGGTCGGGATTGACGCCAAGGTCAGGCGCGCACGCGTCGAGGTGCTCGTCAACGGCCTGCCGCTGGACGGTTCCATCCGGCTCTGGGTGAACCGTCAGTTGGCCGGGATCTTGTCTGTGGAAGTGCCTAATCTGAACGACCCCGGCTATTCCCCGGACGGTACCTTTGTCGGGTGGCGAAAAGCCGTTCTGTTGCTACCGCCGGGTCTGCTCATCGTCGGCGAAAACACCTTCCAGTTTGAAGGTCCGACCGACCAGCCGCTCGCAATCCGCGATTTCCTCCTGCAGCTTGCGTACGCCCCCAATTGACTTGTACCCATCCCTATTTGGATCTAGTCTCCGGGCGGTTGTATGATAACTCCTTGCTCCTCGTGCCGGGCACATCGGCTCGGTTCCTCTCGCTGGTCCGCAGGTTATACCTTAATGGAAATCATGCTCGTCGTCGCGATTATCGCGGTGATCGCCGGCGGCGTGATCATTAAGATGTCGGGTGCGCTCGACGTCGCGAAAATCCAGCGGGCAGAACAAGACATCGCCAACATTTACAGCGCCTTGAAACTGTACGAGGCCCGCAACAACCAGATGCCGGACCAAGGCCAGGCTCTGGAGGCGTTGGTCAACCCGCCCAGTACCGGCACAGCCCCCCCTAATTGGGTCCGGTTGATGGACAGCCTGCCTGTGGACCCCTGGGGTACGCCTTATCAATACCGCAACCCGGGCAAGAGAGACCCATCCGGGGTAGACGTCTTTTCGTTCGGGCCGGATCGTAAAGAGAGCGGCGACGACATTTATCGCCGCGTGCAATAGCCACCGAAAAAGGCGTCACGCGATGCCGTCTGCCCGCCGCCAACCACTCTCCCGAAGACGTCTGCCGCGAGCCGGATTTACCCTGCTTGAGGTATGCGTGGTGCTGTTCATCGTTGCGGTGATCTTTGTGGTCGCTGCCGTGCCGGCCACCCACCTTTTTAACGAGGAGAAACTTCTCGCGCCGGTTCGCCAGCTCCAAAGCTGCGCCAAGGCCGCCCGGCTGCGGGCGATGACCAGCCACCAGACCTGCGTGATCCTGTTCGGCGACAACGGTTATGAACTCGCGCTGAGTGATCCGGTTACGGCACATCCCACCGTCGTGCGAGGGTACCAGCTGCCGCCCAACGTCGACTTGCGGTGCCAGGCCCCCGCCGATACGGAATTTCATTCGGTCGCCGATCTGCACTGGTACTTCGCCCCGAACGGCCTGTGTGAACCACTCAAGTTCCTGCTCCAGCAAGGCAAAAGCTGGGTTCGCTTTCGTGTTGACCCGCTTACGGCCCGCGTCCAGGATCAGGAAAGCTTTATCGATTAACGACGGGATAGCTTTTCTGCCATCCTCGTTGTGAAACCTGCCCTGATGCCGAGCCGACGCGTTCACTCTCACCTGCACATTTGTCGAACCAACCCTGACGTGCCGCCGTTTCTCCCCGGCCCGGGACGGCGTTCCAGGCCGGGCAAGGCGGCGTTTGTGCTCTGGGAAATGATGCTGGCGTTAATGATTTTCTGCGTGGTTGCCGTCTCGCTCACCACCGCCCTGCGCCAGGCGATCGACACCGTGATCCTCCTGCGTGATGACGCCCAGACCCGGCATGACTTTGAAAACCTGTTGAACGAGGCGGCCGTGATCAGACTGCAACCCGGCAAGGAGGATCTGGTCGTGGGTGACGGCCGCATCCATTACGAGCGTGAGGTGGTGCGGTTGCAACCGAAAACCATCCATGGTGAGTTGGTGCCGAACCTCTACGACGTCACGATTCGCGCCACCTGGCAGGCGGGCGGCCAGACTCGCACGAACCAGGTCCGATCGGTCATTTACCAGCCTGCGTCGGGATGAGGACCGTGCCAGCCATCCACCCATCCCGTCGATCGGCTCCGCAAGCCGGGTACCTGCTGCTCGAGGTCCTGCTCGCGCTCGCCATCCTGACCATAATCACCGCCCTCGTGTTCCGAATCATCCAGACCACGGTGCGCACCACGCGCGAGGTGACCTACCTCGAGTCATTGCAGGAGCGCGTCGACGGCATCAGTGAATTGCTGCGACAGAATTTTACCAATCTGCCTGCCGCAGCGCAGTTTCAGACCAAGACGATTCAGTCGGGAACGGAACTGGTCTTCCAGCACGTCGCGTTTCAGTTTGCGACCACCCCGGGGATTCCCGCCTACGGTACCGTCGCCCTCTGCGCGCGGCCGCAGGCGGACGGCCGTTTGTACCTGGCCTTTTACCAGGAGCCGGAAGACGCTCGCGAACGCCTGATCCAGGCCAATCAGGAGAATGATATCCGCTGGACTCCGATCCTTGGTGACCTCGACCAGGTTGCATGGAGGTTCTTTGACCCCCAAACCCGCGATTGGCGTGCGGACTGGCCTGCCAACGGCTCCCGGCCCGCGCTGGTCGAGTTAACTTTCCGGATCTCCGGACAAAGCCAGGTGCACCGGTCCATTTTTAACTGTCCGACAGCCCCGGTCCTGCCATGAATCATTCCTCTTTGCGCCGACCCTCAGCCCCATCTCGCCGGACTTCCTCCGGGCGCGAGGCGATGATCGACGCGGGACCGTTCCAGGCGCGGAACCAACGCGGCTCGGCGTTGCTCTTGGTCCTTTTTACGATCCTCCTCATCTCGAGCCTCATCATTTCGGCTGTGGAATTTGTGCGTCATGACGTGGACGAATATGCCGTCCTGAACCGGCGCTTTCAGTCCCGGATCCTGGCGCAGAGTGGGGTGGCTTTCGCTTTGCCTCCGCAGGTGCGCAACGAAGATCGGGACCTGTTGGAGCAAACCCGCAAGGACGGCGGAAAGTTCGAGGTGATCATCGCGAGCGAGTCAGCCCACCTGAACATCAACTTTGTCCTGCAAACCAACCGCGACTACCTGCTGCAGGCGGTCTTTCGCAAATGGGGCCTGACCTCGCGCGAGATCGACCCGGCCATCGCCGGCCTGCACCATTACGTTCAGGACCTAAACGACTCCGATGCCAACGCGGGTGGACTCCAGCCTTCACTGGCCCCGAACCCGGCACCCACGCCCGCCCAGAGTGCCGGTCAAAACGGCCCCGGAACGTCCGCGGCCGCCCAGCAGCAGTTCCGGCCGTTCACCGCGGTCGAGGAAATGAGCCTGGTGCCGGAGTTCGCCCCGGTCATGAAACGCCAACCCGACTGGGCGCAATCATTCACAGTCTACGGGGACGGCAAGATCGACGTAAACACGGTTGATCAGGACACCCTCCAGCTTGTCACGGGCGTATCGGCCGCTCAGGCCGACCAGTTCGTGAAGTATCGCTGGGGCCGCGACGGCAAACCGTTCACCGCCGACGACCAGATTTACCGCAGCCTTGAGGACGTCCGGGTACACCTCGGAATGAGCCCGCAACAGTTCCAGGCGGTGCAGGACATGCTGGCGCTGACCAGCGCGGTGGACCGGATTGAAAGCCGTGGTATGATTGCGGATTTCACGACAACTATTACTGCTATTGTAAATCGAAACTCCGTACCGGCTGGGGTCCTGTTATGGCAAGAAAGGTAGATCGCTCTCAAACCTTTCTCGTTCGCGCCGGGCCGGGCGGTGATGATGATTGGGAGCTGTGGACGGCACCCCAGGGTAGAACGCCGCACCTGGTCCAGCGGCTGAAGAGTCCCCGGGAAGCGCCCGGTCCAACGGTGGTGGCCCTGCCCGCGCAGCAGGTGCTGAGTTTTCCTTGCTGGGTATCGACCGATGATCGCGGGCTTGCGGGAGAAGTGTTGCAATTGCGGCTGGAGCAATCGGGCCTGGTGCAGCGAACGTCGACCGGTGTGCCCGCCGATTTCCGGCTGCTCGCAGTCCGGGACGGCCGGTGCCTGGCGGTCGCTACGGTCCTCCAGTCGGACCTGCCCGAGCACCTCGTTTTTGAAAGGGCGGTCCGTTTCGAGCCGTCCGCCTTTACCCTGCCCCTTTCGCAGGACCGGGTTACGCTCTGGCGGGAAGCCGGTCGCCTCACGTTTGCGATCACGCGGGGAGACGACCCGGTGTACCTGCAAACGGCGAGCGGTACGGAGTTGAACGCGGAGTTTCTCCAGGAGCTTAACTGCGTGTTCCTGCAGCTGGAAGGCCAAGGTTTGATCAACCCGTTGGCGGGGGCGGTGCTCTGGGGCGATTTCACCGACGACGAGGTGCAGGTCCTGCGAAAACGCTTCGCATTTCGCGTGACGGTCGAGCCGCTGCCGGCGCCTCGGTTGCCTAAGCCGCGTTCGCGGCTTTTGCCGGCGCAGGTGGAAGCTTTACACGCCCGCAAACGGCGGCGCGACCGGGTGCGCCGGCTCGTGACCGGGGCGCTGATCTTATACCTGGGGTTGGTGGCCTCCCTGATCGGCTACATCTGGTGGGAGCGACTTCAGGTTAAGCAGTTGCAGCTTTCGCTCGCTGCCGGCGCGCCTACCGTTCAGGCCATTGAGGGCACGGCGGATCGTTGGCGTAACCTGCAATGGGCGGTGGATCCGCAGGTTTACCCACTCGAATTGCTCAATCAGATCTCGAGCCTGCTGCCTGCGCAGGGGATGCACCTGGCCTCATTTGAGTTGCACAAAGGCAAAGTGACGATCCGCGGCGAAGCCAGCACGGCCCCGGCCGCGTTCAAGTTCGCGGAGGACGTCAAGGGTAAGTCCGAGTTGCAGATGTTCACGTGGCAGATGCCCAGCCCGAGTCTGCGTCCGGACGGGCGTGCGGAGTTTACCATCGAGGGGGAGCCAAAGTTTGCGAAACCTAACTAAATCCGAGCGCCGGCTGAGCGCCTTCCTGGGCCTGTCCGTTTTCGTGATGCTGAATTTTTACGGGATCAGCTACTTACTGGACGAGCACGCCGGCCTGGCTCAAAAGATCACCGAACTGCAGGGACAGCAACGATCGAATGACCTCTGGTTGCGCGAGCGCGGGCTCTGGCTGGCCCGCAAGGAATGGCTGGATACCAAACAGCCGCACGTCACGACCGGTTCCGCCGCCCAATCGGAGTTGCTCGAGTCGCTGACCAGGTCCGCCAAGGATCACGCCCTGACGATTGACGAACAGAGCTTCGGCGAAACGAAGAACACCGCGGATTACCGCTCGGTGGCGGTCAAGTTGAAACTGACTGGAAAACTCGAGGACGTCGTGAAATGGCTGGTGGCGGTCCAGCAGCCCGAGCAGTTTCAGGCGGTGACGAATTTTGTTTTGAAAAGCACGGATGCGCCCCCTAACGTCAACCTCGAGTTGGAGGTCGCCCGCTGGTATGCCCCGAATGTATGAGTCTCAGTACGCCGTAAAAACCTCGCCCGAATCGGGAGTCCCGAAGGAGCGCGGCACCGGCGTCCGTTCCGGCTGGGTTCTCGCGGTGGTGGCAGCGGCCGCATCGGCGTTGGTGCCCGGGGTGCTCGCAAATGACCAGGTTCCGGCCGGTTTTTCGGCCAGCCGCTACGCCCGGCTCTGGGAACGGAACCCCTTTACGCTGGTCACGCCGGCAGCCCCGCAGGCGACCCCGTCCGTTTTCGAGAAGTTGGCGCTCGTGAGCTGGTTTCGCGCCGGGAAAGACACGGTGGTCTTCGTTCAGAACACCGAGACCAACGAGGTTCAAAAGATCACGACGACTCCTAACGCTCAGGGCCTGCGCCTGGTCGAGATACACCCCAGCTCCAATCCCCAGGGGGCCGAGGTCGTTCTTGCGGATAATGCCCAGCAAGGCACGATCCGGTTCCGGATGGACGCTCAGCCTGCCGTCGGCACTCCGGGGGTGCAGGGTGCGCCGCCCGGCGTGGCCGGGCAACCGGTGCAGCCCGGGGCGCCGGGGCAACCGGGTGTACCGGTGCAGCCGGGACAGGGCCGTAATTTCCCGCCGTACAATGCCGGGGCGGTGGCCAATCAAACCCTCAACACGATGCCTCCGGGTCAGGGAGCCGGCAACCCCGGCGCTTATCCGCGCGGTCCCACGGTTAACGATTACCGGCGCCGGCGCGTCCTGCCCACACCGAATTACAGCGCGCCGAGCCCGCCGCAGGTCAACCCCAATGGCGTCCGGGCACAGTGATCAAAACGTTATCCCGGTCTAAACCCACCCATCCCCCTCTTCACGCATGCTGCTGCCACGCCTGTTCCTCCTGTTGTCCCTCGCTGCCGCCGGTTTGAGTTTTGGTCAGCAGCGAACTCCTTTACAACCGGGCGCACCGGAGGCAGCGGGCGACGAAGCAGCGGCCAACGAGCCGAAAACGTCGTACCAGGCCGTCAATGCCAGCATTGATTCCGTCCTGCAGCAATACGAAATGCTGACCGGCAAGATCTTGATCCGGGACAGCAATCTTGCGGCTAACGCCTTGCCGCTGACCATATCGGTACCGACCCCGGTGCCGCGGGCGGAACTGGCGCGGCTGATCGAAGCCTCGCTGCTTCTGAACAATTACGCCCTCATCCCGGCCTCCGAGCCGAACACGATGAAGGTCATCAACGTTAACACCGGAAAGAACCCGCGTAGCGAGGGCGTTCGCCTCTACTCCAGTCCGGAAGGGCTTCCTGAAGACGATCAGGTGATAAGCTACTATATGAACTTCCGGTACGTGAGCGCCAACGAGGCGCTCACGATCTTTCAGACGCACATTCTGCCCCGGGCGTACACCGCGTTTGTGCCGGTCAGCAGTTCCCAAGCGCTGATCATCACGGAAAGCACGAGCGTGATCCGGCAGTTAATCACCCTCCAGCAGCTCATCGACGTGGCCCCGACCAAGACGGTAACGGAATTCGTTCACCTGGTCCGGGCCGACGCGGAACGGGTCGCCGAAACGCTGAACAAACTGCTGGGCGCGGAAACCGGCCGCCCGGCCGGTGCGGCCCCGGGACCGCAGCAGGGGGCTGGGGTTTCGCCGATCACCAATCCGGAAGGCGGGTTACTCGGTTCGAACGCGCAGCTGATCCCCGACACCCGCACCAATCGCATTCTGATCGTATGCCGGCCGCACAATTTGGCTTACCTGCGTAGGCTGGTGGTTGAATTTGACCAGGCTGCCGTCTCATTTCGCCCGCTCGAGTACCGGCTGCGCTACGTCTCAGCCGGGGAAGTCCTGCCCGTGCTGGCCGATCTGCTGAGCGAAGACCAGGGCAAAAACGGGCAGGGCGTCACTCCGGGCCAGCAGCTTCAGCAGAATCAGTCGCAAGGAGGCCAGAATCGCGGGGCGAATCTGTTTGGGGGCACGACCAACGCCAATTACGGCGGTTATAACCCGGTCAGCGGTTCGGCCGGTTCGGTCGGAGCAGGCCAGGACCTGCTGCAGGAACCCAACGAACAACTCGGCCCGCAGGCAGTCATCGTCGGCAAAACCCGCATCATTTCAGATTCCAAGGATAACAAGATCCTCGTGATCGGCCCGCCTGAAAGCCTGTCAAAAGTCGAAGCGATTCTGACGAGGTTGGATCGGCGGCCGCAGCAGGTGTACCTCGCCACGGTGATCGGCCAGCTGCAGCTGACCAAAGACTTTGAGTTCGGCGTGGATTTCGCCCAGCTCTACCGGCACATCTCCGGGAACGGCACGGGGGTGGCCTCCTCGAATATCAACACCACCGCGGTGTCCAACGGGAACACCATCGTCGAGCCGTCCTCGCTTTCCAATGTAGGCAGCCTGGTGACGAACGCCATCGGCGGCGCCGCATCCGGCCTGGCCATCTACGGCAAGATTTCCGACGCGGTGGCCGTGCTGATCAAAGCACTCGATAACCGGGGCAACTTCAAGGTGCTCGCACGGCCGTCTATTTACACCGCGAACAATAAACGCGCCGTGATCTCGAGCGGGCAACGGGTGCCTGTACCCGAGTCGACCCTGTCGAATGTCAACACCAGCACGGTGACGAACACGAACCAGACCGCCGCGGTCTCCGCCACGATCACGTACGAGGATGTTGAACTCCGGCTGGAAGTGATCCCGCTGATCAATTCCAACGGCGAAGTCACGCTCAAGATCGCCCAGATCAATGACTCGCTGGGTAACACCGTGAATATCTCGGGAAATAACGTGCCTGAGGTTAACAGCCAGCGGCTGACGACCACGGTAACCATCCCGAGCGGTGCGACCGTGGTGCTGGGGGGCTTGATCCAGGAAACTACCCAGAAAAACGACAACGGCATTCCCTACCTGGATCGCATTCCCTACCTGGGGAACCTGTTTAAAACTCATGGCGAGGTACGGAACCGTTCCGAGCTTCTGGTGTTCATCCAGCCTACGGTGGTGAATGACGACACGCAGACGTTGCGCGCGAGTATCAAGGAAGAACGCCGCACCCGCGTCGGCCAGGATACCTATAACCTGGCGCATCCGAGCGATTACGCCGCCGGCCCCGTCGATGAGCCGACGCCGAGACGCAATCTGCGTGGTAAGTGACCAGAAAACTTCACCGGCAAATGGTGTTGTGAGCGGCTGGGATCCGGACCTGTACCTTCGCTTCGAGGCTTACCGCACCCGCGCGGCCGCCGATCTTTTAAGCCGGGTTGAACTTGAGGAACCCCGCTTCGTCGTGGATCTGGGTTGCGGCCCCGGCAACAGCACGGCCCTGCTCGCAAAACGCTGGCCGTCGGCCGCCATCACGGGCGTCGACAACTCGGCTGCGATGCTCGGGCGCGCCCGTGCGGCCTATCCGGGGATTAACTGGATCCAGGCCGACCTCGCCGGCTGGCGCCCGCCGGACCGTCAGGATTTCATTTTCGCAAATGCCTCCCTTCAATGGGTGCCGGATCACCGTCCGCTCCTGCAGGGCTTCTGTAACTCGCTGCGTACCGGCGGCGTCCTCGCTTTCCAGGTGCCTTCCATCCACCACCAACCGGCGGCGGAAGTCTATCACCGGTTGGCCGATACCCCGCCGTGGCGTGCCTTCCGTGTCCCCGATGAACGGCTGACCGTCGAGACCCCCTCCTTCTACCACGACGTTCTGGCATCCTGGTGCCGTCACGTCGAGATCTGGGAAACGGTCTACCACCACCTGCTCGAGAACCATGAGCAGATGGTGCTCTGGTACCGGAGTACCGGCCTGCGCCCCTTCCTGGAGAACCTGCCGGATGAAGCCGCGCGCTCAGCTTTTATCGGCGAACTGGTCAACCGTTACCGTGCACGTTTTCCCGCGCTGGCCGACGGGCAAGTCCTGTTTCCCTTTCACCGCCTCTTTGTGCTCGCCACCCGGTAACGGGTTCGGAGTTCGGAGTTCGGAGTTCGGAGTTCGGAGTTCGGAGTTCGGAGCGGCATCCTGGGGCGTGGATGCGAACGTCAATCTTCGAGTTGCCCAGGTCTTCTTAATCTGTGTCAATCTGTGTAATCTGTGGATGTTTTCTCTTTTCTGCGTCCGTCTGCGTGTTCTGCGGATGATTTAATCTTTCCTCCGTGGTCGCCGTGGCCCGCCGTGTTCGCCGTGTGAACTCTTACGTGGTGCCCGCCACACCCGCTGTGCCCGCCGTGTGATCAGTTTTGTACCAGAACGATTTTGACAATGCCGGCGGCGATGATCAAACTGGCCACCTTTGCAGCGCCAAGGCCGTTTGTGCTTATTGTTTATCCCCCCTACCAGAGGTAATTAAAACTATGTCGCGGATTATCTTTTTGATAGCGTCAGCAATTTCACTGGTCGCGTGCACACACGAGGAAGTCTACAACACCACCCCGCCGCCATCGACCACTACGACCGTCAGGCGCACGACCACCGTAACGCAACCCGCGCCTGCCACGACGACCACCACTGTCGTGGCGCCGCAATAACGGTTTGCTGCTGGAGCGGAGGTGCCCGGTCGCGCCGCCGGAGGCGCACCCGGGGTGGTGTGCCGAATCCTGGCCTGGCGCAGGAACGCCGGGCTGACTTGAGGCTGCGTCGGGGGATAGGGAGGGGGCCAGGCCGCTGTTCTTACCCGAAGAGCGACTCCTCAATCCGCAAGTCGTAAGTGTAAGCCCCGGGTGCAGCCGCTTCCGCCGGCCGCCCGGGCCGGACGGAAGCTTCTTCCGGCGGGACTTCGTGGGCCGCCGAACCGTCGTACCGCCAGGCTTTCACGATCCGTTGGTCTTCGCGAGACACCACCGCCAACTCCAGCGGTAATTGCACGGCCAGACGCATGTGCAAGGAAGGGTAGAGCGCTGACTTGCGGAACCGAAACGCGGCGACCATGTCGCGCGCGTCCAGCTTTCGGAACGCGATTTCACGGTGATTCACATAGAGGACGTGCTGGTTGACCCAGTCGGTTTGAGCCACCGCTTCCCACCGCTCCATTGACCCGTCGACAAAGCGGCTTGTGTTACCCCCTGCAGTCGGAACCTCGGCCAGCAGCGCCCATGCTTCGAGCGCCCTGCGCATCGTCATCGTCGAGTCCGGTTCCAGCAGAATCGGAAAGCGCCACCGCCAGATCTCTCGGAAAATGTGCGGATCAAATGCGATGCCGTACTGGGCAAGGTCGCTCAAGACGCCGGTGAGATCCTGCCACAGGAAGGCGGGCAAGAGGTACTGGTCGTGCAAGCGGTAACCCCAATCTTCCAGCGGCGCCCGGAATGGCCGGTCATGGAGGTAGCAGAAAAGGGCACGCCAAAGCAGGGCGATGGCCGACGACCACTCGGGATGGGGCAGACTTTCCAGGGCACGGAACTCCAGCAGGCCGCGCGCCCCGGACGGAAACTGCCAGAATTTGTCGAAGCTTATCTCGCTTCGATGCGTGTTGCCGGAAAGGTCCGTATGCAGGTGGCGCACCAGTTCGTGAATTTCCTGGCGCCGATCACCGCTTTCCAGGTTTTCGAGCTGGCGGTAGGCGAGTTCCAGGTCCAGCAGCAGCTTTCCGCTTTCGTCGGGACGCGGCGCCTGGGATGAGGGACCGACGTATTGGCCCGTGAACAGGTAAGCTAACGCGGGGTGATGCTGCCAATAACGAAGGATGGAGGCCAGCCAGACCGGCCGCGTAAAGAACGGATTCTCCTCGAGGGAGGGCCCGCCGAAGAGAAGGTGGTTGCCGCCCCCGGTGCCTGCAGGGATGCTGCCCGGGCGTGCCGTCGTCAAACCGAGTTCAACGGCAATTTCCTGCAGCCGTTCCAACCACTGCCGGTACTCAACCCACGTCGGACAGGGCGGCAAATTCACTTCGAGGACGCCGGGATCAGCCGCAAACGAGATGACTGACCAGGAAGCCGGCAGATCGGGAGGTATGTAGCCTTGCCAACGGACCGGGACGGGTGCCGCGCGGCTGATGATTTGTAGCAAGCCCGCAAAAGGTTCGGGCAGCAGCGGGGGCAGAAAAATCGCCAGGCTTCCGCCTTGCGGCTCGATGACCAGGGCACGCTTTCTGATCGTGGAAGGCAAGTCGCCGAAAGGAAGGCGCAACCCTGCCGGTCCATCCGCCGCCGTTAACGTCAGCTTCGGCACACCCCAGTTTTCACCCGTCCACGCGTCGCCGGTGTGATCGAGGGGTAGAACCCAGGCGTGCGGACGGTCGTCCGGCCCGGCGTGCGGATCCACCGCCGGCAGCCAGGGTCCGCTTACGCCCAGGGCATCGCCGATCGTTTGGCGGAACCGCTCGATCTCCTCCTGGGGTAATGCCGGAGACTCCCCGGAACAGGCCCGTTCAGGCAACGATCCTGCGGCCGCCGGATGGTCCATACGGATCACGTTGATCGCCCAACGCGGATTGACCTCGCCCGGGTAAATCTTTCCAGGCGTGTAAAGGACCATCGATTCCGGCCATACCTTCTCCGCGATGATGTTCGCAAACCGGTACGCGTACTCCAACTTTTCCGGTCCGACCGCTGCGTACGACCATTCCGGGCCTTCAGCCTTTTGCGGAATGAAGGTCGGTTCTCCGCCCATGGTAAGTTGAAGGCCGGCCCCTGCGAGGTTGGTCTCGACCCGGTGCGCAAGCGTTGTCAGATTCGATTCGGTAACCAATTGTATGTCCAGTTGGGCATCAAACACGCACGCAACCCGTTCTTGGCCGTAATAACTGCCTTCGATGGCCGCCACATCGATCATATTGACGCCTACCGCGGTCGGAATGAAGCGTTCATCGCAGAAAAATCCATTGGTAGGATCCAGCCCGACCCAGCCTGCGCCCGGCAGGTAGACCTCAATCCAGGCGTGCAGGCCGCGTTCGGCACGCCGGTCGGCCACCTCGACCTCGAATTCGCAAAAAAACCCGCTGACCAGCCGCACCGCCAGGCCCAGTTTGCGGAGCAGCACCGCACAGAGCAGCGCGGTATCCCGGCAGGCCCCGCACCTCAGCTCGAGGACTTCCTTCGGAGACCTGGCCTGCCCCTCGGGACGCACTTCATAGGCGATCCCGCGATGGAACGTACGCAACACGTCCAGCAGCATTTCCACCGTGCCGTGTTTGCCGTTTAACGACCAGATCTCATCCGTGTTGGCGTCGTCCTCCGGCCTGACCGTCCGGAAAGGGCCCAGCACCTGCCTCTCGTCTTCACTGTATTTGAACGGGAACTCAACGGCATGGCCGGCCAGCAGAAAATGAAAAGGATTGCGCGGCCCGATTTCCAGTTCGAGCTGCACACCGATTTCGAGCAATGAACCCGGGCTCTGCAGAACGCATTTCGCGATCAGATTATCAAAGAGATCCCGCCGGTACTGGACGTCGGCAGGCAGGTTCACGATCGTCTGAAGCCGGTGCGTCACGAGCGCCTGGTCCGTCCTTGGCAACAACCGGACGGTTTGCGGTGAAAAACTTACCGCTTTTACGTACCGGTACCGCATCACGTTCGAGATCTGGACTCGCATGGCCGCAATAAGAAGAATGCCGCGAATGCCACAAGCGGAAAAATGCCACGGCAGAAAATGCCACAAATGCCACAAGTGAAAAAACGCCACAAATGAAGAAGCGGCGGGTAACGCGTAACGGGTAACGAATAGGGAGTGGCGGGTGTATCTTGGGGAAGCGCCGCCCATGTCAAGTCTCTCGTTTCTCTTCCCGTGTGCGACGCTAATGCGTGTCAATCTTGATTACCCATAGGATCTGTGGACCTCTTCTCTGCGTATTCTGCAGACATTTTCGCTTTCCCGCCACCCGCCACCCGCCACCCGCTACCCGTTACGCGACACCCGACACTCTCTTCCATTTGTGGCATTTTCCGCCGCGGCATTCCTTCACCGGAACAGCCTTTTCACCTTGACGCGTACCTTCAGCACTTGCCGGCCCGAGCTCTTGAACGTGCCGCGGATCGGCGATGCCTCGCGCGCGTCGCGGCCGAACGACACCGCGATGTGCTGCTCGCCGCACCACCGGTCGTTCGTCGGGTCTAATGCCACCCAGGTCTGGCCCGGGACAAGGATTTCAACCCAGGCGTGCGTGGCGACCGATCCCACCAGCCAGACCCGTCCTTTGGCCGCTTCGCTCGGCGGGGTCGTTTCGATGTAGCCGCACACGTACCGCGACGGAAGCCCCGCGGTCCTCGTCACGCTGAGCATCACGTGTGCAAAATCCTGGCAGACGCCCGCGCGCTGTTTCCAGATCCTGCCGAGGTCGGTCGAAAACTCGGTCGATCCTGAGTGGTACTTGAACTGGGCGTAAATTGCGTGGTTAAGCGCTTCTAACCCTGGGCCGAGCGCGGCGTTACCGCCCAGGTAGCGTCTTGCCCACTGCGTTGCGTCACGACCGATCTTCACCATGCCGGTCGGCTGCAGGTAGTCATACGTGAACGGCAGGGCGTGCGTCAGAATCTGCCGCGCCTCCTGGATCGGGATTTCCAGGCCGGCGGCGGGGAGCCGGGCCGGGAGGGTCTCGACCACGGCTTCGCTCCTCACCGTCAGTCGCGAGTGCCGGTAAGGAACGGAAACCACGCTGGTCTCATTTCCAAAGTAATCCTTGTAACTGGAAGACCTTGCGTCCGGTTGCAGCTGGATCCGGTGGGACTCGAGCCGCTGGTTCTCCCGTTGGGGCGGCGTCAGCCGCAGTTCGAGGTGCGCTTCAGCAACCGGTGCGGTGTATCGATAGTCGGTCACGTGAGTCACCCGAAAGCGCATAAGCGGGCAACATTACCCTATCCGGCCGAAGCGAAAACCCCTAGTTTGGGGTCCGGCCGTGGAAAGGGGGTGCGTGCGCGGCCTCCGGCTTCGCGTTTCGGGGTCTCTAACTGACGATGGTTTCCTGGTTGGCGACCGTGCTTTGGTGGCTCAGGAAGTTATCGGAGATGATCACGTGCAGCTCCCGCACCGAGCTCAGCAGGTCGTAAACTAACTCCCGGAGCTCAGCCAGTTCCGCGCGTCGGGCGACCCGGATCTCGGCCTCCGAACCCTGGGGAAAATAGCGATACCAATCGATCCCGCGGATGCGCTGGACCAGGTTCTCAATGAACTCGAGGGTGACCTGCGCCGCGCGGGAGGCTCGCGGCAAAGAGGCTTCCACCAGGCTGGCGCAACGTTCCAGGCAGAAGATTACTGACTTGGGCATCTCGCGGTTCTGCCAGATTAGTTCCTGCACGGGAGCCGGTTCGGAGCGCAACTGGTAAATGCGCCGGTAGGCGTCACGACACCCGATCAGGCGGAGAAACGCCGACAACTCGATCTCCACGGGGGGCAGGCCGCCCGAGCGCTCCGACCGTTCGGCCAGGGAGCGGACGATGCTGGTGCTTGCGTTGGCGGAAGCCACCGAGCGTTCCACGTACTGCCCGAGTTCGCAAAAACGCCAGCCGTCATCCAGCAGCATCGACTGCTGTGCCGTGGCAAAAAACTGCGGGATCAGCCCGGTCACCGCTTCAGCGGAGCGACGGATGCTCCGCCGCGCCAGTTGCTCACTGGCCCGTTCGCGCCAACGGTTGCGATCCGAGAAAACGCGCAGAGCCACCAAAGGCGACCAAGCCTCAGGGCTGATCACTTCGCGCAGGGTTTCCGCGTTCATCAAGCTTATTCCGACCATCCCGCTGACCGAACCGGCATCGCGGGCGTCGAGCATCATCCGGTAACGTTCGGCCACGTTGCCGATGGTGCGCCGGCCGCGCCGCCCGGGGAGATCGAGCGGCGGCAGGAGCCGGTCCCAAACCGGACGGTAGAGTTTGCGTTCCGCCGAGGTCAGTTCCTCCATCTCGAGCGTTTCGATCACGGTGATGATCCTGGAGACGTCCAAGGCGCGCTCAAGGTAGCGGCCCATCCAGTAGAACGCTTCGGCTACACGGCTGGTTACCAGGCGGCTCGGCAATAGCTTTGACCGGTGAAACGCGCCGGGCCCCAGTTCGGTCGACGGTTCTTCCCGCAAAACCCACGTGTCCTTGCCGCCGCCGCCATGCTCACTTTCCGTGCGGCCGGACTCGCTCGCCGCCACCCGCGTCAGCGCGCCGTCAAAGACGTGGAAGCCGTTCGCAGTCTGGACACCGTAGATCAGGTGATCCTGGCTCCGGCGAACCCGCCGCCCGTTCGCAAAACAGAGCGTCTCGACGGTGTCCATCAGCGGTTGCGCCACGTACAGGTGAGGGGCGCGCCGGACTTCCAGAAGCGTCGTCTCGTGCAGGCTGGGGGTCATGGTCTTCTCGCCGACCAGCGTCCGAACCTGGAACCGATCAAGGTTGTCCAGCACCATTTCCCGCTGGTCCAGGTCGCCCAGCCAATACGTCGACAGGGTGGGGAGGAGCGGCCACTCACCAAGGTAGTAGCGAATAATCGCGTTCGAGAAATGGAGGAAGCCCCGGTCGTCGGCCAACTGCGCCCCGACGCTGTTGATCATCGCCAGGTTGCCTTGCCGAAGGCAATTGACCAGACCGGCCACGCCCGCCCGGCTATCCACCCGAAAGACCAGCGGGTCCAGCCACGGGTCGGCCAGACGGCTGTAGATCACGTCAACGCGTTCCAGCCCGGAAACCGTTTTCAGAAAGAGGGCATCATTAAGCACCACCAGGTCGTTACCCTGCACCAGGGGAATGCCCATGCGGCGCGCCAGGAAGCTGTGCTCGGAGTAGACGGCGCTGCCGGTACCGGGGGTAAGCAGCACGGCTGCAGGATCAGGCCGGGGCGCCACGCTTCGTAGCCGGATCAGGATCTGCGTCGGGACATCCGCGATGGACGCGACCGAGTAATCCTGAAAGAGTTCCGGGACAACTCGCGCGAGCAGGCGCCGGTTCTGGATCATGTAGGAAAGACCCGAGGGATGGCTGAAATAGTGGCTTTTGACGACCAGGCGGCCCTCCTGATCGCGCGCCAGACACAATCCGCTCAGGTGCAGGTAGGCGCCGTGGGTCGGCTTCAAGCCGGTCGCCGCGTGCTGGTAATGCGGGCTGCCGAGCACCAGCGGGATCGGCAGCACGCCTTCGCGCAGAATTTCACGCGGCCCGTAGAGGTCCTGCAACAGCGCCTCAAACGCCCGCACCCGTTGTTGAAACCCGCGCACGATCAGGCCCCACTCCTCTTCGGTGAAGATCTGGGGCAGCAGGTCGCAGAACCACGTATTCTTAAGGCCGCTTCCGGGCACCTCAAACGTCATGCCCAGTTCGCGCATCGTCGCGTCTAACCGGTCCTGGAGTTCCCGCAGGTTGGCGGCGGTGGGCACCCGCTCAAGGAGCAGTTGGTAAACCGCCCGCGGCTTGCCATCTACACCCATCACCTCATTCCAACGTGAATGGTTTGCTACAGCTTTGCCGCCCATTGAACCAGAGGGACCTAACGGGACCGGGCCTTGGATGCAAGTCCGGAGTTGCTTGTTCGGTTGCGGCCGGGTGGGCACGGTCCCTGAGAAATAGTTGATCCGGGGGCCTGTTACCGTTATCAGCTTCCGATGGCAGTGGCGATGCAAGAGCGCCAGTCCGCGACCAAGGCGGCCGGCGTCGTGAGTTTGGCGGTGATGTTAAGCCGGGTGCTTGGGTTGTTGCGGGACCTCCTCTTCGCCGCCCTGTTCGGAGCGGGCCGCAACATGGACGCGTTCATCATCGCGTTTCGTGCGCCCAACCTCCTGCGGGACCTGTTTGCCGAGGGCGCCCTGTCGACGGCCTTTGTCACTACCTTTTCACGCAAGATTGCCACTCAAGGCGACCCCTCCGCCTGGCGTCTGGCGGGCAAAATGGCCACGCTCACCGTCGTTTTCATGAGCCTTATTTCACTCGCCGGGGTGGTTTTTGCCGACCCGTTGATCGGGGTGTTGGCGCCCGGTTTTGATCCGGCCAAGCGCGCGCTTACGGTCCTGTTGGCCCAGATCATGTACCCCTTCATCCTGCTCGTGTCGCTCGCCGCTCTGGTCATGGGCATGCTCAATGCCAAGAATCGTTTCGCCGTGCCGGCCCTGGCCTCCAGTTTCTTCAACCTCGGCTCTATCATCGGCGGGATCAGCCTCGGGTACGCGCTGGATCCCCATTTCGGGAATCGTGCCCTGGTCGGCCTGGCAATCGGCACACTCATCGGCGGCCTGCTGCAGCTCGCGGTTCAGCTGCCCTCCCTCAAGCAGGTCGGGTTCAGCTTCAAACCGGATTTCCGGTGGCGTGATCCCGGCGTCGGCGAGGTGCTTGCGCTGATGGCGCCCGCCGTCATTTCCAGCAGCGCCGTCCAGGTGAACGTCATGATCAACGGCATGTTCGCTTCCCAGCTCGGTGACGGGCCGGTGAGCTGGTTGAACAATGCGTTCCGCCTGGTCCAGTTGCCGATCGGGGTGTTCGGCGTCGCGATCGCCACCGTTACGCTGCCCATGGTTTCGCGCAGCGCCGCCCTGAAGGACAGTGGGGCGTTCCGGGCCACCCTGGCGCGGGCGTTGCGTCTGGCATTCTTTCTGACCATCCCGAGCACCGTCGGTCTCATCGTGCTTGCCCATCCGATCATCCGGCTCCTGTATGAGCGTGGCCGGTTCCTGCCCCACGATACGTTTGAGACGGCATCGGTGCTCCAGTTCTACACGGTCGGACTCGTCGCCTATTCCGGCATCAAGGTGCTGGCGCCCGCCTTCTACGCCATCAACCAGCGCAATACGCCGATGTTTGTCAGCTTTCTGTCCATTGGTGCAAACCTGCTCCTGAACTGGACTTTCACGTTTCGACTCGGGTTCGGCGAGCGCGGCCTCGCCCTTTCCACCGGGTTGGTCGCCGTCACGAATTTTGTGATCTATTACCTGATGATGCGGGCTCATGCGCGCAGCCTCGAGACGGCCCGCCTGTTCCAGAACGTCGTTCGGGTGACCACTGCCGCCCTCGGCATGGGTGCGGTTTGCTGGCTGGGCAACCGCTGCCTGATCTCGGTCGCGCAGGGTAGAATCCTGCAGCTCGGTGCGCTGGCTCTGGTCGTCGCCTCCGGGGTGGCCGTCTTCCTGGGCTTGACCTTCCTGTTTCGGATCGAGGAAATGCACGACATCGTCGCCCTGCTGCGACGCCGCTGGCCCCGCCGGTTACAACGGGCGTAGCGCCCTGCGCGAGTCCCGGCACCACCCCTCGATGGGCGACCAAAGGCGGTACCCGGTTCACCCCGGGCGTGACCATCGGCGCGGTGGCCGCACTCGCTATGCGGATGAGATTGAAATGCGCCCAGGCCGGGGTCCCGGAACGCATCGACGCCAGCTGGAAAATAAATGTTCCGGCCGCCCCCGGCCTTTGGGCGCGCTCCGCTAAAAACTCCTGAAAACTCCTGGATTGGGCTGAGGCCCCACATAGATTCCGTCCGGAGCATCGAACCATGGATTGGCTCAGACACGAAAGTCATCCACGTGTGGTGCCCTAATTTCGCATCAGCTGAACGGCCCTATGCAGATCCAAGCAATAGCAACACAAACCCCGGAAGTCACCAAACCGGCCGCCCCACTGTGGTACAAGGAAGCCCTCATTTACCAGATCCACGTCAAAACGTTTGCCGACAGCAACAATGATGGGATCGGAGATTTTCAGGGACTTCACAGCAAGCTCGATTACCTGAAGAATCTTGGTATCACGGCCATCTGGGTGATGCCGTTCTATCCTTCGCCGCTCAAAGATGATGGCTACGACATCTCCGACTATTTCAGCGTCAACCCGTCCTACGGTACGGTGGACGATTTCAAAGCGTTCCTGGACGCGGCGCATGCGACGGACCTGAAGGTAATCACCGAACTGGTCCTCAACCACACGAGTGATCAGCATGCCTGGTTCCAGAAATCCCGGCGGGCCGCGCCCGGTGACCATTGGCGCGATTTTTACGTCTGGTCGGAGAATCCGGACCGGTACAAAGAGGCGCGCATCATTTTCAAAGACACGGAAATTTCCAACTGGACCTACGACCCGGTCGCCAAGGCTTATTTCTGGCACCGCTTTTACTCGCACCAGCCCGACCTGAACTACGACAACCCGGTTGTCCGGACCGAGATGCTGAAGGTCGTCGATTTCTGGCTGGAAATGGGCGTCGACGGTTTGCGGCTGGACGCGGTTCCGTACCTCTTCGAGCGGGAACATACCAGCTGCGAAAACCTGGTGGAAACGCACGAGTACCTGCGCCAGCTCCGGACCTACATCGATTCGAAGTACGAAAACCGTATGCTGCTGGCGGAAGCCAACCAGTGGCCGGATGATGCCGTGGCCTATTTCGGACGCGGGGATGAGTGCAACATGGCTTTCCATTTTCCGATCATGCCGCGCATCTACATGTCGCTGCACATGGAAGACCGGTACCCGATCGTGGACATCCTGGATCAGACGCCGAAAATCCCGGACAACTGTCAGTGGGCCATGTTCCTGCGGAACCACGATGAGCTGACCCTGGAGATGGTCACTGAAGAGGAACGCGACTACATGTACCGCGTTTACGCAAGGGACCCGCGGGCCCGGATCAATCTCGGGATCCGCCGCCGGCTTGCGCCCTTGCTCGGAAACAACCGTCGCAAACTCGAACTGATCCACGCCATCCTCCTTTCGATGCCCGGAAGCCCGATCCTGTATTACGGCGACGAGATCGGGATGGGGGACAACATTTACCTCGGCGACCGTAACGGGGTGCGCACGCCGATGCAGTGGAGCGCCGACAAAAACGCCGGGTTCTCACGCGCCAACCCGCACTCCCTTTACCTGCCGGTCAACATCGACCCCGAATTCCATTACGAGGCCGTCAACGTTGAGGTTCAGGAAACCAACCTTTCCTCACTCCTCTGGTGGATGCGCCGCATCATCTCGATCCGAAAGCGGTTTCCGGCGTTCGGGCATGGCGACTTTCAGATGTTGGCGCCGGCCAACTACAAGGTGTTGGCGTTTACCCGCACCTATGAAAGCCAGACCGTCCTGGTTGTCATCAACCTGTCGCGCTTTTCCCAATCCGTGGAGCTCGACCTCCATCAATGGGCCGGGTGGACCCCTGAGGACACGTTCGGACACGGGCGTTTCCCGGTCATCCGCGACACCCTCTACCCGATCACGCTCGGGCCCAACACCTTTTTCTGGTTGGTCCTGACCCCGCCGGCAACCCAGGTCGCCGACAAGGAATGGCTGGTGCCCACCATCGGTTACCGCGGCCAGCCTGACTGGTGGGTCACGCCGGCCGGCCAAAGGTATATTGAAACCGATCTGACCCGGTACATTCGCGGGACCCGCTGGTTCCGGAGCAAGAGCCGCCAGATTCTCAACAGCGCGCTCGTCGACGTGGTGCAGATATCCGAACAGAACCGGACGCAGTTGCTTCTGATCGCCATCAATTATTCGGAAGGGGCGCGCGACCTCTACGCGTTGCCGACTAAACTGGTCTCCGGAGAAGAGGCGCGTAAGGTTCAGGTGGAATACCCGATCGCCGTCATGGCCAGACTGGGCTCCGAAAATGACCTGCTCGTCGATGCCATCGCCGCCCCGAGTTTCCACCGGGAATTGCTCGACCTGGTAGCGCTTACCACGTCCTTGAAATGCCGCTCCGGCCGGCTGGTGCCTACCGCCTCGCAGCGGCTGCGGGCGCTGCTCGACGAATCGCCCGTTCAAACTTCCCGCACCTTGAGGGTAGAACAGAGTAATAGTTCTATCATCTACGACGACAAAATCTACCTCAAGCTGTTCCGCAAATTGGACGAGGGCCTCAACCCGGACCTGGAGGTAACTAAACAACTCACCGAGAAGTGCGGGTTCGAGCACGTCCCGCCCTACCTCGGCGACTTGCAGTACGTCGCCTCGGGCCAGGAACCGGCAGCCCTGGTCATGCTTCAGAAGTTCACGCCCAACGAACAGGATGGGTGGTCCCATACGTTGGAAGCGGTGAACCGGTACTTCGAGCGGGTCCTGGGCGAACCGACTTTGCCGCCGCCGCCGGCCTTGGGAATCTGGGACCAGATTCCGACTGAACAGCTCCATGTTCTGGAAGGCGTTTACCTTGAAACGGTGCGGCTCTTGGGACAACGCACGGCCGAAATGCACCTCGCCCTCGCTTCCGATACCGAGTCGCCGGAATTCAGGCCGGAGCCGTTCACCCTTCAGCACCAGCGTTCAGTGTTTCAGTCGATTCGGAGCGAGACGAAACACACGATGACGATGCTTGGACGTGCGCTGCCCGGTTTGGACGAGCATGCCCGCCAGCTCGCGGACCTGGTGCTCACCCGCTCGGCGGACCTGGCCGGTTTTCACGACTACCTGCTGCAGCAGGAGCCGATCGAGATCTACAAAATCCGCATCCATGGGGATTACCACTTGGGCCAGGTGCTCTACACCGGCAAAGACTTCATCATGCTGGATTTCGAAGGCGAACCGGCTCGAACCCTGGGTGAGCGCCGGTTGAAACGGTCAGGCTTGATCGACGTCGCGGGAATGCTGCGTTCGTTCCATTACGCGGCGCATTATGGCCTCGTCGAGTCGCGCACGATCCGCCCCAACGACCGCGGGATTTTGGAAGGTTACGCCGACCTGTGGTCCGCCCGGGCCGGCCAGGTCTTCCTGGGCGCCTACCTCGATCGGGCGGGTGACGCGGTCTTTGTGCCCGGAGACCGTGCCGATTTGAAAGCTCTGCTGCGCAGCTATCTCGCTCTTAAGGCGATGTACGAGCTGCGTTACGAGTTGAATAACCGGCCGAAATGGGTAGCCATTCCGCTCCGGGGCCTGCTTAACGTCCTCGAAGAAAGCGCCGGGACCGTGCCCCCGGCCGCACCGGTCGGCGAACCCGTTTCGCAGACCTGAACCGGCTGCCTGCAGAGCCCTCACTGAGGCCGGGCCGCTTGCCCCGGCCAAACGATGGAGGAGCGAGCGGGCGCCGCCCCCTGCCGGCGGCCCGCTTGCTTCCATGCAGGATTTGCGCCCCCGTGGTTCCTGCGCATGTTTGGCTGGTCCAGTGCGCCTCATCAATTCTCCCGCTGACCTTCAGCACCTTGTCCGCGGTCTGCCGCGTCCGCTTGCGTTCGTGCCCACAATGGGCGCTCTTCATGACGGTCACCTTGCCCTAATTACCCGCGCAAAAGAAGTTGCGGCCGGCCGAGGTACGACGATCGTAAGCATCTTCGTCAATCCTATCCAGTTCGCGCCTGACGAGGATTTCCAACGTTATCCCAGACCCTTCGAGCAAGACTGGGAAAAGTTAGTCCGGATCGGGTGCGACCTGGTGTTCGCGCCTCCGGCCGACGCCATGTATCGGCCGAATGCGTCCGTCTCCATCCATGAAACTTCCTTGAGCCGGACCATGTGCGGCGCATCCCGGCCGGGACATTTTGACGGGGTCTGCACCGTGGTCACCAAACTGTTCCACCTTGTCCAGCCGGATTTCGCCGTCTTCGGTCAGAAGGATTTTCAGCAGCTCGCCATCATCCGCCGCCTCGTGCGAGACCTTGATTTTCCGGTCCGGATCATCAGCCTGCCCACCGTGCGCGAGGCGGATGGTCTGGCCATGAGCTCCCGCAACGCCTACCTCTCCCCGGAAGAACGTGCCCAGGCGCCGAGCCTGCATCAGGTCCTCGAGGCTGCCGCGGCCCGGGTTCGAGAGAAAACGGTTCTCAGCCCGGATCAGCTCATTAAATGGATGCGCACGGCCTTGGAAACCGCAGCACCCCTCGCCAAAATCGATTATATCGCCGTTGCCGACCCCGCAACGCTCGAGCCCAGGCAGGACCTCGACGGCCCCCTCGTTCTGGCCCTGGCCGTTTACCTCGGCCGAACCCGCCTGATCGACAATACCCTGCTGGAGTGAATCAATGTCAATGCAGGACTACGACTTCATCATCATCGGCAGCGGCATCGCCGGCCTGACCCTTGCCCTGAAGGTCGCTGCGCATGGACGGGTGGCCATCCTGACCAAACGCCGGCGATCCGACAGCAGCACCGCATGGGCCCAGGGGGGCGTCGCCGCCGTCACCAGCATTGAGGACTCCTTTGAGCTGCACGTCCAGGATACCCTGATCGCCGGTGCCGGGCTCTGCGACGAGAAAGCTGTAAAAACAATTGTAAGTCACGGTCCCGCAGCGATTCGCGACCTCATGGCACTCGGAGTTACGTTTAATGAGCGCGTCCTGGAAAGCGGCAGCCGTGAACTCGACCTCGGCAAAGAGGGCGGCCATTCCAAACGCCGCATCCTGCACCATGCGGATGCTACCGGGCGCGAAATCGAGGACAGGCTGCTGGCGGCGGTCGACCGCCACCCGGCCATCGAGATCCTCGAGAACCACATGGCCATCGACCTGATCACGACCGGCAAACTCGGGTACACGGCCGAAGATCGGGTGGTGGGCGTTTACGCTCTCGAAGAGTTGACCGGCAAGGTCAAAACCCTCCGCAGCAACCGGATCATACTCGCCACCGGCGGATGCGGGAAGGTGTATCTCTACACGACCAACCCCGCCATCGCCACCGGTGACGGGGTCGCGATGGCATGGCGGACCGGCGCCGCGATCGCCAACATGGAATTCATCCAGTTTCATCCTACCTGCCTTTTTCACCCTCAGGGTAAATCGTTTCTCATCAGCGAAGCGGTCCGCGGCGAGGGGGGAAAACTGGTTGACGCGCACGGCCGTGAATTCATGCACAACTACCACGGAAAGGGCGCATTAGCCCCGCGTGACATCGTCGCAAGGGCCATTGACGCCGAGATGAAACGAACGGGTGCCCCGTGCATGTACATCGACATCACCCACCAGCCTGCCGGCTTCGTCAAAAAACGGTTTCCGACGATCTACGACACCTGCTTGCAGGTTGGCATCGACATAACCCGGGACCCGATCCCGGTCGTGCCCGCGGCCCATTACCAATGCGGGGGCGTAAGGACCGATCTTGAGGGCGCGACGACCCTGCGCGGTCTTTTTGCCGTCGGTGAAGTGGCGTGCACCGGCCTCCACGGCGCGAACCGGCTGGCCAGCAATTCGCTGCTTGAAGCGGTGGTGATGGCGGGCCGTTGTGCCGGTGCGGTGCTGCACCCCCGCCACGCCGGCTATCAACAGGACTTCGACCTGCCCGCATGGGAATCGGGGCGCGCCCAGGACGTGGACGAATTGGTCGTGATCTACCACAACTGGGATGAAATCCGGCGCCTGATGTGGGATTACGTCGGCATCGTCCGTACCACCAAACGCCTGCAACGCGCCAGTACCCGGTTGCGTAACCTTCGACGCGAGATCCAGGAATTTTACTGGGACTTCAAGCCCAGCACTGACCTGCTCGAATTGAGAAACCTGTGTACGGTGGCCAGCCTGATCGTGGATTGCGCGCTGGCGCGGCGGGAGAGCCGGGGATTGCATTTCACCCTCGATTACCCCGAACTGAGGGACGACCGGTTTCTGCGTGATACCATCATCCGCCGTTACGGATAACGAATTTATGCCGTGATATTCTCCGGATTTACGACCTTTCCGATTCCACGCGTCCGGATATTGCGCTTTTCGGTAATTGAGCGCAAAAATCGCTTGCTGAAAGGGAGCCTATGCCCGTAAAAGGCAAGGAATCCAACCCCATGCGGCGGCTATTCTTACTCTCGGCGGTGACGGTTTTGTGTGGCGTAGTTGAAGCGTCTGGCCAGACTCAATACGAGAGCAGCACCGATTTCGCGAAGTACGCCATGAAATTGCGGGAGAATGCCCTCTTGAAGATCGAGCCGAAGGTCATCATGTCTCCCACCAAAACCGTGTTCAACGGGTCCGGCCCGCGCTACCTCACCGGCCCTTCCCTCATGGGCCGCGGCGTCCTGAGCCTAAGTCCCGGCCGGTACCCGTGGAAAACCGGTATCGTCACAACCATTTTCTGGATCGGCGAACACCCGACCGTCAATAACCCCGTTCCGAACGACAAGAGCTCCTGGGACAAATTCTGGACCGCAAACTACGGCGGCTACGACAATCCGGAACCATCGGCCCGGCGCAATTACGTTCCGGTCAGCTTTGTGCCTCGTCAGAACCCATTCTACGTTGCACTGCCGTACAATGATATTGAGGGCAGCCACACCAAGCCGGAAGCTGCATCCGTCATTCCCTGGTTTAAGGAAGCATTCGTCAGGGATGGCCAGACGACGCTTAAAGGTCGCTGGGTGGCCATCCGGCACGGAAGCCGGGTCTGTTACGCGCAATGGGAGGATTGCGGGCCGTTCCGGACGGATCACTGGCAGTACGTGTTTGGAAATGAGCGCCCGCGTCCGAACCTCAACCAAGGCGCCGGCCTGGATGTATCACCAGCCATTCGCGATTACCTGGGATTGGGCAACAAGGACATTTGCGACTGGAAGTTCGTCGAATTCCGCGAGGTTCCAGCGGCGGGTCCATGGGCGCTTTACGGGGACAACAACACGTTTGTGATCCTTCGACATCAAAGTGTCGACCGGTTCGCCCGCCAAACCGCGTTGCGCGGTGATGAGTAGGCGGGCACAGCGGGTGCGTCCGCCGTGTGCCCTTAATCTGTGTCAATCTGTGTAATCTGTGGATGCTTTCCCCTTTTCTGCGTTTTTCTGCGTGTTCTGCGGATGATTTAATTTCTCGGCCGTGACCCCGTACGACGACCGGGAACGAGCCTAACCTTGCCAAGTTACGCCCCGGCTCATAGAAGGAGAAATGCACGCACTCAAAGCCTTAATCCTGATCCTGGCAGCGGCAGCAGCCCCTGTCGCTCTGCAAGCGCAAGACGTGACCCCGAGCCCGAGTCCGGCCAATGGGCCTTCGCCGGCCAAGCGGTTGCACCTGCGCACGGCGGCCCAGACGGCGAGTCCAACGCCCGCGGCCTCCGGGGCGTCGACCAAGAGTTCCCATCGGGCCCCCGCTCCTCAGGCCAGCCAAGCCCCCGGCGGCGGCAACGGCCAAGTCTGGGCTAATTCCGAAACCCGCGTCTATCACAAGGAAGGGTCAAAGTGGTACGGCCGCACCAAGCACGGCAAATATCTGAGTGAAGCCGAAGCCCGGAAAGAGGGTTATAAGGCGGCCAAAGACGAGAAGTAAGCGCCGGCGTTGCACCTATCAGACCGTATAAACGGTCTAGGCCCAACGGGCCGGGAGAACATAGCCCAGGGTTTACCCTGGGAAGGCATTCTCCCCCCGACCTAGCCCTGAAAGGGCGGCAGAACCCTCGAGCGACGCCTTCTGCCACCCCTTCAGCAAATCCAACCCGGCGGGGCGGGCGTTTGTTAGGGAGGGCGTACGGACGTGACGCCTTAGGAGGGCTGGATCGTGATTTGACGGTTACCCAGGGTAAAACCCTGGGCTAGGTTCTCCCGGCCCGTTGGGCCTAAGACCAATTCAACCAAGTGCGGAGCATCATCCGGCGGCGACACCCCCCTCCAGCCGGCATTCTACCGGGATAGCTGCCTGAATGGTATAAGATCGATCGGAGTTTAAGATCTGCTTACAAAAAATTTATGCTCACATTTCCAGCGCTTCACGAACCTTTTTGGCCAGGGCTTCCCGCGTGAAGGGCTTTCCTAAAAAGGCCATTTCGGACCCCACGATGCCGAAGCGGGTCACCGCATCGCCCGTATAGCCGCTTTGGAAGAGCACTTTCAACGTCGCGTCACGGCGGCGCAGCGCCTCGGCCAACTGTTGGCCGTTCCGGCCCGGCAGGATCACGTCTGTCATCAAGAGCTCAACCTTTAGCCGGCCATCCCCCAACAGGTGCAACGCCTCCTCGGCGCTGGCCGCCTCCAGCGCCTGGTAGCCGAGGCTTTCCAGCAAACGCGCCGTCACGGCGCGCACCGGCGCCTCGTCCTCCACCAACAGCACCCGCTCGCCGCGCCCTTGGGGCAGCTCGCTCACCCAGCGTTCCGGCGCGCTGGCCACCGGCCCTGGGACCGCAGGGAAGAAGAGTGCAAACGTCGTGCCCAGGCCCGGCAAACTGTAGACTTCCACGTGGCCCCCGCTTTGTTCGACAAAGCCGCGTACGGCCGCTAAGCCGAGTCCGGCTCCTCTCATCGTCGAAAAAGGCTCAAAGACCCGGGCTTGCTCCTCTGCGGTCAGGCTAAGGCCGGTCCCGGTGACCGCCAATAGGACGTAGCGGCCCGGCGGAACGTCGGGGTCGGCGTCAGTCTGGGCCGGCTGCAGGTCCACGTTGCGAGTCTCAAACCTTAAGGCGCCCCCTTGGGGCATCGCGTCACGGGTATGGATCGTCAGGTTCAAGAGCGCTTGCTCGAACTGACCCGGGTCGGCCCGCACCGGACTCAAGTCCGGCTGCAGGCGGGTGGTGAGCCGGACGTTTTCACCGATGAGCGGGCGCAACATGGCTTGGGCGGAGGCCACCACCGCGTTTAGGTCCAATCGCTGAGGCCCGAGCACCTGCTGGCAGCTCAAGCTCAGCAGCTGACGGGTCAGGGCCGCAGCCCGCTCGGCGGCCCGGCCGATTTCGGCAACCGACTGTCGCGAAGGCTCCTCCGGGGGCAAAGTCAGCTCGAGCACCTCGCGGTGCCCGACGATGACGGCCAGCACGTTGTTGAACGCATGGGCAATCCCGCCGGCCAATTGGGCGATGATCTCCCTTTTCTGCGCGTGAAACAGTTCAGCTTCCAGTTGCTTAGCCTTGGTGACGTCGCGCAAATTGATCACCGCCAACGCTTCGCCCGGCCTGGCAGGCAGCGCTCGACTGCTGGATTGCAACACCCGCCATGAACCGTCGCAGTGCCGGAAGCGGCATTCGAGCGTCACCGTCCTGGGCGGCCCGGAAAAGATTCCCTGAAAAACCGACCGCGCGTGCGACGCGTCATCCGGATGGACCAGCTCAAAAATGTTACGGCCTAGGAGGTTCTCCGGCGGGTAACCCAGCACCCGTTGCAGGGAAGGGCTTTGGAAGCTGATGATGCCCCCGGCGTTAATCACGGTGATGAGGTCGGACGCGTTTTCGATCAGCGAACGGAACCACGCTTCGCTGTCGCGCAATTTCTGCTCGGCGGCTTGACGCCGGCGTCGCTCCTCGGCTTCGGCGAGCGCCCGCCGCACCACGGGCACCAGCCGGCCGATGTAGCCCTTAAGCACGTAGTCGGTCGCGCAGCGTTTGAGGCACTCCGTGGCCGTTTCATCGCCCAGAGCCCCGGAGAGGATGATCAACGGCACCCCCGGCTGCCGGTCCGCCGCGAGCGCCAGGGCCGATAAGCCATCGTATCCGGGTAACTTGTAATCGACGAGGATCAAATCGAAGGCGCGTTGGGTCAACGCCGCTTCAAAACGCGCTTTGCCGTCGACGTGCACGATTTCGCAGGGCAAACCGTCGGCCTCCAGTTGCTCGCGCACCAACTCAGCGTCGAGCGCGTTGTCCTCCAAATGCAATACCTGGATCTTTTCGGTCATGCCATGCTTCCGTCAGTTCTCACTGTTCTTATAAAAGAGGCGTAAGCCCGGCGGCCGGGACAGGCTTCATTCACGGTGCGCTCACCCTTGCGGGCAAGGGTGCCACGGGGCGCCTTGGTCGCCAGGGGCCATCGCCGGGCCGTCAAGGCTGCTCGGCGGGGGCTCATTCACCAGTGCCCAAAACGCGCCCAGCCGTTTGAGCGACTCGACCAGGCGGTCAAACTCGATCGGCTTGACGACGTACGCGTTCGCTCCCAGCCGGTAACTGGTGAGCAGGTCGCGCGGCTCGCGGGAGGACGTCAGCATCACCACCGGCATCAATTGGAGCTTCTCCTCAGCACGCACCTGGAGCAGCACCGGGAACCCATCGACTTTGGGCATCTTCAGGTCCAGCAGGAACACGGCGGGGCCGCCTCCCGGGCGGCCTCGGTGTTTGCCCCGGCAAAGCAGGTAATCGAGCGCCTCATCACCGTCCCGGACGACGGCAATCTGATCGGCCAATCCTACGTTGTCCAGGGCGGCGAGGGTCAGTTCGACGTCGTGGGCGTCGTCTTCGGCCAGCAGGATGCGTTTGGCAGGGATGATCACGGGGTGCGCCTTTCGGCCCGATCGGGCAAGGAAAAATAGAACGTCGCCCCGGCATCGGCTACTCCCTCGGCCCACACACGGCCCCCGTGGCGCTGGATGATGCGGCGCACGTTTGCCAAGCCCACGCCGCTACCTTCAAAGTCCTCACTTGAGTGCAGGCGCTGGAAGACGCCGAAGAGCTTGTCCGCGTACTGCATGTCAAAGCCGGCGCCGTTGTCTCGGATGAACACGATGGTTTCGTTCTTGCCCGGCCGGCAACCGGCCTGGATGTGCGCCTCGGGCCGCCCGCGCGTGAACTTCAACGCGTTGTGGAGGAGGTTGGTCAGCACCCCCCGCAGCAAGGTCGGGTCAGCCTCGACGACCGGCAAAGGGCCAAGATCCCAGCGGATGCGCCTCCCTCGGGTCTCGGGGGCCAGCCCCTCGATGGCTTCCCTGGCCAGGGCTTCCAGGTCGACCGGCTCCGGGCGCAAGGACGTGCGGCCGGCCCGCGAGAAGGCCAGCAGTTCGTCAATGAGCGTGCCCATGCGCAGCGCCTCGGCGGAGATGACGTCGAGGTACCGCTGCGCCCGGGCGCTCAAGCCCGCTGCCTCCTTGTCCTGCAGCAGCTTGGCAAACCCGATCAGGTGGCGCAGCGGCGCGCGCAGGTCATGGGAAACCGAATAACTGAAGGCTTCCAGTTCCTGGTTGGCGCCGGTAAGCTCGGCATTGAGCGCCCGCAGCCGTTCTTCGGCCTGCTTGAGGTCTTCCACCTCGGTGTTATACCCGAGCCATTTGGTGATCCGGCCCGCGTCATCGCGCAGGGCCACGGCCCGCACTTTGAACCAGCGGTAAGTGCCGTCGGCCCGTTGCAGCCGATAGTCGGTATCGAAATGGTGTGCTGCCGTCCGGACTGCGTGTTGCCAGGCGTCCTGCACGCGCGGCCGATCATTGGGGTGCAGCCGTTTCAGCCACGCGTCGCCCAGGTTGCGCTCTGTCGCCATCCCCACGTATTGGACCCATTGGGGGCTCAAGTAGTCGCAAAAGCCGTCGGGCCCGCAGGTCCACGCCAGTTGCGGCAACGACTCGGTCAGGGCCCGGAAGCGAGCCTCGCTTTCGGCCAGAGCCGCTTCCGCCGCCGTGCGCTCGGTGACGTCGCGCAAGACGACCGTGAAGAGCTTGGCTCCGCCCACCTCAGTCTGGGAAATGGCGGCTTCAATCGGGAACTCCTCACCGTTTGCCCGCAAGCCGCTCAGCTCGCCCAACTTGCCCATTACCCGGCTGGTCACCCCGGTCTCCCCAAACGCCCATACGTGCGCACGGTGCGCCGCGCGGGACCTGGCCGGAAGGAAGCGGTCCAAGGGTTGACCCAGCGCCTCGGCCGCCGCGCAGCCGAAGACCCGTTCGGCCGCGGCGTTAAAGAGCACCACCCGCTGGCTTTCATCAACGCTGAGGATGGCGTCCATGGCGGATTCCAGGATGCCCGCCAGACGCGCCTGGCTTTCGCGCAAGGCCCGCTCGGCGTCTTTTCGCTCGGTGACGTCGGCATTGACTTCCAGGATGCGCGCGGGCCGGCCGCCGGCATCACGGTAGACGATGTGCTGGCTGGCCACCACGAGCCGCTCACCGTCTCGGGTGCGGTGCACCAACTCCCCTTCCCAACGGCCGGTGCGACGCAGCGCTTCGTCCACCTGCTCCCGCGAGGTCGGGAACTGGGTTTGGAACAGCTCGTGCGACACGCGGTTCAGCGCCTCTTCTTTGGAAAAGCCGTAAAGCTGCTCGGCCCCGTGCGTCCAGAGCACGATGCGGCTGTCCAGATCGCGTACCAGCACCGGCGCCAGCTCCAGCAAGGCGGCCTGTTCCCGCACCTGCTCGGCTGCCTCCCGGGCCGCCGCCTCGGCCGCTTTGCGCCCGCTGACGTCCAGCACGATTTTGGAAGCGCCGATCAGATGCCCCCGGCCGTCCCGCAGGGGCGAAAGGCTCAGCGACACGTCGATGAACCGGCCGTCTTTGCGCCGGCGTACCGTCTCAAATGGCCCGACCCGCTCGCCCCGCCGCAGCCGGGCCAGGATCCGCGCCTCTTCGTCGAGTCGATCCGGCGGAATGAGCCGCGCGATGGGTTCGCCGAGCATCTCCGGGGCCGTGTAGCCGAACAACTGTTGCGCGCCCTGGTTCCAGCTGGTGACGATGCCCTCCAGGCTCTTCCCGATGATGGCGCATCCGGCGATCGCGCCCAGCCGCGCAAGATCCGCGTCGGCCGCGCGCCGCTCGGACCGGTCCACGGCCTGCACCATCAGGAGCCGGATGCCCGCCCGATCCTTGCCCAGCGGGGTGGCGTAAACCTCCCAGAGGCGCCGGCCGCCACCTTTGACTCGGACGCTCCAGTCGCCCTCATGCACCGTCCCCGAGGCGGCGAAGCGTTCCTGGAGGCGGGTGCCGATCACCTGACCATCTGCCCCGTGGGCTAGTCGCGTCCAGTCTCTCAGGGTCGGAAGCTCCTCGGCCGAGTAGCCGGAACAATCGATCCAGCCTTGGCTCAGGAGCCGGATTGCGCCCGTTTCGTCACAGATAAGGGTCGGCACGGGCGCTTCGACCAGGGCAGTCCGCAGCGGGTCGTCCAGGTCACGCCAAGGTTCATCGGTAGGCCGGTCCATAGCAAAGCTCAACCTCGGGCGGCGGCCTTTCCCCAAGCGCCCGGCCTTAGGGCGCAGGAGGGCGCCAGGGTCATGCCGAGAGCCGAGGCGGCCAGCCGAATTAACGAAGGGTCACGTCGTACACTTTCTGAATTCCGGGAACTATGCTAGAATTTACGGTTTTTGCCAACCACCGCCGCGCCTTACGGCCGTATGGCGCGTGCTGACGCCGGGCTCAAGCCCCCGGGCCTTCAAGAGCGTCTCGATGTTTTCACCGGCTCAAGTAATACCATTTCGACGGTCGTGGAGGTGAAATCTTGTCTCCCTTCCCAGGTGGAACCCTGGGATAAATTCTAGCGCCCCTTCAGGGCTGGAACCCGGCCGGAATTCCACCGAGACAACTGTCCAAATGGCGTAAGGTCAATTCAACAGGGTGCGCAGCATCCTCCGGCGCCGGCCCCCCCCGAGCCGACATTCTGCCGGGCTAACCGTTTCGATGGCATGAGTCGTCGCGGGCATCCCTACGCAGACCCTGGATGCGAACGCATATAGTAAAGAATGATATGCAAAAAGTGCATCAAGACCTTTTGGCTGTTATATTTGCATACGTCATGTAAAAAGATAGCTATGCGTTTTGAGCGGATGCGTAAAGGATGAACCTGGAAGTCAGAGATTTGAGGTTGGTCCAGGCGGTGGTGGAGCAGGGGAGTTTAAGCGCAGCCGGCAAACACCTCGGCCTCAGCCAGCCGGCCCTTAGCCGGCAGTTGGCCGAGGCTGAACGCCGCCTGGGAACGGTCTTGTTCCTCCGGCAGGGCCGGCGCCTGCACCTGGGTCCCGCCGGCCAGCGGCTCTTTGCCGCCGCTCAGGAATTGTTGCCGGGTCTGGCACGCGCGGAAAAGCAGCTCAGCCAGCCCGATGTTGGATCGGAGGACGCGGTCATCCGGGTTGCCGCGACCACCCCGTACGCTTACTTGTGGCTGCTGCCTGCCTTCCGGAAGCACGCGGACAAATGCGGAGCCTCGCTGTTCCAGCTGGAATTTCCCGGGCCTGAGGGCGTACCCGATTGGATCCGTACCGGCCAGGTCGAGGCTGTGGTGAGCCCAGGACCCGGAATCCAGCCCGATCTGAAGGCCGTTTCGCTCTTTCGCGAAGAGCTTTTTGTCTACCTGAGCGCGAAACATCCCGCAGCCCGCCAGGCGTTTTTCCCGGCTGGAGACTTTGAATCCGTCGACCTGCTCACGCCGGCACCCCTCGCCGACCATCCTGCCTTGGTTCACCTGTTCCGCGCTCAAGGCGTCAGACCCCGGCGCGTCGTGCCGGTCCCGCTGATTGAAGCTTTGCTGGAATTGGCTGCATACGGGCATGGGGCTGCCTGTTTAACCCGCCGCGCAACCCTCGGCAGCCCACGGAAAGGTCAGCTTAGCGAACTCAGGCTTACCGCGCGCGGAACCTTCCTGGCCTGGCGCGCCTTTTTTCTGAAAACGCGCGCCGAGGCCTTAATCCCGATTTTCCAGGCTCTGGCCAGCGTGTGCACGGAGTAGGGGCCCGGCCGGGGGCCTTAGATTTCGCGGACGTCCTCTCGGGGTAAGACGTCCCGCGCTGAACTCGGCGTTGCCGCTCTGATCCGCTCGCCCATGCGTGTGAAGCTGACTCCCCCGTCCCGGGACGGGTGTATACCGGTAGCGGCCCCTGCAACCGCCCTCCGGGGATCATCCCACCCGAGGATAGAGCACGGCGCGCAGCGAATCGGAAAGCCGGGGTGTGCCTTTTGTGCCCGGCTCAGCGGTGCATCAGACCGAACGCGATCTCGCGTCCGAGCCCGCCGCGATAGGCGAGGTGGATCCAGAGCATCGCGAGCGGCTCCAAGAGGCGGGCAATTTCAAGCTTCCCGGCGTCAATCATTTCAAAGCCGACCTCCGTTCCCAGCGTGATTACCGCGGCCTTGGCCCCGGCGTCGTCACCGCAGCAGAACATGACTGGCTTGCCGTCCGGATACGACGGGTTCTCCATGTTGTTGGCGCCGGTGGTATTGAAACATTTCACGACCCGCGCGCCTTTGGCCCACTCGGCAACCTGTTCGGCCCCGGAGGTGTCGTGGCCGATCGACAGGGCGCTGAGGTCCGGCTTAAGCGGGTTGGTGCAGTCGATCATGATTTTGCCTGTGAGATCGCCGGCGGTTTCAAGGGCGGCTTGCGCGGCCGGAAAAGGCGTCGCCAGCACCACGACCTCGCCGAACTGCGCTGCATCAGCAACGCTCCCGGCGGTCACGTCACCCCCGCATTGTTGCAGTAATTGTTGCACGTCCGGCTTGGCAGCGTCGCGCACGCCAAACTTGATCTTGTGACCGGCGGCCGCCCAGCGTTTGCTGAGGGCGCCGCCGACGCTTCCAGCTCCGATGATTCCTAAATTCATGACTGTTTTCTGTTGCGGACGGCAATGGATTTGCCGTCCGGATCTAATACGGCGGCGACGCGGCCGGCGGGTGCCTCGAAAGGGCCGGCGGGCGGGACATAACCGCCGGCCGTGACCGAGCCGTGCATGCGCGCCGGATGAGCGTCGTCGATGAGAGCATGGCGCCTGACCACTCCGCAGCGCCGAAGATTGGAACGTGAGTCAGTTAGCTCGAGCTCGGGATGCCGCCCTCCTTCGGCGGATTCAGGCGTTACTGGAAGTGAGTCGGCACCCTCCGGGGCAGCGTTTCACGCGTCCCCTATCAGGGACGCCTGAAACGCTGCCCCGGAGGGTGCCGACTCCCAAGAGGCCGGCCAAACCCCGCGCAACCCTCACTTTGGGATCGGAAAATCTTCGCGGCTGAGGGGCCGGACCAGCAGCACCGGACACGGCGCGTGGTCCAGAACGAAACGCGCGACGTGCCCGACCGATTTTGGACCGATCACCGGTTTCTGGCCGTATTCAGCGCGGGCGTTGATCATCACCAGGTCAGCCCGCCACTCCGCGGCGGCGTTGACGATCTCGCGCTCGGGACGGCCCTGGCGTTCCAGGGTTTCGGCCCCGGGAAAATAGTGGACTCCTTCCTCGAGAATCTCGCGGGCCGCGCCAGCCTCGGCCTGCCGTATCTCCTGCGAGCGTGCGGCCGGAGCCCCAGGCCGGCGGAAGAAACGTTCGCGGGTGCGACCGATTTCCTCCCGTGAACCGCTATCGATCACGTACAACAGCGCCAGTGTGAGGGATTCGCCCGTGGAAAGCATCGCCGTTGCCCTGCTGATCTGCTCCACATTGGCGCCATCGAGGCAGCACAGAACGCGCATGATCTTGATCCTTTTCTGTCGCGCTAAAGGGGTGGGGGGCAACTTTTATCGAGAATTGCCTGTAAGGTATCCGGCCCTAACGTATTCAGCGGCCCCTAACTTACAAATTATTCTCCATGGCCTTCGCCGGGAAGGAAAGCGCACAACCGCGTCCTCGGCGCTGTCCCCGGAGCTTTACCGGCTTTTCCAGGTCGTCCCTGGGCAGTCGTCCGGCCGGCGACCCTCAGGGCTGGTGCACAGGGGGCCCGGTAAGGCCGAGCGCAGCCACCATGGCAAGGACGACGATGCTCAGGACGATCTCGCAAAGGACGTTGCGGCATAAGGCGCGAGCCGTAGCAGCGGCGGGTGCCGGGACGCCATGAGCCCGTTGCGCTTGCCGCCACAGCTTGCGTCTGAGGACCAGGAGGTTCCAGGCTCCAATCGCCAGCATGCCGAAGAACGCCAGAATCTTGGCGGTTAACAGGCGCCCATAGCCACTCGTCCAAAGGTCCTGCAACTGATGAAGGAAAAAAAAGCTCATGGTCAGCCCGGTCGCGCTTAAGCCTCCAACCGCGGCGAGGCTGAACGTCGAAAAACGGTGCGTCGCCGCGGCGGCGGCCACCATGACGGGCGTCGAAGGCCGGGCGCGCACGGTGCAGCCTAACAACAGGGCAAAGCAGACTAACCCGCCCGGCCAGATGGAAGCCGCCAGCAGGTGAACAGCATCCACCAACGTCCGGGCAACCGCGGCCGGACCAGGTGCAGCCGCGCCGTGGCTCGTCAGGCTCAGCGCCAGCAGGTTGACCAGCGACAGGGCCACCGTCAGGGCCGCATCTGCCGTCCGGGGATGGCCCGGCGCGGCCACGGGTTTTGCGTGCGCGCGAAAGAGGCAGAAACCTGCGGCCGCCAGGACCGCTAGACGAACCAGAGAAACCCGGCCAAACTGCGTCCGGGTGGCCACGGTCTCTATCGACGGAAGATCCAGGCCCGTATCGGAGCCGGTCAAAGCCCAAGCCGTCAAGCCGAACCAAACCACCAGCGAAAGCAGGGCGACAGCCCAGGCCGACCTCCCTAACGCGCCGAGACGGGACAAGAATTCGTCCCGCCACGCCGCAACCCCTGATTCTTTGGTGAGCAGGTTTTTGGGCAACAGCCAGGGGCGAAAAATTTGTGAGGACGCCAACAGCAGGCACGCCGTCCAGTGCACCCACCGCACGATGACCAGACTATCAATCATCAATCATTAGGGAGGGATGATTTCGAAACCGAACGTTCCGTTGGTGACGTGAGTGTCGACCGACACGGCGCGCCAGACCACCTTGTATTTGCCGGCCTTCAACGCACGCAGCGAGACCACGAGGATCGCCGAATCACTCGCGTCGGACCGGACGTCGCGCCGGTCGACTTGCTGCCCGGCGGCATCAAAGACCTGGATGCGACTAAGCGCCGGCTCCAGCTTTTCGGTAAACCAGAGCTTCACCTCTGACGGCGCCGCGCGCACCTGGCTGCCTACCGCCGGAATGGCATGGTCCAGAAACGCGTGCGCCCTGACCGTCGACGCAATCCCTGCAACCAGGGTCAGGGTTAATACGACCAGCTTAAAGCGCGTTTTCATGGCCAGTTGGCGAGAAGCGGCTGTTTGAAAAGCTGGGGGAAAACGTCGTCGAGGTAGAAATGGAGCTGAGCCAGCACGCCCACGTTATGACCTGTATGCGCGTCGACCGGGATCACCGCCTCAACGCCCACCTGGAAGTACTTGCCCGACCAGATTGCTCCCGGGTTGACGGTGCCGGTGGTCGGCGCTCGGCCCCGGTTCAGCGGGGTTTCCATGGCGAACTCCACCAACGGGATCAGCCGGTCGAAGGGGGCGCGCAAGCCGACGTCGTTGACTTGGGTTTGGAGGTAAATGAGGCTGTATTCCAGGGCAAAACCCCATTCCAGGTTGTTGGGCACCCTTTCGACTTCCTCCTCATCCCGGACGCTGGCCCGAGTCGGAAACGACACGCCCGCCGTCCCGGTCAACGCCAGCGGTCGCAGCGCCCGGACCGAATCAGGCAGGTCACCGAACCCTTTGCCGAAGAACAGGGCCGGCGTGACGGTGCTGAAGCGGTCGGCGCCGATGGAGAGCCGTCCGGTGCCGCCGATTTCGGCATCGACGCCCACCGACAGGATCGTTTCGTGCTCCGGGCTGACGAAGAACTGGTACTTGGCGCCGGTCTCCACGTTATCAAAGCCGGTGCGCAGGCGCGACCCGGGCGATTTCTGCAACTGATAGCCGTCGCCGGCCTCAACCCCGAAATTGGGCGTGAGCCGAAGGGCGATGTCAGTTGACAGGTCAAAAGTCTTTGCCGGAGGATTTCCCGGCTGCCGGATGACCTGAACCGTCGGCAGGGACAACTCGTCGGCCACGAACGGGTCGTCGGTGGCCAGGGTTGCGGGGAAGAACCGGTTACCGGCGAAGCCATGGGCAAATGCCGGGACGATGGGCGCTGCGAGCGAGAGCGCGGCGTAGCCGCATGCTAACAACGCCGATGTTGTTCTTGGTAAGAACGAACAGTCGAAAGGCATAATGGGTGCAAAAGTTAGGAAAGGGTGGGGAAGGCGCACAACGGCGCGTCCCGGTGAAGGAGGAGGCGGGGACGCCCGTAAAATGAACGTCCCTTGCGCTGCAAAAGCCGGATCAACGCGCGATTTAAGCGCGCCGCGGCGGAGGCACGGCCGGCTCGAAAGCCTCAGCCTTAGGATGCGCGTCAAATCGGGGATAGTCCCGTTCGACCCAACCCGGCTGGAAGTCGAAATGGCTCCAGGCGGCCAGGTAATCCTTTTTGAGTTCGGCCTGCAGCGACGGAACCTTTTTCTGCTCCTGCTTTTTGCTTGCTTCGATGGCCTTGCAAACGGTGCACGGGTGCTCGCCGTCGGAAGCCTCGGCCAGGCCGGCCTTGAACCCCGCTTGCTGGCTGTACTGGATGACCATGCTCACCCACGCGCCCGTGTGCAGCACGGCCCAGTGTCCCCCCAGCAGTTGCAAGAGGGCCAGCGCGCCGAAAAAGATCCCCAGGGGCGACCGCATCATCAGTTCTGACTATTACCCTGAGTGGTCCGGCACCAAAAAGCAACGCCGAAACTCCTGGGGGCGTGCGGCCGCGCTGAGCGGCAAGCTCCTCCGGCCCCCCTTTTGGAATTATCCCGGTAGAATTTCGGTTCGGTTGCGCGTCGGCGCCAGCGGATGCTCCGTGGCTGGTTCAACCGGCCTTGGGCCCAGCGGGCCGGTTCTCAGGCCCAACGGGGCGGGAGGCCTTAGCCCAGGGTTTAGCCCACTGCCATTTAGTTAAGGGCCGGCGGATGGGGGCGCTTTCGTCCCGAAGGGACGGCTGATCTTAGCCAGGGACTTTAGTCCCTGGAAGGGGCATTTAAGGGGGATCGCGTCCCGTCGGGACGCCTGAAACGCTGCCCCGCAGGATGCCGGCTCCCAAACGGCCAGCCAAACCCGGCGCGACCCTCGGCAACGAAAACCCGAACGGCTCCCAATCTTTGATGCCCGCCTGGCCTCGGCGCGCCGCTTCAGGCATCCCGAGGGGACGCAACCCCCGGGGGGAACGCCTTCACAGCACAGGCACTAAAGCTCGACTTTGGCCATTTTCTAACCAAGCCGAGGCCGCAAAATCGGGCCGTTCCGTGTGCTTTGGCGGGGGTTTTGGCTGTCGAGGTATCCGTCCGGCATGGCGAAAACGCATATGAGGGCAGCACGGGGAGAGCCCCGACCGTCTTACGGCCCGAAGGGCCAAGAGAACATAGCCCAGGGTTTACCCTGGGTAAC
>Ga0213876_10000340_pt1 | contig 40664 bp, 29 predicted proteins | sample BarmaccomBMRX_R9_FD_160113 | JGI IMG/M metagenome (GOLD analysis project Ga0213876, IMG submission 160113) | Root-associated microbial communities from Barbacenia macrantha in rupestrian grasslands, the National Park of Serra do Cipo, Brazil - RX_R9 | ecosystem: Host-associated > Plants > Roots...
GTTTTTTTCAGCCGTCTTTGCCCCTCCGAGGACCGTTCCATCACACATTTTCCATGTCGCTTGTCCTATCTGTGTTGGAATCTAACCAAATACGTTACCCCCTGTTTTCGCACCGATGAGGGCTTTGGGCCGTTTGGATCCCCTCGGCCGCTTCGCGCAACACCGTCGCCAAGACTTGCGGCGGCGCCGGCTTTACCAGGTGCGCACGAAAGCCGGCGGCCTGACTTCTGGCTTTGGCCTGGTGGCTGCCCCAGCCGCTTATGGCGATGGCCCACGCCGGCGCGCGGTTTGCCTCCCGCAGACGCAGCAGCAGCTCCCAGCCGTCGCCGTCGGGCAACTGCAGGTCGCTTAAGAGCAGGTCAAACGGCTCCTCGACCGCGGCAAGGGCCAGGGCCTCCTGCAGGCCCTGGGCGAAACGCGCCTGGTGGCCGAGCACCCCCAAAAACAGGGCGAGGCTTTGACGGGTGTCGGCGTGGTCCTCGACGACCAGGATGCGCAGGGGCCGCTTGGGCGTTGGGCATCGCGCGTCGTCACTGGGAGAACTCTTCATCCCGTAGTGGCTACTCGCGGCTCGCGGCCCAGGCGGTTTCCCTGCCCGCGCCGTTTTCAGGCGGGCGCAGGCAACTCCACCGTGAAGGTGGCCCCTTGACCCTCCCCGGCGCTGGCGGCCAAAAGCCGGCCGCCGTGGGCCTGAACGATGGCTTGCGCGATCGCCAGTCCCAACCCCAGGCCACCGAGGGCCAGCGGCACATTGGAGGCTCCCCGTTCGAACGCGTCAAAGATTCTTGGCAGCAGCTCCGGGCTGATCCCGGCGCCGGTATCGGCCACCTCGACGGCCACGCCCCCGCCTGCCAAGTCGCGGCTGCGCACGGTGACCGCGCCGCCTTCCGGCGTGAATTTGGCCGCGTTCTGCAGGAGATTCCAAAACACCTGTCGCAGGCGTGCCGGGTCGCCCGTGAGCCGGGGCCGGCTCGCCTCCAGATTCACCGTGACTTGCAAGCCCTTGGCGGCCAGGTCGCCCCGGCAGATCTCCAGGCCTTCGCGCACGCAGGCGTGCAGGTCCAGGGGCACGGGCCTCAACTCGAGTTTGCCGTGCACCACCCGGGAGACGTCCAGCAGATCGTCGATGAGCTGGGCTTCCACCTCCACGTTGCGGCCGATCAGCGCAAGGGCGTCCCGGGCGGCGGCTGAGAACTGGGCGTCCTGCTCCAAGGCGAACAGGGTCAGCTGAATGGGGGTCAAGGGTGTGCGCAATTCGTGAGAGAGCGCCGCCAAAAACCGGTCCTTGGCCCGGTTCGCTTCCTCGGCCTCCTTGCGAGCGGCCTGCTCGGCGGCCAGCAGTCGCGCCCGCTCATCTTCGGCGGCTTTGCGCTCGGTCAGGTCGCGGCAGATCTTGGCAAAGCCCAGCAAGGTCCCGGTTTCCTCATCTCGTAGCGATACGATGAGCTCGTCGCCCCAGAAGCGCTCGCCGCCTTTGCGTACCCGCCAGTCTTCCTCGTGCGAACGGCCGTGGGCGGCCGCTTCTTGCAACTGGCGCTGCGGCCGGCCGGCGGCCACCTGCTCGGGCGGGTAAAACATCGAGACGTGCCGGCCCAGCACCTCCGATTCCGCGTAGCCCTTGAGCCGCGCGGCTCCCTCGTTCCAGTGAGTGACGCGGCCTCCGGGGTTCAGCAGGATAATGGCGTAGTCCTGGACCGAATGGACCAAGAGCCGGAAGCGTTCCTCAGCTTGCCGGCGGGCCAGTTGGGCTTGGTGCATCGCGGTCAGGTCGCGCAGGATCTTGAGAAAACCGGGCGCCCGGCCGCCATTGGGCAGCGGCGCCATGGTGCCGCTGCCCCAGAAACGGCTGCCGTCCTTGCGCAGGTACCAACGTTCGTCTTCGGCGTGCCCCGCGCGCCGGGCCGTCTCGCGTTCGTTTTGCGGCGTGCCCCCGGCGCGGTCTTCCGGGGTGAAAATCACGTCGCCGCTGTGGCCGACGATCTCGGCGCTGGCGTAGCCCAGGATAGCTTCCGCACCGGAATTCCAGGAGGTAACGAGTCCCTGGATGTCCACGGTGAAAATGGCGTGGTCGCGCGCGCCCTCCACGATGAGCCGCAGGCGCGCTTCGCTGGCGCGAAGCGCCTCTTCGGCCGCTTTGCGCTCGGTGATGTCCACGAACGTGAGCACCACCCCGGCGACGTGGTCCTCGGCGTTGCGGTAAGGCAAGAGTCGCGCCAAGTACCAGCGGCTCCCGGCACTGGCCACCTCGCGCTCCAGGGGCGCAAGCTGTTCCAATGCCTGTGCGGCATCGGCATCCAGCGACGCGTAGTCCAGCCGGTGACGCTGGTCGGCCAACGGCCGGCCCACGTCGGTCTGGATGAGGCTAAACAGCTTGACCGCCGCCGGCGTGTAGCGCTGAATCCGTAACTGGTGGTCCAAAAAGATGGTGGCGATGTCGGTCGCAGCCATCAGGTTCTGCAGGTCGTTGTTGGCACGGGCTACCTCCTCAACCCGCGCTTTGAGTTCCTGGTTGACGGTGCCCAGCTCCTCGTTGATGGCCTGCAGTTCTTCGTTGGAGGACTTCAACTCCTCCAGGGAGGCCTCGTATTCCTCCACCGTCGCGCGTTGCTGGGCCTTGAGCTGCTCGAGCTCCGCCTCGAGGTGACGGCTGACGGGCTCGGCCGGCGGCGCCGGAGCGGCCTCGAGCTGTTCAAGCTCCGTGACCATCTGCTCTTCAAAGATCACCAGCAGCAAGCCAGGCACGAGCCTCTCGGCAGGTTGCACCCGCAGGGTGACGCGCCGGAGCGCGCCGTCCAGCTCCACCGGGACGCCGCCAACTTCCGCCGGCTTGCCGGTTTGAACCGCGCGGAACAAGGCCGTGCGCAGCTCCAGGCGCAGCATCGGGTGCACGACGCGCAGCAGCTCCAAGCTGGGTTGGCCGCGGCTAAACTGCAGGTAGCGATCGGCCCGCGCAGACAGGTGGACGATGCGGTGTTCCGAATCGATGAGGAGCGAGGCGGGCGCAAAGCGTTCCACGGCCCGAAAATGCAACGCCTCCCACATAAAGGGGGACGGTTCGTCCAAGCCCCCAGGCTCGGGCGACGCGGGCGTAAGGGCCGTCGGGACCGGGCGCCTGCCCTTGACGAGCGAGGGGTGAAGGCGCGGTTCAAGCGCCCCAGGCCGGGTAGGCGCACCCGGCAACGGCGGCGGCAACACCGGCCGCTCCACGGCTTGGCGCGCGTAGAGCCGGTGCTTTTTGTCGCGCGCCGCGAATAACGCGCTAGCCTCGTCGACCGATTCGGCTGAGCCCAGGAACAGCACCCCCTTCGGCCGCAGCGCAAAGTGAAACAGGCTGAGCGCGCGCCCCTGGGCCTCGCGGTTCAGGTAAATGAGCAAGTTGCGGCACGACACCAGGTCCAGGTGCGAAAAGGGTGAGTCGCGCAGCACGTCGTGCACAGCAAAGAGCACCGTCTCGCGCAACGCGCGGTTGACCCGGTAACCGTCGGGGCTGGGGGTGAAAAAACGCCGCAGCCGCTCCTCGGACACGTCCGCGGCGATCGTGTCGGGGTAGAGGCCCGCGCGCGCCGCCCGCAGCGACGCCTCGTCCAAATCGGTGGCAAAGACCTGGATCGAGGGAGGTGACGTCTGCGCGGCGGCGTGCTCGGCCAGGAGCATGGCAATTGAATAGGCCTCCTCGCCCGTGGCGCAGCCCGCCACCCAGACGCGCACGTGATCGCCGCCCTTCTTCTCGTGGAAAAAGCGCGGCACCTCGGCGTCCAAGGCCTGAAAGGCCGCGGGGTCGCGGAAGAAGTTGGTCACGCTGATCAAGAGGTCTTGCAGCAGCGCACCCGCCTCGCCCGGATGGGTGCGCAGGAACTGAACGTAACTCGGCAAATCGGCCAGCCCGTTGACCTGCAGCCGGCGCGCCAGCCGGCGCAAGACCGTGGCGCGCTTGTAAGCGTTGAAGTCGTGGCCGGTGCGCACCCGAAGGAAAGCCAGCACCTCGCGCAAGGCTGCCTCGGCGTCGGAGCCCTCTGCAGGCGACGCTTCGGAGGGCAGCCGCAGCCGCTCCGCCTGGCGGTAGAAGCCCAGCAGCCGCTCGGGCATCTCGGCCGCCGGCAGCACCCAATCGACCATGCCGGTGGCGATCGCCGCGCGCGGCATACCGTCGTGCTCAGCCTCACCCGGCTCTTGCGCGATGGTCAGCCCGCCGCGCTCCTTGACCCGCTTGAGGCCGATCGCCCCGTCGCCGTTGGCCCCCGACAAGACAATGGCGCTAGCCCGCAGCCCCTGGGCATCGGCCAGGGCACGGAAAAACAGGTCGACGGTCCCCCGTTTGGCCCGTTCGGGCCACGGCTCCGAAAGCCGCAACCGCCCGTGCGCCAACGACAGCTCCTTGGCCGACGGGATGACGTACACGCAGTTGGGTTCCACCCGGACTGCCTCGCGCACCTGCCGGACCGGCATGGGCGTCGCGCGCTGCAGGATCTCGGCCAGCGCGCTTTCGTGCTCCGGCGCCAAATGCACGACGACCACAAAAGCTAAGCCGCTATCGGCTGGCGTCGCTTGAAAAAAGGTCTGCAAGGCCCCTAAGCTGCCGGCCGAACCGCCCAACGCCACCACCGGCACGCCGTCCTCTTGGGGGCCCGGGATGACCTCGTCCAGCCGTTCGTCGAGCGCCTCGCCGGACTCTGGCGCGGCTTCGGCCGATGCCGCTGGATGCGGGGTGGGCATGGCCTCCGGCGCGTCGCCGGCTTGCGGGCGAGCCACGCTCGACTCCGAAGAGGAACCAGAGAAGTCCTCAGGCATATGCGACAGGACGTTTGCCGGGCGCCTCGCGCCCGTCGCCTGAATGTAAAATTTCTAGGGAGTGATTGCAACTGTGGTCAGCCCGTCGCGTGCTGCACTTCACTTAATACCGATTGCGGATCAACCGGATAGTTTACCCGTGCTTGGCCCGTGAGGTGCTGTGTGAAGAAAATCTGGCAAATTCCCAGCCGGTCATTGGATAAGGTGATCATCCAAGTTGCACCCGCTCTTGAAGCGGATCTCATAAAACAGGAGGCTGCTCACGGTTGAACCTCGGTCCGGCAAGGGTTGGGCTCGGGTTGCTCCGCGAACCGGCTAGGAAAGGGCGGCGAGGGCCAACGCGAACCGATTCACCCCTCACCCGCCAGTTCCCGGGCGTACGCGACGAACCGCTCGACGGTTTCGTCTTCCGGGCCTTTCCGCCACGCCAGCCCGTACCGGATTTTCATCCGCGTTCCCAGCAGCGGCAAAAAAATCACCCCCGGGGCCGGCAACCGGCTGATGTGCTCGGGAAAAATGGACAACCCAAAACCGGCCGCCACGTATTGGACGCCCGTCCGGACGCGGTCAACCTCCTGAACGATTCGGGGCGCAAAACCGCCGGCTTGAAAGAAACGGGCAAGCCACGCTCGGAAACTGGGCGAGTTCTGGCGTGAAGTCAGAATGAAGCCCTCATCGCGCAGTGCGCTGAGTTTCACGGCGGCGCGGCACGCCAAGGGGTGATCGCTCGGTATGCCGAGAAGCGGCCGTTCCTCCGCAATGCACTCGACGTGCAGGCCGGGCGGCGGCCGTGCTTCGACGGCTCCGATGAAGCCGACGTCGAGTTTGCGTGCCAGCAGAGCTTCGATCTGCACCGCCGGCACCATCTCCGATAAGGTCACTTCCGTTGCCGGGTAGGCCTGCCGGAAACGCCGGAGGATCCGCGGCATCCATTCGTGGCTTTGCGCCCCGCTGAATCCGACCGCCAACGTGCCGTAGCCCGCCTGGCCAACCCGGCGGGCGTGGCGCACGGCGTCATCCGCCGCCCGCAGAATGCCAAGCGCGCTTTCCTGAAACGCCCGGCCGGCCGGCGTCAGCCTTACCCGCCGGCTATTCCGGTCGAAGAGCGCGACGCCGATCTGCTGCTCCAGATCGTGCACCTGAGCGCTCACGGCCGATTGCGCCACGTGCAGCGTCTGAGCCGCCCGCGTGAAGCTGAGTTCATCCGCAACGGCGACAAAATATCGCAAATGACGCAGCTCCACGTGGTCCTCCGGGACGGGTTGATCTCTTTTAAAGATAACAGCTAGCGAAACAAGCTATTTTTCTGATCGTGCCACCGCCCCGATATTTACGGCCTATGGAGATGGGGGTTGAGTTGATGAATCGGGTGAACCGTTCAGGTTGCGGTACGTTCCCCAAACCGGCCGGCCGGGCGGCATACGGGCAGCCGGCATCGTCCGGTGCGGCCAAGCCGCGCCGAAAGACGGCATGGTTGGGGCTGTGGATCATTCTGGTCGGACCTTTTCTGGGCACGATCGACTTTTTCATCGCGAACCTCGCCGTTCCCGTGATTCGACGCGAACTTCACGCGACGTTCAGCCAGGTCGAATTGATCATCGCCGGCTACGGATTGAGCTACGCCGTCTGCCTGATCACCGGTGGCCGGTTGGGGGACATTTTCGGGCGGCGCCGGACGTTCCTGCTCGGCATGGCGGGTTTCACCCTTGCCTCGGCGCTGTGCGGGTTCGCCCCGAATGCCTATGTGCTGGTTGCCTGGCGAATGCTCCAGGGGTGTAGCGCCGCGATGATGTTTCCGCAGGCGCTTTCGTACATCCACGTCACTTTTTCAGGGGCCCAAAAGCGGCTGGCTTTTTCACTTTACGGCGCCATGCTCGGATTTGGCTCCATCACCGGCCAGATCCTTGGCGGGCTGCTCATCCAGGCTAACCTGTGGGGACTGAGTTGGCGGCCGATTTTCCTGATCAATCTGCCTCTGGGATTGATTACGATCGTCGCGGCCAAGGCGTTGTTGACCGAATCCAAGGCGGATGATGCGCCCACCCTGGATCCGATCGGCATGTTGATCGTTACGCTGGGGCTCGGCCTGTTTTCCCTCCCCTTCCTGGAAGGGCGGGAAGCTGGCTGGCCATGGTGGGCGTGGGCCTGCCTGCTGGCTTCGATACCGGTCCTGGCGCTTTTCTACCGATTCGAAAAGTACGAAGTCGGCCGCGGGCGGACGCCCTTGCTCCAACCGCGCCTCTTCCGCGACCGGGGTTTCGTGGTGGGGATGGCGGTAACGTGCATCTACTTTTCCGGCCATACCTCGATGGTGCTGGTGCTGAGCCTTTATCTGCAGTTGAGCCTGGGACTGGCCCCGATGTATGCCGGGTTGGCCCTGGTGCCCTTTTCCTTCGGTTTTCTGGTGGGATCCGCCGTGTCGGGGAAAATCAATGGTTTGCTCGGGCGGAACGCGTTGCACCTGGGCGCGCTGGTCCTGGCCGCGTCGCTCGTTGCCTTGCTGCTGGAAGTGCGGGCAGCGCCCGGGCATGAGACGTTTGTTTTCGCCTTTACCTGCTTCTGTTACGGCATCGGCCGGGGCTTCGTGACCGCGCCCCTTTACAACACGGTTTTGAGCGGCGTGCCGGCGGCAGACGCCGGGGCGGCATCCGGCTTGGTTTCAACCATGCAGCAAGTGGCGAATTCGATCGGCATCGCCCTGATTGGCGCAGTGGTGTTCAGCGTCATGCCCAGGCACCCTGCCCCGGCTGATTACGCCCATGGGTTCCTGGTTTCCACCCTCATCAACCTGGGGATGCTGGCGATCGCCTCACTCCTGATTTTTCGTATCCCGAAGGGGCGCGGAAAAGACCCCGGGCAGCAAACTGAATCGGTTATGGAAGCCTGAGGCGGCGGCCGTTCAGGGCTTTTGCGGACGCGGCAAGGTTGGCAAGGGGGGCGGCTCCCGGTTTTAGAACCTGGGGGCAGGCATGCGAGAACCTTGGGCGTTCGCGCGTGAAACCGCGGGTTTCCCGCATATTTTCCTTCGCAAGGAAACGCACCCATGATTCACCCGTCCGCCTTCGTCCACCCCGACGCGCAGATCGATCCGACCGCGGTCATCGAACCTTACGCAGTGATTGACGGTCCGGCCGTGATCGGCGCACGCACCCGGGTCCAGAGTCACGCGGTGATAACCGGCCCGGTGACGGCCGGCACCGACAACGTGATCGGGTACGGGGCCGTGGTCGGCGGCTTCCCGCAGGACCTCAGCTTCGACCCGGGCAGCACGTCATTCGTTCAGATTGGTGACCATAACGTTATCCGGGAGCACTGCACCATTCATCGCGGCACCAAGCCGGACTCGGCGACCGTGCTGGGCTCGCATAACTTCCTGATGGCAGGCGCTCACGCCGGCCACAACGTCGAGATCGGCAACCAGGTGATTCTCGCCAACAACGTTCTGTTGGGAGGGTACGTGACCGTGGGTGACCGCGCGTTTCTGGGGGGCGGCTCTGTGGTCCATCAGTTCACCAGGATCGGCCCGATCGCACTCCTGCAAGGGATGACGGGCGTCAGCAGGGACATTCCCCCGTTTGCGATCGCGGCGGGACGGAACAGCGTGGTGGCGCTCAACGTGGTCGGCCTGAAACGGGCCGGGTTCAACCTGGCGTTACGCAACGAAGCGAAGCGCGCTTTTGACTTGCTTTACCGGGCCGGGCTGAACACGGCGCAGGCGCGGGCCGCAGCCGCTGAGCAAGCGTGGGCACTGGAGGTTGCGCCCTTCTGGGCATTCGTGGGCACCTCCAAACGCGGCATTTGCGGGCTCGCAGCCTGGAGCCGGGTCAAGGGCGGCCTGGTCGAGGGCAGTGAGGATTGAATGGTGCGCGGCGGCCCGGGATTGGCAGGCGCGCCGCCCCGTTCTCCGGCCCTCCCCTTCAAGCGCGGCAATGCAGTTGGACGAGTGGCGCCCCGAAAATTTCGGGTTGCTGAACCCTGATTCCTCACCTAGTAAGGGCGCCCATGATTAGAAGAGCACCACTATACGGAATATTTGGTGCGGCCTTGACGGTCGTAACATCAACCATCCCGAACGCAGCCAGTGCGGCGACTTCCGGCGACGTCCGTCACGTCCGGTTGACCGCCTACACCCATTCGGAGGGGGGTCGGGGAGGACGCCTCAATGCGCATGGTGCTCGACTCCACGTCGGGAGCGCGGCTGCTGACTGGTCGCGTTTTCCTTACGGCACCCGTTTCCGGCTACGAGGGCGAGGCGAGGTTTTTATGGTTGATGATTACGGGTCCGCCCTCGTCGGCACGAACACGATCGACCTGTACATGCCATCCCACCGGTCGATGAATCACTGGGGCGTCCGCCACGCCGACATCGAACTGCTGGAAATGGGCGATTTCGAGAAGAGCCGCCAGATCCTGAAGGGCCGCGCGCGCCACTCGGGTTACGTCCGCCGGATGCTGCACGCGCTGGAGAGGCGGTAAGGGCGCCGTCATCCCTCGATTGCCGCCCGCCACCGGCAATCCGGACGACAAGATTCTCACGCCGCGCCGGAGGCGGCGCGGCGTGGCCTGGGGTGAGCGCAACCTTGCGATCCCTGCTCTTTGCGATTGTCCCTGCGCTGCATTTCACGCTACATGTGGAAGCTCTTTCAGCTTTCCCATGAGGTTACTGCTGCTTGCGTTCGCTTTAACTTTTGCCGTTAGCGCGCCACTCTTCGGGCAGGCGGCCCAAAAGAATCAAGGCCCGGTCGAGATCACTTCGGACGGCGGAACGCGCTTCGAGGGCGGGGTCGCGATCGCGGATAACAACGTGCAGGTTATCTACGGCGACGCGGCCATCTACTGTGACCACGCCGAGTACAACCCCGACACCCACGAAGTGATGGCGCGCGGGCACGTACGGATCTACCGCGAAGGCAGTGCCTTCACCTGCGATCGGGCGTTTTACAATTTGCAAACCAAAGAGTTCAAAGCGGCTGATTTCGGGGGGCAGAGGCTCCCATTTCAAGTCCTCGGCGAGAACGTGGTCAATACGGCTGACAATCGGACCACCATTTGGCATGCATCTCTGACGACCAGCGACTCGTCGATCCCGGACTATGAAATCCGGGCGCGCCGGGTACGCATCTATTCTAATGACCGCGTCATTTTCTCCAACGTCACCCTGTACGTGCACGACATCCCGGTCTTCTGGTTCCCGTACCTGTACCAGTCGCTGAACGAGCAGTTTTCTTACAACCTTTCTCCGGGCTACACCAGCACCTGGGGCGCCTACCTGCTCACGATCGTCACCTTTCCGATCACGGACGACATCGACGCGACGGCTCACATCGACCTGCGCAGCAACCGCGGGCCGGCGCTCGGCTTCGACGTGAATTACTCGTTCGGTGACCAGGACCAGATCACCGGCAGGCTGCGCACCTACGCGCTTTACGACACGAACCCCAACGTCAACGAAACCTCGCTGGACCGGGCGCCGATTTCTCCGGGCCGGTATCGGATCAGTTACCAGTCGCGCGCGTACATCACCACCGATCTGGTTGCCCAGGTCAACATCAACAAGCTCAGCGACCCCTACATTCTGCAGGACTATTTCGCCGCCGAGTTCCAGGTCGACCCGGAGCCGGATAACTTCGCCGAATTGCAAAAACGTGGGGAGGCTTACACGCTGACGGCCTTGACCCGGTTTCAGGCCAACCGGTTTTTCGAGACCACGGAACGGCTGCCGGAACTCCTTGGGGAGGTGGCTCGGGTACCGCTCTTTAACGGGCCCGTTTTCTACGAAGGCCAAACCGGTCTGGCCAACCTGTACCGGAGCTTTAACGGCGGCAGCCCGAACCCGAGTTACGGCTCGTACCGGATCGATACGTTCCACCAACTTACCGCGCCCGAGACCTTATTCGGCTTTTTGTCGGTCGTACCGCGGGCCGGCCTCCGGGCCACCTACTACAACCCGACCGGCACCTTCATCCCGAGTCCCGACAGCGGCACCGTGTTCACGCCGCCGCCCACCGGCGCCCCTCCCGGCACGATCGAGCGCAGAAGTCCCGGAATCCGGTTTCTCTACAACCTCGGGGTGGAGGCTTCCTTCAAGCTGTCGCGCGCCTTCGAGGACGTGCAGTCGCGCTGGCTCGGCCTGGACGGGCTCCGGCACGTGATCCAGCCCTACACCGATTTTTCGTACGTCAACACTCCCACCCTTAAACCTCAGAGCCCGATCAACCCGATCGCGCAACCCGGGGACATCCTGCCATTCGACCGCTACATCCCGGGCACCCAGGAGCCGCCGATCGAATTCCCGCAATTCAATTCCATCGACTCGATCGATCACTGGACCATCTGGCGGATCGGGGTGCGCAACCGGTTGCAGACCCGGCGTGACAACTCGACCCTGAACTGGATCGACATCGACTCGTTTATCGACGTGAATTTCAAGAACCCGTATGAACTGGGCTCCTATTCCGACCTCGTCACACGAGTACGCTTTAACCCGGTGCCGTGGCTCAGCCTCACCCTCAACAGCCAACTGCCGGTTCTCTACCGCAACGGATTCACCGAGGTCGATACTTACTTGACCTGGACGGTCAACCCGAGCGTGTTTGTCTCGCTCGGGGACGCCTACCTGACCCACAATCCGAGCCTGCCGGACAGCCACCAGATCAGCGTGCAGACGTACCTTCGGCTGAATGAGAACTGGGGCTTGAGCGTCTACGAGCAATACGAGACGTTTTCGGGCCAATGGCAGCTGCAACGTTACCAGATTCACCGGGACCTGAGCAGCTGGGTCGGAACGCTCAGCCTGCAGGTGCAGGACAACGGGGGCGGCAAACGCAGCGTAACCCTGTCGCTTGCCCTCACGCTGAAGGCGCTGCCGCAATTTGGCCTGCCGGTCAACCTTCTGCCGAGCAGCGCCCTTCAATAGGTAAAGCGAATAGGTAGGTAAAGCGAATCGCGTCTGGACAAAAGCTGGTTTAGCCGTATTAAAACTGTTCTCTTATTTCTTCTATGGATATAGCAATTATAGGGTCCGGGTACGTCGGGCTGGTTACCGGAGCCTGTTTCGCCGATGTCGGCCACAACGTTATCTGCGTCGACAACGACGAGCGGAAGGTCAAAACGCTGCTGGCCGGTCACATTCCGATTTTCGAACCGGGCCTCGAAGAACTCGTGCATCGGAACGTTTCGGCGCACCGGCTGCATTTTACGAGCAGCATCGAAGATGGCGTCGACCGGTCGCAGGTGGTCTTCATAGCCGTACCCACGCCGCCCCAGGCGGACGGCAGCGTTGACATGACGTACATCGAACAGGTGGCGCGCGAGATCGCCGCGGTGATGAAAGATTACCGGGTCATCGTTGATAAGAGCACCGTTCCGGTCAAGACGGGCGAAAAGGTGGCCAACACGATCCGGCGCTACAACAAGGCAGGGGTCGATTTCGACGTGGTCAGCAACCCTGAATTTCTCCGTGAAGGTTGTGCGGTTCATGACCTGATGTGCCCCGATCGCATCGTGATCGGTTCCAGCAACGACCGGGCGCTGGCGTTGATGAAGAAGGTATACGAGCCGTTTATGGCGCCGATCATGGTCACCGACATCAACAGTGCGGAGCTTATCAAACACGCTGCAAACTCGTTCCTGGCCCTCAAGATTTCTTACATCAACGCGATCTCGGCGATCTGCGAAGCCAGCGGCGCCGACGTGGAGAAAGTGGCCGACGGCATCGGGGCCGACAAACGGATCGGACGCGCCTTCCTGAATGCGGGTCTCGGCTACGGCGGCTCGTGTTTTCCGAAGGACCTGGCCGCATTTATCGCCATCAGCGACGAACTGGGCGTTCCGTTCAATCTGCTCAAAGAGGTTCAAAGAATCAACCGGACGCAGCGCGAGCGTTTCGTGAAGAGGGTTCGGGAGACCCTGTGGGTGTTGAAAGGCAAGCGGATCGCGGTTTGGGGGCTCACGTTCAAACCGGATACGGACGACGTGCGCAGTTCCGTGGCGATTGATGTCGTCAACGACTTGCTGCGGGAAGGCGCCGACGTGGTTGCCTATGATCCCAAGGGCATGGACAAAGTTCGTGAATGGAACCTGTGCAAGGGTGCCATGCTGGCCGATTCGGCCCTGGACGCCGTGCGCGACGCCGAAGCGCTGGTGATCGCCACGGAATGGAACGAGTTTGAGGCGATCAACCTCGAGCACGTCCGCAAGATCATGCATACCCCGATCGTGTTCGATGGCCGTAATCAGTTCGATCCGGCGACGATGAAAGACCTCGGATTCCGGTATTACGCGATTGGACGCGGCGACGTCGCGTAGGCGAGACGTCGCGCACGTCAGTCAGGTCCTTGTTGTCGTCACCGTTGCGCTTCATCCGGCTGCACCCCGGCCGTCGTGGCGCACGTTGAATTCCGTCGCGCGTGAAGGCACCGGACGAGCTTGCTTGCGGGCACGCGAAGTTGCGCGGCCCGCGCATGAGAATCCGGTGACAACGGACGAGTCTTGTGGAATTTTAAGCCATCCGTCCTGCCCCCGATGTTTCCCCCTAGGGCATTGTTTTTCGGCAGGGTGGAGAGAGGCTTATGCTAGGAAAGAACCCGCGCTTATGTTGTCTAAAAGCGCTGCAGCGCTGGGAAGCGGGGCGCGAATTTGCCGACGACGTGCTGCACGACACCCTGCAGCATTCCGGGTTGAACGGGGTGAACCGCTCGTTCGTCACGGAGACGTTCTACGGGGTGATCCGGAACCGTTCGTACCTTGACTTTATCATCCAGCACTTTCGCAGCAGCGGTCTGGATCTCCCGACGCGTCAGGTTTTGCGGCTGGGGGTGTATCAGCTTTACAAGATGCGAATCCCGGACCACGCGGCGGTCTACGAGACGGTGAACATCGCCGGACCGGCGCGGACCCTGGTCAACGCCATCCTGCGCCGTTCGATCGTCCAGAAAAACGAAGTGCTGGGTGAACTCGAGCAGGCGCCGGTCTACATCCGGTACTCGCACCCGGAATTTCTCTTTCGTCGCTGGGAGAATCAGCATGGACCGGTGAACGCCGAACGTTTGTGCGTCTGGAACAACCAGCCGGCCCGCATTTTCGTGCGGGCAAATCGTCTGCGCGTTACGCCGGGTGAATTGCTGGAAAGCCTGCCCGAGGCCAAGCCGCTTCCCGAACACCCCGACTGCCTCCAGGTGCCGCACCTCCCGATGTCATGGATCAATTCGGGGGTGGCGTACGTACAGGACCCGAGCACGCTGATGGCGTGCGACCTCCTCGCCGCTCAGCCGGCCGAAACTGTGCTGGATGCATGCGCCGCGCCTGGCGGAAAAACCGGCTACCTGGCCCAGCTCATGGAAAACCGGGGCCGGCTGGTGGCGACCGATTATGAAAAGGTCCGGCTGCACCGGCTGGAGCACAACCTGGACCGGCTCGGCGTCGCAAATGCGACCGTGCTGCAGCTGGACTGGCTGCACGCGACCCCGCCTTTTCCGCCGCAGACGTTCGACGCGATTCTGATCGACGCCCCTTGCACCAACACCGGCGTCATACGGCGCCGGACCGACGTGCGCTGGCGTCTGACGCCGCAGGATTTTGGCCGGATGCAGCGCTTGCAAATCCGCATCCTGGAATCGGTGCTGCCCTACCTGAAGGTGGGCGGACGCGTTGTCTACAGCACCTGCAGCATCGAAGCGGACGAAAATGACGAAGTTGTGCACCAGGTACTGGCGCATTCTCCCGAAGTCGAACTGGTCACCACCCGCCAGGTCGTGCCGACTCGCGACGAACTGGACGGTGCATACGCCGCCCTGCTGCGCCGGACCCAATAGCCTCTGCGTGCATCCCTCGCGAATCCCTCGGTGACCGGCACGGCCGGGTAAGGGATGCAGGCTCAGTGCTGGCCCACCACCTGATTGCGCTCGTTGACGATGATAATCTGAGGCTGGTGGGTCCTCGCCTCTTCCGTCGTGAAAAGACCGAAGCTCATGATCGTGAGCCGGTCACCCGGCTTTCCCAGGTAAGCGGTCGCGCCGTTTAACTCGATGAGGCCTTGTTCACGAACGCCGTAGATGACGTAAGTCTCGAAGCGCTCCCCGTTACCCATGTTGCCGACCAAAATTCGCTCGTACTCCTCCAGGCCTACCCGCTCGGCCAAGTCAGCCGAAATCGTCAGGCTGCCCTCGTAATTCACGTTGGCAGCGGTGACGCAAGCGCGGTGGATCTTTGATTTCAGGAGCGTAAATTGCACAGCGTTGATTGTAGCGCGGATCGACGCATTGAAAAGTCGATGGCGGTGCGAAACCGAAACGGCCGGTCATTGCGCATGGCCATCCCGGCGCACGATGCACGCCTCCCAAACGGCCACCAACCGTGCGAGCACCTCGCGTAATTCGGCGCGGTGCCCGGATACTTTCCTCACGGCATCGGCGTCGAACGCGATCGCGTCAATTCCATAGGCGCGGCACAGGAAGAGGGCTCGTTCATTATGAAACCTTTGCGAAATGACGGTTAACTCGCGGGCTGAAAACACGGTCCGGGCGCGCAGAATCGAGTCAATGGTGCGCACCCCCGCGGGGTCGAGGAGCAGCACCTCGGCGGGAATCCCGCGATTCATCAGCGCACGCCGCATGTCTTCGGGCTCATTGCAGTCCGGCTCGGTACCGTTGCCGCTCAGGATCAACTTGCGAACCTTCCCGCCGTGGTAAAGGGCAGCGGCCGCCTCCACGCGTGCCCGGAAATATTGGTTGGGCCGCCCGGAAGGGGCTAACCGGGATGTCCCCAGGACGAGGCCGATCTCGCGCGTGGGCACCGCGTCGAGGTCATCATAGAGACGGCCCCGGCCGGCGCTGCCCACCAGGTACTGGGCCCAGACTGCCGTTCCGGCAAAGATAACACCCGAAACGACCAATCCCGCCGGCACCCACGGGAGAACTCCGTTGATCCAGGACTGAAAACTCCGTAAGCTCATGGCGTTCTCGTTCTTCCGGGCATGGCCGGCAACGTTAGGGGAAAGATGCACAGGATTCCAGGCTTCAAAACCGGACGGCATCGATTTTAAGGTATGCGACCGTTCGGGGTTCTGCTAAACGTTCCGGTTGATTCGCTGCCGATATGTCGATGCGCAGTTCCCGGAGTTCCCAGCAGGGCGTCAAAGCACAGGCCGCGCCTGCACATCCGAAAAAAATGCCCGCTCCCGTAAACTCACAGTTGCCCGGCCCGGGGCGTGTCGACGGATCATCGGGCGTACGCTCACCGCTGCTCGTCCCGCCGGGCAGGGCACGCCCTGACGGGCGGCAACCGGCGATGCTCGGCCGGCGCCAGGAGATCAATCTGCAGCTTAACCAGCTCATCGACGCCGCCATCCTGGTCGCATGCCTTTACCTTGCGTACGCGTTCCGGAAGTTCCTAAGTACCCAGATCCCGAGCCTCGACCCGCTGGAGTCCACCACCGCATACATCTGGCTGGCCGTGCTGATCATCCCGTTCGGGCCGTTGCTCCTGGACCTTCAGGGTTTTTATAACGTTTCCCTCCGGAAAACGGCCGTACGAACCTTTTCCCAAGCCATGCAGGCCCTGTTATGGCTTTGCGTCCTTATCGGGGCGTGCGCGATTCTTTTCAAACTCAGGATCAGCAGCCGCTCCGTGTTGATCCTGTTCACCGGCATCAGCGCCGTGGCCCTGCTTCTGAAGGAGCGAATCCGGATCGCTTACCTGCGCAACCGCGCCCGGCGAGGCCAGTATCGGGAACGGGTGGTGCTGGCGGGATCAACGGAAGAAATTGAACAATTTACCCGCCGGGCCGGCACAGACATGATGGCGGAAGTGGATATTGTCGAGACTATCGACATCTCGCGCGAACCCATTCCCAACCTGGTGCGGGCCTTGCATCAACATTCCGTCGGCCGGGTGATCTTTTCCGCTTCCCGCGCCGAACTCAGCAGGGTCGAAGAAGCGATTGCCGCCTGCGAGGTTGAAGGGGTCGAAGCATGGCTGGTGGCGGATTTTATCAGGACGTCGATTGCTCGACCGGCCTTCGACGCGTTCGGCGCCCAACCGATGCTGGTCTTTCGTTCGACCCCCGATGTCTCGTGGACGCTCCTGGTCAAGCGCACGATTGACCTGCTCGGAGCGCTCGCGGGTCTGGTGCTGCTGGCTCCCCTCCTGCTTGTCGCCGCCCTGGCGATAAAACTGACCAGCCCGGGCCCGGCCATCTTCTCGCAGGAACGCTGCGGCAAACACGGGCGGCCGTTCCGCATGTACAAATTCCGGTCCATGTACTCGGATGCCGAGCAGCGACGGCACGAACTGGAAGCGTACAACCAGATGAGCGGCCCGGTCTTCAAGCTCGATGACGACCCGCGCATCACCCCGCTCGGGCGCATCCTGCGGAAGTACAGCATCGACGAACTCCCGCAATTGGTGAACGTGTTGCTCGGGCACATGAGCCTCGTGGGGCCGCGCCCGCTGCCGACTTATGAGGTTGAAAACTTCGCCAACACGGCGCAGCGCCGGCGCTTGAGCGTGAAACCCGGGTTGACCTGCCTCTGGCAGATCAGCGGGCGCAACAAAGTCCGGGACTTTGAAACCTGGGTGAAGCTCGACCTTGAGTACATCGATAACTGGTCGATCTGGCTGGATGTTCGCATCCTCCTGCACACCGTGCCGGCGGTCTTGTTCGCCGACGGAGCCACGTAGGGCGGCCAGTGAAACGCCACAAATGCCACAAGCGGAAAAATGCCACGCATGACCGATTTCGGTTTGTAGATTGCCTGGCGTTCTTCGGCTCGTGGCATTGGTTCGCCTGCAACGATGAGGATGCCACAAGCGGTAAAACGGCATGGACGCCATGGATGACCGGCGCCCCAGCTGTGGCATCCTGCTTTACCACGCCGGTGGAATCTTTTGATTCCTCAGCCGTGTGGTGTCAGGGAGGGAGGTCCCGAATCAGGTACGCTTCCGCTTCTATTTGTGGCATTTTTCCGCTTGTGGCATTTGTAGCATTCCATCCACTCCTCATCGGGCGCCGATCGGCTCGTAGAACCGCAACGCGTCGACCTCGGACACCAGTTCCTTCAAAGGGTAAGCCGTCCGTTCATCCGGCTGGGCGGGATCCTGAATCAGGTAATCGAACCCTTGCTTGCCGGAGATCACGACAAAGTGGGTAACCCCGCTGGCCAGACGCACCCGGACAATCACCGGATTTCTCCGCAACAAGTTCTCGTCGATAAGGTGGTAAGAAGGCAGGTCTTCATAGTGAGCGACCGGCTTCGGCTGGACGGCAGCCGCCTTTTCCCAGTACAGCCAGCCCTGCGGTGTATAGCCTTCGTGCGCGGTCAAAAACTGATTGAGCCGATCGGGATCAACCTCCACCCCATAATAAGCCAGGACCATGGCGGCGCTGGTCACGGCGCAGCCCTCAGCGCCCAGAGAGGATGAGGTCGGCCCGAGCGGTTCCTCCGCCCAGCGCGGGTCGGCTTGGCAGAAATGACGCACGGGCAACTCATACCGATTGATGAAGTAAAGGCCCCCTGAAGCCGAGACCCGCCGCAACCCGAAGTAATACCAGGATCCGATCGCTCCCAGGGCAGACAGGAACAGCGCGATCAGCGTTAACCCCGCGATGATTCGAAACCAAAACCTCCGTCGTGCGCCGGCCACCGCCAATTCTATAACAGCGGAGTTGCTGTGTAAAATTTTGGTGTTACTCTCGGACTTACGGTGGATCTTACCACTTTCACCGATACGGATTCATGAGCCTTAGCGCCTCCTATTACAATCGCAAGGTTCTACTTGCCGTAGTGATCATCGTACCGTTGGTGGTCGCAGGGGTCTTTTACCTTGTGTCGTTGGAGCTGAGCGCCGATCAGGAGCGGGCGATGCAGGCACTCCGCCGTACGAACGAAGTGATTGCACGCGTCAACGACCTGAGCCGCTCGCTGCACGAAGCGGAAAGCGGTGCACGCGGATACCTGCTGACCGGTGATCCCCTTTACCTCACGCATGTCCGATACGCGCGTCTGCAGTCCCTCATCCTGCTGCCTTACCTGGAGCGATTGATGCAGGATGACCTCCTGCAGTCACAACGGCTGGTGGAGCTGCGAACCGCCATCCACGACAAGTTTGCGGACGTGGAACAGCTCATTGGCTTGGTGGAGACGCGCCGCCGGGACGACGCGGTCCGGCTTTTCAACGAGCACGCCGGGCTGAAAAAAATGCGCTCCATCCGCGCAACCCTGGACGTGATCGGCGACGAGGAACAAAAGGTGCTCGCAGCGGGCCGAAAGGCCGTTCGCACCAAGATGACGGTCCGCGAAAACCTGTTTACCGCATTACTGTTTCTGGCTGCGAGCGTGGTGGTGGGGGCCGGCATCCTGGCGCTTCGCGTCCAGCAGTTGCAGGGCATCATTACGATTTGCGCGTGGACCCAGCGCGTGAATTATAAGGGACGATGGATGCGCATGGAAGAATTCCTCTGGGAACGGTTTCGCGTCAGAGTTTCGCATGGAATTTCCGAGGAGGCGTTTGACGGGGTGATGGGTATCGTTGGCAAGAACCTCACGGTTTCCGACCATCGCGGCGACCGGGCGGCAGAGGTGAAGCACGACGATGGGCGGCAGACGACGCGTTGGGGTTAGCCTTGCCCGTTTCACGCCTCGTCCTTACGGCGTTCGTCAGCCTGCTGTTGCTTGGTCTGGCCGGCTGCGCTGACATTGGGAGTTCATCGGGCAGCCGCAGCACGCTTTGGCGTATTCAAGGCGAGCACAACGTCGTTTACCTCCTTGGGTCGGTTCACACGCTGCCCAGGAGCGCTTACCCGCTGAAACCCGCCTTGCAACGGGCCTTCGATGAGTCGCAGCGAGTCGTTTTCGAGATCAATCTCGGGAACGTTACGTCCCGGAACGTCACCCAGGAATTCAAGCGCACCGGGTTCTATCCTCCCGGCGAGACCCTCGCCGAACACGTATCCCCGGGTACGGCCGCCATCCTGCGGCGTACACTGCCTCAGCTGGGCATTTCGTGGGAAAGCGTGCAGCGTTTCCGGCCGTGGTTCCTTGCTGAGCTGTTAAGCTCGCGGTACATCGAAGCGGTCGGTTTCCATGCGGACCTCGGCATCGACGAATACTTTTACCGGCAGGCGCGTGCCAGACGCAAGGCGGTCCAGGGACTCGAAACCCTCCGCGATCAGGCTGAGATTCTGAGCCGCTTTACCGACCGTCAGAGTGAGGAGTATTTACGGTCGACCCTGACCGGGTTGCCGGCCTATTCTGCCGTGCTGCGCGTGGTGGTCACGGCATGGCAGAACGGCCAGATTGACCTGCTTGATCAATTATTGAACCAGAACGAGCGCAATGATCCGCGGGAGTTTCGCCTCTTGTTCGCCGATCGCAACGCCAAATGGCTGCCGGAGATCGAAGGCTTTACCCACCGCCGGGAAAACGTGCTCGTCGTCGTCGGCACCGGGCACCTGGTCGGCAGCGACGGCGTGATCGAGACCTTGCGCCGCCGCGGCTTCCACGTGCAGCAGATGTGACCGGTGCCGGGTTCGGAGTTCGGAGTTCGGAGCTCGGAGTTCGGAGGCGTCGTAGAACCGGGTCCGATCACCGCCGAGGGTCACGCTCACCGGGCGGGAAGACGGAATCATCCGCAGAACACGCAGCAAAGAAAAGAGCATCCACAGATTACACAGATTGACACAGATTAAGGTCACACGGCGGCCGTAGCGGGTGTAGCGGGCACGACGTAAGAGTTCACACGGCGAGCCACGGCGACCACGGCGGGGAGAAGAGATACAGACTTGACGTCGGCGACTCTTCCCCAAGCTCGTGGCCGACACCCGTTAGTCGTTACTCGTTAGGCGCCACTTCTTCATTTATGGCATTTTTCCGCTTGTGGCATTTGTGGCATTCTCTGCCGCTCCGAACCCCGAACCCCGCACTCCGAACTTTCCCTATTCGTCCCGGCTCGCCGGCTCTGCCCGGAGCGCTTCGGACACCTTCTCGATCTTGATCAGGTTGGTTCTTCCCGGGGCGTTGTAAGGCGTTCCGGCGGCGATCGCCAGAACATCATCGCCTTTGGCGTGCAAGACCGTGGTGGCGGCTTCGGCGCTCTTCCTGACCAGGTCTGACGTAGAGGTCAGGGGCGGCATCAGCACCGGGTGCACCCCCCAGGTCAACGACATACGCCGGCAGGCCTCCTCACTCGAGCAGAGGGCCAGGACCGGTATCCTGGGCCGATGGCACGCCACCCGGCGGGCGGTTGTGCCCGAGGTGGTGGCCGCAACGATGGCGCGCGCCGAGACCGAGCGCGCGATAAATTGCGTCGCCTGCCCGACCGCGGCATCCAGGTCCGGGCTCTCGCCCAGGCCGGCGGGTCCGGGCAACTCGCCGTTGATCCAGGCCTGTTCGGTACGAAGGGCGATCGTGGCCATCGTCGACACCGCTTCAATCGGGAATTTTCCGACCGCCGATTCGGCCGACAGCATCACAGCGTCAGTCCCGTCCAGGATCGCATTTGCCACGTCCGCAGCCTCAGCCCGAGTCGGCTTATGGTAAGTGATCATCGATTCCAGCATCTGCGTGGCGGTGATCACCGGCACACCCACGCGCCGGCAAGAGGCGATGATGCGTTTCTGCGCAATCGGCACGTCTTCAAAACTCATTTCCAGCGCCAGATCGCCTCGCGCCACCATCACGCCGTACGACTCTTTTACGACATTTTCGATGTCTTCCAGCGCGTTTTGCCGCTCGATTTTCGCCACCACCGGGACTTCGACTCCCCGCTCAGCCAGCGCCTGCTTGAGGAGGCGCACGTCCGAAGCGGACTGAACAAACGAGAGCGCCAGAAAATCGAACCCCTCGGTCACCGCGAAGTCGAGGTCGATGTAGTCTTTGGTGGTCAGTGAGGGAAGCGAGACGAGTCGGTTCTTCAGATTCACGCCCTTGTTGCTCTTGAGTTCTCCGCCACGGGCGACCTCACAGAGCACATCGTGGTTAGGGCGAATTTCAAGCACGTGCAATTCTATGTTGCCGTCATCCAGCAGGATCACCGCCCCGGGAATAACGTCGTGCGACAATCCTTTGAAGCTGACGGCCACTTTCTCCGGCGTACCAAGGACGGGTTCGGACGTCAGAACCAGCTGGCCGCCGACCGTCAACTCGATCGCACCATTCTGCATCTCGCCTACTCGGATCCGCGGACCGCGCAGGTCACCCAGGATACCAACAAACACGCCCATCTCTCGAGACACCTTACGAATTCTTTCTACGAGGGGTCTCGTCTGTTCAGCCGGGCCGTGGGAGAAGTTTAACCGCGCCACGTCCATCCCGGCCTCAATCAGGCGTCGCAACATCTCCTCGGTGTTGCTGGCGGGCCCGATTGTCGCTACAATTTTCGTTCGTTTCGCAGGTCGTGCCATCGGCGGCACAGTGGCTCATGCTGAAAACCTCCACAAGAGCGAACCGACACCTTCTTTGAAGAATGAGGTTAACGCCTGGCAGGTGCGTGGTGACTCGTGGCCTGCAACCGGCAGCGGGTGTTCGGCGGGGAACAGCGAGGCACCGTTGCCGAAACGCGGAATTGACGCGATACGGCGCAGGGCCCGCTTCCGGTGCCGGATTGTCGCTGGGCGTACCGGCTACGAATCTCCCGTCACCCGTTACAGCCGGCGGGGCAGGCCGTTGCCGGTCAGACCGCGTCCTGAACCTCAATCCCGATGAATCTCAGGGCCCGTATCGCCGCATCCAGCTGCGTCTGGCGCACAAGGACGTAATCGGTATCGTAGGTGCCGATGGGCAAAATGCCGACGCCTGCCTGGGCGAGCGGCGCAGCCACCGACACCAGGAGACCGACCAGGTTCAGGTCAAAGGGTCCCTGCAGCCGGAAAGCACGCCAATCGCGGCTGGCCTCGATCTCCGGCGCGATACATTCCTCGGGGCAGATTACGGTAAGGTCCTCACGGGTACGGGTAATCGAAACGAACGTTCCTTTTTCGGCCCATACCGGGACAGAAGCGCCGGCGTCAAGGCGGCAGATGGCGAGGTGTTCAGGTAAAATCGAAACCGTAAGCTTGGAGCGCGACATAACGGAGTAATCGACCGTATTAGCGTGGGATGTAAAACCTCGCGCAAATTTGCGAAACCGCAAACAGGAATTTAGGCGCGGAGCCGGCGGGCGATCGGCCGGGACCGGTGCCGGAGCCTCAAGCCCGCGCCTCCGCGGTTTCGACCAGACGATCACGGCGGCGCAATTCCGGGAACCAGAGCATCCATAACCCAACCACCAAGAGGGTGCCGAGCCCGCCGGCCACCACGGAGGGTACCGTCCCGATCAAGGCAGCGACGGTACCCGACTCAAACTCTCCAAGTTCATTTGAGGCGCCGATAAACACCGAATTCACGGCGGCAACCCGGCCGCGCATGGCGTCGGGCGTGTCGGCCTGGACCAGCGTTTGGCGGATGACCACGCTCACCATATCGGAGGCTCCGAGGACAAAGAGGAAGGGCAGCGCAAACGCCAGCGAAGGTGAAAGGCCGAATCCGATCGTGGCAAGCCCAAAGACGGCCACGGCTTGAAACATGCGCAGGCCGGTCCGGCGTCCGAGCGGGCGGTGGGCGATGATGCCGGCCATCAAGAGTGCGCCCAGGGCGGGCATGCTCCGCAAGAGGCCCAGCCCCCACGGGCCGGCATGATAAAGGTCACGCGCATAGATCGGCAAAAGAGCGGTTGCCCCGCCGAACAGCACGGCGAAAAGGTCAAGGCTGATCGCTCCGAAGATGACCGGGCGCGCCCAGATGTAATGGATCCCGGCGACGAGCGTCTTCCAGGTGGTCTGGGACCGGGGCACCTGCTGGCGCGGCGTCCTGAGGAACACGAGGAGCAGCAGGCACACCAGAAAGAGTGCGGCCACGGCGCCGAAAACCATCGTACCGCCGAAGGCATAGAGCAGACCGCCCAACGCCGGGCCGGCCACGCTGGCCAGTTGCCAGGCGCTGGAACTTAACGCGATCGCATTCCCGAGGCGGCCGGGCTGCACAAGGTTCGCGAGGAGAGCTTGAGAAGCAGGGTTTGCGAAGGCCCTGGCTGAACCGATCAGCAAGGCCAGAACATAAAGCGGCCAGATTATGGCGATTCCCAGTGCAGTGAAACTGATCAACGCAAGTGCGCAGCCCGTCATCACCCCGTAAGAGGCAAGGAGGATCTTCCGCCGGTCGATGACGTCAGCCAGGTGGCCGGTCACCAGGGCCAAGGCGACGCTGGGCAGAAAACCCATCAGGCCGATGATGCCAAGCGCAAACGGGCGGTGGGACAACGAATAGACGAGCCAGCCCATGGCAACCGTTTGCATCTGCCAACCCAGGCCGCCCAGGAAACGCGCGCTCCAGAAAAGCGCAAAGTTGCGGTCCGCGAAGGCAGCCCAACCGCCGGTACCGGGGCGGGGGCCGGCCTTCATAAGGACGGCCAGGCGCACCTGAACGCGGCACCCCAGGCCGGCCCGACGGCCGGAAGGTGGCTTGCGCAGCCTGCCTTACCGGCAGGAAGCGGTGAGCGCAACGAAAAAATCTGCCGCATAGATCGGGAGTGCCGGACTGCCGGGCACCCGCCAACTAAACCCGGGAATCCCGCCGCTGGCAAACGCGGGACGGTAATTCCCGGCAGCCGGATCCGGGTACTCCCAAAATGCTTGCCCCGGGCACCGGCCCACCCTGGCTTCGAGTTGCAAATCCTTCGTCGCAGTGCATGGTGAGCCCTCTTTGGCATGCAGAAGCTTCCAGGGTTCCGTGACTTTTACCCGAATGAATGCACGTTCCGAAACTACGTTTTCGAAACGTGGCGCCGCGTTGCGCGCAATTACGGGTTCCAGGAATATGACGGTCCCACGCTTGAGCCGACTGACCTTTACCGGAAAAAAAGCGGCGAGGAACTGAAGACGCAGCTCTTCCGCTTTGATGACCCGGGTGAGCGTGATGTCTGCATGCGGCCGGAAATGACGCCCACCCTGGCCCGGCTGGTGGCGGCCCGGGAACGCGACTTCCGGAAACCGATCAAATGGTTCAGCATCGCGCCGTTCTTCCGGTTCGAGAAGGCGCAGCGGGGCCGGCTGCGCGAATTTTACCAGCTCAATTGCGACCTGATCGGCGACGCCTCGCCGGCCGCGGATGCTGAACTCCTCGCCCTTACGGTGGCGCTGTTCCGTTCTTTCGGTCTGACCCAAAATGATTTCTACGTTCGCCTCAACAACCGCGAACTCTGGGCCCGCTTTCTCGCCGATCGCGGCATGCCGGCGGAGCGGCTGCCGGAATTTCTGGCCGTCATCGACAAGCTCGAACGGGATGAAGAAGGCACGACGTCAAAGAAACTGGGCGCGTTCGGGCTGAACCTGGAGGAGGTGAAACGGTTCGTGGCCACCCCGACGGACCAACTGCCCGGCTTCGAAGAGTTATTCCGGGAACTGCAGCTCCGGGAGTTGGAACCGTTCATTGAGGTTGACCTTACCATCGTGCGCGGCCTCGATTACTACACCGGTCTCGTTTTCGAGGTGTTTGACCGCAGCCGGCAAAACCGGGCCCTGGCCGGGGGAGGCCGGTACGACGGCCTTATCAAAACCATCAGCGACGGCGACGTCGATCTCCCGGCGGCCGGTTTTGCCATCGGCGACGTGGTTCTCGGCAATCTGATCGAGGAGGTTGAGCACGCCCGGACCCGCGCCGAGGCCTACCGGCGGGCGGCGCGGCTTCAGGCGTTCGTGATCGTGGCCGCCGAAGAACGGCGCGCCGAGGCCCTGAAGCTGGTCGAGCAACTGCGAAGCCAGGGCTGCGCCACCGATTACAGCCTGCACCCGATGAAAGTGGGCAAACAATTTCAGCTGGCCGAAGCTGCCGGCGCACAATACGCGCTGGTCGTCGGCCAGGAATGGCCGTCGCTCAAAATCAAACGCCTCGCCGACCGCGTCGAGGAAACCGTGTCGCTGCCGGAACTTTCTCAAAAGCTTGGCCTGACGCCCCCATATGTACCGCACCCATACCTGTAACGAACTCCGATCGCCTGATATCGGCCGGCAAGTGACGCTGGCCGGCTGGGTGGCCTCGCGCCGGGACCATGGCGGCGTGATCTTTATCGATCTCCGGGACAGGGAAGGACTGACCCAGGTCGTTTTCCGCCCGGAATTAAACGCGAGCGTGGCGGAAGCGGCCCACACGGTGCACGATGAGGACGTCGTCCAGGTTCACGGCAAGGTGGTGGAACGAATCCCGGGGACCGTTAACCCGAAACTCGATACGGGCGAAATCGAAGTGGTTGCGTCCGAACTCGTCGTCCTCAACCGCGCCGCCCCCCTGCCCTTCCCCCTGGACGCGCACGTCAGCAACGAGGATCTGCGGCTGGCCTACCGCTACCTGGACCTGCGGCGTCCCGCCATGCTCCAAAACCTGCGCACGCGGCATACCCTCAACCGGGTCACGCGGGAGTACCTTGACCGGCACGGCTTCATCGAGGTGGAAACGCCCATTTTGTCGAAAAGCACCCCCGAGGGCGCCCGGGAATTCCTGGTGCCGAGCCGCGTTTACCCCGGCCGGTTCTACGCTTTATCGCAATCACCTCAGCAGTTTAAACAGCTCCTGATGGTAGGCGGCATCGAGCGTTATTATCAGATCGCCAAATGCTTCCGTGACGAGGACCCGCGTGCGGATCGCATCACCGAACTGACCCAGATTGACCTGGAAGCTTCGTTCATCGAGCGTGAGGACGTTATCCGGCTCGTCGAAGGGCTTCTGGCCGAGATTTTCCGGGCAACCCGCGGCATTAACGTGCCGGTCCCATTCCTCCGGCTCACCTATCGGGAGGCCATGGACCGCTTCGGAAGCGACAAGCCCGATATGCGCTTCGGCGTCGACCTGGTCGATTTCAGCGACACATTCCGGGATTCCCAGTTCAAGGTTTTCCGGGGCGCACTCGACCAGGGAGGCGTGGTGAAGGCCATCAACGCCAAAGGGTTCGCCGGCGTCACCACGGGCCAGATTGACGAACTCACCGAACTGGCCAAGTCCAGCGGCGCCAGGGGCCTTGCCTTCATCAAGGTCGAAAACGGCGAGTGGAAGTCGCCGATCACCAAGTTCCTGAGCGATTTCGAAAAGGCAGCCTTGCAGGAGAAACTGGCGATCGAGGAAGGCGATCTGATTCTGTTCGGCGCCGGCCAATGGGAAACGGTCTGCACGGTTCTCGGGCGCATTCGCTTGCGCATCGCCGAACTCTGCGCGCTGGAGCGCGATCCGGCTGACCTCAAATTCCTTTGGGTACTCGATTTTCCGCTGATGGCCTATGATGCCGCGGACAACAAATGGAACGCGATGCACCACCCGTTTACGCGGCCCAAAGCCGAGGACATTCCGCTCCTGGAACGCGGTGAGTACGGCAAGGTCCGCGCGGAAGCCTACGACGTTGTGCTTAATGGCGTTGAGATCGGCGGGGGCAGCATCCGGATCCATGAGGGGGATCTGCAGGCAAAACAGTTCGCGGCACTAGGCATTTCACCCGAGCAGCAACAAAAACTGTTCCGCCATTTGCTCGAAGCATTCCGGTACGGCGCACCGCCGCACGGTGGCATCGCTTTGGGCATCGACCGTTTGCTGATGCTCATTACGGACACCGCCAACATCCGCGACGTGATCGCCTTTCCGAAAAACAGCCGTGGTTTTGACCTATTAACGGAAGCGCCGAGCCCGGTCAGTGATCGCCAGCTTCGCGAACTCCATCTCCAGGCCCGCAAACCACAGTAGAGACAAGCAGCGGTCAATGCCGCTCAATTTCGGGGTGCCGGCGGGGCGAGCGAACGGGCGTAACGATGACCCGCGCGCCCATTGACCCCGAAACGGTCAAAGATCAAAGAAACGAAGCCCAGGATTGTAGCCCGGGCCCCGGCCCGTTCTTGCGAGCCGCCAGCGCGCTACTTCTTCCCGGGGCTCGGGTTGCCGACGGCGCCCGGACCCTTGTTCGTTCCCGCGCCCTCGTTCTCGCCCGTGCTGTCGGCTTCGGGCGTCCCGCCGGCTCCCGGCTGGGCAGCAGCGGCCGCGGCACCACCAGCAGCAGCGGCACCCGCCGCCTCCTTCTTGATACCTAAAAGCTCCACGTCGAACACCAGGGTCGAACCCGGCTGGATCGTGTCGCCCGCACCCTCATCACCGTAGGCCAGGTCGGAAGGAATGTAGAGCTTCCACTTCGAACCGACCGGCATGAGCTTGAGCGCTTCCGTCCACCCCTTGATCACCCCGTTCACGGGGAAACTCACCGGGCCCCCGTTCTTTTCAGAGCTGTCGAATTCCTGGCCGTTCGTCAACGTGCCGCGGTAATTCGTCTCAACCACGTCCGTATCCTTCGGCTTCGGGCCGTTGCCGTCTTTCTCCACCTTGTACTGCAAGCCGCTCGGCAGCGTCTTCACCCCCGCCTTCTTCGCATTCTCGTCCAGAAACTTTTTCCCTTCGGCTTTGTTTTTTTCGGCCAGATCCTTCATCTCGGTCTGCTTCTTGGCCATCGCCGCCTGCTGCTTCTGAATCAGCTGTTTCTGGAAGCCCTGCAGCGTCTGCTGGATTTCCTGATCATTCAGCGCCGGAGACCTCTTTGCCAGGATGTCCGAGAGTCCCTGAACGAGAGCCTGTTGGTTAAGGTCGACGTCAAGCCGCTGCAACGTGCGGGCGATGTCTACACCCAGGCTGTAGCTCAGTTTGTCCTTGTCGTCCTTCAGGGTGGAGGTACCGGCGGAGGCGGACGGCGCGCTCGCTGACGAAGAAGCCTGCGGGGAACCGGACGGCTGGAGATCTTGCGCGTAGGCTGGAAGTACGCACAGCGAAGCGGCAAAAAGGAGCCATTTCATTAGCATTTGCCCAGATTCACACAAAGCGCTAAGGCCGCAACCAGAAAATCGGCCTCACCAAGCCCGCACGGCTTCAAAGGCGTCAATCCCTCAGTCGCTCTCGTCCATCGTGTCGGGCGTATTCTCGTCCGGCTGCTCTTCCCGTTCCGGCTTTTTCGCTTTTTCCTTGTCCTTCCTGACGCTAGGGTCATTTTTGAAGAGCTCGCGCAGGAGCTCTCCAATCATCGGCGCCGCGGCGGTCCCGCCGTGAACACCCTCGCCTACCGCACCTTCATAGATCGCTGCATACGCGTATTTGGGCGATTCCGCCGGCGCAAACCCGGCAAACCACGCAGCGGTGCGCTCCTTACTTTTCGGCCCCCACTGGGCGGTGCCGGTCTTGCCCGCAACCTTGACGCCTTCAACGCCTGCCGAACCCGCCGTCCCGCCCCGGCCGGATACCACCCCGATCATCCCTTGCCGGATCTGCTGCATCGTCACCGGGCTCAGGCGCAGCATATCCTTGGCCCGGGGGGCATAGCTGTAAACGACTTCATTGTCGACCGTCTGGATCTGGCGCACCATGCGCGTCTGGTACAGCGTTCCACCGTTGCCGATCGTGGCCATCGTCTGCGCCATCTGCACCGGCGAGATCAGAATGTCGCCTTGCCCGATCGAAAAGTTCGCCAGATCGCCGGGCGCGAACCGGCGATGGTAGGTGGCCTGCATGTACTCGTTCGTCGGGATCCTGCCCTCGGCCTCCCCGTTCAGAAGCAACCCCGTTCGTTTACCCAGGCCGAGCCGTTCCGCCCAGGTCACCATGACGTCGGCCCCCAGCTTCAAACCGAGCTGGTAGAACCACGTGTTGCAGGATTGCGTGAGCGCCTCCGGGAAAGTCAGGTCACCCTGGTCGCTCTTGCGCCAGTTATGAAAAATCAGGTTGCCGATCTGCATCGCGGATGAACAATCAAACGCGTCGTCCGGATCGAGCTTATTGCTCTGAAAAGCTGCAACCCCCATAATTACTTTAAAAGTAGAACCGGCTGGGTAAGCCGACCGGTAGGCCCGCGGAAGCAGCGGCAGGGTCGGATCTTTATCCAACGCGGCGTATTTCTGTTCGGAGATCGCCGGCACAAAATCGTTGGGATTGATGGTCGGCCATGAAGCCAGGGCCAATACGTCACCATTGTTCGGGTCCAGCACCACGATGGCCCCGCCCCGCTTCGCGCGCTTTTGGAGGATCCGCTCTGCGAGTTGTTGCATCTTCAGATCCAGCGTAGTCACCACGTTGTAACCCGGCTCCGGGGCGATGGTAATCCGTTCGCCGGTTTTGCGCCCATCCCGGTCAAACGTCAGGTCGAGCTGCCCCGGTTTACCGTGCAACTGGTCATCGAACGTCTGTTCGAGCCCTTCGCGTCCCTCGCTTTCCGGCCAGAGCGGCTCGTTATTCTGAATCGTTTTAGTGCTGAGCCGGCCGGTTTTACCCGTATACCCGATCACGTGACCGGCCGTCGCCCCCTGGGGGTACGTGCGCACGTAAATCGGACGCAGGATAAGTTCGCTCGGCAGACGACTTTTCAGCGATTCGACTTCATTTGCCGGCAGATCCGTCGCGATGTCGAACGGAATCACCCCGCGATTGCGGTAATGTTGGACCACGGCTTCATCGGAAAAGCTGATTGGCCGCCGGGTCAGGGCCCGGGCCACCTCCGCCTGCTTCCGGGCGAACTCCCGGATCTGGGGATCGGTGAAGGTCAGGGGGGTAGGGAACGAAACGCTCAGGTTATAGCTTACCCGATTAACGGCAAAGGCTTCACCGTTCCGGTCCACGATCTGGCCGCGGGGCGCGGGGATGGTCAACACGTACGCCGCAGCCCGGCGCTGCGTTTCCCAGCTCGGGATCAGCGTGGTCGCGCCGTCTGCCTCCGGCGCATTGCCCTCAGCTGCAAGACACCCGGAATGCAAGACCAGCACGAGCGGCAACCAGGCAAAACGGGCAAGCTGACATCTCATGGAGCGCTTAAATCATCACCGGTTTCGAATCGACGCAACCACTTTGTCACACGGGGGATTTGAGATGCCGGAAATTCCCCGACATGAAAAATCCCGCCACTGGCGGAAACCGAAGACCGGTATCAATCCATGGCTTCTCCATTCGCGGCATTTTTCGGCTTGCGGCATTTGCGGTGTCCTGCCCGGAGCCTTGAATGCGGCTCAGTCATTTGTGGCATTTTTCCGCTTGTAGCATTTGTGGCATTGTCAAGCCGCTCTCACGACCGGCTTAGGAAGTGCACGACCGTTTCCGCGAGCCTCTCGTTGAGGCCGGCCGCCGCGGCAATTTCAGCCGCCGAGGCTTTCCGGAGCCGCTCCACGGACCCGAAGTGCTGAAGTAGTTTCTGTTTCCGGGTGGTGGAAATGCCCGGGCAATCATCCAGGATGCTCTCGCTGATCCGCCGTTTCATCAGCAACTGGTGAAAGCCGTTGGCAAAACGGTGCGCCTCATCCCGAATCCGCTGGAGCAGCTGCAACGCACCGGAATCGTCGGGGAGCTGCAACGGAACCGGACGGCCCGGCCGATAAATCTCTTCAAACTCTTTCGCCAGACCGATGATGGGCACATTTTCCAACCCGAGCCGTTCCATCTCGCGGCAGGCGGAGCTCAGCTGTCCTTTGCCGCCATCGACGATAACCAGATCAGGCAACCGCACTTGATGGTCGCTCCGCCCGACCCGGGCGAGCGCCTCGTCCACCGGTTCCTGGTCATATTCGGCAAGGTCCGGCCGGGCGGCGCGTCCCTCCATTAGGACCCGGGAGTAACGCCGTCGGATGACCTCGGCCATGCTGGCAAAGTCGTTCTGGCCCTCGACGGTCCGGATCCTGTACCGGCGGTAATTGGGTTTGTCGGGGACCCCGTTCCGGAAGCAGACCATGGAGGCCACGATGTGGGTCGTCGAGATGTTCGAGATGTCGAAGCACTCCATGACCGCCGGCGGCGCCGGCAGTTGCAGGGCATCGGCCAGCGCCTTCAGGTCGGCCGCCGGATCCACCGTGCTTGGAAGCGTTTTGCGGGTAAAACGGCGCATCGGCTTCGTGGTCCGCCGCAGGTCCTCAAGCATGTTGCGGAGTTCGGCCGCCTTCTCGAACTCGAGCTTGGCCGCGGCGCTCCTCATCTCCTCCTCGAGTTCCTTGAGCAATTCGGCGGTGCGACCGTCAAGAAACTCACAGGCGCGCAGGACTCGTTCCTTGTATTCTTCGAGGCTTACCTTGCGGATACAAGGCGCTGAACAATTTTTGATGATGTGGTCCAGGCAGCGCCGGTAGTCAGTTTCCCCCGGCTCAGCCACCCGGCAGGAGCGCAGCCCGAACTCCTTGCGCATCCAGTTAAGGGTACTCCGGAGCGACCCCGAATGCGCGAAGGGACCAAAGTAGCGGCACCCGTCATCCTGGCGGAAGCGGGTAAGCTGGAACCGGGGGATGGGATCGTTCAGGTTAACCTTGACGAGCAAAAAACGCTTATCATCCCGGAAACTGATATTGTATTTCGGCCTATATTCCTTGATCAGCTTACCTTCCAGCAGGAGCGCCTCAGGCTCGTTGCGGACCACGTGAAGTTCGAAATCCCATACCGAATCATACAGGGCGCGATTCTTGAGATCGGCTTTCTGCTGGTTTGATGGGAGAAAGTGCTGGGCGAGGCGTTTGCGCAGGTCGCGTGCTTTGCCGACGTAGATGACGCGGTTCAGCCGGTCCTTCATGAGGTAAACGCCCGGCTTATGCGGAACTTCATGCAGCCGTTTGGTCAGGTCAGGCCTCTCATTCAGAACCACAGGCTCCATTAACCAATCTAACCGCGCCTGTCCCTACCGTCCAGCGAGGCGGGCGCACGGCGGGCGACTAAAGTTCAGCGGCGATCTGCCGCCGTCTAAGTTTGATGATCCCGCTCTGCCGGCCGCGGCGGAGGCCTTCGTTGTTTGGTTTGCATCTCCCTGGGGAGTGGTTTTAAATATGCACGGTCCTGAATGAATTTTGTTGCGTTACTGGTTTATCCGCTTTTGGCGCAGGCGGCGGAAAGTTCACCAGCTCCTGCCGCAAGCCCGCAAGCGACGCTGCTGAAGCTTATGCAGGCAGGCGGCTGGGTTATGATCCCGCTGCTGGTTGCGTCGATCATCACGCTGACGCTGGTCCTCGTCTGCATGTTCAGCCTGCGGCGCGGAACGGTCGTGTCCCGACGGTTCATGGAGACCGCCGATGCCTTGCTGCGCAAGCGCGATTACCTTGGCCTGATCGCGATCTCGAACCGGCATTCGGAGGCGGTGGCGCGCATCACTTCGAAGACCCTGGATTTTGCAACCAAAAACCCGTCGGCACCGCTTTCAGCGGTCCGGGAGGTGGCCGAGGCCGAAGGCGCACGGCTGGCCAGCAATCTTAACCGGCGCGTCACCTACCTGGCCGACATTGCCACCCTGGCGCCGATGCTGGGTCTGCTCGGCACGGTGGTCGGCATCATCAACTCCTTCGGCGTGCTCGCCAACAACACCTCCCAGCCCCGGCAGATGCTGCTCGCCGGCGGTGTCGCCCAGGCCCTGGTGACCACAGCCGCGGGCCTTATCATCGGGATTGTCGCCATGGTCTTCTATTCACTTTACCGCGGCAGGGTTGCGTCCATGATATCCGATCTGGAGGCGGCGAGCTCCCACATCCTCAATACACTCGTCATCCAGCAGCAGCGCCGGCAAGAGCGATCCAGGGTGCTCGAGGGCGGCGAAGTCTGAAAGCCGGCCGGCAGACCATGACGACCATCACGGGATGAACTTTCGACGCTACGCCGAGCCCAGGATCCTCGGGTTCATGATCGCCCCGATGATCGACATCCTGCTTGTCGTGCTGGTCTTCTTTATCGTAACTTGGAATTTCGCTCTCACGGAAAACGAGCTTGACGTAAGGGTGCCGAGCGCCTCAAAGGCAAACGAGCCGCAGCCGTACGTCGGGCAGGTGGTCATCAACATCCGGGCAGATGGTACGATCGTCGTTAACCGGCAGCCGAAAACCGGGCCGCAGCTTCTCCAGCAGCTTAAAAAGCTGGCGCAGCTGTATCCGGACCAAGCCGTGATTGTGCGCGGGGATGAAAACGTCAACTACAAACATATTGTCGAAGTGCTGGATATCTGCCGCCAGGCCGACATTTGGAATGTGGCTTTCGCCACGGGGAAACCAGAGCAATGAACTGTCGCCTTCACCTATGGGCCGCCGTGCCCCTGATATCCCTTCTAAGCAGTGGTCCTCTGGGGGCACAGGAAGTTCGGCGCGCCCTGCCGGTGGAAACGCCGGAAGCCGTGCAATCCATGCCCCGTGCCTCGGGCATCGTACCGCGCGCTCTGCCGGTTATCCCCGACGCCGGCGCCCCTTCCATTCTCGATCAGAATATTAATCCGGCCGCCGTCAAGACGCTTAAGCCTGAACCGACGCCCGCCTCGCCCGGCACCGTCGCCGAACCTGACGTGAAGGCGAAGGAGGTTCAGAATAATAATGACGAGATCCGTCTCGCGCCCGGTAACGGCGCCGCTGCCGATTCCGGCGATCCGGCCAAGACGCAGCTCGGAATAGCCGATGGCCTCTACCTCCGCAAGATGTACGATCTCGCGATCCCGGAGTACGAGAAATACCTCGGAGAGTTCGAAGCCGATGCCGATCGGGCCTCAGCCATGTACCGGCTGGCGGAATGTTACGCCAAGCTGGGCCAGGAGGTTCCTGCACTGAACACCTACCGGCTCCTTATCGATGAGGTCGGGCAGGGTGAGTTTGTCGGCAGCGCCGCTTTTCGCCTTGCAACGCGCGCCTTTGACCGCAGAGATTATCTCGAAGCGGCTCCCCTCTTCGGCAAGGCCTACGACAACGCCAAGGCGCCCGAGATCAAGGTCACGGCCCGCTATTATCAAGCCAAGTGCCTCGAACTGGTGGGGCGGAAAGCCGATGCCCGCGGCGTGTACGAGGACGTCGTGCGCAGCAACAACGACAAGAATCCTTACCGCGACGCCGCCAACCTCTCCCTGGCTTACCTGGCCTTGGAGAACAACGAAAAACCTGGGGCCCTGGCCCGCTTCGACCAACTCGGGCGCGAAGCGGTCAAACCGGTGGTCCGGGCGGAGGCGCTCACGCGTGCCGGGATTCTCGCGAGTGACCTTAAACAGCGCGACAAAGCCGAACAGTATTTCAAGGACGCAGTTGCGTTGAACACGCCGGGCAAGTGGAAGCAGGTCGCCCAGCTCGAACTCATGAAGCTGCAATACGACGGGGACCGGTTCTCTCAGGTCCTCGACTCGTTCAGCAGAAATGCATCTTCCCTAAGCGATGAGACCCGCCCGACGGTGCTGCTGATGGTGGCGAATTCCTACCGGCAGCTTGGCAAGTATCCGAAAGCGCTCGAGGTCTACAACCAATTGTTGCGCCGCTACCCCGATGCGGCGGAAGCAGCCGACGCCCGCTTCCAGCGTCTGGTCACCCTCGACGTGACCAAGGATCCGAACCTCGTACCCGAAGTCGATGCGTTTCTCGCCACCAACCCTGCGCGCGACCGTGCCGATAAAGCCAAACTGCTGAAAGCGCAAACGCTCGTCCAGCAGAACAAATACCAGGCGGCTGCGGCGCTCTACCTGGAACTTGGCCAGTCCTCGCTGCCGGACGCTTACCGGGCTGATTGCTGTTATGCGGCTGGCTACAGCCTAAGCCAGGTCAACGATGTGCCGGGGGCGATCGAGGCGTTCTCTGTTCTGATCAATCGGTATCCCCATTACAAGATGATCACCAAGGCGCTGCTGAAACGCGCCTTGCTCTACCAGAGCGAGCGCAATTATGCGGCGGCCATTGCTGACTTCAACCAGGTCATTATTTCCCAGGGCAACCCCGGGACGACGCCTGAACGGGAAACGGCTTTGCTGGAGAAAGGGCTCACGCTCGGCCAGCAACAGGATTACCTGCAGATGAGCGCCACGTTCCGCCAGTTGCTGCAGGAATACCCTCACAGCAGCGGTGCCGCTCAGGCAAATTACTGGATTGGCTGGGCTGCATTCGAAGCAAAGCGCTACGCCGATGCCATGGGGCCCCTGAACGAGGCGCGCAAGTTGAATCCCGGGGATTACGCCGAAAAAGTGGCGCTCAGGCTTCTTTTCTGCAACCAGGTGCTTAACCGGCCTGAGGATGCAGCCCGTGAAATCGACAATTTCACGCAGGGAGACCTCAAACGGGTTTCGATCGTGGCCGACGGCTGCCGGTGGGTCGGCGGGCAGTTTTATACTGCGCGGAATTTCGCCGGCACCGCCAAATACCTCGGTTTAATCGCCAAGAGCGATGAACGCGGCAGGCTTGATGCGGCAACCTGGTTGATGCTGGGCCGGTCCGACATTGAGCAGAAACAGTTTTCCGACGCCATTGAAGCGGTTAACGCTTACCTCGCCGCCACGACCGATCCCGCCGACCGGGCACAGGGCTTTCTTGCCTTAGGCCGGGCGCAACTTGGGGCGATTCAGGCGGATGCCGCGACAAAATCGGCTGAACAAGCGATGAGCCTGCAACCGGAGGGCCGGCTGAATGCCGACGCACGCATGCTCATCGGAGACATCGACGCGAGCAAAGGCGATTATGAGACGGCAGCCAAATCTTACCTGAGCGTGGCCGTCCTCTATGAAGACCCTGAGGTCACGCCCCACGCCTTGGATGCTGCGTACCGGGCGTTCCAGAAGGCCGGCAATCAGGATCAAGCCTCCAAGACCCTTTCCGAACTTAAGAATCGCTATCCTACCTACGAAATGCGGGCCTCAGCCAGCTGAGTTCCGTCACACGGCGGGCACGGCGGGTGTGGCGGGCACCACGTAAGAGTTCACACGGCGAACACGGCGGGCCACGGCGAACACGGCGAGAAGATTAAATCATCCGCAGAACACGCAGAGGAAGGCATCCATACCTCACGCGGGTAGGGTTTGGATGCCTTGAATCTGTGTAATCTGCGTAATCTGTGGACGTTTTGTCTTTTTCTGCGTGTTCTGCGGATGATTTAATCTTCTCGCCGTGTTCGCCGTGGCCCGCCGTGTTCGCCGTGTGAACTCTTACGTGGTGCCCGCCACACCCGCCGTGCCCGCCGTGTGACGGAACTCCGAACTCTCCAGGGCCGAATCGCACGGGCGATGCGAATCATCGGGAGATCACCGTGGCTAAAACTTCCGTCGTCCATCCCCCCCCTGGTCGCGATCGGCGCGTCAATCCATTCACGCGATGGCTGCTCGGCAGCGAGGAAATCAAAGGCACGGAAGGCGCGCACGCCAAAAAGAAAACCGAAGAACAGGAGCGTCGCTGGTGGCAGGTGATGTGCCTGACCGGCGTCGATTATTTTTCGACGTTGGGGTACCAGCCCGGGATTGCATTCCTGGCGGCCGGGGCGCTCTCCCCGATGGCCACGCTGGTGCTTGTGCTGCTGACGCTTTTTGGTGCGCTGCCGGTGTATCGCAAGGTGGCGGTTGAAAGCCCGCACGGCGAAGGCTCAATAGCCATGCTGGAGCATCTGCTGACCTGGTGGAAAGGCAAACTCTTCGTGCTGGTTCTCCTGGGATTTGCCGCCACCGATTTTATCATCACCATCACGTTATCGGCGGCCGACGCCAGTGCGCACTTTATCGAGAACCCACTGACGCCCCCGTTTTTTCATGGCCAAGCCATCGGCGTCACGTTGTTTCTGGTGGCGCTGCTGGGGGCGATTTTTCTGAAAGGGTTCAAGGAAGCGATTGGCATTGCGCTGGTCCTGGTGAGCGTCTACCTGGCATTGAACCTGGTCGTCGTCGTCGTCGGGCTTGAACGCGTCTTTGCCCACCCGCACGCGTTCCAGGACTGGAAAACCGCGCTTTTCGCGGCGCATAGCAGCCCGCTGGCGATGGTCGGCATCAGCCTGCTGCTGTTCCCGAAACTCGCGCTCGGGCTCTCGGGCTTCGAGACGGGCGTGTCCATGATGCCGCTGGTAAAAGGAGAGCCGGGCGACACGTACGAGCGTCCGGCGGGTAAGATCCGCAACACCCATCGTTTGCTCTTCACCGCCGCGTTGATCATGAGCATTTTCCTGATCGCCAGCGCCCTGGTCACGACGCTGCTCATTCCGGCGGACGCTTTCCGCTCCGCCGGGCCCAACGGAGAACCGGCCGGTCCCGCCAACGGGCGGGCTTTAGCCTACCTGGCGCACCAGTTTTTCGGCAGCGGCTTCGGCACGGTTTACGACCTTTCCACCATCGCCATTCTCTGGTTCGCCGGGGCCTCGGCCATGGCGGGTTTGCTCAACCTGGTGCCGCGTTACCTGCCGCGCTACGGCATGGCGCCGGAATGGACTCGGATCACCCGGCCGCTGGTTTTGATCTATACGGGCATCGCCGTGGTCGTGACGTTGCTTTTCAAAGCCAACGTCGATGCACAGGGCGGCGCGTACGCCACCGGGGTACTGGTCCTGATGACCTCAGCCGCGGTTGCGGTCACGTTATCGGTCTGGCACCAGCGCGCCTCGCGGGTAGCGCGCGCAGGGTTCGCGCTGATCGCCGTCGTGTTCGCCTACACCACGTTGGCCAACATCATCGAACGACCGGACGGGGTGAAGATCGGCGCCTTTTTCATTACGGCCATCGTCGTCACCTCGCTGCTTTCCCGTGTTTGGCGCACGACGGAACTGCGCGTCGGCAAAATCACGCTCGACGCTCAGGCCGAACGTTTCATCAAGGAAATCGTGGCCAAAGGTAACGTTCGCATCATTGCCAACGAACCCGGCCGCCGCGATGACGCGGAATACATCTCCCGGGAACAGTCTGCACGCGAAGATCACCTCATTCCGCCCGAAGACCCGGTCGTTTTTCTGGAAATTTACGTGCGCGACCCGAGTGAATTTTCGGCCGATCTGGACGTCCATGGCCTGGAAGTCGGCCGCCATCACGTGCTGCGCGCCAGCGCTTCTGCGGTGCCCAACTCCATTGCAGCCTTCCTGATCTACGTGCGCGACACCACGAACGTGATACCCCACGCTTACTTCAACTGGACCGAGGGAAATCCTCTCCTTTATCTGATCCGCTACATGCTCAGCGGCCAGGGAGACGTGGCCCCCATCACCCGCGAGGTGCTGCGAAAAGCGGAGCGCGACCCGCAGCGCCGGCCGGCCATCCACGCAGGGACCTGAATCCATCACACGGCAGGAACGGCAGCGGACCGGAGCCGGGTCGGCTCCTCGCTCACAACCCCGGCGGATGGCGCATCACATAATCATCCGCCGGACGGCTCCGGGTAAGCCAATGAGGTCCGGCCGGGCCGCTCCCGTAGCCGGTGTCGAATCTCAGGCCGGCGACGACCAGAAAAACGTGTCCCCGGTGGGCGTAGACCGTGATCCAGCGGCCCGCGCCGCCTTCGCCATACCTGCGGAAAGCCCATGACGGCGACGGCGTCGATAGCCGGCCGATTGCATGGAGCACATAAGAGACGGCTCCGGAACAGTCATAGGCGTCATCATAAAACCCCGCGTGACCGCCCCCGAAGCGGTATGGCCTGCCCGCGATCTCATTGCCGGCATCAATCGCCACGTGCACCAGGAACGGCGCGTGCAGCGGAGCCGCTGCGTAACCGTTCGAGACCGTTGCCGTCTTTCCGGGAATATACTGGTAGACGTAAGGCGGCGTAGACTGGCACCCGGCGAGAACAAGCAGCACGGCAGCCAGCAACCAGGCCGAGAGCACGCGAAGGGGGGCCATGGCCTAAGTCGTTTAGCTTAATCACGGGCCCAAAATCAAGGCTGGTTGCAGGTCCGGCGCTTGGGGCGTCGCCGACTCGAAGATCACCCTTGGCGATAAGTGCGAACCCGGTTGCGCCATCCGGCAAGCCACCGCTCTTCGTGGCGCTCGGGAGGGGCATTTCGCACCCGTTCGGTAAGGACCTTGTCGGCGGCGCGGCTGAACGAATCCAACACCGGACCGCCCTCCATGCGGCTGAGCACCTGCAAAAGGCCCCAGCCTTTCCCGCGGTACCGTTCGGTCGGCAACGTGCCTTCACCTTTAAAATTCACATAATCGACCAGGGCGTATTGTCCCCCCGCCGATGCGGCCAGCGCCCCAAACCGGCGACGGATCCGTTCGCGATTTTCCGGTGGTGCGGTTCCCAGCATTTTCGGCAGAGCGTTTTGCAATCGCTCAACGGCAAACTCGGCTTCGAGCCCCACATGATCAGCCAGCAACCGGCGCAACTCTTTCATCCGGGTCCCTTGTCCGTCGGCCAGAAAGGCCGCCCGGTTCGGCCACGGGCAACCGTTCGCCCGCTCCAGCCAGTCCGGCAGGGTGACCCCTCGGTTGCGCATGTACCTCAGCAACAACGGAAAGCTCTCCTCGAACAGTCCCGACCTGCCTTGCGGGTACCAGATAAAATGACCGATGCCGAGTGAGGCAAAATCCTCACCGGCATTCCACGACGTGAGCCCGGCAACGGACCCGCCCGCCTCATTCTGCCAAAGCCGCCGTCCGATCCGTTCGGCCCCGCGAGGTGTAATCGCAACCGTCTGAGCGGCCGCGAGACCGGAAAATGCCACAAATGCCGCGAGCGGAAAAATGCCAAAGATAAAAGACCCTGGTTTACGGCGTTCCCGGCGCTCTTCGACTCGTCGCATAGAATGGAATGCCATAAGTGCCACAGATGAAAAAACGCCACAAATAAAGAATCTGCCGTCACACGGCGGCCACGGCGTAAAAGAATCACACGGCGCCACGGCGGAACACGGCGACCACGGCGGGAAGAGGAAGAGTTCGGGGTTCGGAGTTCGGAGGCGTCGTAGAACCGGGTCCGATCTCCCCCGAGGTCAGGCTCACCCGGCGGGAAAACCAAACGATCCGCAGAACACGCAGAAGAACGCAGAAAAAGATCCACGAAACCGGAGCTTGACATCGGCAGCTCGCCCCCATGCTGCCGCTCCGAACTCCGAACTCCGAACTCCGAACTCCGAACTCCGAACTCCGAACTCCGAACTCCGAACTCCGAACTCCGAACTCCGAACTCC
>Ga0213876_10000341_pt1 | contig 40559 bp, 33 predicted proteins | sample BarmaccomBMRX_R9_FD_160113 | JGI IMG/M metagenome (GOLD analysis project Ga0213876, IMG submission 160113) | Root-associated microbial communities from Barbacenia macrantha in rupestrian grasslands, the National Park of Serra do Cipo, Brazil - RX_R9 | ecosystem: Host-associated > Plants > Roots...
CGCCGTCATCCGGCACAGCTGGCAGAAGGTGGGCCGCTTCTGGGGCCTCGACGGGTCCGACCGGATGATCTCGCCGCGGCCGCTCTTCTGGGTCGCCGGCTTGGCGGCCACCTTCTTTCACAACCTCATGTCGGGCTGCACCCTGATCTTTCCGGAAGACCAGAGCGCCGAGACGGTGATCCGGCTGATCGAGACGGAGGGGGCGACGGCGCTCTGCGGGGAGGCCGGGTGGCTTCGGGCGGTCAGGCTCGATCCGGCCATGGCGGCGGCGGGCTACCAGGTCTTCCGGCTCACCAACGACACCGCCGCCATCGCCGCCATCGCCGACAGCGGGCCGCGGTTCCTGAACCCGGAACGGGCGCGCCGGACCCCCGCGCCGACGCCGATCCCGGACCCGCTGATCTGCCGCTCCTACGGCATGACCGAGACGGTGAGCGCCCACACCATGCTGCCGGCGGACCAGTTCCTGGAGCCGCATCAGACGGGCGCCTGTGGGCGGCCGCTTCCGGGGATCACCCTCAAGATCGTCGATGAGGTCACCCGCGAGACGCTCGGGCCGAACCAGGTGGGCGAGGCGCTGGTGCGCGGCTACAGCCTGATGCAGGGCCTCTACAAGCGCGAGCCGGCCGAGGTCTTCACTCCCGACGGCTTCTACGCCACCGGCGATGCGGGCTCGTTCGACGACGACGGCTTCTTCGTCTTCAGCCACCGGCTTGGCGAGATGCTGAAGATCCACGGCGCCAACGTCGCACCTGCCGAGGTCGAGAACACCCTCAACACCCTCGATCAGATCGAGCGCTCCGCGGTGGTCGGCCTGCCGGCGGCGGACGGCCTCATGCTGGCGGCGGCCGTGCAGGTCCGCCGCTCGCAGAGCTTCGACGAGGCCGAGATCCGCGAGGCGTTGAAGAGCCGGCTTTCCTCCTTCAAGGTGCCGCGCCGGATCTTCGCGCTCGAGCCGGAGGAATTCCCGGTGACCGGGTCCGGCAAGATCCGCAAGCCCGACCTCATCCCCTTGCTGGCCGCGCGTGTGCAGGCCGAAAGCGCAGAGGCCTAGCCGCCTTAGGCGTTGCGCACCATCAGCCCCCCGTCCACCGGGATCGTCGCGCCGGTGATGAAAGAGGCGGCCGGCATGCAGAGGCTGACCGTGATGTGCGCCACCTCCTCCGGTTCGCCGTAGCGGCCGAGCGACGTGCGGCGCTTGGCGTAGACCTGCTTGTCTTCCTCGGGGATGCGGGCGGTCATGCCGGTGCGGATGGGGCCAGGGCAGATGCAGTTGACGGTGATCCCCTCGCGGCCCAGTTCGACCGCCAGCGAGCGGCTGAAGCCGGTGATCCCGGCCTTGGCCGCCGAGTAGGGGCTGATGCCGGCGGTGGCCCCGAGCGCTTCGGTGGAGGCGATGTTGACGATCCGCGCCGCGTCCGACCTGCGAAGGTGCGGCAAGGCGGCGCGGGTCATCAGCTGTGTCCCGGTGAGCATGACCGAGACCGCCCGGTCCCAGAGTTCCGCATAGGACGGATCATCGATCCCGACCCGGGTCGAGACGCCGGCGTTGTTCACCAGCACGTCGAGCCTTCCGAACGCCGCGGCGATCTCTTCCACAACCCGGCCGACCGCGGCCGGGTCGGAGATGTCCAACATCCAGGCCCGCGCCCGGCCGCCGGCGGCGCGGATCTCCGCGGCCACCCCCTCGGCGGCGGAGCCGTTGATGTCGACCACCGCGACCTCGGCCCCCACCGCCGCCAGGATCCGGGCCGTCGCCCGCCCCATGCCGCTGCCGGCCCCGGTGACGATGGCAGCGCGCCCGTTCAGCAGCCGCGCCTCGAAAAGCTCGTTCATTCCATCCTCCCAACGCCGCGGCCTTCCGCCGCGGCTCCTTGCGAATGCAGCGCGCCCGTCAGGCGAGGGCCTTCGCCAACGCCCCGATCAGCGCCACCGAGCTCAGATCGCCGAACTCGAAATTCTGGACGAAGAGCCGCGAGACCCCCTTGACCTCGAATGCGCGGATCCGCTCGGCGACGGTCGCCACCGATCCGACCATCCCCCGGGTCCGGCCGCCTTCGATCACCGCGCGCCTCGGCCCAGCGGGCGCCATGCGCGCGAGCAACCGGTCCGCCCGCGCCTGGGCGTCCCGCTCGCTCTCGCCGAGCACCGGGGTGACCACCGTCGATTGGACGAGGCTTTTCGGATCGCGGCCCACCGCGAGGCAGGCGGCGTCGAGGTCCGCCCGGCAGCGCGCCGCGTCTTCCGGACTGGCGTTTAAGGCGTTGTATTCGCTTGCATATTTTGCCGCCAGCGCCGCCGACTTAGGGCCCGCACGGCCGCCCAGAATGAGCGGTGGGTTGGGCTTTTGCACCGGCTTCGGCAGGAACTGCTGCCCCTTCAGCGCGTACGCGCGCCCCTCATGGTCGAATGCGTCCTCGCGCCAGCTTCGCATGACGATCTCCACCTGCTCGGCGAGCAGCCGCGTGCGCTCCCCCATGGGCGGGAAGGGGAAGCCGTTCTGGACGTGCTCGCGCTCGAACCATCCGGTCCCGAGCCCGAGCTCCGCCCGGCCCTGGGAGATGTGGTCCACCGAGGCCACGATGTGCGCGATGAGGCTCGGATGGCGGAAGGTCACCGGTGAGACCATGGTTCCGAGCCGCAGCGTGCGGGTCAGCGGAGCGAGCGCGGCCAGCGTCGTCCAGGCGTCCAGCGAGCCGCCTGGGAAGCCGTGGATCATGGCGTAGTGGTCGGAACGGAAGAGCCCTTCGAGCTTCGCGGCCTCGGCCGCCTCGGCCAACGCCACCCACTGCGGCCAAGTCACGCCCTCCTGGCCTTCGATCATCATCACCACGCGCATGGCGCCGTCCCTCCAGTCCTCACCGGAGGCGTTCTACACCCCGAGAACGCCGTTCCGTAACCATTGGCGGGCGGCCACAGCCCTCAGTCGCTCGGGCGCGCCAGGGCCCGGCCGAGCGCCTCGAGGGAGTCGCGCTCGGCCTGCCGCGCCACCTTGGCGTCGGCAACCATGGGGAAGCCGTGCGGCGCCCCCGGATAGACGTGCAATTCGGTCGGCACGCCGGCCAGAATCAGCCGGCGGGCATATTCCAGGTTCTCTTCGATGAAGAGATCCAGCGCACCGCAGGCGATGTAGGTCGGCGGCAAGCCCGAAAGGTCCTCGGCCCGGGCCGCGGCGGCGTAACAGGAAACCCCGTCCGCGCCTGGCTCGCAGTCCAGCAGCGAGCTCCAGCCGTGGAGGTTGGCGGCGCGCGTCCAGATGAACTCGCCCGAATAGGGCGAGGGCGCGGGCCGGGTCACGGTGCGGTCGTCGATCATCGGGTAGATCAGGTGCTGGAAGGCCAGCGCGTATTCCTTGCGGTCGCGGGCCAGGAGGGCGAGCGCCGCGGCGAGGCCGCCGCCGGCGCTCTCGCCGCTGACGATGATCCGCCGCCGGTCCACGCCCAGCTCGTCCGCCTGCGCGTAGAGCCAGGCGAGGGCCGCATAGCAATCCTCCAGCGGACCGGGGTGCTTGGTCGCCGGCGCCAGGCGATAATCCACCGAGAGCACGACCGTCCCGAAATCCTCTGCGTATTGGATGTGATGCTCGGCGCCCATTTCCGGCGCGCCCATCACGTAGCCGCCGCCGTGAATGTGGAGGACCGCCGGCCGCGGCGCGGTCGAATGGCGGGGCGTGTGGAGCAAGGCCCGCACGTCGGGCGCGCCCGCCGGCGCCGGCGCCCGCACCTCGCGCGTCTCCACCTTCTCGGACGTGGGCGACGGCCGGGCCAGCACCGCCTCCATCAAGGGCGAAGGCTTTGAGGTCGGCCGTGAGCGCGATCAACGACTCGAGCTCCGGATCGATCAGATGCCTGCTCGACATGCACGCCCCTTTTTCGCGACGGTGACGCAGTCGGCCGCATCCAGCTCGGTTGCGTCAAGCCGAATCCTGAAAGGCGCCGATCTTGCGCGCCAGGGGCGCCCTTGCCTGCGCCCCCGCGGCGGCCCAAATCCTGGCGATGGATGGATCCCGCCCCGACAACCCCTACCTTGCCGGCAACTTCGCTCCCATTCGCAGCGAGGACGATTACGCACTGGAGGTGGCCGGCGAATTTCCGGCCGACCTGGCCGGCGCCTTCTACCGCAACGGCCCCGACCCCCAGTTTCCGCCGCGCGACGCCTACCACTGGTTCGCCGGCGACGGCATGGTCCACGCCTTCTTCGTCGAGGGCGGCAAGGTCCGCTACCGCAACCGGTGGGTCCGCACCCCCAAGTGGATGACAGAGCACGCCGCCGGGCATTCGCTGTTCGGGATCTTCGGCAATCCGCTGACCTCCGATCCCTCGGTGATCGGCAAGGACTCGGGCGTGGCCAACACCAGCATCCTGTGGCACGGCGGGCGCCTGCTCGCCCTCGAGGAGGGCCACAAGCCGTTCCGGATGGACCCGCGGAGCCTCGAATCCCTCGGCTACGCCGAGGACTACCGCGGGAAGGTCACGGCCCACCCGAAGATCGACCCCGAGACCGGCGAGATGGTCTGGTTCGCCTACGCGGCAGGCGAGCTGCCTCTGAACGACGTGATGGCGTTCGGGATCACCGGCGCCGACGGCCAGGTCAAGCGTCGCGACACGTTCCAGGCGCCGTTCGCCGCCATGGTCCACGACTTCATGGTCACCCGCCGGCACGCTCTCTTTCCGGTCCTGCCGCTCACCGCCAGCCTCGAGCGGGCCATGAGAGGCCAGCCGCCGCTCGCCTGGGAGCCGGACAAGGGCTCGCATATCGGCGTCATGGCCCGGGACGCGAGCGTCGACACGATCCGCTGGTTCGCCACCGATCCGGTCTTCGTCTTCCATGTGATGAACGCCTGGGAGGAGGGCGAGAGGATCATCGCCGACGTCATGGAGTTCCCGGTCGCCCCGCTCTTCCCCACGCTCGAGGGCAAGCCCGCCGAAGGCGGACCGGCGCACCTTACCCGCTGGACCTTCGACCTCGCCTCCGCCTCGAACCAGGTGAAGCGCGAGCGGATCGACGATCTCGCCGGGGAGTTCCCCAGGCTCGATCCGCGCCGGGCGGGCCTCGACTATCGGCACGGCTGGTTCGCCGGCAACACGCGCGGGACCGACCCCGCCCGCTTCGACACCCTCGCCCACTTCGACCGGACGAGCGGGCGGCGGACCGACTACCTCTTCGCCGAGGGCGACACGCCTGGAGAGCCGGTTTTCATCCCCCGCGCGCCGGACAGCCCCGAAGGAGACGGCTGGGTCGCGGCCATCGTCTATCGCGGCGCCGAGGACCGCAGCGACTTCGTGATCTTCGAGGCCCGGGACATGGCCGCCGGCCCTATCGGCGTCGCCAAGCTCCCCCGCCGCATCCCCTACGGCTTCCACGGCGACTGGGTCGCCGCCTAGTGTCCCGATTCCGAAGTTCGCTAGCGTGAGCGGCGCCTCCGTTCGAACATCGGAATCGATAAGGACACTAGCCAAGTATATGTTTCTAGTGTGGTTTAGGGATCAGAAGTTCGCCACAGCGCCCGCCGCCACAATGGGGCGAACTTCTGATCCACCACGCTAGCTGGCGCGCCCCCTTCACCACTTCGTGGCCCCCCTCCCCCTGCTGGGGAGGAGATCTGGCGACCTAGATCAGCGCGCCGTGGCAGTGCTTGAACTTCTTTCCGGAGCCGCACGGGCAGGCCGAGTTGCGACCGGTGCGCTCCCAGCCTTCAGGCAGGGCCGACGGCGGGACGGCGCGCCGCTCGGCGAGGGTCAGCGAGCCGAGGTCGCCGGCGAGCGTCAGGGGCGCGCGCTCGTTCTCGCCGGTCAGCGGGTCAAGGTGGATCTCGGTATAGGCGGGCTCGGGCGCAGGGGCGGGCTCCTGCGGCTCCTGGAAGCGGAACTCCACTGTCATCAGCCAGCGGGTGACGCTGGAGGCGAGTTCGCCGCGCAGCTTCTCGAAGAGCGAAAAGGCCTCGACCTTGTATTCGTTGAGGGGGTCGCGCTGGCCATAGCCGCGAAGCCCGATGCCGTTCTTCAGGTGATCGAGGTGGGTGAGGTGCTCGCGCCACTGGAAGTCGATCATCTGGAGCAGGAAATTCTTCTCCAGCTGGCGCATCTGCTCGCCGCTGAGCAGCCGCTCACGCTCGGTCGCCCGCGCTTCGGCGGCCTTGGATATCCGCTCGTGGATCTCCTCGTTGGCGATCCCCTCCTCCGCCGCCCAGCCGGCGATCGGCAGATCGAGGCCGAGAACCTCCTTCACCTCGCCCGCCAGCCCCTCCACGTCCCATTGGTCGGCGTAGGCCTTCGGCGGCAGGCGGCGGTTCACCATCTCCCCGATGCTGTCGGCGCGCATCTCGGAGACGATCTCGGAGAGGTCGTCGGCGACCATGAACTCCTGGCGCTGCTCGAACACCGCCTTGCGCTGGTCGTTGACGACGTCGTCGTACTTCAGAAGGTTCTTGCGGATCTCGTAGTTGCGCTGCTCGACCCGCTTCTGGGCGGTGGCGATGGCCCGGTTGAGCCACTTGTGGGTGATCGCCTCGCCTTCCTGGACACCGAAAGTGCGCATGATCGTGTCCAGCCGGTCGCCGGCGAAGATCCGCAGGAGGTCGTCCTCGCAGGAGAGGTAGAATTTCGAGCGCCCCGGGTCGCCCTGGCGGCCGGTGCGGCCGCGCAGCTGGTTGTCGATCCGGCGCGCCTCGTGCCGCTCGGTGGCCAGCACGTAGAGGCCGCCCTCGGCCAGAGCCTTGGCCTTCTTGCTCTCCAGCTCGGCGGCGATGGTCTCGCGCTCTTCTTCCTCGGCCTCGCGGGTGATCTCCACGCCGAGGCCCTGCTGCTCCTGGCGCCATCTGGTCAGCCGCATGTCGAGATTGCCGCCGAGCTGGATGTCGGTGCCGCGGCCGGCCATGTTGGTGGCGATGGTGACCGCGCCGGGCGCGCCGGCCTCGGCGACGATGTGGGCCTCCTGCTCGTGGTAGCGGGCGTTCAGCACGTTGTGGGGAATTCCCACCTGCCGCTTGCCGTCCGCATCGATCACGTGCGCCTTCAGTAGCTCCGAGAGCTGTTCGGACTTCTCGATCGACACGGTGCCCACCAGGATCGGCTGGCCGCGGCGGTAGCAATCCTCGATCTGTTCGAGGATCGCCTTGTTCTTCTCCTCGGCGGTGCGATAGACCTCGTCGTCCTCGTCGACCCTCGCCACCGGCATGTTGGTGGGGATCTCGGTGACATCCATCCGATAGATGTCGAGGAATTCCTGCGCCTCGGTGGCCGCCGTACCGGTCATTCCAGAGAGCTTGCTGTAGAGGCGGAAGTAATTCTGGATGGTGATCGAAGCCAGCGTCTGGTTCTCGGGCTGGATCTCGGCCCCTTCCTTGGCCTCGATCGCCTGGTGCAGCCCCTCCGAGAGCCGCCGGCCATGCATCATCCGGCCGGTGAACTCGTCGATCAGGATCACCTCGCCGCCCCGGACGATGTAGTCGCGGTCGCGCTGATAGAGCACGTTGGCCCGAAGCGCCTGGTTCACGTGGTGGACCACCGAGACGTTGGCCGGGTCATAGAGCCCGGCCGAATCGGCCTCCAGGTGACCCCGCTCGGACAGGATCTCCTCCACCTTCTCCGATCCGTACTCGGTCAGCAGCGCCTGCCGCTGCTTCTCGTCATGGTCGAAGGTCTCCTTGTCCTGGATCAGCTCGCGCACCAGGGCGTCGATGGTCCGATAGAACTCCGAGCGGTCCTCGGTGGGTCCGGAGATGATCAGCGGCGTGCGCGCCTCGTCGATGAGGATCGAGTCCACCTCGTCCACGATGGCGAAGTTGTGCCCGCGCTGGACCATCTCGCCCACGTCGTACACGAGGTTGTCGCGCAGGTAGTCGAAGCCGAACTCGTTGTTGGTGCCGTAGGTGATGTCGCTGTGGTAGGCGCGCTGGCGCTCGGACTGGGAGAGGCCGTGGACGATCACCCCCACGGTGAGGCCGAGGAACCGATAGATGCGGCCCATCCACTCGGCGTCGCGGTTGGCGAGGTAGTCGTTCACGGTCACCACGTGGACGCCCTTGCCCTCCAGGGCGTTCAGATAGACCGGCAGGGTCGCCACCAGCGTCTTGCCCTCGCCGGTGCGCATCTCGGCGATGCCGCCCTCGTGCAGCACCATGCCGCCCACCAGCTGGACGTCGTAGTGGCGCTGGCCCAGGGCCCGCTTGGCCCCTTCCCGGACCACCGCGAAAGCCTCGTTGAGCACCGAATCGAGCTTGTCGCCTCGGGCGATCCGATCCTTGAACTCGGCCGTCTTGGCCCGCAGCGCTTCGTCGCTGAGGGCCGCCATCCTGGGCTCGAGCGCATTGATCTTCTGGGCGCGGGCCAGATAGGTCCGAACCTTCCGGTCGTTGGAGGAGCCGAACAGTTTTTTCAGATCGAGCATGCGGGATTAGGGGTCCGAAGTATAAGAGCGCTCAAGCTCACCAGCGACGCGTACGGCCCCGGTCAAAGCCCTTAGCCTGCTCGAAAAACCGCTTTTTCAACGCGCGGGAGACTTAAGCAGCGCCCCCCCTGAAGTCAACGCGTGGCGCCTTCGCCGACTCGCGCCCCTGACTGGCCTCGTGGTCATCGACACCTGGAACACACAGGGAACGACCGACCCGCCGGCGCCCCCCTCGGCGCGCGGCCCTTCAATCGAGCGAACGTCAAATTCACCACACTAGTTGAGCCTGCGCTTCCTCAGCAGCAGGGTCCGGTCCACCGAGCGCAGGTCGGCGCGCACCAGCTCCTCCCCCCGCTGGATGGTCACGGGAACGGCGACGCCGGGAGGGCCGAGGGCCCATACCTGCGTGTAGAAGCCGGCGAGATCGGTCACCGACGCGCCGCCGACCGCCCTCACGATGTCGCCGCGGCGCAGGCCCGCCTGGGCCGCCGGCCCCCGGGGCGAGACATCCAGGATCACGACGTGCGGGCCGATCTCCTGGGCGAACACCCCGAGCCAAGGGCGGGGCGGCGTCGCCGACTTGCCGCGCGCGAGGTCGGCCAGGATGGGCGTCAGCACCTCGACGGGGACGAACATGTTGAGCGGGTTGACCTCGCCGTCCGCCGTCCGTTGCTCCACCCTGAGCGAGCCGACGCCGATGAGTTCGCCGGCGGCGTTCATCAGCGCCGCGCCGCTCCAGTGCGGATGCGCCGGCGCCACGTAGAGCGCGTCCTCGAGGTAATATTCCCAGTAGCCGGCGAACGGTCCGCGGCCCATCAGCTGGCCTAGCAGCGCGTGCTTGCGCCCCCCGCCGCCCGCCGCGATCAGCCGCTCCTGGGTTCGCAGTTTGCGCGAATCGCCGAGCGGGAGGGGCGGCAGACCGAGCGGCTCGAGGGCGTGGACGAGGCCGAAACCGGTGGCCGAGTCGACGCCTAGGACATAGCCGGGGACCCCCCTGCCGTCGGCGGTCGTCAGGATGACGTCCTCGGCCTCGGTGATCAGGTAGCCGATCGTCAGGCAGAGTCCTTCGGCCCCGATCACCGCAGCATTGCCGACCCGCTCGACGCCCAGGGTCTCGGCGCTGAACGCATCGGGCGGCGCCTTCGCTTCGAGCGCCAGCACCGACGAGAGCCGGGTCTCGAGGTCGAAGCCGAAAGCGCCGATGTCAGGGCGAAGATCCTCCTCCACCTCGAGTCCAACGAAAGGTGACGGCACGGCGGCGCCTCCGGGGAACCTAGTGTTGTGAATTTGAAGTTCGCATTATTTCGACGGCAGGCGCCGCGGCGACTTTCATATTCCTCGTCGCACGAGAATCTCGGGTGGCCGGCACGACCTTTCAAGCGGCCGCCGTGGAAAGATCGCGGTCGGCCGCGCCCGGGTTTCTACCGTCGAGAGTTTGCCGCTAGAGTAGGGAAACTGACGGCTGACGCGGCCGAGGACAGATCGACAACCGGGAGGAAGCGCGGATGGACGTCGGCGTGATGGTCACCAACTACAATCACCGCGACTGGGACCGCCTGCTCGCCGGCGACTATCAACAGCCCCCGGCGACGCCCGACGCGGCGATCCACCGCGAGACCATCCTGCTCGGGGAAATGGTCGAGCCGCTGGGATTCGACGCGCTCTGGTGCGCCGAGCACTACGGCTCGGCCTATTCGATGCAGGGCAATCCGCTCCAGTGGCTGGCGTACTGGGCGGGCCGGACGAAGCGGATCGGCATGGGCACGGCGGTGATCGTGCTCCCCTGGTGGCAGCCGGTGAAGCTGATCCACGAGATCGCCATGCTCGACCTCCTGCTGGACGGGCGCAAACTCCATCTCGGGATCGGGCGGGGCGTTTCGGCCCACGAATACGACGGGTTCAGCGTGCCCCGCGAGGAGTCGCGCCAGCGCTTCGCCGAGATGGTGGAGATCCTGCGCGCCTCCGAGCAGCTTCGATTTTCGCACGAAGGCAAGTACTACAAGGTGCCCGACACCACGGTGCGGCCGATGGCGCCCCATCGCGGCCACCTGTTCGACAACCTGAAGGCCGCCTTCAACACCCCCGCCTCCATGGAACAGGCCGCCGAGCTCGGACTCGGGCAGATGTTCGTCACCGGCACGACCCTCGACGAGATGGCGGTCCAGGTCGCCAAGTTCAACGCGATCCGCGGCAAGAAGGGCATGCCGCCCAACCAGCCGACCACGATGATGTACCTGCACTGCTCGACCGACCGGGACGAGCTCGCCAAGGGCTACCGCTACGCCGGCGAGCAGGCCTGGGCGGCGCGCAACCACTACGCGGTCTGGAACGCGGTCGATTTCGCCGGGGTGCCCGGGTACGAGGACTACGCCCAGCGGTGGCGGCAGGGGAAGGACTTCGTGGAGGAGCGGATGAAGATGGCCGAGGACGGCCACCTGATCGGCACGCCCGAGGAGCTGATCGCCAAGATCAAGCGCACCCAGGAGAAGATCAGTCTCGAGTACCTGATCGTCCATCCCGCGCACGGCTCCAAGCCGGGCCCGGAAGCGCGCGCCAGCCTGGAGCTCTTCGCCAAGGAGGTCCTGCCGGAAGTTCAGAAGATGGCCACGCCGATCCACGAGCATTCGCTGGGGTCGGAAGAGGCCCTGGCGGCCGAGACCAGCATCGGCGGGGCGATCGGCTGAGGATATTCCCCGTCGTGCTGGGGGCCGCATCGCTTCCGGCGAGCGCTAGTCGTCTTCGTTGATCGTCGTCTCGCGTTGCGGCGGGGCCAGCTTTCGCTGAGCCAGCGCCGCGGCGGCGCCGAAGCCGATGGGCCCGCGCTGGTCGTAAAATCGCACCTGCCCCACCGCCAGGCCCGCCGTGGCCTGGTGGTCGGTGGCTTCGACGCCGATCCACTCGCCCTCCGGCAGGCGGTGAAGATAGAGGGTCGTGTCGGTGTTGATGTACTCTATGCCGCGGTCACCGGCGTGGCTGAACGGACTGGCGAAGTCCGCCGCCAGCGCCGCCCGCGCGAACGGTGTGAGCGGCGCGCCGGCGATCAGTTGGCGATAATCCTGCATCCAAGCGCGCTTGAGACCGATGTGGCCGACGCTCCCGGCGGCCACCCGGAAGCGCCATTTGGGCCGCGTCGGGTCGTCGATGAGCTGCTCGGGCGGCGGCGCGTCCCAATCCGGCGGCGACCAGACCCGGCCTTCCGGCGCCTCGGTGTGGCGCAGGAGCTGGCAGGAGGCATTGGCCCGGACACGACCGCCACAGATGAGCTCGGCCTCGACGAGCCGCATGCGCCCGCCGTCTCGGATCCGGCGGGTGGCGACCGTAAGCGGGGAAAAATCGGCGAAATCGAAGAGCTCCACCGTGAACCGGGCCGGCACGAAGCCCGGATCGAGATGGTCCTTCTCGATCACGTGACCGATGAGGCCGCAGACGGCGCGTCCCATGAGCGAGCTCGCCCGCCATGGACCAGCGCTGATGGGGTTGGCGAGGTAGGCCTCGCCCTCGGCGCGGAAGAAGGCTTCTTCGGTCATCCTCTCTCCATCTCGCCTCGCCCCATGGTCGGCAAGGCTGGCGCCGGGCGGTCCTGCGCCCCAAGTTCGACTCGCCAGATGGCATGGAGCTGCCCCAGCATGACCGAGACGACCGACTACACGCCCCCGAAGGTCTGGAGCTGGAACCGGAACAACGGCGGGCGTTTCGCCGCCATCAACCGTCCCGTCGCCGGTCCGACCCACGAGAAGGCTCTGCCGGTGGGGCGTCACCCTCTGCAGCTCTACTCGCTGGCGACCCCCAATGGAGTCAAGGTCACGGTGATGCTGGAGGAGCTGCTGGCCGCCGGCCATTCCGGCGCCGAGTACGACGCTTGGCCGATCCGGATCGACGGAGAGCAGTTCGGCAGCGGCTTCGTCGCCGTCAACCCCAACTCCAAGATCCCGGCCCTGATGGACCGGAGCGGTCCCGAACCGATCCGGGTCTTCGAGTCGGGCGCGATCCTGCTCTATCTGGCCGAGAAGTTCGGCGCCTTCCTGCCTACCGATTCGACCCGGGCCGAGTGCCTTTCCTGGCTCTTCTGGCAGATGGGAAGCGCGCCTTTCCTGGGCGGCGGCTTCGGCCACTTCTACGCCTACGCGCCGGCCAAGATCGAATACGCCATCGACCGGTACGCCATGGAGGTGAAGCGTCAGCTCGACGTGCTCGACCGGCGCCTGGCCGAGAGCCCGTACCTTGCCGGCCCGGACTACACGATCGCCGATATCGCGGTCTGGCCCTGGTACGGGGCGCTTGCCAAGGGTCAAGCCTACGACGCCGGCGAGTTCCTCGGGGTCGCGGATTACAAGAACCTTCAGCGCTGGACCGACCAGATCGGCCAGCGCCCCGCCGTCAAGCGCGGGCGCATAGTCAACCGCCTGTCAGGCGACCCGGCCAAGCAGCTGCACGAACGCCACGACGCCTCCGATTTCGAAACCAGGACCCAGGACAAGATCTCGCCCGAAGGGGGCTAGCCGGCAAGGCCCTGGCGGCGCCTCACTTCACCGCCGCCAAGCGACGGGCGGCGCGCAGGATGCCCTGGTAGCCGGTGCACCGGCAGAGGTGCCCGGAAAGCGCCTCGCGAAGCGCCTCCTCGCTGGCGGGAGGGTCGGCCGAGGTGAGCGCGGCCAAGGTCATGACCACGCCCGGCGTGCAAAAGCCGCACTGCAGGCCATGCTCGTCGCGCATCGCCTGCTGGACCGGATGGAGATCGCCCTCTTCCCCGGCGAGACCCTCGACGGTGGTCACGGCGGCCCCGTCGGCCTGGACCGCCAGCATCAGGCAGGAGCGCACCGCAGCTCCGTCGACGATCACCGTGCAGGCGCCGCAGACGCCATGCTCGCAACCGAGATGCACTCCGGTGCGGCCGGCGTCGATCCTGAGGAAATCGCCCAGCGTGCGGCGTCCCTCGACCAGCGCCGACACCGGCTCCCCGTTGACGGTGACCGTGATCTTGTGCTCGCTCATGCCGCCGCTCTTTGCAGTCCCAGCGTCTCGCCCACCGCTTTGCGGAAGATCCGCGCCCCGACCGTGCGCCGGTAGGCGGCGGTGGCGTGAATGTCGTCGAAGGGATCGGTTTCCGAGACCGCCAGCTGGGCGGCCTCCTGAAGATCAAGCTCGCCGAGACTGCGCCCGGCCATGGCCGCCTCGGCCTTGCGACTCTTTACCGGGGCGCCGCCCATGCCGAACCAGGCGATGGAGGCGCGCTGAACCTTGCCCGCCTCGAGCGCGAAGGCGCCGACCAGCCCCACCAGAGCGAAGTCGCCCGGACGCGGCGCCACCTCGCGCACCAGGGTCACCGTCCCAGCCGGCCAGTCCGGAAACCGCAGCGCGGTCACCATCTCGTCCGGCTCGAGCGCGGTGGTGTAGGCGCCCAGGAAGAAATCCTCGGCGGCGATCCGCCGCGCGCCGGAGGCCGAGCGGACCTCGATCTCGGCGCCCAGGGCCACCGCAGTCGCCGGATACTCGGCGGCGGGATCGGCCAGACAGATCGAGCCGCCGATGGTGCCGCGGTTGCGGGTCTGGTGATGGCCGACGAAGCGGGTCGCCTGCGTGAGGCCAGGCGTATGCCCGGCCACGGCGGGGTCGGCCAGGACCGCGGCCTGGCGGGTGGTGGCCCCGATCCGGGTGGCGGCGCCCTCGCGGCTGATCCCGGCCAGCTCGGGGATACGGTTGATATCGATCAGAACCGAGGGGGTCGACATCCGCAGGGCGAGCAGCGGCACCAGGGTCTGGCCCCCGGCCAGGACAACCGCGTCGCCCGCACCTCGCGCCAGCGCCGCGAGCGCCTCGTCCAGGGTGGCGGGGGCGAGGTAGTCGAACGGGGCCGGCTTCACCGGGAGAGTCCCCGGCGGCCGGCCGAGGCGCGGCCGTAGCCGAAGGCGCCCCAGGCGGCGGCGATGACGATGAGAATGATCGCCGGTCCCGTCCAGGCGCCGGCTCCGCCCCAAGCAGCCGGGGCCCGCCCGATCAGGAATCCGGCGAGGGCGGCGCACAGCGCGGTGAGAGCCAGCCAGGCTGGGTTGAGGGTGGTCGCGGCCGCTGGCGCGGCGGCGATCGGCGGCGACGCCGCAGGCGCAATCGCGGCGGCCGGCTCGGGCGTTGCGGCGGCAGGCGCCGCCGCGGCCGGCGCCGCCGGCGCGACCGCCTCCGAGAGGCGCTTGAAGAAGGCGCCGGCCATCTGCTTGGCGGTGGCGTCGATCAGCGGCCCGCCCACCTGGGCGAGCTTGCCGCCGACCTGGGCCGAGACGTCGTAGTGGAGCATGGTGGCGCCCCCGTCGTCGCTGAGCTTGACCGCCGCCCCGCCCTTGGCGAAGCCGGCCGCGCCGCCCTGCCCTTCACCGGTGATCCTATAGCCGTTGGGCGGATCGATCTCGGAAAGCGTCACCGCACCGTTAAACCGGGCCGAGACGGGGCCCACCTTGACCGCCGCGACCGCCTTGAGATGGGTGTCGTCGACCTTCTCCAGCGACTGGCAGCCAGGGATGCAGGCTCTCAGGATCTCCGGATCGTTCAGCGCCGCCCAGACCTGCTCGCGCGGCGCCTCGATCCGCTGCGACCCCGTCATCTCCATCGGCTGTCTCCGCCCCCCGCGGCATTTGAAGGCGACCTTCTAGAATCGAAGCCCGGCGGCGCCAACCGGCGCATCACGCCGGGATCGACGGAGGATCACTCGCGCCGAAGAAGCTTCTCGGTCAGCAGCGTGCCCCACCACTGGGCCTTGAAGGCCTTACGGATCGCGACCGGATCGTAATCGGGTTGGCGGACCCAGTCCTCGAGCGAGAGCCCCCGGGGCTCTATCTCCCTGAGGTAGTATTCGAAATAGTAGTCGAGGATGCCGGTGAGACCAGCCTTGAAGTGCCCGAAACGCAGGTGCAGCTGGTCGACCGCCTCCGAAACCGGTCGGCCCTTGCGGAAGTGCATATAGAGGACGCACATGAGCCCGGCCCGATCCGCTCCGGACTTGCAGTGGATCATGGCCGGATATTCGAGGTTCTCGAACAGCGGCCGGGCCCCCAGGATGTGCTCCTGCGTCGGAACGTCGCGCGAGGTGACCGCATAGGTGACGAAGTTGACCCCGTACCGCCGGCAGGCCTCCTCCTCGAGCACCGAATGGCTGTCGATGCCGGCGCGCAGGTTGACGATGGTCCTAATGCCGCGGTCGCGCCACGCCTTGACCTGAAAGGGCCAGGGCTGGTTCGCCCTCACCAGCTCGTCGCTGATCCAGTGGGCGTTCGAGAAGGCGAGCCGGATGTAGGCGTGGTCATGCCAGAAGTAGTGCATGTAGGTGGCGAAGCGGCCGGCGGTCGTGGAAAGATTGAACTCGTCCGCCATTCCGTCACCGAAAACGCCCGTTAGCCGGGCCTAGGTAGGGCGCGTTGCGCCGCAATGCAAAGGGGCTCAAAGGACCGAGCTTGACTCAGCGAGCCAGCCGTCCGACCTCGCCGCCATGGATCAAGCCCAGGTCTCCACCTTCCGAGTCGTCCTGCGCCTGGTGCGCCAGTTCATGCTGCCGCGATGGCCGATGCTCGCCATCGGCACGGCGTGCGCGGGCGGCGCCGCTCTCCTCACCGGCCTCCTGGCGGCGCTGTTGCAACCGGCGGTGAACGGACTCTTGGCCAGCCAGGCCGATCTCAGCACCCTTGGACGCCTACCGCTCATCCTCGCCGGCCTGGCCGTCGGGCGCGGCGTCGCCCAGGTGGCCCAGGGCATGATCGCCAACCGGATGGGGATCGACCTCGTCAACTCGGTCCAGATCGAACTGATGGGCAAGCTGATGCACTCGGACCTGGCCCGGCTGCGCGCCGCCCACTCCGGCAGCTTCCTGTCGAAGCTCCTCAACGACACCATGACGATCCGCGAGGCGGCGACCACCGGCTTGCTCAACTACTTGCAGTCCGGGCTGACCATCGTGGCGTTGCTGGCGGTGATGTTCAGCAAGGACTGGCTGCTCACTCTGTTCGTCCTCCTGGGCGGCCCGATCGTCGCCTGGGTGCTGCGGGTGTTTTCCGTGGGGGTCATGAAGGCCCTCAAGGGGACGATGGACGTCAACGCCGCCCTCGCCACCACGATTCTCGAGAGTCTCGACGGCGTTCGGGTGATCAAGATGGAAGGCCGTGAGGACTACGAGACAGGCCGGCTGGCCCACGTGCTGGCCACCCGGCGGCGGGTCATGTTGAAGGGCGCCGACGCCCAGGTGGCGGCCGCGCCGATCTCCGAAGTCATGTCCATGGTGATGGTCGCTGGGGTGATCGCCTATTTCGGCTGGCGCGTGCACATGACCTCCGCCCACCTGGGCATCCTGTCGATCAAGGGCATGACCGTCGGCGGCTTCACCGCGTTCCTGGTCGCCCTGATGGCGGCCGGCCAGTCTCTGCGTCAGTTCGCGAGCCTGCAGACGACGATGGCGATGGGGCTCGCAGGGGCGCGTGGGCTGTTCGCGGCCCTCGACGTGCGCCCGCAGATCTGCGACGGGCCGACAGCCCGCGCCCTGCCGCAGGGGGGTGGCACGGTGCGGCTGGAAAACGTCACCTTCTCCTACGGAGCGGAGCTACCGGTCCTCAACGACCTCAGCCTGGAGGCGCGCCGCGGCGAGATCGTCGCCCTGGTGGGCCCCTCCGGAGGCGGCAAGACCACCATCCTGGCCCTGATCCCGCGCTTCTACGACGTCAACGGGGGCCAGGTGACGATCGACGACCATGACATCCGTGACCTGACCCTGGCTTCGCTGCGCTCGCACATCGCACTCGTCACCCAGGAGCCGTTCCTGTTCGACGATACGATCGGCGCCAACATCGCCTACGCCAAGCCCGGCGCCGGCCAGGCGGAGATCGAGGCCGCCGCCCGGCAGGCGGCCGCCCACGAGTTCATCCTCGACCTGCCCAATCGCTACGAGACCCGGGTGGGCGAAGCGGGCCTGCGCCTCTCCGGCGGCCAGCGGCAGAGGATCGCCATCGCCAGGGCCTTCCTGAAGAACGCCCCGATCCTGCTGCTGGACGAGGCCACCAGCGCCCTCGACACCGAGAGCGAGGCGCAGGTGCAGGCGGCCCTGGAGCGACTGATGTCGGGACGCACGACCATCCTCATCGCCCACCGTCTCTCCACCGTGCGCGGCGCCGACCGGATCTATGTGATCGATCGCGGGCGGATCGTGGAGACCGGATCGCATTCCGACCTGGTCCGCTGCGGCGGCCTCTACTCCAGGCTTGCGGGGGCCCAGGATCTCGACCGCGCCCCGGAGCCAGTCTAGGTGAAGATGCTTCTTCGGTCGGGGCCGGCGCAACCGGTCCTGGCCTACCTCGCCTCACTCCTGATCGGCGGGACCCTCGCCACCATGCGCTGGCGCTTCGAGAACCGTGCGGCCGCGGACGCCTACCTCAAGAGCGGAGGCGGGGCGGTCGCCTGCTTCTGGCACGGGCGGATATTCCACGGGGTCGTCTGCCGCAGGATCCTCAAGAACAAGCCCACCCGGGTGCTGGTCTCGCTTTCCCGAGACGGAGACTTCATCGCCCGGACGGTGGAGCGACTGGGCTTCCCGCCGATCCGGGGTTCCGCCGGCAGGCCGGGCGCTCGGCTCTCCAAGGGCGGCGCCGAGGCCTTCGTCGAGGCGGTCCGCTTCGCCCGAAAGGGCGGCATCCTCGCCATCACCCCGGACGGGCCGCGTGGCCCCGCCGAGGTGCTTCCCGAGGGACCCGTCCAGCTCGCCCGGATCGCCCGCGTGCCGGCGTTCTTCTTCGGCCTCGCCGCGCGTCCGGCGGTCAAGCTGAAGACCTGGGACCGCACTCAGATCCCGCTGCCCTTCGGGCGCGGCTGCGTCGTTTTCGACGGACCTCTGGCCCCGCCCCCCCGCGATGCGGATGAAGCGGCGATGGAGGCGATCCGCCGCGACTGGCAATCCCGCCTCGCCGCCGCCCAAGAGCGCGCGGAAGCCGCCCTGACGAGGCGATGAACCCGGAGCGAAAAGAGGCTCTGCCGCTCTCGCTGGCGGCCTATGGGGCCGCCGCGGCGGCCCTCGCCCCGCTGGCGACGACTGTGCTGTCGCGACGAGCGCGGCGCGGCAAGGAGGATCCCGTCCGGCTCGGCGAGCGCCTCGGGAGGGCTTCGGTCGCCCGCCCGCCTGGCGGCCTCGTCTGGCTGCACGCGGTAAGCGTCGGCGAAAGCCTTTCGCTACTGCCGCTCGTCGAGCGGCTCGCTGCCGACCGGCCCGATCTCGGGCTGCTCGTCACCACCGGAACGCGGGCCTCGGCGGAAGTGCTGGGGCCGCGTCTCCCGGCCGGGGTCATCCACCAATTCGCTCCGGTGGACACCCCGGGCGCGGTGCGCCGGTTTCTGGATCACTGGCGGCCCGATCTCGGCCTTTTCGTCGAGAGCGAGCTTTGGCCCAATCTGATCCTTCAGACCCGGGCGAGGGGAGCGAAGCTCGCCCTCGTCTCGGCGCGGATCACCGAACGCAGCTACCGCGCCTGGAGCCGATGGCCGTCGGCCATCCGCAAGGTGCTGGGCGCGTTCGAGCTGGTCCTCCCCCAGGACGCGGCGAGCGAGGCTCGGCTGGTCTCGCTGGGCGCCCGACCGGCGGGCCGCCTCAACCTGAAGCGCGCCGCGGCGCCATTGCTGGCGGACGGGACGGAAGTGGCGAGGCTGCGGGCGGCGGCCGGGCCGCGCCCCATCGTCGCGGCCGTGAGCACCCACGCGCCGGAAGAGGCGATGATTGCGCGGGTGATGGGTGGCCTGGCTGGCCGGCCTCCGCCGCTGCTGATCCTGGCGCCCCGCCACCCGCAGCGGGGCGAGACGATCGCAAGCGAGCTCGCTCCGGCCCGCGTCGCCCGCCGCTCGGCCGGCGACAAGCTGGACGCGCAGACCGAAATCTACCTTGCCGACACCCTGGGCGAGATCGGCCTGGTGCTCAGGCTCGCCGACGTGGCGGTCATGGGCGGCAGCTTCGGCGAGGGGATCGGCGGCCACAACCCCCTGGAGCCGGCGCGGCTCGGCGCGCCGGCGGTCAGCGGACCGGACGTGTCCAACTTCGCCGACCTCTACGAGGATCTCGTCGCCGCCGGCGCCGCCCTGGTGGCCGCCGATCCGCCCGCGCTGGTCGAGACGCTGGACCTGCTGCTGGGCGACCACGAGCGGCGACGGGCGATGGGCGAGGCCGCCATCGCCTTCGCAGGCCGACAGGCAGGCCAGCTGGAGGCGGCCCTGGCGCTGATCGGCCCACTGCTGCCGTGAAGCTCGTCACGCCCCGCTTCTGGTATGTCCGCAAGGGCGCGCCGGCCCCCCTCATCCGCACCCTGCTGCGACCGGCTTCCTGGCTCTGGGCCGGGGCGACCGCCCGCCGCATAGCCCGCGGCCGACCCCTCGATCCCGGGGTTCCGGTGGTCTGCGTGGGGAACCTGACCATGGGCGGCTCGGGCAAGACGCCGGTGGCGCGCGCGCTCGCCGCCCACATCGCCGGCCGGGGCCTCGCCGTGCGGATCCTCACCCGAGGCTACGGCGGTCGGCTGCCAGGGCCGCTCCGGGTCGACCCGGAGCGGCACGACGCCAGGCTGGTCGGCGACGAGGCCCTGATGCTGGCGACGGAAGCGCCGGTGATCGTCGCCCGAGACCGCGCCGCCGGGGCCGCCGCCGCGGTCGCCGATGGAGCGCGGGTGATCGTAATGGACGACGGCCACCAGAACCCTTGCGTAAAGAAGACCCTGAGCCTGGTGGTGGTCGACGGGGAGACCCGGGACGGCGAGTGGCCGTTCGGCGACGGCGCCGTCTTTCCGGCCGGCCCGATGCGCGAGCCGCTGGCGGCGGGGCTGGCGCGGGCGGACGCGGTGGTGGTGCTGCTCCCGGTCGATGCGCCAGCAGTCTCGCCTGCGTTGCTGGCTCTTTTCGCGGGCAAGCCGACGCTCATCGCCCGCCTCGCGCCAGTGAGCGCGCCGCCCGCCGGGCCCCTGCTGGCCTTCGCCGGCATCGGCAAGCCGTGGAAGATGGAGCGCGCCCTGGAGGCTGCGGGCGCCCGTCTCGCAGACTTCGCCCCGCTTCCGGACCACCTCGCCTACGACGAAGGCCTGCTGCGCGCGCTCGCCCGCCGCGCCGAGGCCCTGGGGGCAAGCCTTTTGACGAGCGAGAAGGACTACGTCCGCCTGCCTAGGATCTGGCGCGACCGTGTGGCCGCTTGGCCGGTGGCGGCGAGGTTCGAGGACCTGGCGGCGCTGGACGCGCTTCTCGACCGGACCCTCTCGGTCTCAAGAGACCCGCCTGAGCCGGCGAAGCCGAAGGTCTAGCGGAGGCCGGCCTTGGCGGCGTAGGTCAGCGCGACGTCCAGCAACGGCGGGATCCGCGCCTCCTGGGTCGCGGCCTGCGGGCTGCTGGCGGTGCCTTCCCGGGCGCGCCCGACGATGCCCTGCAGGATCGCCGCCAGCCGGAAGAGATTGTAGGCGAAGTACCAGTTGAGATCGGGCAGGCCAGGCCGTCCGGTCAGGCGGCAATACTCGGCCACCACCTCGTCGACGGTCGGCAGGCCGTGCGCCGTGGGGTCCCCGATCTCGGAGAGCGGCCCATTCACCCACTGCATCAGGAAGTAGGTGAAATCCGCCACCGGGCTGCCCAGTGTCGAAAGCTCCCAGTCGAGGACAGCGATCACCCGGGGCTCGGTCGGGTGCATCACCATGTTGTCCAGCCGGTAGTCGCCGTGGACGACCGAGACCCGCGAATCCTCGGGGCAGGTCTTGGGCAACCATGCGATCAGCTGCTCCATGGGCTCGCGCCGCTCCGTCTCCGAGGCCCGGTACTGCTTGGTCCAGCGGTCGATCTGGCGAGCGACGTAGTTGCCGGTCCGGCCGAAGTCTTCGAGCCCGACCGCCCGATAGTCGGTGTTGTGGAGAGCGGCCAAGGTGGCGACCTCAGCCATGTAGATCGGGCGGCGCTCGGCGGGCGTGTAGGTCGGCAGGGTCTGGTCCCAAAGGATGCGCCCCTCGACCATCTCCATCACGTAGAACATGGTGCCGATGACGCTCTCGTCCGTGCAGAGGCCGTAGGGCTTGGCTACCGGAAAGCCGGTGGGGTGAAGGGCGCTGATCACCCTGAACTCGCGGTCCACCGCGTGGGCCGACGGCAGCAGATGGCCGGGGGGCTTGCGGCGCAGGACGTACTTCCGCTTCGGGGTGACCAGTTGGTAGGTGGGATTGGACTGGCCGCCCTTGAACTGGCGCACTTCCAAGGGGCCCGCAAATCCCTCGACGTTCGCCCGGAGCCAGCGCTCGAGCTTGGCTTCGTCGAACCGGTGGGCCTCGGCGACCTCCTTGGTTCCCGTGTTGAGTTGCTCGCGAAGCTGCTCGGCCTCGTTGACAACGGTCTGAGCCATGGAACCTTCCTCACCCGATCGCCCGCCCCCATCCGCTGGCGAACTTCGCACTTGGGACACTAGTCGGGCCTGCCCCGGCTTGCCAAGCGGGCGGCCGGGACGTTCAGCCGAGCGCGCGCCAGCCGATGTCGGTGCGGTGGAAGCCCTCCGGCCAGCGGATTTTAGAGACGGCCTCATAAGCCCGGTCACGCGCCGCCTTCAGCGTCGCTCCAAGGGCGCAGACGTTCAGCACCCGCCCGCCGGCCGCAACCAGAGCGCCATCTCCGCGACGGGCCGTCCCGGCATGGAAGATCTGCACGCCCGGCCCGAAGTCAGCGTCCGCTCCTTCGATGACCGACCCCGAAATCGGGCTCTCCGGATAGCCCTTGGCCGCCAGAACGACGCAGATCGCCGCCTCGGCGCGCCAGCGCGGCGGCGGCAGCCTCTCCAGCCCACCGGCCGCGGCCGCACGCAGGAAGGGGACGAGGTCGCTCTCCAGCCGCAGCATCAGCACCTGGCATTCCGGGTCGCCGAACCGGACGTTGAACTCCACCAGCTTCGGCCCTTCGGCGGTGACCATCAGCTCGCAGAAGAGGACCCCGCGAAAGGGGGCGCCCTCCGCGGCGACGCCGCGCAAGGCCGGCTCGATCAGTCGAACCCGCGTCGTCTCGACGACCGCCTCGGAAAGCACGGGCGCAGGGGCGTAGGCGCCCATGCCCCCGGTGTTCGGGCCGGCCTCCCCGTCGAAGGCGCGCTTGTGGTCTTGGGCGCCCCCGAACAACAGGCTGGAGCGGCCGTCGCAAAGGGCGAAGAGGGATGCGATCTCGCCCTCGAGGAACTCCTCCACCACGACCCGGGCGCCCGCGGCCCCGAACCGGCCGCCGAGGGCGTCGTCGATGGCCGCCTCGGCCGCCGCCCGGTCGGGAGCGATGACCACGCCCTTACCCGCCGCCAGGCCGTCGGCCTTGATCACGAAGGGAGGGGCGAACCGGCTCAGGAAGGCCTTCGCCGGCTCGGCGGTCTCGAAGACGCCGTAACGAGCGGTCGGAATGCCATGGCGATCGGCGAAGGCCTTGGTGAACGCCTTCGACGATTCGAGCCGCCCGGCGGCGGCCGTCGGCCCGAAACAAGGGATTCCCGCAGCCTGCAAGGCGTCGGCGAGGCCGGCGGCGACGGCGGCCTCCGGACCGACGACCACGAGGTCGGCGCCGATTTCGCGGGCGAGGGCGACCTGACCTTGCACGTCGGTCGCGGCCACCGCGCGGAGCTCGGCGAGCCGGGCCATGCCCGGGTTCCCGGGAGCGCAGACGAGCCGCCCCAGCAAAGGCGAGCCGGCGATTTTCCAGGCGAGAGCGTGTTCGCGCCCGCCGGCGCCCACGAGAAGGATGTTCATCCCGCCGCCCTTGGCGCGCGGTCGCGGCGCGGTCAAGCGGCCGGGAAGTCCGGCTCGGGTTGCGCCGGGGCCATCGGGAAGTAGACGCTGAAGATCGTCCCTTCCCCCAGCGCGCTTTCCACCACCAGACCGCCCCGGTGCCGGTTGACGATGTGTTTCACGATGGCCAGTCCCAGACCGGTGCCTGCCCGCTCCGGACCCCGCTGGCCTTCGACCCGGTAGAAGCGCTCGGTGAGCCGAGGCAGGTGCTCGCGGGCGACGCCCGCCCCCTGGTCGCACACCCTGAGGAGCACGTAGCGCTTGCCGGCGGCGTGATCGGGGGTCAGCAGAGAAAGGTGCGCGGTTCCGGCGCGCTGGGGCTCGGCCGCCGCCTCGGCGGTCACGTCGACGCCGAGCTCCAAGATCACCGCCGTGCCCTGAGGAGCGTACTTCAGGGCGTTTTCGGCCAGGTTCTGGATCACTTGCAGCACCTGGTCGCGGTCGGCCGGCTCGATGACGGCGGGCTGGTCGGGCTGGCGGATCTCGAAGCGCACGCATTTCTCGGAGGCCAGCGGCGCGAGGGCGTCGATTACGTCCCTTGTCGTCATCCGAAGATCCGCGCGCCCCTGCGGGGGGATATGTTCGTTGAGCTCGATCCGGCTTAGGGACATCAGATCTTCGATGAGCCGCGCCATCCGGCCGGCTTGGTGATGCATGATCCCCAGGAACCGATCCCGGGCCTCGGCATCTTCCCGCGCGTGGCCCCGAAGCGTTTCGATGAACCCGGTGAGGGAGGCCAGCGGCGTGCGAAGCTCGTGGCTGGCGTTGGCCAGGAAATCGGCGCGGGTCCGCTCCGAGCGGCGCAGCTCCGTCTCGTCTCGCAGGGCCAGCAGGGCGAGAGCCCTGCCCTCGCGCTCCCCCAGCGGTTCGGTTCTGGCGCTCCAGACCCGGTCCTGGACGCCGCCCGCCTCGTAGACGGCGCGGCCGGCGATCTTGCCGAACAGAGCCTCGTCGACCGCCTCCAGCACCGCTGGATCGCGCACCACCGTGACGAGGGGCGCCGCCTCGCGGGTCGCATGGAAGAGCTCTCGGGCGGCGGCGTTCGCGTAGATCACCCGACGGCCGGCCAGATCGTCCGGCTCGTCGCCGGTGACGAGCAGAATCGGGTCTTCGAGCGCCTCCAGGACCGCGGCGAAAGGCGGAGGGGCCGGCTCGCGCTGGCGCCAGGAGGGGGCCGCGGCCAGGCGGCTGGGGGTCCCCTGCGGCGGCGCGCGACCCCAAAAGCTGAGGGCCAATCCCAAGGCCAGGATCAGCACGCTGGTGACGAGCGCCGCCTGCGGCGCGGCGCGGTGACCTTCGGCCACGACGATCAGGGCGACCACCGCCGCCCCGGCCACGGCGAGCGGGGTCCAGGGCGGCGGGCTGGCCCTTGGCGGCGACGTCTGAGCTGGCTCTGCGGCCATGACCGACGATTCACTCCCAAAGCGACCGGCGAGACCGTCCGCGGGTTGCCCCGCCGGTCGGAATCCGGACCGGACGGCCAGGCCCTGGGCCCCCCGACGCGCCGCGCCATCGTCGCCGGGAGGGGCCCAGCGCCGAATCATATTGGAATTTGAGGATGTGTCTTGCCGATGACAGGTCCGTGGGTGGCTCAGCAGCCGCTTGAATCGGGTCGCAATGCAGTCGTAATAGGCGGCGAAGCTCCCGGGCGATTTGGTCGGCGACTGTCAGAGAGTCTCGTTTAATGCGCAGAGCCTGCCTCGCAGCGGTCGCCGTCGCCCCCCTGCTCGCCGTCGCGGGCGGCGCATTCGGCGCCTGTCCGGGCGGACCGTCCTCCACCAACGGCGCCGATGTCGAGCTTCCATCGGGATGCAGCGTGGGCTCGGCGGCCGGCCAGCCGGGCGTGACGCTGAACAGCAGCAACGCCGTCATCGTCGATTCCGGCGCGACCATCAGCAACACCGACGTCGACAACAGCGTCGGCATCCTCGTGAACGGGGGCAACACGGGGTCGGTGACCAATAGCGGCGCCATCTCGCTGTTGATGTCATACACGCCCATAGACACCAACAAGGACGGCCTGGTGAACGGCCCGTTCGCCACGGGCGAGAACCGCTACGGAATCGAGGTGACCGGCGGCGCGTTCAACGGATCGATCACCAACGCCGGCACGATCACCATCGACGGGAACGATTCGTTCGGCATCTTCATCGCCCCAAGCGGCAGCATCACCGGCGACATCGCCCAGGGCGGGCCGATGGTCGTCACAGGGGACCGGTCGGCCGGCCTCAATATAGCCGGGGCGGTCGGGGGCAACCTGACCGTGGGGGGGACGGTCACCGTCACCGGCGCCGGAGCTCAGGGTCTGGTGACCAGCGCCCCGGTCGGTGGCGCGGTGACCATCCAGAACACGATCACCACCACCGGCTATCGCAGTACGAACGCGCCGACGACCGGCGTCGTGCTCGGGCTCACCCCGGACGAGTTGCAGCAGAGCGGCTCGGCGGTGGCGATCGGCGGCGACGTGGGCGGCGGGGTCACGGTCGGCCAGACCACGACAGCAGTGATCAACGGCGTCGCGACGACGCTCCCGGCCGGGGTCGTCGCGACCTTCGGAGGCGCCCCGGCGATGCAGGTCGGCGCCTCGGGCAAGACGGTCAGCATCGGCGCCAGCGGCAATCCGGCGGAGCCCTACGGGGTCGTCATCGGCGGCCGAGTGTCGGGTTCGGGTCTCTATGACCAGACGACCACGCCGCAGTTGCCCGCGCCGGTGAACGCCACGGGGCTGCTCGTCGGCTCCGCCGACGGCGCCGGATCGGCCATCATCGGCGGCCAGGGCATCCACATTCAGGGAGGCGGCGCGGTCACGTCCGACGCGGTCACCGCCAACTCCACGGCGATCCAGATCGTGGGCGCGCTCGGCTCTCCCACCAGCGTTCCCTCGATCGTCAACGACGGCAACATCCGCGCCGGGCTGACCGTCAACGCCCCTCCCGCCTCGGGGACCCCGGCGCCGCACACCTACGGCATCGCGATCCTCGCGGGCGCGAACCTGCCCTTGATCGTCAACAACCGGGCGATCTCGGCGACGGCGGTAACCTCCAAGAGCGGACTGACCGCCGACACCACGGCCATCGCGGATTTTTCCGGATCGCTCCACCAGATCATCAACGCCGGCTCGATCACGGCGAACACCTCGCCGCTCAGCAACCTCTTCACGACCTTCGGCTCGAACACCGCGATCGACGTGCGGGCCTCGACGGCCGGCGTCAGCATCACCCAGGCCCAGGCTGCTGCGTCCGCGATCACCGGATCGATTTCGGGAACGACCTTGACCGTGAGCGCCGTCGGCTCGGGCTCGGTCCAGGTGGGCGACGTGATCACCGGGCCCGGCGTTCCGGGCGGCACCGTGATCACCCAGCTTCTCAGCGGCGACGGCGGGGCGGGCAGCACCTATTCCGTGAACAACTCCGCGACGGTGGCGTCGCAGAGCCTGAGCCTTGGGGCGCCGAGCGCTAAATTCGTGGCGTCGATCTCAGGTACGACCCTTTCCGTCAGTTCGGTCACCTCCGGCGTGCTGACCCCGGGCCAGACGATATCGGGGCCGGGCGTGGCCCCCGGCACCGTCATCATCTCTGAACAGACGGGAACGGGGGGCGTGGGGCTCTACACGGTCAACCAGCCCCAGGCGGTGACCTCCGGCGCGCTCAGCGGGGCGGTAAGCCCCTCCATCGTCGGGGACATCCTCTTCGGGGCGGGGACCAACTCGCTCGACCTGGAGGCCGGACGCTTCAGCGGCGCGCTCACCGAGCTTCCGGGCCAGAGCGACCTTTCCATCACCGTCAACAACGCGACCTTGAACATCACCAAGCCGGAGGCCCACCCGCTGACCCGCCTCAACGTGGGCGCCGGAGGCGTGATCGTGGCCGACATCAATCCCGACTCGGCGGTGGGTGGGTTGGCGCCGGCGGCGGTCTTCGACACCTCCGGCTCGGCGGCGGCCGGCGTCAGCGCCACCTTCGCCCCTGGCGCCCAGATCGGCGTAAGCCTCGATAAGCTCCAGACCGCCTCTTCGGCCACCTACGTCTTCGTCCACACGCGCGGACCGGGCGATCTGTCCATCGGCTCCCTCGGATCGTCCCAGGTCATCGGTCCCTACCTCTACACGGGCGCCCTCTCTCAAGCCGCGGCCGATCTCGATCTGAATTTGAGGCTGAAGACACCGGCCGAAATGGGCTTCAACGCCAGCGAGGCGGCCGCCTTCGAAGCGATCATCGCGGCGGCGGCTAGGGACGCCCCGGTCAGCGCGGCGCTCGCCATGCAGTCGACGCGGGCGGGACTCATCTCGCTCTACGACCAGATCGTCCCCGACCGGCAGATCGGCACCTTCGAGGCCCTGGAATCGGCGACCCAGCATATCGCGGCGCTGACCGCCGAGCCGCCCGACGCCGGCGTCCATGTGGAGGGCGGCAGTCTTTGGCTCCAGGAGGTCAACCAGCGGGTGAGCCGGCAGACCGCCGAAACCCTCGGCTCCGACGACAAAGTCTTCGGTCTCGTCGGCGGCTACGAGCGGATGGGCGCCGGCGGCGGCGCCCTCGGACTGACGCTGGCCTATCTGAACGTCGAGAACGAGGGTCTGGAAGCGGCCTTCGGCGCGCGCACGGTCGCCGATCTGATCGAGATGGGCGCCTACTACCGCCGCGCGTGGCGCGGCTTCGGCCTCTCCTTGAGGGGCGCGGTGGGCTACGCCTGGTACAACGATAAGAACCTCTTCCTCACCACGGGCGTCTCGGAGAGCGCCGTTTCCCACTGGGGAGGGCTGTTCGCCGACACCCACGTGGGCGCGTCCTACGAATTCCGCATCAGACGCTTCTACCTGCGCCCCGAAATCGCGCTCGACTACCTTTACCAGAACCAGGGCGCCCACAATTTCGGGCCGGGGGCCCAGGTTGTGAACGTCGGCATCAGCAGCCAGACCGACAGCCGCCTGACCGCCTCGGCGATCGTCGCCTTCGGACGCCAGTACGGCCAGAACAGCTGGTTCCGGCCAGAGATCCATGCCGGCTATCGGGAAGTGGTGGCGGCCAACTTCGGAGACACCATCGCCATCTTCAACGGCGGCCTGCCCTTCACCCTGAGCTCGGGAGACGTCAAGGGCGGCTGGATCACGGCGGGTTTCGCCCTGAAGGCGGGGACCGAGCTCTCCTACCTCGCCCTCGAGGGGGACGCCGACTTCCGCGACAACGAACAGCGCTACGACATCTTCTTCGCCGGGCGGGCGATGTTCTGACCATCCTTCGGCCGATCGCGTTCAGGAAATCTGAATGGGATTGCGCCAAATCTCTATCGATTTTATAGATATTACCCCTAGGGTCGCCGCCGCAAAGCCGAGCCGTCAGCGGCTCCGCGCCCGGAGGTTATTCGATGATCGAGTCTCCCAAGCCGACATCGCGTCGTGGCCTGCTGGCCGCACTGGTCGGCGGCGCCGTCGGCGCGCCCCTGCTGTCGAGCCAGGTGCGCGCCCAGGCGCGAAAGCCGGTCCGCCTGCTGAACGTGAGCTACGATCCGACCCGGGAGCTCTACAAGGACATCGACGCCGCCTACGCCGACTATTGGCGCAACCGCACGGGCCAGGTGGTCACCGTCGAGCAAAGCCATGGGGGCTCGGGCGCCCAGGCGCGCGCGGTCATCGACGGCTTGCCGGCAGACGTAGTCACCCTGGCCCTCGCCTACGACATCGACAGCATCTCCGACCGAGCCCATCTGCTGCCGAGCAATTGGCAGTCGCGGCTTCCGCAGAATTCCACCCCGTATCTGTCGACCATCGTCTTCCTGGTCCGAAAGGGGAACCCGTGGAAGATCCGCGCCTGGAGCGACCTCGTGCGCCCGGGCATCGCCACCGTGGTCCCCAACCCGAAGACCTCCGGCGGCGCCCGCTGGGCCTACCTGGCCGCCTGGGCCTCGGCCGTGAAAGCGCCCGGCGGCAATGAGGCGGCCGCACGCGCCTATGTGCGGGACTTCTACCGCCACGTCCCCGTCCTGGATTCCGGCGCCCGTGGCTCGACCGTCACCTTCGCCCAGCGCGGCATCGGCGACGTGCTGGTCTGCTGGGAGAACGAGGCGCACCTGGCGCTGGCGGAGTTCGGGGCCGACAAGTTCGAGATCGTCACCCCGCCGATCTCGATCCTGGCCGAGCCACCGGTGGCGCTGGTGGACAAGGTGGTCGACCGCAAGGGAACCCGCGTGGTGGCCCAGGGCTATCTGAACTTCCTCTACAGCCCCCTGGCCCAGGATCTGATCGGCAAGCACTTCTACCGGCCTCGCGACCCGGCGGCGGCCGCCAAGTACGCGGCCCAGTTCCCGAAGATACCGCTGGTCACCATCGACGAGACGTTCGGCGGCTGGCGCAAGGCGCAGGCAGCCCACTTCGCCGACGGCGGGGTCTTCGATCAGATCTACAAGCCGGCATGAGCGCCGCCTCCGAGCCGATTGCGCCGGCCGGCCCGCCGCTTCCGACGCGGCCCGGCCTGCGCGCCCCGATCGCCGCCTCCGCAGCGCCCTCGCGTCGGCGCGGCTGGCGCGAGCCCAGCCTGCTGCCCGGGTTTGCTCCGGCGATGGCCTTCACCCTCCTCTACCTGAGCCTCCTGGTGCTCCTGCCGCTCGCCGCCCTGGCCGCCCGGCCCTGGGAGCATGGCTGGCAGGGTCTCTGGACCACGCTCGCCAGCCCCCGCGTGCTGGCGGCGCTGCGGCTCAGCTTCGGACTGTCCTTCGTCGCCGCCGGCCTCAATGTGGTCATGGGGCTCGTGGTGGCCTGGGCCCTGGCGCGATACGACTTTCCCGGCAAGCGCCTGGCCGACGCGGCGGTCGACCTGCCCTTCGCCCTGCCGACGGCGGTGGCCGGCATCGCGCTCGCCGCCATCTACGCGCCGAACGGCTGGGTGGGGGCGCTGCTCGCCCCGGCCGGGATCAAGGTCGCCTACACGCCGCTCGGGGTCCTCATCGCCCTGATCGCCGTCGGCCTGCCGTTCATCGTCCGCGGCGTGCAGCCGGTCCTCAAGGACTTCGATGCGGAGGTCGAGGAGGCGGCCCTGACTCTGGGGGCCGGGCCGTTGCGCCGCACCTGGCAGCTGGTGCTGCCGGCGCTCACGCCGTCGCTGATCACCGGCTTCTCCCTGGCCTTCGCGCGGGCCGTCGGCGAGTACGGATCGGTGATCTTCATCGCCGGCAACATGCCCATGCGCTCGGAGATCGCCCCGCTCCTGATCGTCATCGAGCTCGAGCAATTCAACTACGCGGGCGCAGCTTCCATCGGCCTCGTCATGCTGCTGCTCTCGTTCGCCGTGCTGATCACCATTAACCTCGTCCAACTGGCGGCGGCGCGGCGGGGGCGGCGATGAGGACCAGCGCCCCCGTTCGCCCCTCCGGGCCGGCCTGGCTGCTGATCGCCGCAGCGCTCGTCTGGATCGCCCTGGTCATCGGCCTGCCGCTCGCGGCGGTCTTCGGCGAGGCGTTCCGCAAGGGGGCCGGCGCCTACGTGGCGGCCCTGGCCGATCCCGACGCGCTTTCGGCGATCAAGCTGACCCTCGAAGTCGCCGCCATCGCCGTCCCGCTGAACGCGCTCTTCGGTCTCGCCGCCGCCTGGGCGGTGGCCAAATTCGAGTTCCGCGGCAAGACCTTGCTGGTCAGCATCATCGACATCCCGTTTTCGATGTCGCCGGTGATCTCGGGGCTGGTCTGGGTGCTGCTATTCGGCGCCAATGGCTGGTTCGGCGCGACGCTGGACGGGCTCGGAATCCGCGTCATCTTCAATTTCACCGGCATCCTGCTGGCCACCGTGCTGGTGACCCTGCCCTTCGTGGCCCGCGAGCTGATCCCCCTGATGCAGGAACAGGGGACCGATGAGGAATCGGCGGCGATCACCTTGGGCGCCGGCGGCCTTCGGACCTTCCTTCAGGTGACGCTGCCCAACGTCGCCTGGGCCCTCCTTTACGGGGTGCTGCTCTGCAACGCCCGCGCCATGGGCGAGTTCGGCGCGGTCTCGGTGGTGTCCGGCCATATCCGCGGCCTCACCAACACCATGCCCCTGCACGTGGAGGTGCTCTACAATGACTACGACTTCGTGGGCGCCTTCGCCGTCGCAACGCTCCTTGCCGGCCTCGCCCTCGTCACCCTTGCGGCCAAGTCGGCGCTCGAGTGGCGCTTCGCCGGAGAGCTCGCGCACGGCCGGCGATAGGCCGATGAGCCTGATCGTCGACGGCGTCGCCAAACGCTTTGCGCGCTTTCCCGCGCTGAACGGAGTCTCGCTCAGCGCCGAGCCCGGCGAGTTCCTGGCGCTGCTCGGGCCGTCCGGCTCCGGCAAGACGACCCTCCTCAGGGTGCTCGCGGGGCTCGAGACCCCGGACTCGGGAAAGGTGCTGTTCGAGGGCGAGGATTTCCTCGCCCTCTCGGCCCGCGAGCGTCGGATCGGCATGGTCTTCCAGCACTACGCGCTCTTCCGGCACATGACGGTCGCCCGCAACATCGCCTTCGGCCTCAGGGCGCGGCCGGCGCGCCAGCGGCCGCCCCACCGCCAGATCGAAGAGACGGTCGAGCGGCTGTTGGCCCTGGTCCAGCTCGAGGGCCTGGGCGGGCGTTATCCGGCCCAGCTTTCCGGCGGCCAGCAGCAGCGCGTGGCGCTCGCCCGCGCCCTGGCGATCGAGCCCCGGATGCTCCTCCTCGACGAGCCCTTCGGAGCGCTCGACGCCAAGGTCCGCAAGGAGCTGCGCCAGTGGCTTCGGCGGGTCCACGACGAGACCGGAGTGACCACCCTGTTCGTCACCCACGATCAGGAAGAGGCGATCGACCTGGCCGATCGAGTGGCCATCCTCCGGAACGGGCTGATCGAACAAATCGGGACGCCCGAAGCGCTGGAGGCGGCCCCGGCCTCGGCCTTCGTGTTCGACTTCCTGGGCGATTCCAACCGCCTCCCTTGCCGCCTGCAGGGCGACCTGGCGATCTTCGACGGCTTCGCCGCCCCCGCCGTCCGCGGTCGGGACGCGGGCGCCGGCGCGACTACGGCTTGGTTCCGGCCGCACGAGACGTCGCTCGGCTTGGGCGGCGCAGGCCTCGCGGTCACCATCTCCGACATCCTCACCAGGGGCTCGATGATCCGCGTCGAATGCCGTGGCTCGGGCGGCGTGCTCTTCGAAGCGGACTACCCCCGCGACGCGCTTCCCACCGGCCTCGCGCCAGCGGTCGAGGCGCGGCTCGCCCCGCGGCGCGTGTTCGTGTTCGCTGGCGAGGCGCCGGAGGCCACGGCGGCTCAAGCGTCCTCCTGCTGACCGTACGAGCCGAACTTTTCGAGCACCGCCGCCATCTCGGCCGGGGAGAGCAGAACCGGCGGTCCCAGTGCGAGCGTGCGGGCGTACTGGTCGGAGAGGGCCTCGACTTCGCGGGCGAGCTCCAGGGCCGCAGCGATGTCCTCGGCATAGGCCAACTGGCCGTGGTTGGCGAGCAGGCAGGCCCGGCGCCCGTCCGGCATCGCCGTGAGCGCGTTCTGGGCCAGGGCTTCGGAGCCGAAGGTGGCATAGTCGGCGAGCCCGATCTGCGCACCGCCGGCCACCGCCACCATGTAGTGGAAGGCGGGAATCGACTTGCCCGCGCAGGCGAGCGCGGTGGCCGCGGGCGAATGGCAATGGACGACCGCCCCGCAGTCGGGCCGCGCGGCGTAGAGCGCGGCGTGCATGCGCCACTCGCTCGAAGGGAGCAGCTCCCGCTGCCGCCGCCGGCCCTCGAGGTCGAGAAAGACCACCATTTCGGGCGCCATGGCCTCGTAGGCGATCCCGGTCGGAGTGATCAGGAACCCCTCGCCGCAGCGCGCCGAGACGTTGCCGGACCGCCCGACGCCGAGCCCGGCAGGCGCCAAGGCCCGGGCGGCGGCCACCACCTTCTCGCGCAGCGGCGCTTCGCCGATCATGCCGCCGCCGCCTCTGGAAACAGCGACGCCAATCCACCCGCCCCCGCCTGGCAAAGGCCGCGCTCGGTGATGAAACCACTTATGAGGCGGGCAGGCGTCACGTCGAAGGCGTAATTGGCCGCCGCCGACCCCGGCGCAGCGACGCGCTGGCCCGCCAGATGCGTGACTTCACGCGGGCTGCGCTCCTCGATGGGGATTTGCGCCACCCCGTCGGCCAGCCGCCAGTCGATGGTCGAGGACGGGGCGGCGACGTGAAAGGGGACACCGTTGTCGGCGGCGGCCAGCGCCTTCAGATAGGTGCCGATCTTGTTGGCGACGTCGCCCAGGCGAGTGATCCGGTCGGCGCCGACGATGCAGAGGTCGACTTGGCCGTGCTGCATGAGATGGCCGCCGGCGTTGTCGACGACGATCGTGTGAGGAACGCCCTCCTGGCCGAGCTCGAAGGCGGTGAGGGCCGCGCCCTGGTTTCGCGGACGGGTCTCGTCGACCCACACGTGGAGATCGACGCCCTGCTCGCGCGCCATGTAGATCGGCGCCAGCGCCGTGCCCCAGTCCACCGTCGCCAGCCAACCGGCGTTGCAGTGGGTGAGGATGTTGATCCGGCGTCCGCCGGCCCTGGCGGCGACCGCCGCGATGAGCCGCGCCCCGTGCTCGCCGATCGCCCGGCAGGCCGTGACGTCCTCCTCGGCAAGCGCCTCCGCGATCCCGAGCGCCGCCGCCGCCCGCTCACCGGGCGCCAATGGCGCAACCCCCGCCCGCACCCGCTCGAGCGCCCAGGCGAGGTTGACCGCGGTGGGGCGCGTTCCCAGCAGCCTTGCCAGGCCCGCTGCGAGGGCGCCGTCGGAGGCGTCCTCACGAAGCCCGAGCGCCAGTCCGAAGGCCCCCGTCACCCCGATCAGCGGCGCGCCCCGCACCTGCATGACCTCGATCGCGCGAGCCGCATCCTCCAGGCTCGCCAGGGCCGGCGTCTCGACGCCCCAGGGCAGCCGCGTCTGGTCGATGATCCCCACCGTTCCGTCGGCGCGGGCCCAGATGGCGCGCATGGGGCGACCGTCGATCCGCATGGGTTCAGTCTAGCCCCGTTTCGCGCTCCGCCGAAGCGCCTCACAACCCGCGACTTTGTGGTGGGCCCGCTGGCGTGCATGCTGCCGGCGAGGTCCGATTCGATGGCCGTGACGTTCGAAGGTTTTCCCCGCGTCGTGGAGCGCGGGGCCCTGCGCGCCGGAAGATGGTTCCTGGCCGGCGAGGGCGTGCGCCCGCTGATCTGCTTCTCCACCGACGAAGGCGAGGGCGAGGAACGCCTGATCCTCACCTTCGGGAGCAGCCGCCCGGAGGTCCTGGATTTCGCGACGGCCCCGCTGAAGACGCTTGCGGCGCCCCTGGCCAGCCTCGAGCACGAACTGGTCTTCGCCCCGGGCCTGGCCGCCCAGGGTCCGCAGCTGGCGGCGCCGCTGCGGCGTCCGTTCCGGTCGGGGGCCCTGCTGCGCCTGCGCAGCGGCGACCTCGGCGTGGGTTTCGCCAGTCCGCCGGAGGGCGCGCTGATGGTGATCTCGCTGGCCAACGGCGAACGCGCCGTCGGCTACGACCTGGTCTTCGACCGCTGGAGCCTCTTCCTGCGCCGAGGCGGCGCCGAGCGCCTCATAGGCTCCTTCCGGCCCGCCTAGCGCGCGGGCGGCGCTTCAGGGCGTGTGGATTCGGAGCTGCTGCATCGCCAGGACCGCCTGCTCCCCGTGCAACATCTGCTGGCGGGCCTCGATCATCGCCTGTTGCCGCCCCGCGAACGCTTCGAAACCGCGCATCGGCGGCGGTTGGACGACCAGCTCGCCGACCGACGCCGAACAATCGCCGCCCGCCGCGCAAGCCTGCTCGGCTGGGAGCGGAGCCGGGCTGGCGACCGTCTGACTGAGCTGGGCCGTCGTCAACTGCTGACCGCCGGGCCTCGAGGGGGGCGGGATCGGGATCATCGGCGGGGCGAACACCGCAGGCTCAGGCTGGGACGGCGAGGCCGGCGCATAGGGAATTTCCCTCGAGGGCGCGGGATGGTGTCGATGGCGATGGGACGGCGAGGCTTGGAGCGGGACCGCCGAGCCGGCGATCAATCCGATGGCGGCGATGACGCCCAGCGGCTTCCACATCCGCGAACCTCCTGCGGCTCGCCCCCTTGATGGCCATATAGGCGGAACCTCCTGGCCTTTCCATGGGGACCTTGCCTGAGCCTTGGGCGGGAAGACTCAGGCCCCCCGCCCGCCGGCTTTGCGAAATGCGCGGCGAGCTTCGTCCAACTCCGCCTCTGCCCGACGCAAGCGGGCGTCGAGACTCGCCTCGGCCTCCTGGGTCCGCGCCTCCAGCGCCTGGCGACGGCGCTCGAAATCCGCCTCCAAAGCGCGCCGCTCGCCCTCGAACGCCTCAAGGCGACGGCCGCGTTCGGCTTCCAGCTCCGCAAGCAGGTTCTCCGCCGCCGTCAGCCTGGACCGGTCAGGCGGCGTGGGGCGCGGCGACTGGGCCGAAGGCGCCGACGGCGCAGGCGAGGCGGCCCGCCGATCCGTCGTCCTGCGAACGACGCGGGCGGGCGCTTTCAGGGCCGCGACCGCGACCGGCTCGGCCGCCGGCCGGAACGGCTCCCTCGTGCCCGCCACGCGCCTCAGCACCGTCCCCGGCTGCGCGTACGCCGCCTCGATCTCCGACGGCTCGTCCGAGAGCGAGGCTTGGCCCTCCTGGAAAAGGTTCTGGCGTGTCCCCCACGCCGCCAGGGCGGCCTTTTGGGAGGGCGCGGCGACGATGGTTTCGTAGAAGCCCATCGGGGCCCGGTAGACCTTCAACTTCGCCGAGCGGGCCATGGTCGCCGTGAAACGCCGCGCCGCCTCTCGAGGTTCAAAGCCCCTGCGCGTCGAACTCGCTCACCCAGTGTCCGGGCGCCACTTCCTCGAGCTTTGGAACGTAGATCGGGGCGGTGGGGTCGACGGAAAGCTTCGAGGGCATGAACCGCAGTCCCGAGCGCGGGTCGAGCGGGCTCGGCGGCTCCCCGTCGAGGCGCAGCCGCACCCGGTTGCGCTCCCGGGAGGGGTCCGGGATCGGGGCCGCGGAAAGCAGGGCCTTGGTGTAGGGATGCCGCGGATCGTCGTAAAACGCCTGGCGCGGCGCGGCCTCCATGACCCGCCCGAGATAGAGCACCATGATCCGGTGGCTGATCTCGCGCACCACCGCCAGATCGTGGCTGATGAACATCATCGACAGCCCCATCTGCTTCTGCAGCTCGATGAGAAGATCGATGATCTGGGCCCGGATGGAGACGTCGAGGGCGCTGACCGCCTCGTCGCAGATGACGAGGCGGGGGCGCAGGATCATCGCGCGCGCGACGCCGACCCGCTGGTTCTGGCCCCCGGAAAGCTCGTGGGGATAGCGGTTGATCAGCTCCGGACCGAGCCCCGCCTCGCGCATCATCGCCGCGACCGCCGCCTGCCGTTCGAGGCGATCGAGATCGGGACGGAAGACCCGCAGGGGCTCGGCCACCGACTCGCCGACGGTGGCCCTGGGATCGAGGCTGGCCAACGGGTCCTGGAAGACGATCTGCAGATCCTTGCGCGCCTCGCGCAGCGCCTCGCCCTGGGCGCGGGTGATTTCCCGGCCCAGCACCAGCACCGAACCGGCGCTGGCGGGGATGAGGTTCAGCACCGCCCGCGAAAGCGTGGTCTTGCCGCAGCCGCTCTCGCCCACAACCCCCAGCGTCTCGCCTTCGCGGATCTGGAAACTGACCCCGTCGACGGCCCGCAAGCTCCGGCGGCCGAAGAGGCCGTCGCGAACCGGAAACCACACCTTCACGTCCCGCCCCTCGACCACCACCGGCGCTTCAGGGGGGACCGGCGCGGGCATGGGACGTCCGCCTCGGTCGTCCCGGTCGAGCCGCGGAATAGCCTCCAGGAGCGAGCGCGTGTACTCGCTCTTCGGCTCAGCGAACAGGCGCCCGGCGTCGTCCTCCTCGACGTAGAGACCATCCTTCATGACGCACACCCGGTCGGCGAGCCGGGCGATCACCCCCATGTCGTGGGTCACCAGCACCATGGCGGTCCCGGTCTCCTCCTTGAGCTCGGCCATCAGGCCCAGGATCTCGGCCTGGACGGTGACGTCGAGGGCGGTGGTCGGCTCGTCGGCGATCAGCAGGTCGGGGCTGCAGGCCATCGCCTGGGCGATCATCACCCGCTGGCGCATGCCCCCGGAGAGTTCGTGCGGGTACTGGCGAAGGCGCCGGTCCGCGTCGGGGATGCGCACCTTCTGCAGCCACAGGCGCGCGTGGTTCATCGCCGCCTTCGGGCTCATGCCGAGGTGGCGACGCAGGGGCTCGGCGATCTGCTCGCCAACCCTGACATGCGGGGTGAGCGCGGTCAGCGGGTCCTGGAAGATCATGGTCATCTTCGAGCCACGGATGCGGTTGAGCGCGCCCGGCGCCAGGGACAGCACGTCCTGGCCCCGAAAGCGCACCGAGCCGCTCGCCCGGCCGTTGGCGGCCAGCAGCCCCATCACCGCCATGAAGGTCTGGCTCTTGCCGGACCCCGACTCCCCGACCACCCCGAGGCACTCGCCCCGGCCGATGGCGAGGCTCACGCCCCGCACCGCCTCGACCTCGCCGTCATAGGTTGAGAAGCAAACCTTAAGGTCGTCGACGGCAAGGATGGGTTCGGCTTGAGTCGGCAAGGGGTTCAGGTCCATTGGGGGGCAGAGGCGCCTCCTATAGCGGCGCGGGGAAGGCGCATGAAGTCAGAGCGAATTTTGCCGAGCGATCGGCGCGGCGGGCGCGCGTTCGCGCCCCCGGTTTGCGGCGGAGGCGCTCCATGAGGCGCGGTCTCATCCTGGCCGGCGGCGCCGGAACGCGGCTGCATCCGCTGACCCTGGCGGTCTCCAAGCAGCTGCTGCCGGTCTACAACAAGCCGATGATCTACTACCCGCTCTCGGTGCTGATGCTGGCCGGGGTGCGGGAGATCTTGATCATCACCACCCCGCAGGACCAGGCGGCGTTCCAGCGCCTGCTCGGCGACGGCGCGCACCTCGGTCTCAACCTCTCCTACGTGGTCCAGCCGACCCCGGGCGGCCTTTCCCAGGCCTATCTGCTGGGGGAGGAATTCGTCGCCGGCGAGCCGAGCGTCCTGGTGCTCGGCGACAACATCTTCTACGGCAGCGGTTTCAGCGGGCACCTGCTGGCCGCCGCCGCCCGCACGACGGGCGCGACCGTGTTCGGCTATGCGGTGGCCGACCCGAACCGTTACGGCGTGGTCGAGCTCGACGAAGGGGGCCGGGTGCTCAGCCTCGAAGAAAAGCCCGCCGTCCCGCGCTCGAACGTGGCCGTGACCGGCCTCTACTTCTTCGATGGCCGCGCCAGCGGGTTCGCCCAGGAACTGAAGCCCTCGGCCCGCGGCGAGCTGGAGATCCTCGACCTGATCGCCCGCTACCAGGGGCTCGGCGAGCTTTCCGTGGAAGTCCTGAGCCGCGGGTTCGCCTGGCTCGACACGGGCACCCATGACGCCCTGATCCAGGCCGGGGAGTTCGTCCGGGCGATCGAGGAGCGGCAGGGACTGCGGATCGGCTGCGTCGAGGAGATCGCCTTCCAGAACGGCTGGATCGATCGGGAGCAGCTGATGCGGCTCGGCCGTTCGGGGGGCCCCTACGGCGCCTATCTCGCCGCGATCGCGGAGGGGGGCCATTGAAACCTGCCGCCCAAGCGGCGCTCGGGCGGCTGAAGATCTGGCTGCTGGAGGCAGCCTTTCCCGTTTGGTGGGAAGGCGGCGCTGACCGCGCGGCCGGCGGCTATTTCGACCGGCTGGGGTTCGACGGCGCGTCTGCCGACGCCCCCAAACGCGTCCGGGTCCAGGCCCGGCAGGCCTACGCCTACGCGCTCGCGCCGCAGCTCGGCTGGACCGGCGCAGCCGAGGCGGCTAGCCGCCACGGACTGGAGTTCCTCCGACGTCGGCGCGCGCCGGACGGGCTCTACCGCCTCGGGCCGCGCCGGGACAGCGACTGGGACGGGATGGGCGAGCTCTACGACCAGGCCTTCGTCCTCCTGGCGCTGGCGACCTGCCGGGCCGCGTTCGGCGACCCCGGGTTGGAGGCCGAGGCGGACGCGCTCGTTGAGCGGCTGGCCGCCTTCGCCCATCCGATCGGGGGCTTCGCCGAGACGCCGGGTCTAGCCGCGCCCCTGTTCGCCAACCCCAACATGCACCTCTTCGAGAGCTTTCTCGCCTGGGCCGCCGTCTCGGCGAACCCGGCTTGGCAGGCCCTCGCGGACCGGCAGGGCGAACTGGCGCTGGCCCGCCTGATCGATCCTTCCACCGGCGCGCTTCACGAGGGCTACGGCCCCGATTGGACGCGCTTGCCGGCGCCGGTGATCTGGCCGGGCCACCTCTACGAATGGGCCTGGCTGCTGCTGCGCTGGCGCCCGGAGGACTCCGCAGCGCTCGCCGCCGCGCGTCGCCTCACGGACCTGGCCGAGCGCCGCGGGGTCGATCGGCGACGGAAGGTCGCCATCTTCGCCCTGGACGGCGCCCTCGAGCCCACCGACCGCGGCGCCCGCCTCTGGGCCCAGACCGAGCGGATCAAGGCGGCCGCCCTGATCGCCAGCCTCACCGGCGACCAAGATTACTGGAGCGTCGTGGCCGAAGCCTGCGAGGCCTTGGAGCGATTCTTCCAGACACCCCGCCCGGGCCTCTGGCGCGACCGCCTGACCCACGAAGGGAGCTTCGTCGAGGAGCCGGCGCCCGCGAGCTCCTTCTATCACATCGTCTGCGCGATCGCCGAGCTGGAACGGCTGGCCGGGTAGCCGCTGCCCAGAACACCCATGTCTCCAAGAGTCGCCCGTAGCGCTGTCTCCAGCGGCGTGTGCGGCTCCTCGCCGAGGAAACCGACGAGCTTGGCGTTCGCAAGACCGATGGGGCGATCCCACAGGTAGCGCATCTCCAGAAGCTCCCGGAACGTCTCGACGAAGGGCGAAAGCGCCCGGATCATCATCCAGGGGAAGGGCCGCAGAGGCAGCGCCGGCTGGCCCGCGGCCCGACGGATGGCCGCCGCCAACTCGCTCGCCGTCGACCAGCAGCCCCGGAAATGGAAGACCTCGAAATCGGCCAGCTCCGCTTCGCGCTCCAGAAGTCGAGCCAGGGTCTCGGCCAGGTCCGGTAGATAGGCGAAAGCGTGGGCGGCCCGACCTGGCGCATAGATCCCGCGCAAGCGCCCGCCGCGCCGGATCGTCAGCCAGCCGAGCGAGGTCGCCGGCGCCTCCGGCCCGAAAAAATCTCCGGCGCGCAGGACCAGCACCTTCGCCCCCTGCGAGGCCGCCTCGCGCAGGCGCCGTTCCAGCTCGACGCGGATCCGGCCCTTGCGGGTGATCGCCCCCTGCGGCGCCGTCTCGGCGATGGCGGCCCCCGCGTCCGGGGCGAAGTTGTAGACGCTGCCGGCGATCACCAGGCGGGCGCCCGCCGCCCGCGCCGCGGCGAGCGCGTTATCGGCCATGG